>CENP01139547.1_pt1 | contig 121987 bp, 103 predicted proteins | sample 361281 | NCBI WGS metagenome assembly CENP01 (sample SAMEA2591122, study PRJEB7988) | marine metagenome | biome: marine biome (ENVO:00000447); feature: deep chlorophyll maximum layer (ENVO:xxxxxxxx); material: saline water (ENVO:00002010), including plankton (ENVO:xxxxxxxx) | depth 70 m
ATTACTAGCTTGTTTTTATACTCAGCTTTGAGATCGGATATTGCTTTTATACATCGAGTATCTTTTTCAATAGCAATCAGCTCCCGCGGATTGCATTCTAATATAGACCTTGTGAGTCCTCCTGGCCCCGGTCCAATCTCAATAATTGTATAATTTGATAAATCAACATTTTTGCCTAAAGCACGATTTACGATCCTATCATTTAAATTCCTATCTAACAGGAAATGTTGTCCTAAGGACTTCTTCGCAGTCAATCCATATCGATTTATCACATCTCTTAAGGGTATCAACTTATCTAATCTTTCAATTATTAAGCTCACTTGATTTTATTGCTCTTTTAGCCAGTTTTATTGCGGAGATTATACTATTGGGGCTGGCGATGCCGAGGCTTGCAATATCAAGAGCCGTGCCGTGGTCTGGGGAAGTACGAATAAATGGCAAACCTAGTGTAATATTTACAGCTGTTTCAAAATCAATTGTTTTTATAGGTATGAGTCCCTGATCGTGATACATTGTTATTACAGCATCATAATTTTTTCTTGCGGTAGTATGAAAAAGCGTGTCTGCAGAATAAGGACCGCTGACTGAAATATCTAATTTTATGAGTTTATCAATTGCGGGTTTGATAATAAATATCTCTTCCGTTCCCATGTTGCCACCTTCACCAGCATGTGGGTTTAGACCAGTTATTGCAATTCTTGGAGATGTTATATCAAAGTATTTCTTTAGAGACCTATTTAAAATTATTGTCGTTTCAATTATTGATTCGATCGTTATATTTTCAATCGCTTGTTTTAGGCTTAAATGGCGGGTTAGAGGAACAACTTTTAATCTATTTGACGAAAGCATCATTACAGGCTGACATTTAATGCCACAAATATCAGCTAAATATTCTGTATGCCCAGGAAAATTAAATCCAGTATTATATAATGCTTCCTTATTAATGGGATTAGTTACAATACCACCCACACTGCCTTGTTGGATTAGTGAAACGGCTTTTCTAATTGATAAAATTGTTGCTGGACTATTAATTGGATTTACTGAACCAAGTTTTGGTTTTTCTTTTAGTGCTATTGGAAATACTGGCAACGCCTTATTAAAAAATTCTAGCGTATCAGAAATTTTATCAATTGCTTTTATTGGTGTATTTATATCAAATTTATCAGCGATATATGTTAGTCGCTTGGGACAATCAATTATACAAAATGGTGGTAAGTTCTGATGATTAGCGCTCCAGGCTCTTAAAGTAATCTCTCCCCCTATACCACTAGGTTCACCCATAGTTAGGACCAAAGGTAAACTATTATATTTCATCTTCGAATTTCCAAAAATGCTGACCTCTGAATATCTCTTAACATACTTCTTTCTAATAATTCAGCACGTTTCATTAATAACATACGTCTAACTTGATCTCTTGTGTCCTTAGTAATTTTACCGCCACTTCTATTGCAAACCATTAAAACAATTACTCCCGAGCTAACAACGATTGGCTCACTTGCTGTATTTAGTGGTATCGTAACCACTATTTTTTTTATTGGATCTGGTAATTTAGACACATCATCAACTTCTATTCTTCCGGAGTTTTTGGATGGCAATTCCTTTCCTTTCTCAGACATTAAATTACAATTTTTAAGTGAGGCTGTAATCTGTTTTGCTTTTCTTTTGATCTTATCTAAAGTTAGTTTATTCGATGCCGAGTGAGTTGGAAAAAAAATTTGTTCTACAGTTACTTTAAATTTGCTATTAGGAAAACCTTTTGATCTTCTTTTTTTATGAAGTTTAATAATATAATATCCATCTTCGCCTTTGATTGGATTGGATATGCCATTCGGAGTTAAATGGGTTATGGCTTTTGCAAGATTTTCGTCAATTTGCCCTTGACGAACCCAGCCTAATTTACCGCCATTTGCTGCTGAAGCACTTTGAGAAAATGATTGTGCGAGAGTAGAAAAATTATTACCTTTTTTTGCTTCAAGAAATAATTTCATAGCACTCTGATAAACAAGATTACTTGGTTCGTTATTGTTAAAGGGCAAGAATATTTCAGAAATCAAAAATTCTGGTTTCCCCTTGTTGGCTGTAATTTCATTTATTGTTTCATCGATTGAGCTTTGGCTAATTTTAATAGTTGATTTAACTTTTTTTAAAACCACTTTACGCCAAGCTATTTGTGCCTCCATTTGTAATTTAAAAGTTTGATAGTTAATTCCATTCTTTTGTAAAAACTGGATCATTTGTCCTTTTGGAATTTTATTATTTTGTTCTACCTCGTTAATTGCTGTGGTTAGTTCTCTTTCTGATACCTTAACTTTTAACTCTTTAGCCGCCTGAAGCTTAAGTTTATCATTAATTAGGCCATTAATTACTTGAGATCTGATTCGTTTTATTACTTTCTCGTTGTTTGGTAGTTTGGACAAAAACAGTATAAAATTAATACGACTGTTTAAGTCAAAACGTGAAATAATTTCGCTATTAACAATAGCAATTATGCTCTGTCTTAAATTTAAAGAGTCTTGAGATTTTCCCTGGTTATGAGCGAATAGGCTAACTGTTATGATACTGAAAAATAAAACAACTCTAAAAAAAAAGAATTGATCTAATTTTACGCTTTCCCTAATCATCATATATTATACCTAAGCTAGAACAGTGATTAACTCATATAAAACTTAAACTGTTATAAATTAGTTTTTACATCGCCCAAAGTTTTGAAGCTTAATTTAAATAAAATTGTATTCGAAGGCTTTATGTCTCTGTCCTGAAAAAACTCTCGATTAAACGAAGTTGAAAATAAAAAACACTCACACTCGTAGTTAAGGTTTATAGAAAAATTTCTAAGATCGCCATTATCTTTCATATCATATCGACCCAAAAGTTTTGAAGACCAATTTCTATTCAGTTTAGTAAGTAGCGAACCTGATAGTTCTTCGCGCCCCAAGAATTGGTCGTTTTGGGGAGAAAAAAATATGTAGTTTGCCGAGAGTTTTAGTGCATCAGGCCCAAGATTGGTTTGAAACTCATTCCGTTGTGGCGAAAAATTATCTTTGTCTAACCGAGTCCGGTAGAGAATATCAAGATAATTATTAGGAGAAATGTTGAGCCGAGCTACATAGTCTGACAAATTTTCGTCTAACCCTGACCCAGTTGCAAATGTGCTATCCGCTTTAAGGCGATAGCGCTGTCCAATGAAAATACCCGTGTACCCCCCTTCGTCTCCGATTAACCCCCACTTTAATCCATAACTAGCCCGCGGCCCTCCCTCGATTTTATCATAACCGGTAAAAATATTATTTCCAAATAAATTGGTATCATCAAATTCAAAATCGATGCTATCTTCATTAGGAATTGTATTAGGGTTTCCTCCATAGGGACTAAGAGTAATTGCTACTCTTGGCTCTAAATTTTCACTGATAGAGCCTTTTTTCTTTGCCAATGGAAGGCGCCATTCGCCTTCTAATTTTGGATTTATTCGGTAAGATAAGCCATTAAAACTCTCGTCTTTTGTTGTTCGTTGTAGATTATTTACGTGGTATAAATCACCATTTAAATTTCCCGAAAGGTTGAAAATTTCGCCGTATTTGCTCACAAATGGTCGACTTAACTGTCCGCGTATCGATATTCGTCTCGTATCGGTTCCGTCGGACCTTGTCATTACAACTGTACTCGCTTCCCAACTTGGTCTTGTTCCGTAACTATTAGGTTCTCCAACTGCGCTATAGCTTATTGCAGGGGCTATAAGAGGCGTTGTACCCGAGTCATCATCAATTGATGTGCCTTGAAAAGCATATGCGTCAAACAATAGATAATTTTTAGTTCCAAAGCCCTCAATATAAGCTCGAGAGGTTAATGTTCTTGATGAACGGAAATTATAAAGTCTTAAGTATGTGTCATCTGCTGCACGATGTGCATTGAATCCCCACCTCCACTTTTCATCTATATCAAATTTGCCAAAACTGTCTATGTGACCTCGAAACTCATTATCCGTATCATAGGTTGCGCTTATTGTGCTATCAATTTCTCCTGATCCAAAATGTTGCCTGTATTTTCCTGATATCAGAGCATTTTCTTTGCTTGTTAATGTTGGTGTTAAAGTAAGATCTTTACTAGGTGAAATAGCATAAAAATAAGGAGTAGTTATAGTGGTACCCAAGTATGTGGATGTGCCTGTGCTGGGTGTTAAAAACCCACTCTTTCTTTTCACACTTGGATCTGGATGCGTAAAATATGGCAAGTACATAACGGGTACTCCTGCCATTTCCATCCATGAATTATAATATTCTAATTGTTTTTTCTCCTGATTATGAACAACTTTCTTGGCCTTTACTTGCCACAAAGGGTTGTTTTCATTCAAATTGCCACAACCATTACAAGGCGAATATACAGCATTAATCATTTCGGTTCTATTGCCGTTTGTCCGACGGCCAAATATTGCTGCTATTCGTGCATTATCAGAGAGGCGAATCCGTAAATTTTTTATTATTCCAGATTTAAAGTCACCACTTATCTCAGTATATTCCGAAAATAAGACATTTCCATTTGGTTCAAGAAGCGAAACGTTACCTGTAGCTATTAAAATATCTTGAATTTCATTGTAGTTAACTGAATCAGCTCTTAATATATTATTTCCATACAATATCTCAACATTTCCACGAGCTTTAATTACATTATTATTTTCATCACTAATAACTTCATCCGAGGTAAAAATAATCGGCTCTTTATTTATCAAATCACTAGCATTTGTTGAGTTTTGAATAAAAAAGCAGAATATTAAACTTATCAGTATACATAAATGAAACTTCAGTTTTACATCTTTGTGAAAAGAATTATGTAAACTTCTATTACAAATCATTATCCATCTTCCAAATGAAAAACCATTGCTAAACCTAAAAGCAAAGATATGCCTGATGGCGCCCACGCCGCTAGGATAACGGGAATACTCTCACGAAGTCCCAAAGCAAAAATTACATCTGTTATAAAAAAAAGTAAAAAGCCCGTGATTATAGCACCAATTATAACGAATGATCCACTATTTCTTCTTGCTTGCCTCAATGTAAACGTAGCAGCTATTAAAACCATCGCGCAAAGGAGAAATGGTGCCGATAACAATGAATGCCAATATAGTTGATGTCTTATTGCAGAAAACCCTGATTTTTCTAAATTATTAATAAATCCAGGTAAGCTCCAAAACGACATCGTTTCTGGCGGAGAAAAACTATCATGAATTTTATTTAGAGTAATATCTGTGTCTATCCAATGTTCTTTTTTAAATTTTGGCCTTTTATCTATGCTGTTTACCCAAACATCAGTTAAATGCCAAAACCCATCTTCAAGTTCACATTTTAACGCATCAATTCTTCCAATAAACTTATTTGCTCCTTCATAATTAAAAATGGTAACATCTGATAATGAAATATAATTTTTAATAATATTTAATCTGGGAGCATGAATTACTGACTGATTTTTTCCATTTGACTGCCTTAACCATAAACCATTTTTTGATATTGCTAGTAGATTGGATTGACCCTTAAGGTGAATTGCGTTCATGTTATCATATTTCGATAGCATCGCCGAAGCTAAGGGGTTAAACAAAGTAATTTTTATTATACCTAGAATAAAACTGGCAAGAAGTACTGGTAATAAAAACTGCCAGGCGGAGACACCTGCCGCCCTTGTAACTACTAATTCACTAGTTCTTGTTAAGCTCCAAAATGAGGCCATGCCACCAAATAAAACCGCAAAAGGAAAAATCTTTTGTGCCATAAAGGGTAGTTTTAATAACCCCATTTCGAGAATAAGGGCCATACTAATGTTGGGATGGTTTGATGCTCTTCTAAGTAACTCGACTGTATCAATAAGGAAAATAATAGCCAAAAATATTATAAAGACGGTAAAAAAGTTCTTTAGAAAACGTCGGCCAATGTATTTCGTAAGAGTTAGTGATAGACGCATTTATTTTAATTCCATTTAGTGGCTATTTCTGTCAGTGATACGATGTTTGAATAACAAAATGTTGTTATCTAATCGAGGATGAAATAACAAAAGTAAGAATAGTAAGAGAACTGGTGTTAAAATCCATAAATATAAAAATGGAATTATGGCTAGATTTTTTGCTGCCAGGCTGATAATTCCAACATTAGAGATCCATAAAGTCAGAAATAGAGCGCTTGCCAATATAATTCTCTTTGTTTGTCCTTTTCTAGAAAAATCACCAAGAAGCAAACAAACAAGTGCTATTAAGACAAAAGTTAATGTATTTAATGGTGCCGTAATACGTTGATGGCCTTCAGCTTTAAATTTTCCATAGTCTTTGGGATTTCCAACATCTTTTCGCTTAAGGGACAATAATTCCCCTACCATACGTTCTCTAGCTTCGCGATATCGATTTTCTGGTTTAGGGGTTAGGCCACTCAAATCCAGAGTATATTGGTCAAAATAGAGTACAGAAAGTTTTTTTGTTTCTGAGCTCATTTCTTGCCTATTACCTTCAAAAACTATCACTCTAGCACCGTTTTCGCTTTTGGTTAATACACCGCGTTCAGCAATTATAGTTACAGGATGGGTTTTCTTTCTAGTATCATGATACATTACTCCCTTTAATTCGGACTCTCCCAACCTCTCCTGAATGAACACAGTAATAGTGTCAGAAATATTATTAAAAACACCTTCTTTTAACAAAACGTGAGCAAAATTGTATCGAATATCCCATTGTAGGTTTCGAAAATTTTGATAGGATTTTGGTGTGGCATATAAAGTTAGAAAATATCCAACTAGAACAGCAATAAAGCCAACTATTAAAGCTGGTTTAGCAAGTGAAATCGGACTCAAGCCGGCAGCACGAAGTACAATTAGTTCACGGTCCGAATTCAATTGGCTATAAACAAATATTGTTGCTATAAACATCGAAAAGGGGATAATATGAACTAAAAAGTTTGGTATTTGGAGCATACTTAAATATAAAAATAACTCCACCGAGACACCGCGATTTACGATGTGTTCTATTGCCCGAACGGCTATAAATAACCAAATCACCCCAGTCATAACAAAACCTATAATCAGAGATGACATCAGAAGTTGTCGTATTATATATCTATTTATACTTTTCATAGAAACCGACTTTCTCCGGATTAATGAGATTTAAAACTATTAACTAATAATAAAAACTAGGGCAAACGATTAGAGGTGATTCTTACTCCATACTGTCCGAAAGTTAAGATGCATTTTAATATTTAAAAAGTAATGCTCATTATTTTTTTAATTAGTAACATTAAAATATTTTGCCTGGGTTCATTATATTATCTGGATCTAAAGCAGCTTTGATTGAACGCATAATTCTTATTTTTACCGGAGATGCATAATGGTTTAATTCAGATTTCTTTAAGTATCCTATTCCATGTTCTGCACTTATGCTTCCATCCATCTCTGCTACAAGATCATGAACCACTCTATTAATTTCAGAAGAATAAGACATGAATTCATTTCTACTAATTGTAATAGGTTGTGTTAGATTATAATGAATGTTCCCGTCGCCGATGTGTCCGAAAGGACAGGGCCTAATACCTGGCAGTATTATTTTAACCCTCTTAGAAGCCTCGGTGATGAAATCTACAGTTTTAGATACTGGCACGGAAACATCATGCTTAATACTTCCTCCTTCACGTGATTGAGCCGCGGGAAGCTCTTCACGAATTCTCCAAAGGCTAGATTTTTGTTGGGTATTCTCAGCAAACACAGCATTCATTATTATCTGATTTTCTAAAAAACTTTCTAACAGGCTTTCTAATCCTGTTCTTAAATCGGGGTCTTCAAATGAAGTGGTTAATTCAACTAAGGTATAATATGGGTAATTTTGCAGAAATGGATCATTAATTCCGCTTAAATGTTGCAATTCCATATCTAATCCAATTCTAGATATTAATTCGAACGCGCTGAGGCTCTCGTGAAATCTTTTTTGTACACCTTCGTAAAGCTCCAATACTTTATTTAATTGGTTTAAACCTATAAAAGCGGTGACAGTGGTTTTAGGTAAGGGAAATAATTTTAATACTGCTTTTGTAATAATCCCCAATGTACCTTCAGAACCAATCAATAAATTTTTTAGATCATAACCAGTATTATCCTTTCTTAGCGCTTTAAGCCCATCCCATATATCTCCATTTGGCATTATAACCTCGAGGCCTAGTACTAAATCTCTGGTATTTCCATAACGTAAAACCCCGACCCCACCTGCATTAGTTGCTAAATTACCACCTATCCTACAACTTCCTTCAGCACCAAGGCTTAGAGGAAAAAAACAATCATGTTTAATAGCTTCCTTTTGAATATTTGCCAGGATACAGCCTGCTTCGACAGTCATCGTCTTATTAACTTGGTCAATGCTTAATATTTTACTCATACGATCTGTTGCCGCTATTACACCACCTGTTGCCACAGCGCCTCCAACAAGCCCAGTAAGGCCACCAACAGGTACAATTGGAATTTTGTTTTTTGAACATAATTTGACTAAAATTGCTAAATCTTTAGACGATCTTGGTCTCACCACAATATCTGCATTGCTTCTTTTTAAACCTCTTTCTTCGTGTAAATACGGCGAAATATCATTGGGATCGGTCAACACAAAATCTGCGCCAAAAATTTGAATAATTTGATTACGGAATTTAGTAATAGGTTTCATGCAAATTTAATCCTTTAAAGAAGCTCGCCGCAGTCTATCATTAATCGCTATACCAAGGCCGACCTCTGGAATTGGCATAACCGCTATTGATTGCGTGTCTGAATGGTCAAGTTTATGCAAAAACTTGAATAAATTGCTTGCAGCTTCGTCCAAATTTGATGAATAGCTCAAATTCATCGCTAAAGTGGGAGCTTTTGGTCCAAATCCTAAAACTTTTTCATTTTTTAAAAATTCTGTCGCGTTGATACGCATCGGAACGTTTGGTGAGTAATGTTTGTTTATCATTCCAGGTGAAATAACGTTAGTGCCATTAGTACTGCCATCATTAACAGTAACGGAATACTTGATGCTTTTTTCAATTTGCTCCTTGGTTATATAACCTGGCCTCAAAATGGCTGGGGCATCCTGAGACAGGTCTATTACAGTTGACTCAAGTCCTATCTTAGTGGCTCTACCATCAATAATGTATGGAATTTTATTGAAGAGTGATTTCATAACATGTTGCGCATCAGTCGGGCTTATCAAGCCAGATTCATTCGCGCTAGGTGCTGCGATGGGTGCCCCGCATTCTTCAATTAGAATTTTCGCAATATAATGTCCTGGAACCCTTACTGCGACGGTCTTTAAGCCGGCTGATGCTAATACAGATATTTTACTAGTGTTCTTTCGGTTTAAAATTAATGTTATTGGTCCTGGCCAAAAAGTTCTTGCTAATGCCTCAGCTGTATCATTCCAAAAAACTTCTTTCTTTACATCTAAAATATTTTTAAAATGTATTATGAGTGGATTAAATGACGGCCTAGACTTTGCTTTAAATATTTTAGCAACAGCGTCGTCGTCAGTCGCGATAGCGCCCAGCCCGTATACGGTTTCGGTTGGGAAGGCGACAAGTTTGCCAGATTTTAAGGCAGTCGCCGCTAATGAGATGTTATCCAGATTACCTTCTAAAATTTTAGTGATCATGATTTTACTGGCATTCGGCCTCTAGCAATGAATTTTGGATTAATTATATTTTTTTTGCCATAAAGAAAAGGTGTCCCATCAATTTGGGTTAATTGTCCTCCAGCGGCTTTCAATATTGCATGGCCTGCAGCGATGTCCCATTCAGACGTTGGCGTAAGGCGGGGGTATAAATCAGCCGAGCCTTCTGCTATCAAGCAAAATTTTATTGAACTTCCAGTGTATATGGTATTATTTATTTTATAATTTTTTAAGATCTGGTCTTCATTACCTCTATGAGATCTACTTGTTGTTACGGTTATACCCTCCTTTTTTGGAGTTCGGGCATAAATATTAGTTTCAGAACCGTTCATATTTCTTTTGAATGCACCCATTTCTCCACCATGATATAAAATATTAAGAGCCGGAGCATAAATTATCCCAAAGACTGGCTTTTTATCATTTATAAGAGCAATATTGACCGTAAATTCATCCCGTTTATTGATAAACTCTTTTGTTCCATCGAGTGCATCTACAAGCCAAAAAATACCTTTGCTGATGTCCGGTCGGTGCCCAGCATTATAGGCCTCTTCACTTATTATAGGTAGGTGAGGTGAAAAATTATCTAGACCTGACAATATAATTTTTTCAGCGATCTCATCCGCTTCGGTTACCGGAGAATTATCTTTCTTAAATCGCGTTTCAAAAGTGGAATTATAAATCTTAAGTATTTCCTCTCCTGCAATTAAAGCCAGGTCTATTAAGCTTTCTATGTTTTTATCAATCATTTTAGGTAGCACTTTAAGATCCTATAATGTTATTAATCACTAGCTTTAAGGACGCCTTTATGCCAGTGGTTCTTAGGCTCATTGGAACCAATTAGAATAAAAGCTATTTGACACGGTTCAGAGTAGGGGTTTGCCCAACCATGCATCGTTGCTCGCTGAACCATCACATCGCCAGTGTTAAACTGAACTTTGTCTCCCTCATCAAGCAACATTTCACATTTGCCGGACATGCAAATTGCATAATCAATAGTGTCGGTTCGATGCATGTAAGCTTCCTTGCCTGGAACTAACTCAAGGATTCGGAAGATTGAGCCAGTTTTTGGGGGCTCTATGTCTCTCGGCACATCTGTAGGATCTTGGCCATCTATATCAGCTGGCGTTTCATCGGTTACCCAAAGTAATGTTTCATAGTTTCCCGATCTGAGTTGCTGAACATTATCGGTAATTTTATCTACACCAACAATCGCCTTTCCGTCTGGTGCATGTGATGTAACAATCCTACGAACATTAAGTGCCATTTTTTTCTCCTAGTTTATCGTTAAGGTTACGTTCCAATTAATTAAAAAGTCTACGCCTTTGAAGTTTCTTACTCGAGTTTATCCATATTCCGTTTTTCCATATAGATATTAAAGTAGTTTCCGCCAAAAATTAATATGGCGCCGATAAATATATATACTGAAAACGGTTCTGAATATATAAAATACCCTAAAATTGCGATTAGAGGCATCCGAAGAAAGTCAATTGGAAGGATAACTGTTGCATCAGCGAGCATAAGCGCACGGGTTAGAGTGTAATGCCCACTTAAAGCTGTAATACCGACAAATATTAGCCACGGCAGGTCTTCCCAAGAGGGCATTGTCCAAAATATAAAAGCAAGAATTAAACTAACAGGCAATTGCATACTGAACATGATAAATAAGATTGTAGATGCGTTGTCTTTTTGCGATAGAAATTTTGTGCACACATGCACTATGCTAAAGCTAAAGGCAGCAAATAAAACAACTATCGAGCCGTACTCAATTCCTATTATTCCAGGTTGTAAAATAATTAAAACACCAACAAAACCTAGCACAATTGCTATTAATTTTCCGGTTGTAATCTTTTCCTTTAAAAAAAGAGTAGCTAAAATAGCAACCCATATTGGAACGCTAAATTCTAGAGCGAAGACCTGTGCTAGGGGAATGAGGCCAACACCCATTATCCACGCCACAACACCTAAATAATGGATACTATTACGCAAAAAATGAAATGAAATTTGATTTGTTGAAACGTATTTAAATCCATAAAATGCTACAGTTGCTGAAATTATTAAAAAACCAAAAAATGTTCTAAAAAAGACAATTACAAAGGGGCTAAGTGTATCTGATAACTCTCTCGCGGCTATTGCCATGGTCAAAAACGAGACAAGAGCGCCGGTTATCCAAAAAAGTGATTGGCGCAGAGATTTGGGATCTGATTGATTGGCACTACCCATCTTTTTCTTTATTTCCTTTTAGAGTATTATTTATGAAAAAAATTATAAATGGAATCTCTGATTATCGTAAATCAATAAATAATTTGGCTTAGTCACCAATACCGTGCTAAACGATTTATATGCAAAAAAAAAGCCTATTTTTAATATTGAAGATTCTAGTCTCTTCAGTGTTGATATGGCTCTTAGTTCTTAATATAGATTTTAATTTATCACTCATACGCCCTGAAGAGATTAGATACTTTTACTTATTTTTAGCTAGTATACTATTTATCTTAACCATACTCAATAATACCGTTCGGTGGCTAATTGTTATGTCTGTGATTGGTGGAACTATGAAATTTTTAACTACCCTCAAAATTTTGTATATTTCAATCTTTTTAAACCAAGCATTGCCATCGGCGATTGGGGGTGATGTGCTAAGAATTTTTCTATCGCGAAAAGCAGGTATTGGTCTAAGGGAAGCAATTAATGGTGTAATGTTAGAGCGCATTATCACAATTTTGGGCCTAATTTTGCTCGTTTTGATTACTCAACCTTTTGTAATTACGTCTATTGAGGATACCTCGCTTAAAATTATTTTCCCTATAATGGCTGTTGTGGCCATACTGGGGGTGTATTGCTTGACATGGCTTGACAGATTGCCGCGGGTAATAGGGGATTGGAAAATCATACAAAGTTTAGCCAATATAGCGCTCGATACACGAATATTTTTTTCAAATTTACGTTTTTCTATTTACTCTATCGGAATGGGAGTAACAGGTAATATCTTGATTTCTTTAATAGTATACTGTTGCGCCAAATCTCTATCGATAGAAGTCACAGTCTTGCACTGCCTTGTATTAGTTCCACCTGTTATTCTTATCTTAACTATACCGATATCTATAGGAGGTTGGGGGGTGCGAGAGGGGGCAATGATTGGAGCTTTTGGGCTTGTTGGTGTTTCTAGTAGTGACGCCTTTATGCTATCTATTTTATTTGGGTTCTCGACTTTATTTGTTTCGTTACCCGGAGGGTTATTTTGGATATCAGGTAATTATAAAAACGAGATTGAAGAAGAAGAGAAAGACTTAAATGATCGCTAATTTACTAGTTTTTTAAACTAAGTCTTTATTTCTCAAACTTTGTAACTAAATTAGACAGCTTACAGACAACAATGAAGAGGGCCTTATGAAAATTACTTTTGCAAAACCAGAGACTACCTCAAAAGGTATTGTCGTTGTTACCGCCAATGCGGGAAATAAACTATCTCCCTCGGCTAAGATACTGGATGTTGAAACCGGAGGTGCTCTCGTACGAGCAATTCGAGCGAGCAGATTTGAAGGAAAAAAAACTCAGACCCTAAATATTATAGCTCCTGAACACACGAAGCTAGATCGCATTATGATCGTGGGCCTCGGCAAATCGACTGATATTACCAATATCGAGATGCAAAATCTTGGTGGAAGAATTTATGCGGCGACCAAACAAGCTAAAAATGGATTAGTTAGTATAGTTTTAGATACAGTTGCTGGTTCAAAATTGAATTCAAATGAGATGGCTGCAGAAATCGGTTATGGCGCAAAATTACGTTCCTATTCATTTCTAAAGTATAAAACACAAATAAAGGCAGATCAAAAAGTTGCAATTAAAACGGTAAAAATAACCTGTGATAATATTGTAAGTGCTAGAAAAATCTATAACAAACTCTCGAAGGTTGCCGAAGGTGTATTCTTTACTCGTGACCTTGTATCAGAGCCGCCAAATATTTTATATCCCGAGACATTAGCCAAAGAGGCAAAGACCTTAGAAAAAATAGGTATAAAAGTGCAAATATTAGGTGAGTCTCAAATGCGTAGGTTGGGAATGGGTGCATTATTAGGTGTTGGGCAGGGTAGTGTTCGAGAGTCAAAATTAGTAGTGATGCAGTGGAACGGTGGATCTAAATCAAAATCTTCAAAGCCAATAGCGTTTGTTGGAAAAGGGGTTACTTTTGACACAGGCGGTATCTCAATAAAGCCTTCTTCTGGCATGGAAGATATGAAATGGGATATGGGGGGCTCTGCTGTTGTAATTGGTTTAATGAAGGCTTTAGCTGGTCGGAAGGCTAAGGTTAATGCTGTGGGCGTTGTAGCTTTAGTGGAGAATATGCCAGATGGGAATGCGCAACGACCAGGCGATATTGTAACTTCAATGTCGGGCCAGACTATCGAAGTTTTAAATACTGATGCAGAGGGACGTTTGATTTTAGCAGATGCGCTTCATTACACTAATGAAAAATTTAAACCGAAATTTATGGTAAATTTAGCAACATTAACTGGAGCTATTATTGTTTCGTTAGGTAGTCATCATGCAGGACTTTTTTCTAATAATGACCAATTGTCAGATCGCTTAACACAAGCAGGTTTGGACGTTGAAGAACGTTTGTGGCGTCTTCCAATTAGTGATGATTATGATAAAATGATAAATTCTCAAGTTGCAGATATGCAGAATATTGGAGGAAGAGGTGCTGGTAGTATTACGGCAGCCCAGTTCTTGCATCGGTTTGTGGGTAAGACACCTTGGGCTCACCTTGATATCGCCGGGGTAACTTGGTCAAAATCAGATAAACCTACCATTCCTAGAGGCGGGACAGCATTTGGTGTAAGGCTATTGGATAGATTAGTCGAAAACCATTATGAGGGTTGATAGGAATCTTAACTTTAAAATTCGTTATTTTTCATGAATGTGGGGTTTTATCAATTAACAAAAAGTGCTATTGAGATAGCACTTCCTAAGCTTTTAGATCTGACACTACAAGCGGGTAAAAGAGGCTTGGTAAGGCTTGGAAAGGATAGTAATTTATCAAAATTGGATGATTTGCTATGGACATATGATAATTTTTCTTGGTTACCCCATGGCTCAAAAAAAGATAAATACTCTAGCTTTAATCCGATTTGGATAACGACCGAACTAGAGAATCCAAATAAGTCCGAGTTTGTGTTCATGCTCGATGTTTATGAACCTAATGAGCTTATTGGATTTGAACGTTGTTTTGATTTGTTTGACGGGAATGATCAAGTAGCTGTTGCGAGTGCGAGAGAAAGGTGGAAAATACTGAAGGGCGAAGGCCATGATCTTCATTACTGGCAACAAAGTGGTGATGGTAAATGGTTCGAGAAATCTTAATTTTAAAATTTCTCATTTTAAATATACTTTATCACCTATTAATAATCGATAAGACCGGGCATTGAAAATTCAATTTCTCTCAAAGTTGATTCAAGTTGTTCGAGTTGTGGTTTGTTCAAAGATAATAAAGGTGGTCTTACTCGACACCACTCTAGGTCATTTTTATAAATTGCTGCAGCTGCTTTGAGTGCTGGTATCATTGGAAATTCTTCAAAAATATTGCGAACTTTTTCTAGTTTTTTCTGATAATTTGATGCGTTTTCGTTATTCCAATTTTGATAAAGGTGTCTGATAGCTGCTGGATTAACATTAGCAGTTGCCGAAATACATCCCGATCCGCCATTACGCATATTGTCTAATAAGAATATCTCTGATCCAACAAAGACCCTGAAGTCATCCCATTTTTGATTGAGCATGTTTATTGTATTATCCCAATCGCCTGAGCTATCTTTTATACCAACGACTGTATTAGGGTAATTTTTTATTAGGCGTTCGATTAGTTTTATACTTATAGGAACATTTGATACTGGCGGAATATTATATAAATAAATACGAAAATTTGAATTTCCTATTCTTTCAATTATCTCAGAATAGCTTGCGTATAGGCCCTCGTCGCTTACACCTTTGTAATAAAACGGTGGAAGTAACAAATTGCCACTAACCCCTAGGTTGATTGAATGAGTGGTTAATTCTATGGTCTCAAATAGACTACAACACCCGGTTCCAGGCATCATTTTATTTGGATCAATTCCATTTTCCACGAGTTTATCCAAAAGTTCCATTTTCTCTTTAATGGAGAGGGAGTTTGCCTCACTATTGGTCCCGAATATAGCGAGGCCAACACCTTGAGATATCATCCATCTGCATTGTCCTACTAAACGATTGGAGTTTACAGAAAGGTCTTCGTTAAACGGAGTTATTACTGGGCTTAGAACACCGGAAAACTTTTTTGGTGTTGGCATAATCTTCCTTTATCGACACGTGTTACAATTATGGTAAATTATTATTTTGGTTTTTACTCGAGGCCCTCTTGTAATTCTAACCAATTACCTTCGGTTTCAGCCAGTATCTTCTTTGTATTACTCAAGTCTTTCTGAGTTTCAGTTATAAATTCACTAGAATTTTCAAAGAATGAAGGACTACTCATCTTTAATTCTAGCAAATTTATTTCTTTGGTTAAGTAAGCTATTTTTTTCTCTGACGCCTGTAAAGCTCGATTTAAATCAGCCTTTTCTTGTCTTTCTTCAGCTTTAAGTCTTCTTCGTTCTTTCTTACTTACATTAGGCTTTGTATTAAGCTTCTTATCTACCTTTTGAGTTGAAGATTTATCCAATAGATATTTTTGGTATTCTGTTAAGTCTCCATCAAATATTTTGCAATTTCCCTCATCTATAAGCCATAAACTATCAGCAACCAGACTTACTAAATGAATATCATGGCTAACTAAAATGACGGCACCTTCATATATGTTTAATGCCTCTACTAACGCTTCCCTTGAGTCTATATCTAAATGATTGGTTGGTTCGTCAAGCAGCATTATGTGCGGTGTTTCTAGACTCATCAAAGCAAATAATAGTCGGGCTTTCTCTCCTCCAGAGAGATTCTTAACCTTAGTTTCTGCGCGTTCTTGAATGAAACCAAACCTACCTAAATGACCTCTTAAGCGTACCGGAGGATCCTCAGGACGATGTTCCAAGATATGCTCAAAAGCAGATTGGTTAGGATTAAGTTCTTCAGACTGATGTTGTGCAAAATATCCAATTTTTAATTTCTTGGATTTAACAATACTACCTGTCATTGGTTTTAGACGTCCAGACAACATTTTCATCATAGTTGATTTGCCGTTACCATTCGCCCCAATCAAAGCAATTCTGTCGTCCATATCTATTCTGACATTAACGTCACTTAATACTATATTGCTCTCATCGTATCCAACGGATGTTCTGTTTACAGAAATTAGTGGAGGGGATAGGGGAGATGGATGTGGAAACTGAAATGATATTGTCTTTTCTTCTATAATTGGTCTAATAGGTTCCATGCGCTCAAGCATTTTTATGCGACTTTGTGCCTGTCTTGCCTTATTTGCTTTTGCTTTAAAGCGATCAATAAAAGATTGTATACGCTTTCTTTCCGCTGTCTTTTTTGCCGCCATTTTCGATTGTAAGGTTAATTTCTCTCTTCGAGTTTTTTCGAAGAAATTATAACCACCCGTATAACGGGTGAGTTGGTGATTTTCTAGATGGATAATGTGGTCAACGGACGAATTGAGCAGAGTACGCTCATGGCTTATGATTACTAGCGTCCCACGCCAACGCTCTAAAAAGTGTTCAAGCCAAATTACTGCTTCGATATCTAAATGATTTGTTGGTTCATCAAGAAGAAGTATATCTGGATTCGCAAACAATGTTGCTGCGAGGGCTATACGCATTCGCCAACCACCAGAAAATTCGCTACAAGATTTTAAATGTGTACTCTCAGAAAATCCGAGTCCAGAGAGAATGATGGCAGCTCGTGAGGGCGCGCTCTCAGCATCTATATCTGCTAAACGAATATAGATTTCGGATATACGATTAGGATCAGTTGCTATTTTAGCTTCTTTGAGAAGGGTTTCTCTCTCTAAATCCGCTGACAGGACAGTATCTAAGAGGCTTCTGGAATCAGCTGGGGCTTCTTGAGCTACTGTTCCAATTTTGTATTTAGGATTGACGTTTATTTCCCCCTGATCCGGAGACAAGTCTCCTAAAATAAGGCGAAATAGTGTAGTTTTGCCTGACCCATTTTTCCCAACCAAGCCAACCTTTTGACCTTCTGGTATTAAGATAGTGGTATTTTTATAGAGTGTTCTTCCCGCTATTTGGTAGGCCATATTGTTAAATTCTATCATATTTAGAGTTTTAGCATGATCAATCTCTACCGAAAAGGTCATCTATTGTTAAAAATTAATAAATAATGAGTTGCCTAGAGCTGAGACCTGAGTTATAAGCTCGCCGTTTTCAACGTATTGTTGATTACTGTATATCTCTTTAAACAACAGAAGGATTACATGGTAATGGCCATCGAAAGAACATTATCTATTATTAAACCAGACGCTACTCGCAGAAATCTAAGTGGGAAAATTAATGCAAGATTTGAAGATGCTGGTCTTCGAATCGTGGCTCAGAAGCGTCTTCAACTAACATTAGAGCAGGCTCAAGGATTTTACGCTGTTCATAGAGAAAGAGCTTTTTTTAGCGAGCTTTGTGATTTTATGGTCTCAGGTCCGATAGTTGCGCAAGTACTTGAGGGTGAGAGTGCAATAGCTAAAAATAGAGAGGTGATGGGTGCAACAAATCCTGCTAACGCGGATGATGGCACAATTCGAAAAGATTTTGCTGAGAGCATAGAGGCAAACTCCGTTCATGGATCTGACGCACCAGAAACAGCCGCTGAAGAGATTAACTATTTTTTTGCTCAAATAGAGATAGCCGGATAGATTAAAATACCCATGATAACCCCTAATATTTAGCGTAATATTAGGGGGACTATGATATTGTTTCCCTTATTTTCTCATATATTGTTTTTTCTCTACTTTTATTTTCGTAGACTGGAATTAAAGATCTGGAATAACTGGGTTACACGTAATAAACAATAGGCATAATATCTTTTCAAATAATTTAGAGGCCAAATCTTGGATGATACAGTGGACTAAAAATAGAAAGCATGCAGGTTTAGCAGTTCTAATTTGTATTATAGGCATTATAGTTGTTGTTTTTTTAAAAATTAGTGCTCCCATATCTGTTGCAAAGCCAGAGGTTGAAAAACGTTGGGCGGTAGCGACAAAGCAATTATATATGGAAGATGTTCAGCCAACTATCCAAGAGTTCGGGACCATTGTCGCTGGAAGTCAGGCTGAAATTAAACCATTGGTTTCAGGTCGAATTATAGAGCTTGGGGAGAATTATTACGAAGGTGCGATAGTTAAAAAAGGTAACCTTTTGGCTAAAATTGACCCTTTTATTTATCAAATCAAAGTTGAAGACAGTGAAGCTGCTCTTCAAGAAGTCCTAAATAAAATATTGGAAACTGAGGGAGAAATAAAGTTTGAGTCTAAACTTCTCAAAATAGTGGGTTTTCAGTTAGCTCTTCGAAAAAAAGATTTAGACCGCAGAAAAAAATTATTTCGACAAGGATCTTCATCACGAAAGTCTCTGGATGATGCGGAGCTTGCATTTAACGAGATGAATCAAAATTTTACTGTTCGAGAGCAAATAATTTTACGGCTAAAGAACCGATTAGCTCAACTTAGAGCCACTGCTAAGCGGTCAGAGTTGAGGCTTAAATTGGCAAGGCGTGATTTGAAAGAGACTTCAATTTTTGCCCCCTTTGGAGGGTTTCTTGCGAATGCGAGTTTTTCTAGGGGCCAAAAAGTTGGAATAAATGAGCGAATAGTAAGGTTAATAGAGGCGAAGCGTTTAGAAGTTAAGTTTCGCATTAGTGAACGAAATTTTTCGGATTTGTTGACACCAAAGATAGAAATATTTTCCAATAATTTTAAGGTTACAGAGTTAATGGAAAAAAAAATTCAAGTAAAATGGAAGATTGGCAAAAGAACCTTTATTTATGACGCGATAATAAACCGACTAGGGGCGGAAATTGATGCCTCTGGCGGTGGCATTGATGTATTTGCAGAATTAATAGGTATCGATCTGGTTACACCACTAAGACCGGGAGCTTTTGTTGAAGTTAACATTCCATCTCGGTTATATAAGGATGTTGTAATGGTGCCAGATTCGGCTTTAGTTAGAGATAAAATTATCTATCTAGTAATTAATGGACGCGTGAAAGAAAAGATTGTTAACCCACTGAGGCGTGGAGCGAAAGATATATTATTGGGCGATAAAGATTTAGATGGTTCTGTTGTTATTACGCGTCCGTTTCCAAAAATTGCGGATGGTCTTATGGTAAGGGCTCGATGAGTATAAAAAATAACTCTGAAACAAAAAGTGCGGCGTTAACCGGTCCAATAGCTCTATTTGCCCGACATCCCACTGCAGCAAATTTGATTATGATTCTAATGATCATAGCTGGTATCTGGGGAGTTATAAAAATGAATTCTCAGTTTTTACCTAGTTTCGGAATTGATATCGTTACAGTCTCGATTGAATGGCCCGGAGCAAATTCTGAGGACATTGATACGAATATTGTACAGATTGTAGAGCCTGAGGTAAGGTTTTTGGACGGTGTAAAAAAAGTGCGCTCCACCTCTTCTGAGGGTCGGGCATCGTTCGTTATCGAGTTTAAGGCTGGATCAGATATGCAATCAGCATTGTCTGATATTGAGGCGGCTGTCTCTCGTATAACAACGTTACCCGTTGGTACTCTCAAACCAAATGTAAAAAGAATTATTCGTTATGAAACTATTACAAAGTTAGTGGTTTCTGGTAAAATGCCAGAAGAGGCCCTAAAAGCATATGCAAAAACCTTTCGCGATGATTTGCTTGCCCGTGGTATCGATCGGGTTGAACTGTTTGGCAGCCGTGATCAAGAAATTTGGATTGAAACCCCGCAGAAAGCTCTTCGTAGGGTTGATTTAACTATTGAGGATATTTCGAAAAAGATAAGTGATACATCTATTGATTTACCCTCTGGTAATCTTGGGCGGGGTCTGAGACAAGTTAGAAGTCTGGGTTTGCTTACCACAGCCGATAGCTTGCGGAAAATGGAGGTAAAGTCATTAGATGACGGACGTAAAATTTATCTTAATGACGTTGCTACTGTTGGGGAAAAGTTTAAAGACTCGGATCCTATTGGATTGCGCAGAGGCTTGCAGGCAATAGAATTGCATTTGATGAGAGCGTTAAATTCCGATGCTCTTCTTTTGGCATCAAAAGTTGATGATTTTCTCTCCGAAACTAAGGATTATCTTCCCTCAAATTTATTTATAGAGAGATATGACACGGCCACGGACCTGCTTGATGAGCGGATAGGACTACTTTTAAGTAATGCTATTAGCGGGCTCTTCGTAGTAGCATTGATTTTATTTATTTTTTTACGGGCTTCTATTGCAATCTGGGTTTTATTAGGAATTCCAATTTGTTTTATGGCAACGCTCGGAGTTATGGAAGCTACTGGACAATCGATAAACATGATTAGTCTTTTTGGACTTATTATGGCACTGGGTATTGTTGTAGATGATGCAATTGTAGTCGGTGAACACTCGGAATCGCAGAGCAGGCTTGGATTAGATCCACTTTCAGCCTCAGTTTTAGGTGCCCGTCGAATGGCTGCGCCGGTTGTAAGTGCCTCTCTGACCACAATATGTGCATTTCTTCCTTTAATTTTAATTACTGGTATTATTGGACAGGTAATCTCTGCCATTCCGATGGTAATTGTAGCTGTTTTGTTGGCTAGTCTCTTAGAGTGTTTTTATGTACTTCCGGGTCACTTAAATCATGGAATGAGTTCAAAATATCCAGTCTTTAAGTTGTATGATACTGCCCGCACCCATTTTGATGACTGGTTTGCTGATTTTAGAGATAATAAGTTTAAGCAATTAGTGAAATTAAGTATTGAATGGAGATATGTTACGTTATCAATTGTCATTGCTCTGTGTCTTATTGCCGTTGGTCTTGTCATTGGTGGTCGCGTTGGCTTTACATTTTTTCCTACTCCTGAATCGGATAAAATAGTGGCTAATATAGAAATGGTTGCTGGGACCTCAAGGGGCAACACAACAATTATGATTAAAGAGGTAGAGCGAGCAGCTAATGTCGCAGCAAAAAAAATCGGTAATGGTGATAATAATTTAATTAAAATGAATTTTTTGAAGGTTGGTGTTCGTGTTTCTGGCAGTGCAAACGCTGCGTCAGCAAATGATGTTGATGACACAACTGCTGGACTTATAGTTGAATTACTTACTGCGGATAAAAGATCTGTTCGAACGTCTCAGTTTATTGAAGCATGGGCAGCAGAGGTAAACGATATGGCAGGGCTTAAAAACCTAACTATCCAAGAAGTCAGAGGCGGGCCACCTGGACGAGATATTGATATTAGACTAAAAGGATCGAATATTACGAGCCTAAAAAATGTGGCTAATAAAGTTATGCAAATGTTAGAGATGTACCCGGGAGTTAGTAACGTTGAGGATAATATTCCCTACGGCAAAAGGGAAACAATCTTGAAAGTTAATGAGCGTGGAAAGTCTCTTGGTTTTTCAACGCAAGATATTGGGAGACAAATTAAAAATGCGATTGATGGTAAAATTGCAAAACGATTTGCGAGAGATGAAGAAGAAGTAACAGTGCGTGTTATGTACCCGCGCAGCAATAATAAGCCTGAGATGCTTAATGATATTTATTTGCGAGGTCCCTCTGGGCAAGAAATACCATTATCACAAATTGTTTCTTCCAGCGAGACTGTTGGGTTTTCTAAAATTAGGAGAGAGGGTGGAAGTCGTGAAATAGCAATTACTGCGGAAATTGATTCTTCGGTTACAACCGTGGGTAAAGTACTGTCAGCAATTGAACGTGATGGTATTAATAAAATTGCGAATGATGCTGGGCTGAATGTGGGATTCTCGGGTAAAGCAGAAGAGCAAAAAGAAACGTTTGCGGATATGAAGTTAGGTTTATTAATAGGTCTAGCAGGTATTTACGTTGTGTTAGCATGGGCATTTGCTAGTTATACGCGACCAATAGCAGTAATGATTGTCATTCCTATGGGATTTATAGGAACCGCGTTTGGCCATTTTCTTTTAGGCTACAATCTAACGATTTTGAGCATGGTAGGTTTAATTGGTTTATCCGGGATCATAATTAATGGATCTATCATACTTGTTACTACTATTGATGCGAAAGTGAGAGATTCTAAAATTATAGACGCAATTGTGAATGCGTCGTGTGATCGTCTGAGACCCATAATGTTAACTTCAGCAACGACAATTGGTGGATTAATGCCGCTATTGTTCGAGCGAAGTATACAAGCACAATTTCTCATACCGATGGCTATTACGATCGTATTTGGTTTAGGGGTTGCTACTCTTCTGATATTATTTGTGGTTCCTTCATTTATCGCTGTGTTAGATGATATGAAGAAGTTTTGGATCGATCGTTCACGATTAAAAATTTAATATTTTTATGCTTAAATTGGCTTTTTAAAATTATCATTCATCGTCTTTAAGGGTACGTACCTCCGTATTCATATCAACATCGCTACGACGGCGTTGCGCATTGTTTTTTCCAGTTTGCCAGTAATCGCTCTTCGCAGCGAGTTTTGCCATATATTCAAATTCCTCAGTCCACTCTCCTAAATCATACCCGTGCCAAGGAGATTCTCTTTTTAGTTTCGGTAATCCCAATTCATCCCATATTTCTGCTGCGTTCTCCATAAATTCTTTTTTTGGCAGAGAAACTGGCGGAAATGTTCCCTTTAAAGTGGCATCAATTAAAACCGAAGCATCCTCTGGATCCAATAAATTTCGTGGGCCATGTCCAGCATCCTGATGTTTAATAACCTCTAAATCATGTTGAGGCTTGCAACGATAAGCCATTGCCCAAAAAAGTGCGTCAGCATTCTCACCATCAATATCTTCATTAACTGCAATAATCCATTTACCTTCAGACTGTCTAAAAGATGCTAAACCATACATCGCCCGCCAAATTTCAGTCCTTGGAGTATCTCTCTTAAAAATAATAGCATGAACCCGATGTAATGATGTCAGTGGCTCATGGGCCTTAACACTGATAACAGTTTTAATACCTAGAGTATCTCTTAGATACGATGTATTTCTGGACTCATAAGAAAATCGACGGATAACACTAGACTCGCTCGGGGCAACTTGACTAACCCAAGAAGTAATAACAGCAGCTTTTTTTCGAGTAATAGCCGTTATATCCATAAAACCATTATATTCCTGCAGATTTACGTATCCATGTGACTCTCCGAAAGGTGCTTCAGGTTCTAAATATTCCGTATCAATAAAACCCTCTATAACTACTTCAGCATCCGCTGGCACTAAGATGTCAACAGTATGGGCTTTTACGAGTTCAAGAGGTTTTCCCACTAAAGCACCAGCGACTTCTAATTCATCTAAACCTTCAGGTACTTTTTGGACCGATGCATATGATATTACGGGCGCGCATCCTATTACCACTGCACAAGGCATTTTCTTTCCAAGCGCTTTCCATGAGAGCCAGTTTATATAACCACCAGTCCTAAGTTCTGTTGAAGTGTTTATACCTAATCGGTCAGGAGCTTTTATTTGACCCCGATAGTTTCCCATATTTTGGATGCCTGTATTGGGATCCTTTGTAATATAATGAGAAGATGATGTATAAGGGGCATTGTCCCAACCTGGTGTTGAGATAGGGATCGGAAGATCGTCAAGACCCTTCCCATTATTTAGAACTGCGCCCTGGTAGATAAGTTCATGGCATGCAGCATATTTGCTATTTATTATTTTCGGCGGAAGAGGTTTGTCTATTGCAGCCGACCATTTCGCATTTGTTTCGTCTAGTTTGCAACCAATTCCGATTTCATAGATAGCAGGGCTACCCGCAAGGCCGCATACTAAGACTGGGATATCATACTTGCGACCTTTACTGTCTATTACATTAGAAAATAACCATGCTTTTCGCTCATTCTCGGCAATTCCTCCTCTGTATTGCCACCGAACCAGCGGATGCATCTCAGTATCTTTATTGATTTGACGATCGACTTCAATTAGCAGTCCGGCTTTTTTTAAAGCCTTAATATGTTCACGTATGTTATTATATGTATTTCCATTTTTCTTTGTCATTAAAGCATCGTTCTAACATCGACAACAGCAACGTTACCCATCTCTAATTGTTCTACCGCTTCTTTAAATACTTTTGAAAGATCTCTAGGATTGCTTATTGGGCCTTCTGACCACCCCCCATAACTTCTAACCATTGTTGCGTAATCTGTTGCTGGTTCTGCCATACGTTGTCCAATCCATGCGTTTTCAACAGGTCTATTTCTTTTTTTTGCTATATTCCTTTGATGAAATTCATCATTTCCCCAACTATTATTATTATTAATAGCAATAAGAACGGGTATTTTGTAATGAACCGCCGTCCAGATCGCTCCAGACCCCATTTGAAAGTCACCATCTCCCATTATAGCTATTGGAAGTTTCCCTTGTTCTCGATAGGCAAGAGCTGCTCCAACGGCCGCTGCCGGACCATAACCGACACCCCCACCACCATCAGCTCCTAGGTATTGACCTGATTTTGAAAAATTCCATAAACCTTCTGGAAAGCTCCTATGATTACGAACCGGTAAAACCCAGTCCTTATTCTTAACGGCCTCATATAGCTCAAAGGTAAGACGACCTGTACTTATCGGTTCGGAGTCCCAGGTATCATTCCATTTTTCTTTTTGCTCTTGCCTTAGTATCTTATGTCTTTTGCTAATCGAAACTTTCCTATCTTCAATAACTTTAATAGTGGCTGTATTATTAGATAGTTGATTTTTAATAGCAGAAATTAATTGTTTTATCCCATAAGTTGGATCACAATCAATTTGCAAGTCCACTGCCGCCTGAGGCCCACCGGCATTCGACCATGAGCTGGTAATTAAATTTTCAAGTGTCATTTCAATTATTTTTTGTCCGGGTCTACCTCTTAAGTCTTTGTTATGCGCCCCCGCAGCTGTTGTTGTATCCACACAATCGATCGCTAGAATAAGATCTGCTGTTTCTCTTATCTTAGGATCACCATTTAAATTCTGAGGGTGAAAAGTTGGCATGCACACAACGGCTCTATCCTCAACATAATTTGATCCCGAAATTTCAACGAGTTCAATGAGTATCTCACTTGTTTGGGTCTCACGTCCAAATCGTCCACCTACAATTAATGGATTTTCAGCAGCTATTAGCATTCTTGCTGCCTCTTCGATAGCTTCAATATTGGCTGAAATTGGTCCAGGTGCTTGATAACAATTGAACGATGCATCGGGTATTATTAAATTTTCTGGCAAAGGGTCCTCTTGTAAACCAAGGTCTAGAGAAACATAAGTCGGGGCTTGAGGTTTTGATTTTGCTATTTTATTTGCCTTCAACATTGTATCGATTGCTGATTGCAGTGTAACTGGATCCATCGACCATTTCGTAAATGGTTTTACTAAATCACATTGCATACTCGCAGTATGTGTCCAATCAATGGGGCGACGCCGAGAAGGGTCTTGTGGCCCGCTACCGCCAAATATAACAACTGGTACGCGATCTACCCAAGCATCAAATACACTAACGGATGCGCACATTAGACCTACTAGGTCGTGTATCACACATGCAGCTGCGCTCTCTGACGCCTTAGCATACCCATGAGCCATGGCAACCACGATTGATTCGTGATTGCACATGATCATTTCGGGGTTTTGATTGCGGCGGTGATTTATCAGTGAGTCATGAAGCCCTCGGTAGCTAGAACCGGGCAAAACAAAAATATGTTTAAAACCCATATCTGATATCACATCTGCCATGACATCAGAACCATATTCTGGTTTTAATTCATTATCAGGTAAATTAATCGGTGTCTCTGGATACTTCATTGATCCGTAGTCAGAACTTTTATCCATTTTTGTGATCCCCCAATTTAGAATTTAACTATTCATAAATAATATCTATTAAAGCCCATTAATTTTTCTAATCGTGGTATAAAATATTATTTTATTTTGATAGTATCAAACTATTTTAGATTCAAAATATTACAAGGTTACATCTAATTTTTGACTTTTAAGCTTTGTAAGTAGCGGATATAAATTAGAAATAGACTTTGATTAGGAGGGTGTTCAAGTGCAAAAGAAAGTTAGTGATATACAAACTAATGGTGAATTCATAAAAATAGCTCGCACGAACCTAGATCAAGAAAATTGGGATTATTTAATAGGTGGTGGCGAATCTGAGACAACTTTATTACGTAATCGGCAATCAATTGACTCGCTAGCATTCAGGCCACGTGTCATGCGAAACGTTGTTAATATTGATACTTCGACGGATTTTTTGGGCTCAAAACTAAGAATACCCGTATTTCTTGCGCCGATTGGGTCTTTGCAAAGATTTACCGAAAGGGGAGGAATAACTACTAGCTCTGCAGCACATGAATTTGGTATCCCAGCTTTTATTAGTTCGGTAACCAAACCAGATGTGCGAGAAATTCGGGAAACTACGAATGGTGATTTATTCTTTCAGCTTTATGTCCGCGATGATATGGATTGGATTCTAAGTTTTGTTGATCTAGCTTTGGAACTCGGTTGCAAGGGTTTTTGTTTAACTGCTGATACTGCAAATTATGGGCGCCGAGAACGAGATAAAATTAAAGGCTTTGAGCCACGGCGAGCTCGAACCAATACAAAATCAGACGGTTTTGTTTACCAAGCAGCACTAGATTGGGACGTCGTTGATATAATTAGGAAACATTCATCGATACCGCTTTTAGTCAAAGGTATTGTTACCGCAGAGGATGCTATTCTAGCGGTCGAGCATAGTGTCGAAGTTATTTATATTTCAAATCATGGTGGTAGACAGCTTGATCACGGAAGAGGTTCGATCGATATAATAACAGAAGTTGTTAATGCTGTTAATGGAAAAGCCAAAGTAATTGTTGATGGAGGTTTCTGCAGGGGCACTGATATTGCAAAAGCTATGGCACTAGGAGCCGACGCCGTTGGTATTGGTAAAATGTATGGTTTAGCTGCTTCAGCTGGAGATGGGGAGGCGGTGATTCGAATGCTAGAAATTCTTGAGGAAGAATTCAGGCTAGCACTGGCTTTACTGGGCGTGACTTCTCCTAAAGAACTTTGCCCAGAACATCTTCAGGCTGTTCAGCCTGTTCGATCACCTAGCTTTAGCAGCGCCTTTCCGCATTTTGACATTGAAAAATATGAGTACTAATATTTTTTTAGAATAAGTTAAACTCTCTAATACTTCGTAATACTGGGAACCATGATCCAATTGTTGCAAGTGGCCAAAGTACTTTAAGAACCGAATGAAATAAAAGATAACATAATCCCCACATAATAGAGCTTATTGTTAATGTAACTCTCCAACTTTCTTTCGCTTCTAATCTCATATAAGAAATTACAAAGACTAATATAGCGGGTAATAGGCCTATAAGTTGAGCAATAACTACATAGCTTATACACCATAGTAAGTATCGCCCTGCCCGGCTATATATTACCTTCGAGGTAAGATTTCCGTAATCTGCCTGAATATCAAAATGCGTTGTTTCTTCTCCAGTTTGTTGGCCAGGAACGCTTGCGATGTTATCTGTATTTTTAAGAGGAGATTTAAAAAGGCATGAACTAATATGAGAGAAGCTTATTATTATTCCAAATATACCAAGCAGCATTGGAATTAATTTGGCATCCATTTCCCATTCTTCGGAAGTAATTAACGCAAAAGTAAAAACAAGTCCAAATACCAGTGTAAATAAAAAATCCGGATTTGATAAGTAATCTTTTTGAAAACTAATTTTGATTTGTTTATTCTGCGATTTTCTTCGTTTTCGAAATTTTTGAATTACAGGCGATATTACTGAAATAAAGGTAATTATTAGTATTATAATAACAACGGGGCGACTTAGCCACTCAAATTCCCATCGGCTGTATGAAATGTATAAATATCTCTCGATCAAAGCGCCCAGAACAAATCCAAGAACGAGCGGGGGTCTGGGCCATCTCAAACGTTTCATCAACCAACCGAGCATGCCGAAACCGATTAATACATATAGGTCTGCCCAATCTTTGTGCCCTTGGAAGGCACCCAAAAATACAATGGCGAGAACAACTGGGACCAAAATACCAGGTCTTATAATAGCTATCTTCGCAAGTCGATTTGCAAAAATAAAACATAACCCGGCTCCAAAAATATTAGCAAATGCCACAGACCAGACCATGGTATATGTAAGATCTAAGTTTTCTGATAACATTTTGGGACCAGGAACTATTCCATGGATTAAAAAGGCGCCAAGCAATAAGGCCATTGAGGCAGATCCCGGAACACCAAATGCTATAGTCGGAACTAGAGCTCCTCCTTCTTTAGCATTATTAGAGCTTTCTGATGCTATAACACCTCTAATATCTCCTTTGCCGAATGTTTTCTGTGCATCTTTCTCGGTCCTCGCTGCATGTCCATAGGCTACCCAATCTACGACTGACGCTCCTATGCCAGGAATAGACCCTAGAACTGATCCAATAACACCACATCTTAGTACCAAGAACCAGTTTTTGAAAACGTCTTTTACACCCTCAATTTGACCTTTTTTACCAAAATTTTTTGTATCTCCCGAGACTGTTTTTCTAGTAATCATTAAATCAGCTAATTCAGGAATAGCAAAAATACCCAGCGCAAAAGGAACTAAGGGGAGACCATCCCATAGATATTGAGTATCAAAAGCCCATCTAATTGTTCCAGTTTGTTGGTCATCGCCTATGGTTGAAATTAGAATTCCCAGCGCTGCTGCTAAAAGACCTTTTGCTACTGAAGAACCAGACAAAACCGCTACTAATGAAAGCCCAAATATACAAATTGCAAACATTTCAGGCTGAGAAAACGATAACATGAAAGGTCGCAAAACAGGGACACTGACGGCCAATAAAAGCGCTCCAAATAAACCACCTAAAACAGATGCTGTGAAGGCAGCGCCAAATGCTCTACTAGCTTCGCCTTTTCGGGCTAATGGGTATCCGTCTAATATTGTTGCCGCTGATCCTGATGTGCCCGGAACACCGAACAAAACTGCCGGTATCGTATCAGAAGTGACAGTAACTGATCCTAAACCTAGCATCATTGCAATGGCCGCGTATGGATCCATTGCATATGTGAATGGTAAAAGCAATGAAAGACCAACCAGTCCACCCAAACCAGGAATTACGCCTATCACTAGGCCCATTAGTACGCCAGATATTAAAAAAATAATTCTTGATGGATCAGAAATAATATCTAAGGCTTGTAAAGCCATAGTGAGCATTGAATCAATACCTACACCCGATTCCATCATAATTCTCCATTATCAAAGTTTTTTTTATAATTTTTATTTTTTAGATGTTTTCAATATAAAGTTTTTAATCAGTCTCTTGTCAATCATTCTGTGTTTGCGTTTAGTTCCCCATCATGCCTTTAGATGTATTTATCGTAGCGTGCATATTCTGTGCAAATTGAGTAGCTTGTTCTATTGTCATCGACATAGCATTTGCAGTGTACTCTTTCACGCCAAGTATTGCAGGCATTGGTGTTTTATCTAGCGCTTTGCATAGAAGATTTAGGTGGTGGTCAAGTTTTCCATCGGGTACTACCTTGCTTACTAGGCCAAAAGCTAATGCAGTTGTGGCATCTATTTCCTCATTCGAATAAGTTAAATATAATATGCCTTTCCTTCCAACCCGGTCTATTAACGAGGACATGGCCATGGTTGGCATGATGTTGTGTCCCGTCTCAGGAAGTGCAAAAGAGGCGCTTTCTTCAGAAATAGTAATATCGCAAACTGATGCCATCGCACAACCAAAGCCAAGTGCTCTACCTTGAGTTAGACTAATTATGGGAATTTTAGAGTGCCTTAAAGCACCATAAAAATTAAATATTACTTCACTCCGGCGTTTTGCATCAAGGGCATCACTTGGTCTGCCAGATTCTCTGCCTGCTGAATCACGTCCAAGGCAGAAATCACTACCGCTACTTCGAACTACAATATATTTAGAGTTCATACTCGCTCCCTGAATTAATTTTGTAAATTCAATAGCCATTGTATCACTCATCAGGCCCCCGCAGTCGGCGCGGTCTATTGTAATATAAGTACCATTACCGATTAACTCTGTGACTAAGTAGTTTGACATTATGGCCTCTCTTCTATTATTGATCGTGGATAATACGCCAAATTTTTTCTGGTGTTGCTGGCATATCAATATGATCGATTTGAAATTCATCAAGTGCATCAACAATAGCATTTACAATAGCAGCTGGCGCTGCTGTTGTTCCTCCTTCCCCCCCACCTTTTACACCTAGATAATTATTTGGCGCGGGAACTTCATTAAATGCTAACTCAAACGATGGAGCATCATTTGCTCTTGGCATAGCGTAGTCCATAAATGAACCAGAAAGAAGCTGTGAATTATTTTTATCATAGAGACATTCCTCCATAAGTGCTTGTCCTAGTCCTTGCACTATTCCTCCATGTGTCTGACCATCGACAACCATAGGGTTCACAACAGTTCCTACATCATCAACACCAATATATTTGGAAACTTTTACTACGCCAGTCTCTTTATCAATTATAATTTCACAAGCATGGCAACCATTTGGATAGGTAGGTAGAAAAGTTGAAATTTCTGCTGTGGCTATTAGAGGGCTTACAAATTCTTTTTCTGCGAATTCGGTCTCTGCTAGTTTTGCGACCTCAAATAAATGGAGTTTTTTGTTTGTACCCCTATTCACATAGTAACCATCGAGATAATTTATATTGCTTGATGGAGTACCAAACTTGATCTCACAAATCTTTAGGCCTTTTTTAATCACTTCATCTGTAGTTTGTCGGAACAGGTGACCTGCGAGACGAAGGGAGCGGCAAGAATGACTTCCGGATCCATTTTTAACGAAACTAGTATCACCTGTTCTCAATAGAATAGTAGATGAGTCAATTCCAAGCCAGTCAGAAATTACTTGTGTAAACGTTGTTTCATGGCTTTGACCAGAAGATTGAGTTCCGATAATAATTTCTACTGTACCAGAACCTTTAATTCTCATTTCAGCTCGTTCTTGAGGGTATCCTGTTGCGGTTTCAATGTAATTTGCGATTCCAATTCCAGCAAAATAGCCTTTCTTTCTTAATTTTTTTCGTCTACTTGGGAAGTCAAACCAATCAATTGACCTTAATGCCATTTCCATATTTTTTGGGAAGTTGCCACTATCATATGTAACATTAAAATTATTCGTATAAGGAATTGATGACTCTTGGATAATATTTCTACGCCTCAATTCGATGCGATCAATACCAACTTTTTTTGCCGCCATATCAATCATTCTCTCAATTATGAACATGGCTTCAGGCCTGCCGGCACCCCGATAGGAAACTACAGCATTTGTATTTGTTAATACAGCCTTTGAAACTGCATATCCAATTGGAATATTGTATACACCATTATAAACGGTTGGACCTCGCGCTAAGGGTACATATGAAATTGTATGCGTTCCAATATTTGCGAGGTTCTCAGTTTTAAGAGCCTGAAAATTGCCACTATCGTCTATTGCTAATTCAGCTTTTGTCAACAGGTCCCGTCCAGAGTAATCGCTTAAAAAGGCCTCGGACCGATCACATACCCATTTAACTGGGCGGCCAGTTTTTTTTGCAGCCCAAAGGCAAAGTGCAAATTCTGGATAGGTGTGATTTCGAGTACCATATCCCCCACCAACGTCATTAGAAACAACTCTAATCTTGTCCCTACTTATTCCAAACGTTGCAGCTAATTCATTTTGCAACCTATTTGCTCCCTGACTACCTGCCTCTAGATAGTAAATATTTTCCCGTGCTTCAAAATTTGCTAACGCTGCTCTTGGTTCCATAGGTACGCCGGTAACTCTCTGATTGAAAGTTTCCAGTTTTATGATGTGGGCGGCGTTATCAAACGCTTCTTTACAAATATTAATATTACCTTTTTCGTCGTCGACAGTAATATTGTCCATTGCTTGATTCCAAATAACTGGAGCATTTGGTTTAATTGCGTTGGCTGCATCATTAACACTTTTAAGAACATTATATTTGATATTGATATTCTCTGCAGCTTCAATGGCTTGTAAGTGGGTATTGGCTATTACAACTGCTATAATTTCTCCCGAACGACGAACACGATCAATCGCTAAAGGAAAAAGCGGTGAAAAAAATAACTCACTTCCATCTCGATTTGATAATGCAACGTCTGCTGGATTTCCCCATGCTGGCATTGGGTTTAGTCCATCGTCCAACCAATCTTCGCCGATTAATATTTCTATAACACCGGGCATTTCCTTTGCAGTATCAATCGAAATTATTTTAAATTTTGCATGCGCATGGATTGACCTCAACATTACTGCATATGTTTGATCTTCCATAACTGCGTCATCAGTGAATTTACCTAACCCAGATAAAAGCCTTGCATCTTCTCGCCTAATGACCCTTTTACCAATTTGAGAATTTTGTTTACGGTTGATTAATGCTAAATTCATATTCGAACTACTTATCTCTTTGTGTCGCGAATTGAAGAATTTGGTTTCACATCATTGCGTTTTAATTTTTCACTAATTTTTCCATTTTCTTTATATAATCCATCTGTTGCACGGTTAGCGGTTTCAGTCCACTCATCACTCCAATCACCCAACGAATAGCCGTGCCAAGGAGTTTCTGGTTTAAGATTAGGGAGCCCTAACTCATCCCAAATGACTTTAGCGTTTTCCATATAATTTCTTTTAGGTAATGCAATTGGAGGCATTGGATTTTTTAATGTCGCATCTATTAACAGTGTCGAATCTTCGCCCCCTGGTACTCTCCGATCTTTTGGGCCATAGGGAACACGATGTTTTAAAATTTTTACGTCAATTGCGGGGTTAGCACGATAGGCCATCGCCCAGAATATTGAATCACTATTTTCTGGATTGATGTCTTTATCAATAGCAATAACGTATTTACCTATTGCAGATGCCAAAGAACTGGCTCCATAGAGAGCTCTCCATATTTCCGTGGTTGGTACATTTTGTTCAAATTGTATAAATAGTACTTTTCTCAGGTTGGTCAGTGGTTCATGCAAATAGACTTTCTTTATACCCTTGATACCTAGCGTTTTGCTTAAGTGCGTCAAATAAATCGGCTCGTATGCGACCCGTTTAATAACGCTGGATTCAGAGGGTGTAAGTTGTGAAATGATTGATGTGAAGATGGCATCTTTTCGATGAGTTATAGCTGTGACGGTCATTGAGGTATTAAAATCTTCTAGTGCAACATGTCCATGGCTTTCTGCAAAAGGAGCCTCTGGCTCGAGGAAGTCTGTGTCAACAAATCCTTCTATTACAATTTCGGCTTCTGCTGGGACCATTATATCTACAGTTTTGCATTTGACTTGCCTTATTGCTGTTCCAGCCATACCGCCAGCAACAGCCATTTCTTCTACACCAATCGGTAGTTTTTGAGCCCCCATATAAGCAACTGATGGAGGACAGCCAACAATAATAGCGCAAGGCATTTTCTGGCCAAGTTTCTTGTACATCTCCCAATGGATGTGCCCCTCAGCTCCGCCGGGCCGCGCAACCATCCGAATTGCAAGTCGATTAGATGCTTTTAGTCCTGCCCTATAAGTGCCCATATTCTGAGTTCCTGTCTCTGGATTACGCGTCGTTACATTTGTTGCAGTAAGATAAGGAGCGCAATCATAACCAGGAGTTGAGATTGGTACTGGCAAGGCATCCAACCCGCCACCTTCCCCCAACAAACCATCACCGGTAATACACACATCTTGGCATCTTGCATTTTCAATTGTAATCGGGTTGATTGGGTTGTTTATTGCATTTTCCCAAGTTTCGCCTATCCTTGCAACAGGAACTCCCATTCCAATTGAATAAATCTCTTCATTTGTAGCTAGAACTCCTACAACCACTGGCATATTATAGCTTCTACCAAGACTATCTGTAACGTTTGTAAATTTGAATGCTTTCCTATTTTTTTCTTCTATACCCCCTCGAAATTGCCATCTTACTAAAGGATGAAGTTCTGTATCTTTGTTGATGGGGCGATCAATTACCGTTAGCAGGCCAGCTTTTTGAATATTTTCAATATGTTGATGGAGGTCTGGGTAGGAGTTAAAATTGTCTTTAGGAAATTTTGACATAAATTAAAATTCTCTAATCAGCTATATTTCTCACTTGATTTCGATGCGAGGTAATAAGTACCTGCAATATTCTTACAGGTACTTATTATGGAAACCAAAGAGTAATAGTTTATTAGATCTATTTCTTCTTTTTCTTCTTTTTCTTACAGTCACGTTTACAGTTTTTTTCATAGCCTTTCATTATATTTCCAGCCATTTGAACCAATTTTTTATCGGTAGAGAGAACTGTTGCCGTAATCTTATCCAACTCCTCTCCAGAGATAGGATCAATGTTTGCGTTACGCTTTTTTGCTTCTGCTAGAAACTTAGGATCTTTCATTGTTTTGTTGAAAGCTGTTCGAAGAGCCTGTATTCGATCTTTTGGTACACCAGGCGCAGAAATCAAAGTGCGACCCACAGCTCCTCCAGCAAAGACAAACTTAAAGATAGCTTGAGCTTCTTTGTCATCTGTTAAATCTTGTGGCAAGGGAACGTTAGGCAAGTCTTTTTCGCGCTCAAGCCCAAATTGAACTAATGGAATAATTGCACCACTTGTTATTTTATCCCAAGCTCGTATTTTCCAACTTATCCAAGCGCTAGACTGAGCATCTACATCACCTCGTTCTTGCGCTAAAGTTTGAGGCGCTGAACCAGCATATCCACAAACTTGTTTAAACTTTAAACCTAGTAATTCTTTTGTGGCTTTTACATTCATATAAGTTTGATTATTTCTTCCGGAGCAGGACGCAATTACTTGAGTAGTCTTAACCTGCTCGATTTTTTTTACAGCATGGTTCTTATTGATCATTAGTACGGGATTAACCGGCGTCAAGCGTCCTATATAATGCATCTTCCCAGCATCATATTTTGCTTTTTTTGGAAACATAAGTTGCCCAACAGCCAGTGAGTCAGCTAAGAAACCAAGCATGGTTCCATCTTTTGGCGCTGCATTGTAAAGATGGCTAGCTGCACGCGCGCCACCTCCACCCTGAAGATGTTTTGTAAGAATATTGGGTTTACCTGGAACATACTGAGCCATATGACGGGCTAGCATTCTTGCATAAGCTCCATAAGATCCACCAACAGAAAAACCAACTATAAACGTTATATCTTTGCCCTTATAAAAATTAGCAACCTCATTCGCTTTTGCTGAATTTATGCTAAAAGTTGACGTCGCTATCAGAGCGGATGATGCAACCGCAATAACTCCAAAAATTTTATTAAATCTCATTAATTTTTTCTCCCAGTTCGATTCTACGTTATGGCTAAAAAAACCTTTTAGATATATTTCTATTGCAAACCTGATTAAGTAGATTTGAATCAATCTGCATCTTAGGGTACTCAAAGCATATACATTTGGTCAATAAAAAAAATTTGAATTATGATTTGATTTGCAACTATTGGGTGAATATCTTTTTAAAACGTTTTGAGAAGTGTTATAAAAAAGTAATAGTTTTGTTTTGATTATTAAACTTGAATAAATATAAAAGATAAATTTATTGATGGGGTTATGTTAATGGCTGATGATACAATTGAGAATAAAAGTGCATATTCCTGCAAAGACTTGCAACAACACATTATTGCTCTTGAAGAAGCGGGGTTGCTCCATCGAATTAACGAAGCAGTAAACAAAGATACAGAGCTTCATGCATTAGTTAGGTGGCAGTTTCGCGGCGGTATTGCTGAGAAAGATCGGAAAGCATTTTATTTTAGTAATGTTGTGGACTCCAAAGGACGTCATTTTGATATGCCCGTCGTGGTTGGTGCTTTAGCAGCAAATAGCGATATATATAGAATAGGCATGGATGTACCGTTGGAAGATATTGGCCATGCGTGGCAGGAAGCTATTGCCAATCCAATCCCCCCGAAAGAGGTTAAAAATGCTGCTTGCCAAGAGTTAGTACTTGAGGGACATGATATTGATGGCGAAGGAAAGGGTTTGGATTCTTTACCTGTGCCCATTTCCACCCCAGGATTTGATAGTGCGCCATATCTCACTGCCGCAAATTTTATAACGAGAGATCCTGATAATGGCATTCAAAACATGGGAACTTATAGAGGTGGTTTAAAATCTCCTACTCGTATGGTTGTGCGTATGTCTACTCGTAATAGTGGAGCTGGTGGATACCCCCACTGGGAAAAATATAAAGAGAGAGGTCAAAAGATGCCGTGCGCCGTCGTTTTGGGTTGTCCCCCTAAGATTGCTTACCTTGGGCCTCAAAAAATGCCCCGTGATATAGATGAGTTAACAGTCGCTGGAGCTTTAGCTGGAAAACCAATTGCTGTGGTGCGTTGTAAAACCATAGATTTAATGGTGCCTGCTGATGCAGAAATAATTATTGAAGGATTAATTGATACTGAGTATCTTGAGCCTGAGGCACCATTCGGTGAATCTCATGGTCATATTGCTCTCGAAGATTATAATATGATTTTTGAAGTTACAGCTATTACACGCAAAAAGAATGCAGTCTTAGCTTCAATCATATCTCAAGTAACACCAAGTGAGTCTAGTGTTATAAAGAAAGCTGCTTATGAGCCGATGTATCTGGGTCATTTGCAAAAGACGCTTGGCGTTAAAGGTGTAAAAAAAGTCAGTTTGCATGAGCCTCTGACGAATATTCGTAGGATAATTTTTATTATCTTTGAGCCAAATACGCCTCGGACTGAAATTTTCCGGGCGATGCAAGGTGCGGCAATGTTGCGGGCTGATACTGGAAAGTTTGTTATTGCAATTAGTGATGATATCAATCCCGAAAATGCAGATGCGGTCTTTTGGTCTTTAGCGTATCGTTCTAACCCCGCAGAGGATGTTGAAATTTTGGCTCACCGAGATCGTGGTCATGGGCCTAAGAGTAAAACAAAAACTGAGGATTCTACAATGTTAATTGATGCAACGTTAAAAGGCCAGATGCCTCCTTTAGCTTTGCCCAAACAGCAATATATGGAAGATGCGAGGGTTTTATGGGAAAAACTTGGCTTGCCTTCGCTGAATCCAGAGGCGCCATGGCATGGTTATTCAATGGGCGATTGGTCAGAAGATTGGGATAAAATAGCACAGCGAGCTGCACAGGGTGATTATTTAATTAACGGATTGCGCTCGGCGCAGATGAAACAAAAAAATATTAAACCCAATACTCCGGTTCGTAGTGTAAAAAATGATTAGAAATATTCCAGATGGTTTAATTGGTAGGCCAATTTCTAGGAAGGAAGACACACGCCTTTTGACTGGTAAAGGCCGTTTCACTGATGACTTTAATCTCGAAAATCAGGCATATGCCGTTATGGTAAGGTCACCACATCCCCATGCGGTAATTAAATCTATCGATATAGAAACAGCACAGAAGATGGACGGTATTTTGGGTGTTTATATTGGTGAAGATTGTATTATGGACGGATTATCAGAAATACCGCATAGTCCTTTGCCAAAAACTGATAATGATCTAAAACTTCGAGCCCGTGATGATAAAGAAGTTTTTATTGGTCCGCACATGCTGCTTCCTTGTGACAAGGTTAGACATGTGGGTGAAGCTATCGCGATGGTTGTAGCTGATAATAGGTATCAGGCTATGAATGCGGCAGAAACGATTAATATTGATTTTGAGGTATTGCAATTCAACCTTGACGGTTTAAAGGCAGCTAATGGTGAAGCCTCACCTGTTTGGGATGAACTTCCCTCTAATACATGTATTGATGCAACGTTTGGTGATGTTTTAGAGACTGAAAAAATTATCTCTACTGCCCGGCATGTTGTTCGTGCGGAATTTTATATTGACCGCGTAACTGGTGTGCCGATTGAACCTCGAGCAGCTATTGGGTCTTTTGATAAAGAAACTGAGAGATATACTATTTATGCGGGCAGTGGAGGGGCTGTTAGGCAAAAACATGAATTAGCTCATGTGCTTGGAGTTTTGCCCGAAAAAGTAAGAGTTTTATCATATGATGTAGGTGGTAATTTCGGAACCCGAAATCGAGTATATGTGGAGTTTGGTTTGGTAGCTTGGGCCGCCAAAAAGATTGGAAGACCTGTAAAATATATATCTGATCGAAGTGAAGCTTTTGTAAGTGATTACCAAGGACGGGATCTTTATTCTAAAGTTCAATTAGCGCTTGATGAAAATGGCTCTTTTTTGGCAATGAGTGCCGATAACATAAGTAATGTAGGCGCGCGGGCCGTTTCTTTTTCTCCTCTAGGAAAGGGTTCAGCATTAATATCAGGGTCCTATCGTATTCCGGTTGCTTGTGTTAGAGCACGCGCTGTATTTACCAATACTATTCCAACACAAGCTTACAGGAGTTCTGGGCGTCCTGAAGTAACCTATGTTATTGAACAGCTTATCGAAAAAGCTGCTGATCAAGTCGGAATAGATGCCCAAAAGCTGAAAGAAATTAATTTAATAAGTCAGCAAGAAATGCCTTACACTAATCCGATAGGATTGACTTACGATAGTGGGGATTATCATAAAAGTGTCAATTTAGCCAAAAAGATGGCTGCCTGGGATGATAGAGAGAAACGGCGAGAGATATCAAAACAAAAAGGTAAACTCAGAGGCATCGGTTTTGCAAACTACGTAGAATCCTCTATTGGATCGCCTGTTGAACAGGCGGAAGTTTATATTAAGCCCGAGGGCATCGTGGAGTTGGTTATCGGAACACAGCCATCTGGGCAAGGGCATGAAACAAGTTTTGCCCAAGTCGCGGCTGATTGGTTTGGTTTGTCGTTAAATGAGGTGAAAATTATTATAGGGGATACAGATATAGTCAAAATTGGTGGCGGATCTCATTCAGGAAGATCCATGCGTATGGCTGGGACCGTTATTGTGAGAGCATGTGATGAAGTAATTGAAAAGGGCCAAAAATTAGCAAGTGAATTATTGGAGGCTTCTATCTCTGATATTGAATTTTCTAATGGAGAGTTTTTTATAAAAGGCACTGACAGTAAAATAAGCTTATTTGAAATAGCAAATAATTTAAAAAAATCAAAAAATGGGAAATTCCGTTCTAGTGATTTAGATGTTATTAAAAGTAATGAAATGCATACACCGGTAGTTCCGAATGGGTGTCATATTTGTGAAGTTGAATTAGATCCAGAGACTGGAGAGGTCAAAATTGTTAACTATGTCGCGGTAGATGACGTGGGTAGGGCTATAAATCCAATGATAGTTCATGGGCAGACACACGGTGCAATAGTTCAGGGATTGGGTCAGGCTATGCTGGAATGTTGTGTTAATAATCTAGAGAATGGACAAATATTATCTGGATCTTTATTGGACTACGGTATTCCGAGAGCAGGAGATGTGCCGCATTTTAACGTTGAATTAAATGAAATACATTCTCCAACAAACCCTCTAGGAATTAAAGCAGGTGGCGAAGGTGGTACAACATCAGCTCCAGCCGTGTACATGAGTGCAGTTTTCGATGCACTTAAAGTTTATGATATCAGGGAATTAAAAATGCCGGTAACACCGCATAATATTTGGCAGACCATTCAAAATACTAAAAAATTTAATGTTTAAAACTAGGATCTAGTCTCTCAGCAAGGCGCATAATGGCAGGCCATGTCCGATTCCCAAACGGTTTATTTTTTCTTCTCTGCCACATTTGATTAGCTGTTGAAATAGCTATATCTTCAGGAATTTCTATATGATCTACCCCCGTTGATAAAAGTTTAATTTGAACATCACAGGCCTTGATTAACCTTTGCATTAATGTAAATGCTTCTCCTATTGTTCTCCCAACGGTTAAAAGTCCATGATTTGCGAGTATGAGAGCAAAATTATCTTTAATATCTTTTACAATTTGCTCTCCTTCATTGTTACTATCAGGCATTCCAGTAAATCCATGAAATCCAACTTTGCCATACAAAGCGCATGCATTCTGATCAAAGTATTTTAACCCTTCTGTCATGGCTGAAACAACAACTCCCGAGGCTGGGTGGATATGAAAAACACATTGTATATCTCGACGCTGTTTCTGAATTTCAGTGTGAAAATTTTGGCCAGATTTAGCTAAATTTAGAGATGGATCAGATAAAATATTATAGTTGATATCTGCTTTGACCAGACTTGATGCAGTAATTTCATCCCATCCCAATCCAACAGGATTCATAACGAATGTATCCGGCGCGCTTGGAATACGAGCCGAAATATGATTATTAATTGTTTCATTCCAACCGTAATAATAGGCTACCCTAAATGCTGCTGCTAAATGTTTGCGAATTAGCCACTCATCTTTACTAACTTTTCCAAACAGTGATGGTATATTGAGCATAAATATAAACCTTTTGTTTTAAAATATTGTTTTCAAACTTTTACCTTAATTCATATTTTTGCATATCGGTTATAAAGACGCTAAATGCTCTGCAGCGTTAAAATAGGGTAAATTATCTTGTGAAGAGCAACCAATCATTGATACTCGCTCTGCAATTTTGATTGCTTTTTGGTATTTTCTCTCGCATTCAGCTTTATCGTGATTTTCGAAAACTTCACCACAAAGAGAAATCCCATAATTTGCCTTTAAAGCGCCGATCTTTTTACCAGAAAACATTCCATCTGCGATATATGATAAATTAAAATCATCTTGTTTGATAATCTGAATTTTATTTTCAACCAAATAACCTCTTATTTGGCCCTCGGTTGCAAGAGCTATATCCCAATACTCCGACTCTGACTGGGTAGCTTCAGCTGAAACCTTCTGGAATGCTAAACAAAATACAAGAAAAACCTGTTCCTTGGGCTCTGCAGTTTTCCAAGCAGTTTGTCCCAGGCTATTCCAGATTGAGAGGTTCATCTCGCTGTAAATTATTGGAATACGTTCAAAAAATAAATTATGTAGTTTATTCTCATTCAACGACGTATCTAATTTTTGTTCCTTGTAGATATCTATTGCGGCATACGTATCACAAATAGGGCAAGCATCATTTTCCTGAATTCCTTTTTTGTACATGAGCGAACATCGTGTTCCATTTGGTAATTCATTTTTGCAGAGCAAATAAATTTCGTTATCGATTTCATCGTCCTGTTGCTGACCAATCCAGTTAAATCGATTCATGAATTGCATATACGATTTTCGATGGCTCCATAAGCTCCACTCCAGTTTTTCTACTGGCCCAAAGGTGCTCCAGTTGGAACTAACATCAATAACAATGCATCTATCTTTTCCGGGAGCTGAGCGGAGCCCTCTTCCTACTGATTGACCCCATAGAACTTTTGATAGTGTAGGTCTTAAATGTACAATAATATTACAATGAGGGTTATCCCATCCTTCAGCAAGGACACCCACGGAAACCATGGCTTCTATCTCGCCTTCCTCATGTTGCGATAGTAATTTCATTCGTTCTTTTATTGGGGTAGCAGCAGTTACAATTGCTGAATTAATGCCCGCGTCTTTTATTATGTCCAATGTCGCTTCAGCAACACTTATATCCGCACAAAACCAGGCCGAAATTGGGTTAGAAGATAATTTTGATCTTTCTTCTTTATAACTCCATATGGCATAGTCAATCATTGAAGATTTAATTATTGCAGGAGCGAGGGATGTTACCGGAAAATCGCCAGAGCTTATATCAATCTTGTCAAGGTCAAGATCATGAACAAAATGACTACGATAAATCGGTTTGACTAAAACTCCTTCCTTAATTAAATCCTCTATATTTGCACAATCTATAATTGTATCAAAAGCTAAATTCAATTGATCTCTTTGATCTCCTGTTCTTCGCTCTGGTGATGCAGTAAGGCCTAAAAATTGCGCAGTTTTTTTTCCTTCCGAATTAAAAGCGTCGATAATTTTTTTATATCCCCTGCCATTAGGAGAAACTCTGTGAGCTTCATCAATTATTATCAAGTCGGCTTTCGGAATAGCATCTGATAAAACATTTTTAGCACGCATGTTAGTGGATAGTAAAACATCGTAATCTTCAAAAGCGGGTCCCGTATCTGATACTGTAAGCTTTCGAACAATATGTTTTTCTTTAAGTGCTTTTTCTAATTGTTCTAACAATACTAATCTATGGCATAAAACTATGATTTTCTTATTTTTATAGAAACGTTCTATCAACTCACTCGCTAGCACAGTTTTGCCAGCGCCAGTGGGGGCTTTTAGTATAAACTTATTATGTTGTTTTATTATTGATGGATAGCGATCAATAATTTCTTGCTGCCAATTTCTTAGATTCATTGGTTTCCTATTCTATTGGTACTTAATATTATAATTTTCACCATTAATCTTATTCCAGAACAAATGTTTTAATTAGAAAACACAGGGTCTATATGTTTACCACATAAATCTCAAGTTTTAGATTTAGACGTATAAAGTCAATTTTTTATATTCGGATTAATTAATATTTCATTGTGATCCTCAATATTCGTAAATTTAACCAAGTCATTTTCTATCCATATTTTCTTGTTTGCAAATAATCGGATTGCCATGGGGTATAGTTTATGCTCGGCGTCTAACACCCGCTCTGCTAGGGACTTTGAAGTATCATTTTGATGCACGGGAACGGCTGCTTGTAAAATGATTGGTCCTTCATCCATACTCGAACTAACGAAATGAATTGTGCACCCAGAAAATTTAACGCCGCACTCTATCGCTCTTTGGTGAGTATTAAGGCCCTTGAATATTGGCAAAAGAGAAGGGTGTACGTTTATTAGTCTGTCTTTCCATGAGTAAACAAACGTATCGGTGAGTATGCGCATGAAGCCAGCTAAACAAACAAGCTCCACATTAGCATTTATCAGTGCTTTCGTAATATTTTTCTCAAAGTCTGAGCGATGTTGAAAATTTTGGTGTTCAATAACTTTGGTTTTAATATTAGCTTTCTTAGCCCTGCCTAAACCATATGCTTCGGCTTTATTGGAGATGACAATTGATAATTCTGCCGGGAAATTTGGATCCTCACACGCGTCTATAATAGATTGTAAATTACTTCCGTTTCCAGAAATTAGAACACCAACTTTTAATTTAATATTTTCAGCCAAGACCCAAAACTTCTCTTTTACTTAATCATGAATAACAACTAATTCATTGTCATCTCGTTGGACAACTTCCCCGATAGGGATAACAGTCTCTCCATTTTCAATCAATATCTGCTGAATATTCGAGGCATGGTCGGGGGAAGTGATAAGTATCATGCCTATTCCGCAATTAAAGGTCCGCATTAGCTCTTTTTTAGTTATATTTCCAGATAAAGCTAGCCAATTAAAAATTTCAGGTATTTCCCATGCTTTTGAATAGAGGTCCACTCCTAATCCTTTGCTTAGAATACGAGGAATATTTTCTAAAAGACCACCACCAGTAATATGGGCTAATGCCTTCACTGTTCCGGTTTTCATCGCTTTTAAGCAGCTTTTTACGTAAATTCTTGTCGGTTTGAGTAAGGCTTCGCCTATTGTTGCAGAGTCGTCAAACGTAGATAAATGGTCTATTTTAATATTTTTGATCTCTAAAATTTTGTGAACAAGTGAGAAGCCATTTGAGTGCAACCCGTTAGATAGAAGACCGATAACAACATCGTTTTTCTTTAAATCGTTAGATGGAAGAATATTGTTTCGCTCTACCGCTCCTACGCAAAAACCAGCTAGGTCGTAAACTCCCGGTTCATATAATCCCGGCATCTCTGCTGTTTCTCCACCTAGTAGTGAAACATCAGCTTGCAAGCAGCCTTCGGAGATGCCTTTGATAACCTCGGCAGCCTCGGTATTATTAAGTTTGCCAGTTGCAAAATAGTCAAGAAAAAATAGAGGCTCACCTCCTTGCACAATAATATCGTTGACGCACATCGCCACTAGATCAATTCCAATACTGTCATGTTGTCCCATTTCTTGAGCTATTTTAAGCTTTGTTCCAACACCATCAGTTGCAGATATTAAAATGGGATCTATAAAACCTGCAGCTTTGAGATCAAAGAGGCCACCAAAGCCTCCAATTTTTCCAAGCGTACCTGGGCGGTGGGTTGATGATGCTATCGGCTTAATTTTATTTACCAATGCGTCTCCAGCATCGATGTCAACGCCTGCTAATTTATAAGTTAGGCTGATATTATTCGTGCCATGATTTATATTGTTTTTTGAAATTTTTTTCCCTTTCCTATCAAAATACTTTCGCCTTTGGCCTGACGTGGTAGATTACATAATAAGGACAACCAAGAAAATACTCCATTGTAGGTTAAATTTAATGACATCAATTTCTGACTTTGAGGTTAATAAGTTACCAATTTTAATTTTGATAAAAAATTTAGTTAAGTACTCTAAGAAATTTTTAACAAAAACGTTTCTATTCTTTAATATCTTTCTGATTCTAAACATATTTTCTATAATAATTAACCATAACGGAGTTCACGCTCAAGGTAAGATGTCATCGATAGATCCATTTGTTATAACAGGAATTAAAGTTGATGTTACCGATAAAACTGCAGATTTAGCTCGTAAAAAAGCTTTACGAATTGCTGAGAGTCAGGCTTTCTTGGCTTTGCTGAGAAGGCTAACTATGCGAATCGATCACGATAAACTGCCGGTATTAAGTAAAGATGAAATCTCAGGTTATTTGCAAGAATTTAATATTTTGACTGAAAAAAACTCTAAAACACGTTATATTGCTGAATTCTTATTTAAGTTCAAAGCTAATGATATAAGGCTCTTGTTGAGAGATAGCGAATTAGATTTCACTGAGACAATTAGTAAGACTTCCCTCATTTTACCCGTTTATAGTCTAGCCGGAGCAGTTGCGCTTTGGGATAATCCAAATCCATGGCGAGAAGCATGGAGTAATTTTATAAAAAACGATAATTTTTATACTCAAGGTTTAATACCTCTGGTATTAGCAAAAGGAGATTTGAAAGATTTGGCGACAATTAGTGCAGAAGTGGCTGTAAAGGGTGACAAAAAGAGCTTAATTGGTATTGCTAATAAATATGGAATTAAAACAACTCTAGTGGCAATTGGTAGATTAAGTTTTGATCCTAAAGGAAATCGCTTCTTTGATGTAAATATTATTAAATATAATAAAAAAGGCAGCCAAAGTATCCTATCACATAGAGAAACATCTAAGAAGAATATAAAAATTTCAGAAATGATAGGTGCCTCGGTTAAAAGAGTTTATCGAGAACTTAATGAAACTTGGAAACGCAGTCATTTGTTACAATTTGATAAAACAGGGGTGTTAGGGGTAAGTCTCCCCATTAAAAATTTAGAGGATTGGGTAACAGTAAATCGCCGTATTTCGCGTATTCCTGTGGTTGAAAAAATTCAGGTCGTTTTATTTTCCAAGCATTTAATAAGGTTAAAAATGCAATTTATAGGTCATATATCAAAATTAAAATCTGCATTAATACTTGAGGATATTAAACTTAGCAAAAAAGATGGAGATTGGTACATAAGTTCAATAAAAAATGATAGTGAAATTAAGACAAAATAATGAAGTTAAAATGATAAAAAGCCAGGTAAAATTAAACATTCCCAATCTAATTAGTTTGAGTCGGTTATTAAGTGTTCCGTTCGCCGTTTGGCTGATCATTAATGACGAATTATTAATTTGTTTTTGGATTCTTGTTTATGCTGGAGTAAGTGATGCAGTTGATGGCTTTATAGCGAAGCGCTATAATTTAAGTTCGAAACTTGGGGGATATTTGGATCCTATAGCAGATAAAGCCCTGCTAATTTCAGTTTTTATTTCTTTAGGCTACACGGGATACTTGTACTCATGGCTTATTCTGATCGTGGTATTTAGGGATATTCTAATTTTGCTAGGAGCTCTTATCTATCATCTAATGTATCAAGATTTAGTCATTGAGCCATTGGTTATTAGTAAAATTAATACGACAGTACAATTTATTTTACTGGCAGTAATTATTGGGTTTAATGGATTTAATTTTAAGGGATCAGTTTTTATTGATGTGTTGATTTATACTACGGCATTTACAACGCTTTCCTCGGGCGCCGCTTACGTTTATACTTGGGGCGGTAAAGTGGCGAGAAAGGAAGCGGGAGATTAATATTGTCTCGGAGAATTGAACAAAAGATTCTTATTTGGTTTGTTTTATTAGGACTTGTTCTTGGGTTTTTTAGCCTGGCGAGTGCTATCTTGTTGCCATTCATTATTGGAATTGCGATAGCTTATTTTTTAGATCCTCTAGCAGATAAAATAGAAGAGTTAGGGCTGAGTAGAGTATTATCAACAATAGTTATTACCCTAATGTTTTTCTGTCTAATCGTTGGATTATTTTTAATTTTTGGTCCACTACTCAACGAACAAATAAAAGATTTTTTCGATAAGTTACCGGTAATTTTTGCAAATCTCGGAATTTGGCTGGAACCAATTAAAGCTCAGTTTTCAGAATATTTAGATATAAATAAAATGAATGAAATCTCTGAGTCAACGCAATCATTCGGTAATATTATTGTAAAATGGTTAGGCAACCTATTTGGTAATATTCTTAAGGGTAGTATGGCAATGTTTAACGCGTTGTCTGTGATTTTAATAACCCCCGTTGTGTGTTTCTATCTTCTTAAAGATTGGGACAAGATTTTATCAAAAATTGATGGCTTGCTTCCTTTAGAAACTGCTCCGGCGATTAGAATACTGGCTAAAAATATAGACTCAACCATTGCTGGTTTTGTTCGAGGGCAAGTTACAGTCTGTATTATTCTATCAATAATTTACGCTTTAGGTTTAACCTCTATTGGGCTCGATTTTGGGTTGGTTATCGGATTGCTCTCTGGGTTGATGTCATTCATTCCTTATATTGGATTTATACTTGGATTAATCGTAGCTTTGATAGTTGCGTTTAGTCAATTTGATTTGATTTATAATATTTTTCTTGTTGTTTTTGTTTTTGGGCTTGGGCAGATTATTGAATCTGTATTCTTAACTCCTAAATTGATCGGAGATAAAATAGGCTTGCACCCAGTATGGATAATCTTTTCTCTAATGTTTGGTGGTTCCATATATGGTTTCCTTGGTATCTTGCTAGCTATACCTGTAGCTGCTACCCTAGGCGTTTTGCTCAGATTTGGGGTAACAAAGTACTTAGAGAGCTCAATCTACTCTGGTTATTCCAAAACTAAGGATAAATCTTGACTTTATTCAATCAATTGCCGTTCGATTTTGACCATCGACCTTCCCTTGATGGAAATGATTATTTGGTTACAGTTTCGAATAAGGAGGCGGTTTTATGGTTGGATAAATGGCCAAGTTGGTATTCTTGTTGCTGCATAATATATGGCCCGTCCGGTTGCGGTAAATCACACCTGGGTAATGTTTTTATGTCAATGAGTAATGCTGTTTCGGCGAAGTTAGATCACCACTCATTAGAAGAATTCGATAATTTTCTTGATATCAATCGTAATATTGTTGTTGACGATATAGATGGAAAACTAAAAACATTAGCCGATGAGGAAAATTTTCTTCATATCTATAATAACCTCTCGCTTACAGGGGGGAATATTTTGCTGCTTGCAAGCAAAGCGCCAGTTCAATGGGAATTAAAGCTAGCCGATTTGCGCTCACGTATTCAAGCTTCTCCTGCGATTGAAATACGCATGCCTGATGATGAATTAATATATGCGGTCCTTATAAAATTATTTTCTGATCGTCAAATAAGAATAGATTTAAGAGTGCTAGAGTATATTGTGAAAAGAATAGATCGTTCTTTTAGCTCTGCGCAGAGATTTGTTGAGCGAGCTGATCATATAGCGCTAACTCAGAAGAAGAAGATTAGTTTAAGCATAGCCCGTCAGGTATTGAATGATATGGGTTTTTAACCTAGGACAATCATCTTCTTTGCGGAGTTGTAGGATTTTTTAAAATATTCGAGCCATCCCAAATGGCGAAATATGAACTTCTAAATTTATGAATAAAGTTAGGAGTTGGATTATAAGTCTCAGGTTTCTTTATTACGGAAATAATTTTTGAACGCGGATATTTATCTAAAAAACTTTTAATTCCCCCATCACCGGTTTCAACTATTGGTTTTTTAAGTCTACCTAAAAAATGAAATTGACCGTGATATTTGCCATAGTAAGCTATTGTATAGCCCTCGCGCTGTGAATTTGAGATGAACTCTGCGACAGGTTTTATATTGTAGCCGTGAGTTAAAATAGGCCTTACAGCGAATAAAACTAAAATTATGATTAAATTATTAGAGAGTGCAGTCACTAAAATTCTATTTTGTATGATTTTAGGTGGGTAAATAATCAAGAACAATCCAAATAAAACTAGAGGTGCGCCCCAATAAATATTAATTTTAATAATCCATTCAGCATATTCATTGCTGGTTTCAACATTTTGGGATGCTAAAATTATAAATCCAATTATAAATGCAATTAGTGCCGTAGGGATAATATCAAACCTATGATTGAAGAGATCTTTGCTTCCCAAAGAAATTAAGAGTGCTGAGGCCCCAATTGATAACATAGGAAAAATTGGTAAGAGATAATGAGGCTGTTTTCCGCTGAATGCCGATAAAATAAGAATAGAACTAATTACTATTATCATTATTAAGCGGTATGAATGGGGAATTTGAGAATAGTTATAAACTTGATGTATTCTATGCCATAAATTTTTTAAAATAGTTGGCCAAACAATCCATGGAAAAAGTAATAATGGGATAATCGCAGCGTACCACCAGAATGGTTGTTTGTGAGCAAACGAGTTAACAATGCGGCCGGCCGATTGACCCCAAAATATTGCATCACTATATTCTTTTCCTCCTGCAATACTTGCAGGAATTGCCCATGCTAGTGCTATCACTACCCCAGCTAATGTACTAATCATAAGACCTATATACCATTTCATAATTCTCTTGGTATTATTTATTTGGAGCCAATAAGGTGCAAAAAACGCGGCGGGTAAAAGATAAATCAAAATTATTGGCCCTTTACTGAGGATGCCGAGCCCAATAGAAACTGCAAATACTCCCCATCCTAGATTTAATTTTTCTTTTCCAGAATCAATAAGAGCGTTGATCCCCAATAAGGTCCAAAAAACGACGAGTAAATCGAACATTGTGACTGTAGAGAATATCGCCCAGTAGCTTGTTCCAATTAATAAAAAAGGCGCTATCAAATAAGTTTGAGTTTTTGGATAAAGACGGTTCGCGATTACAGTGGTCAATATAATGCAACCTATCCCAAATATTGGTGCTATTACTCGCGGTGACCACTCATTTAGACCAAAGATTTTCCAACTAAAATTTATAATCCAGAATAATAGAGGCGGTTTGTGGCTATATGTACTTCCATTCAAGTGGGGAACCAAAAAATCACCCCTAACCCACATTTCCCATGCCACAGCTAAATAGCGTGTCTCGTCTATTGGTAGTAAGGGCTTTAGTGTTAATCCAAACAATAAAGTCAATATCGTGACTGTAATCCAGATCCATGGCCTTAAACGAGAATAATCTAACATCATTTAACCAGTTAAATTTGTTAACTAAAATCTAAGAATGTTGAAGTCTACAGGATTTATATCCAATTGTTGAAAGCAAAAGTTTATTGTTATTTTAATAGTTAAACTTCGTCATTTGTCTAGTTGTATAGATAAAAACATACTCTAATCAAGTTCATTGTTTTCTCAGGTGATTCGTGAATTCATAAATGGTTTTATTTTTTTTCTTTACAGAGTATATAAGTTTATAATTATAAAATCTTTTATTGAGTTAATAACCATTTGTGCATTAAGTCAGTTAGTTGAAATGTTATTTGCGAGAGTGAAATCAAAAAGTCGGTTGGATCCGTGCGAATAGCTATTGTGGACATTGGATCAAACACTGTAAGGCTTGTTGTGTTTGACGGTCGCGCAGAGCTGCCAGTTTCTATTTTTAATGAGAGTGTCGTATGTGCTTTGGGAAAGGGTTTAGGGGAAACAGGTTTATTGAATCCTAATGGTATTAAATTAGCTATGCGTGCGCTGAAACGATTTATAAAATTAGTGAGAGAGTTACAGATACAAAACTTTGTGATGTTGGCTACTGCTGCGGTTCGAGACGCTGTGGACGGAGAGCGGTTTGTAGAAAGAGTTAAAAATAAATTTGGTTATAGTGTCCAAATTCTAAGTGGAGCTCAAGAGGCAGAGTTAAGTGCCATGGGCGTAATAAGCAGCTTTCCCAAGGCTTATGGACTTTTTGCTGATTTAGGTGGTGGAAGTCTTGATATTATTACACGAAAAGATAGTTCTTTTTGTCACAATGCTACCTTCCCATTAGGACATATTAGAGTCGCTGAAGACTCACAATATGATTATAAAAAAGCTATTAAAATTATTGAAAAACAACTTAAAAAATGTCAATGGCTGTTAAAACTTAAGGGTGGGACCTTGCATGCCATTGGGGGTTCCTGGCGTGCCATAGCACTTTTGTATATCGAACAAACCAAATATCCATTGCATGTATTAGATAATTTTACGATGAATAATAGTGATGCAAGCGCTTTCACAAAATTACTTGGACAATCGAGTTTAAAATCATTTGAAAAAATGGAACGTATCGAGGGCTCTAGAGAACAAACCATGCAATATGCGGCAATAGTTCTTAATCGATTAATCAAGGTAACCAGACCAAAAGAAATTATTTTTTCAGGCTATGGCTTGCGAGAGGGGCAATTTTTTAAAATGCTTGAAAATTCATCTAATGAAATTGATCCCCTAATAAATGCCTGTAATGGATTCGCCCTGCGGTCAGGTCGTTTTTCAATAAACGGCGTCGAAATCGCTTCTTGGATGTTTCCTATATTTGCCAAAGAAACAGATAATTATCATCGTCTTTGTAAGGCAGCAGCTTTGCTAAGTGATATTGGTTGGACCGAGCATCCAGATTATAGGGCAATCCATTCATTTACACGTGTGTTACGATTTCCGATTCCTGGCATTACACACAAGCAAAGAGTTATGTTGGCAATTGCTATCCTCATAAGATATAAAGGGAATTTGAGCCAGTACGAGGTAAAAACCGTAAAAGGTTTAATCTCTCAAAAAGATCAAAATCGCTCACAAATAATGGGATTAGCATTAAGGTTTGCTCATTTGATCTCTGGCGGGGTTCCTGGTATTTTACCAAAAACAAAACTTAGAATAGACGATAAATTAATACAACTAATCGTTGAAAATGATAGTAAGTCATTGATTAGCTTATCTGTTAAAAAGTTATTTTTAAATTTGAGTAATGAATTAAAATTAGAGGGGAGAATTGAATTTTTACCTAAAATATAATGTTGTTTATACTTTTAATTTATTTCTTTGCTATATTTTACTAACCTCAATTTTTTTTCTTCTATTATAATTGCCGATTTACCTTCAATTAAGTTGATGGCATCCTCTCCAAATAGGTCTTTGCGCCATCCAGATATGGCCGCAACATCAGCTTTCGATCCAAAGGACGCAAGTTTCTCTAAATCCGCAGAATTTGCAATCAATTTCTGAGCAACACCATGTTCATCACATTTCATTTTTAATAATACTTTGAGGTAATCAGTCATGGGTCCAATATTCTTGGGTACATTGGGGCGACGTGGAACCTGTGGACATTGGTCCAGGGGTATGTTTTCGCCAAACTCGACCGCTTTAATTATCGACTGCCCAACATAACCTTCCGCTAAGCGGTGGCCAAGACCACGTATTCTGGCAAGACTTTTTGCGGTTTTTGGAGTATTATGAGCTATTTCAATTAAAGCTTCATCTTTTATAACATGATTTCGGGGTATATTCTTTTTTTGAGCTTCTTTTTCTCGCCATGAAGCCAGTTCTCTCAAAACTGCTAAGAAACGAGGATTAGGATTACGAGCTTTTATTCTTTTCCATGCTTCTGGCGGTGATGTTTGATAGACATTAGTATCATTTAATTTTTCTATCTCTTCTTTTAGCCAATTGCTCTTGCCGCCCTCTAATAGGTGTTGATTTAAATTTTCGTAAACTAATCTTAGATGGGTAACATCACCAAGGGCATAATCAATTTGTCTCTGTGTTAGTGGTCTTAAAGACCAGTCAGTATAGCGAGAGGATTTATCTATTATTTTTCCGGTTATTTTATTTACAAGCGTATCGTAGCCAACCGATTCACCAAACCCGCACACCATGGCTGCAATCTGTGTGTCGAAAAGAGGCTGGGGCAACCTGTTTGTTAATTTAAAAAGGATTTCTAGATCTTGTCGAGGTGCGTGAAAAACTTTAAGAATTTTTGGATCATAAATAATATTTAGCAAAGGCTCAATATTAATGTTTGGAGATAAAACATCAATAACTGCCGCATTTTGACTATCTGCGATTTGAATTAGGCAGAGATTAGGCCAATAGGTTCTTTCCCTAATAAATTCGGTATCAACTGTAATGTATTCTGCTTCTTTTAGTTTATTACAAAGTTTGGATAAAGAATTTGTTGTCGTAATTAATGTCATTTTCTACTGTTTACATATTTTTTACGCTAACTAAAGCCTGTTTTACGAAATAGGGGAAATTGTTAAATATTCAGTGCTAGACATTTCCGTTAGATTCTTGTTAAAGAGAGTGTTTGAGCTGTTTCTCTAATTATAGTTTTAAATAAAGCAAAACTTTTTATGAGATTCATAGTTATCTTAATCATATTACTCAGTTGATTTTTAAAAATAGTTAACTTTTTTAATGGACCCCGAAACTCTCTTTATTTGATAAGCTATTATCTCCGTATAGGTTAGATGATCTTTTTTGCCTTTATTATTACTGAATTAAGGTAAGAGAATGGCTTATGGTCAGATATAATAATATCATAAAAACCAGCATTCTCTATAATTGAAGATATCTTATCTTGGCTAACTGCGCCTCCTAATGATGTGGTATAAGAGAGAGGATCAGTATAAACCTCAGCAGGTAATTCTTTATTTTTTATGAGGTCTCTGATAATTAGCGTTCCATTATTTTTGAGAACTCTATGGGCTTCACCAAACACTTTTGCTTTGCTGACCGCTAAATTAATTGACGCATTTGCGATAATTAAATCAATACTATTATTTTTTAGGGGAATATATTCAAAATCAGCACATAGAGGAAAAATATTTTGTTTATTATGGTTTGATAGGGCGCTTTGTGCCAAATCAAGTGATATTATTATTCCGTACTTGACCTTGTTTGATAGAATATAGCTGTCTATTCCCACACCAGATCCCAAATCTAAGATTGTTTCGCTGCCTTTTAGACTTATTTGATCTAGAAGGAAACCACAGCCATGATAATTTTTTATGAGTTTCGCTGGTATATTTTTGAGTAGTTCTTTGGGATATCCTGAATCAATTATTTTTTCCATGGATACATTGCATACTTTGTATTCCTGAGCGTACCTATTCCTTATTTGTAATTTTAGTTGAGATTCCCAGTTAGATTGCATCTTCATAAAACAAAGGGGGCATTATTGAGCCCCCTTTTTAAATTCCCTTTAACTTATGTTTTCTAATGCGGCATATGGTCTGGATTCCAAAACGTACCAGACCTGATCATCCCAGCGATACGCTCGCCATGTTCAATCCAGCTATTTTCATTAAATTCGGCCTGTTTTTCAGTATCACACTCGACCCGTTCAACCCTACAATCCCAATTTCCATTTCCGGTGTATTCTACAACCGCATAAGAGGGGCGCGGATCGCCATCCCAACTCATTCCTACAGCTGCGGCGCAAACGAGTTGGTTAATCTTTTCTCCATTCTTAATGTTTCTTACTGATGGTCCATGAATATGACCATGGGCCATAACATCGTAATTATAATCAATAAGTTTATCGGAAATTTCGTCATCAGTAAGACGGAAGGGGAAAGCATCTGAATCACCGATATCATAAGGGGTGCCATGAAATACGTGAAAATCATGGCCCATTTCCGGAGTATATGTCATTGAAAAAGGACGTTTATCTAACCATTCGATTTGGGCATCATTAAGGCGTTCTCGCGTTTGTTTCATCATTCTAAACATCCATTCTTGATGAGGGCTCTTTGGCTTTGTTGTTTCCCATACTTTGCGGGTAACCCACAAATCCACATTGCCGACGATTAGATCAATCTCGGGGCGGTCCATCATGCGCTGAACAATGAGTTCAGGTTCTGGACCTAGACCAACCAAATCGCCTATTACGATTACTTTATCTGGGCTCTCTTTCGCAACTTGGCTCTCTACGGCGTCCAATTGAGTAATTTGACCATGGATATCTGAATATAGACAATATTTAAAACTCATTACTTTTATTCCTTTTCAATCGCCATACAACTATTATTTATTTTATAACAACAAATTTCTCTCAGAATAATTGTATGTTTTTATTTCAATTATTCCAAGTATAACAAAACTTTTTATTCTACGGCAAACTCTATTATTTTCGTTATAAAACTATGTTGTCAATAGCCGTTTAAAATTTTAGACGCCAAGATTAATCATTTTGCAAAGAGGATATTTTAGTGCATACCTAAATTAATCTAAAATACTTGTATTCTTGACTGATTGATTTAAAACCCTCAAGAATAGAAAGCTACCAGAATAAACCTGCTATTTGATTTTTATATTTGAGAATGTTGCAACCATGGTAAATAGTTACAATCATCCCTTTCGTAGTCACAACTGTGGTGAGCTTAGAATTGATCAAACAGGCAATAAGGTTCGTTTATCAGGCTGGATCCATCGTAAGAGAGATCATGGGAATTTGCTATTCATTGATATAAGGGACCATTATGGGATTACCCAGTTAGTGATAGAGAATAATGGAAAAATTTTTGAAGCTCTAGAAAAAGCACGACCAGAGTCAGTCATAACTGCCACAGGCTCGTTAGAGAAGCGTTCGCCGGAAACAGTAAATAAAGATATACCCACAGGCGAGGTTGAGCTTCGCATTGAACACCTTAATATTGAAAGCCACTCTCAAGAGCTCCCGCTGCAGGTATTTGGTGATGGCGATTTTCCTGAGGATATTAGATTAAAGTATAGATTTATTGATTTGAGGCGTGAGGGAGTGCACAGAAATATTGTCTTACGGAGCAAAGTTATTACTTCTATAAGACAACGGATGATAAATCAGGGCTTTATGGAAATACAAACACCGATACTTACAGCGACGTCCCCGGAAGGAGCACGTGATTATTTGGTTCCCAGTCGGATTCACCCTGGAAAATTTTACGCTCTCCCTCAAGCTCCGCAAATATTTAAACAAATGCTTATGGTTTCCGGTTTTGATAAATACTTTCAAATTGCCCCATGTTTTCGCGATGAGGATGCTAGGGCTGATCGATCGCCGGGAGAATTTTATCAACTTGACTTAGAGATGTCATTTGTAACCCAAGAGGATGTTTTTAATGCAGTAGAACCTGTTCTTCGTGGTGTTTTCGATGAATTCTCAGGAGATAGAATGGTCCCTGAGGGACCTTTTCCCAGAATTCCGTATAATGAGGCAATCAAGTTGTATGGTTCTGATAAGCCTGATTTACGTAACCCGATAAAAATGGCGTCAGCTACACAGGTGTTCGCCGGATCGGGTTTCAAAATTTTTGCAGGCATGATTGAGAAAGACCCTAAGGTTGAGGTTTGGGCTATTCCTGCTCCTGGCGGTGGCTCTCGAGCATTTTGTGATAGAATGAATGCTTGGGCGCAGGAACAAGGGCAGCCAGGCCTCGGATATATATATTTTCGAGATGGTGAAGGTGTTGGTCCACTCTCAAAAAATATAGGAATTGAAAGAACTGATCTAATAAGGACTGAATTAGCTCTTGGAGATGGTGATGCTATATTCTTTGTGGCAGGCGTACCAAAAACGTTCTCCTCTTTTGCGGCTCAAGCAAGAATGAAAATTGGTGAGGATCTCGAGTTAGTTAATAAAAATGAATTTCAATTTTGTTGGATTGTTGATTATCCAATGTATGAAATGAATGAAGATAGTGGTAGGTATGAATTTAGTCATAATCCGTTCTCAATGCCACAAGGTGAAATGGAAGCATTGGATAATGATAAACCTGAAAATATCTTAGCTTATCAATATGATATTGTTTGTAATGGCGTCGAGCTATCCTCTGGTGCCATCCGAAATCATCGGCCAGAAATTATGTTTAAAGCATTTGAGATTGCGGGCTATTCGAAAAGTGATGTAGAAGAACAATTTGGTGGATTGTTAAATGCTTTTAAATACGGCGCTCCTCCTCATGGGGGATCTGCACCGGGAATTGATAGAATTGTAATGTTATTAGCTGATGAACCTAATATTAGAGAGGTTATTGCTTTCCCAATGAATCAACAAGCAGAGGATTTGTTAATGGGTGCGCCTATGGAAATTCCGAAAGGAAGATATAAAGAATTACACATTAAGTCTGACTTGCCAAAAGTGGTTAGTAAAGTTTTTGATTGAGATTAGAAACTATTACAGATATTTAAAATTTGTTGTTTTTTTTATACCTGATAGAGCGACCTTTTTTAATTGAAGACTCCCCATATTTTTGTCTGACGAGGTCGATTGTTTTTTCAATCACTTCCGCTTTCGTATCGGTTTCGAGTGATAATATCCTTTGTTTCTCGTTAAAATTTAACTCCAATTTTGATAAATTTATTCCCATAAGTCGATAAGATGTCTCATGCTTTTCTTTATCGAGAAGTATTTTAACTTCTTGATAAATTTCCTCAGCTAAATACATAGGTTTTTTATAGGTTCTGGAGCGAGTTTTGATTTTAAAATCTTTGCTTTTTAATTTTAATGTAATATTTTTACTAGTGAAATTTTTTCTCTTTAAAGTTTTTGATACCCGTTCGCATAGTGGCCATAAAATTTCTAATAGTTTTTCTCGTTTTCTAGTATCGTGGTGGAAAGTTTTTTCGACTGAAACACTCTTTCTTTTAACCTTTGGTTCAACTTTACGCCCATCGATACCATTAGAAAGGTCATTGAGTCTTAAACCGATTTTACCATACCTTTTATAAAGCGTTTGCTTTTCTATCTTTCTTAGTTGACCAATTGTGTTTATTCCATCTGATTTCAGTTTTAGTTGTAATGACTTTCCTACACCCCAGATAGACTCAATAGAGCGATTCTCGAGGAAATTTAGAGTTTCGTTCTTGCCGATTATTGAAAACCCACGCGGTTTATTAAGATCAGAAGCCATTTTCGCCAGAAATTTATTGAAACTTAGACCAACTGAAACAGTAATGCCTATTGTTTTTTCAATTAAATTAGAGAGTTTAACTAACGTCACCGCCGGACAGGACCCATGCAATTTTTCAGTACCGCTCAAATCTAGAAAAGCTTCATCAATTGAAATTGATTCAACCAGAGGTGTTGTAGTAAGCATGACTTCTTTAATCTGGTTACTAATTTCTTGGTATCTCTCGATATTTGGTGGGATAACTATTGCTTCAGGGCATAATTTCAATGCTTTAAACATTGGCATGGCTGAATGAATGCCATTAATACGAGATATATAGCAACAAGCAGCGACTACTCCACGTTTTCCACCTCCAACGATTACAGGCTTATTTCTGAGCTTTGGGTTATCTTTTTTCTCAACGCTGGCAAAGAATGAATCGCAGTCAATATGAGCAATTGAAAGTTGATCTAACATTGGGTGGGCTAATACCCTGTAGGCACCGCATAATTTGCAGTTTTGATCTTTTAAGATTTGCGTATTAAAAGCTAGACAATTTCTGCAAATTTGTGGCATTAAATTATGTTTACTTTGTTTGACCAAAGCCACGCCGCTCCGCGCACCCCGCTTGAGTCACCGTGCTGGTTTTTAACCAGTTTGGTTTTTATTTGATCCGAGAAAACCCAACTATGCCAAAAATCGGGTACTAATTCATATAAGAGATTTATATTTGATAATCCTCCTCCAAGCACAATTATGTCTGGGTCAATTAAATTAATAACTGATGAAAGTGATCGCGCTAATCGTGAAGAATAAATACGTAGTGTTTTTTTTGCCTGATGATTATTCTTCTCAAGTAAAATATTTATTTCTTTTGCACTCAATGCTATTTGTCCGCATGCAACATTTGAATGCAACTTGGATAGTGCTGAACCATTTAAAAAGGTTTCAATGCAACCTATTTTTCCGCAATAGCATTTGCCAATCATTTCAAACTCATCCGCTGATTGCCAAGGTAATGGATTATGCCCCCATTCTCCAGTGATTGAATTAGAACCACTTAAAATAACTTTATTGACCGAAATTCCTCCACCTACACCCGTACCTAAAATTACACCAAATGCTACCATTGCATCTTTTGCCGCTCCATCAATACATTCTGATAAAATAAAGCAGTTAGCATCATTTGCTAATTTTATTGGCTGGCCAATAGTATTTGTTAAATCCTCCTCAAGTGGCTTCCCAATTAACCATGTTGAGTTTGCATTTTTAACTAAGCCAGATGATGAAGATATTGAGCCAGGTATTCCTATTCCTACTGAAATAGAATTATTAAGTAGCTTTTTTAAACTTAAAACTATTTCAGAAATAGTTTTTATGGTTTTAATATAATCGCCTTGAGGAGATGGAATTCGTCTCCTCAAAACCTGTTCGCCATTTGGTTTTAAACAAATAATCTCTATTTTTGTTCCACCTAGATCTATACCAATTTGCATGTTCATTTTGATATCACTGAATTATTCTATGAGTTTATATAATCTACTTTTATTTAATAATTTAATTCCCAGACATAGCGAATTTAAACACTTTTGAAACACTTTTCTGTAATATTCTAGGATAAACAACCTATAACAGGTAAAAAATAATTGTGAAAAATCTCTAAATCATTCTTATTTTTAGAGATATGAAAAGGGCGAAATCAAAATGACAAATTTATATAAATCTCAAGATATACGAGATAAAACAACCTCAAAAAATAAAAATAGTAAAAATGACTTGGGATTTACTCGCGAAGGTTTGAGGTTAGCACTTGAATTGAAGGAGCGATATCATTCTAATGAACCTTTAATTGTTCCCGAGAATGGCAATAAGTTGCTAATGCCTGAACATTTACTGAATGACGATATTAATTTACTAGGACTCGAGGATCCTCTTCCACTAGCAATGGTGGCTTCTAGAGATCCCGACTCACCAATGTCTGTTGCTGCAACTGTAAGAATTAGTGGTATGCCTCAGCGGACACCCCTAATAAATGAAGTATTCAGTATGTTGGGTCAAACTTCTAAGCACCCTGCTGTAAAGCAGTGTGTTAACTTGGTTAAAGAAAGTGCTTTTAATCCTGAAATCATAGGTAAAGTTAAGCGTAACGCCAAACAATTTGTGGCTATGAGCCGTAAACGTTATACTCAAGCTCTAAAAGAAAATCTAAGGCAGTTAATTGAAGGAAATCTGAACCCCAGAACTTTCGTTGCTGAATTTTTTGAATTATCGGAAGCAGGGAATTTAAGGGTTGATATAAGAAAAAAATTAATTCTGGGCCTTTTAAATTCGGATACGATAAGGCCGTCTATTAAGTTTCTTTTTTTGGAAAATTTAGAGAGATTACCTTCCACGATTAGGCTCGAGGTTATTAATGAGGCAATGAGCGCACCCGATAAGCCCATACTAGAAGCTATAAAACAAGAATTAGCGTGGATCCGTCAAAGTTTACCAAAAGAAACGATCAATTAGAATGGTAAACACAGATTGTTTTTTGTAATAAATAAAATTTAAAATAATGCAGGTTTTATATTTCTTGAATTATAACTAATAGCTCTCTCTTTTATATTAATACTTGGTTCTGGCTGAATGAATGACTCAAATACTCTATTAATCATTGGCATAACATCGTTATTTGCTAATTTGTAAAAAATTGTTTGAGCAGATCGTTTGGTTTTTACAATTTTATTTTTACGCAGGATTGCTAGATGTTGCGATAACGACGATTGACTTATACCTAAAATAGTCTCCAGTTGTCCAACTGGGTATGACTTTTCGCTTAAAAGTTGTATTATCAGTAAACGATGATGGTTTGCTAGAGCTTTTAATAATATTGCCTTTAAATATATAGAGTTTTTCTTATCATTCTGAGTCTTAATATTAGATAATACCATTATTGGTCCCTAATTTTTGATTATATACATAATATGAATATTGATTCTATTTAACACTAAGTCGATAAAAATTTTAAGTTTTTAAAATAAAAGGCTCGTATTTTGAGTACGCAATTTTTATATCATTCAGATTATTTGGATCATAACCCTGGTTTACGTCATCCGGAGTCTAGCAAACGGTTAATAGCGATTACAAAAAAACTTTCTAACGGTAAGTTTGACTCGCTTGTAAGAGTGCAATCTCCAAAAGCTGAATTTGATACAATAGCTCTAATGCATAACCCATATTATGTGGAGAATATTTTTAATTCACTACCTATTTTAGATTTTACACGAATTGATCCAGATACAATATTGTCGCCTGGTTCGGGAGATGCTCTCTTGAGGGGTGTTGGGGGCATTTGTTTAGCAGTCGATAACGTTTTGAGTGGGTTATCTAATAATGCTTTTTGTTGCATCCGCCCGCCTGGGCACCACGCCGAATATGCCGCAGCTATGGGATTTTGTATTTTTAATAATGTAGCTGTTGCGGCAAAATACGCCCAGAGAAAATATGGCATTGATAAGGTGGCAGTCGTTGATTTTGATGTTCATCATGGAAACGGTACTCAACACTTATTTGAAAATAGTCCTAATTTATTTTATGCTTCTACGCATCAATTTCCAGCTTATCCTGGCACGGGATTAGCCTCAGAGACAGGTTTAGGAAACATTGTTAATGTTCCCTTGAGACCGGGGACCGGGTCAGAGTTTTTTAGAATGGCTTATACAAAAACTATTTTACCGAAATTAAATGCATTTGGACCAGATTTATTGATGGTCTCTGCTGGATTTGATGCACATATAGAAGACCCACTATGTCAATTAAATCTTAATACTGATGACTTCAACTGGGTAACACGGCGTTTATTGGAGGTTGCCGATAATCACTGTCACGGACGGTTAATTTCGACTCTCGAGGGGGGATATGACTTGGATGCATTAGCGGATAGTGTAGCTGAACACGTAGGGGAATTGTTGATATCTGGATAGATAATTAACTTTTGTCCAAAACTTTTTGAAATTTAGTTTGCTCAGTTATAAAACCAAGTAGTAGAGTTAAACAAACCTCTTAATAGGTGCATTACCGAGGAGAATTATGTATGGGGTCAAAGAAATTGGAGAAGGATAAAAAAACGAATATTGATTTAATGAGTTTTGAGGAAGCTTTAGCACAACTTGAATTGATAGTAGACAATCTCGAAAAAGGAGAGAGTAAATTAGATGATGCTATTAGCGCTTATGAACGTGGCATTTTATTGAAGAAACATTGTGAGGCTAAATTAAATAAAGCTAAATCTCGTGTAGCTAAAATTTCAATTGGTTCAGAAAAAGATATAAAAGTGGAAGAGTTAGAGCTAGAGCGCACCTAAATGATTGATTTTCAGCAACCTTTTCGAGATTTTTCGGATGCTCTTGCTGATGTAGTTGCAGCTACGGAGACAGCTCTCTTAGAACTTATTCCAGTTAGCGATGGTCCAGAGTCGCAAATTATTGATGCCATGCGTTACTCTGTAATGGCAGGAGGCAAAAGACTTCGACCCTTTTTAGTGATTGCGACTTCAGATTTATTTGATGTTCCGCGTTCATCATCTGAAAGAGTGGCAGCGGCGATAGAAATGATCCATACGTACTCTCTTATTCATGATGATTTGCCGATGATGGATGATGACGATTTTCGGCGAGGTGCGCCAACGTGTCATAAAAAGTTTGATGAGGCTACAGCCGTATTGGCAGGTGATGCACTTCTCTCCTTGGCATTTGAGGTTTTAAGCCATGATGATACACATAATTCAACAAAAGTTAGGTGTGATATAATATTAGAAGTTTCCCGTGCTATTGGAGTAAACGGAATGGTAGGTGGACAAATGTTAGATATTTTAGCAGAAACACAAAAGTTCGGCGTATCCGAAATTACTCGTCTTCAGAGAATGAAGACAGGTGCATTAATAAATTGCTCGTGTCAAGCCGGGGCTATTTTGGGTAAGGCGAGCGAGACTCAAAAAAATTTATTAAGTGCTTATGCAAATGATATTGGCCTTGCTTTCCAGATTATCGATGACTTATTAGATATAATCGGAGATCCAAAGTTACTTGGTAAAGCTGTGAATAAAGATACTAAAGCTGGCAAAGGAACATTTGTTTCATTGCTGGGTCCTGATCGGGCTATGGAACAGGCAAAAATTTTAATTGAGCAAGCGATAAATAATCTCAATAGTTTTGGAGAAAAGTCAAAAGATTTAATAAGTCTTGCAAAGTTTATAATAGCTAGACGTAACTAAGTTTTTACAATAAAACATAGCCGATTGATTTTTTAATTAAGAAAGATACGTAATGGTGGAATGTAGTAAAACACCGATACTGGATAAAGTCACTAGGCCTTCAGATATTCGTGAATATTCGGTGGCAGAATTGAAGCTATTGTCAGATGAATTGAGGGCGGAGACGATTGATGCGGTTTCTTTAACTGGGGGCCATCTCGGCGCAAGCCTCGGTGTTGTTGAATTAACCGTAGCATTGCATCATGTATTTAAAACGCCTAGTGACCGTCTAATTTGGGATGTAAGTCATCAGGCCTATCCACATAAAATTTTAACTGGCCGCAGAGATAAAATTAGGACACTTAGACAGGGTGGGGGGCTCTCTGGTTTTACGCGTCGTTCTGAAAGTATTTATGATCCATTTGGAGCTGCCCATAGTTCTACCTCTATTTCGGCTGGCCTTGGTATGTCAGTTGCTTCTGATCTCAGCGGTGAAAAAAAGAATGTGATTGCAGTTATAGGCGATGGAGCCATGAGTGCTGGAATGGCTTATGAGGCAATGAATAATGCGGGCTCATCGAAATCTCAATTGATTGTCGTTTTGAATGATAATGATATGTCAATCGCTCCACCGGTTGGAGCCATGAGTGCATATTTGTCGCGTTTAATTTCATCAAAGTCTTACCAATCGATACGAGAGTTTGTGAGAGATATAGTTGAGAAAATGCCACGGAGAGTAGAGGAAACAGCAAGAAGGGCTGAAGAATATGCTCGGGGTATATTAACAGGTGGGACCCTATTCGAAGAATTAGGTTTTTTTTATATAGGACCGGTCGATGGTCATAATATAGAGCATTTGTTACCTTTACTCAAAAATGTAAGAGATAGTGAGTCTAATGGACCTATCTTATTGCATGTAGTTACAAAAAAAGGTCATGGATATGAGCCGGCGGAGAAATCATCTGACAAGTATCATGGTGTCTCAAAATTTAATATTATAACTGGAGAGCAAGATAAACCTGTTTCAAATGCTCCATCTTATACATCTGTTTATGCTAGAGCTCTTATTGCCGAGGCAAAAAAGGATGAAAAAATCGTTGCTATCACGGCAGCAATGCCTGGTGGGACTGGCTTAGATAAGTTTGGTGATGCTTTTCCTGATAGAGTATTTGATGTAGGAATTGCTGAACAACATGGAGTAACATTTGCGGCAGGCATGGCAACAGAGGGTTATAAGCCTTTTGCAACAATTTACTCAACCTTTCTTCAACGTGCATATGATCAGGTTGTTCATGATGTCGCTATCCAAAAATTACCAGTTCGTTTTGCGATAGACAGGGCAGGATTGGTTGGAGCAGACGGTGCGACGCATGCCGGGTCCTTTGACATAACCTATCTAGCCTGCCTCCCTAATTTTATTGTAATGGCGGCTTCTGATGAGGCGGAGCTCATGCATATGGTAGCTACGGCCGCTGAGATTGATGATTATCCGAGTGCTTTTCGCTATCCAAGGGGAGAAGGTCTTGGTATTGAAATGCCTGAGATTGGAAAGCCTCTTGATATAGGCAAAGGAAGAATTTTACGCGAAGGCACTTCAATTGCGATCTTGAACCTGGGTGGACGTCTAAGGGAAGTTATGGAGGCCGCTGACGAATTGGCTTCTTTGGGTTGGTCGACAACAATCGCTGATGCTAGATTTGCAAAACCTATCGATGAAAGCTTGATATTAAGCTTAGCTCGTGAGCACGAGGTATTAATTGCAATTGAGGAAGGATCGATCGGCGGATTTGCATCACATGTTATGCAATTTTTGGCAAACAAAGGTCTTTTTGATAAAGGTCTTAAATTTCGCGCAATGACTTTACCAGATATTTTCATTGATCACGATAAACCAGAAAAACAATATGAAATAGCAGGTTTAAAGCGGTCTGATATTGTTTCGGTGGCTTTGGAAGCCGTTGGTGAGAATGTGAAACTACGTTTAGATATTTCACCTGCTAGCGCATAAGCAATAGTTTTTTGATGTCAAAAAAAAAAGATTAGATCAAATTTTGGTTGACCAAGGGTTAGCTTCTTCGCGAAGTCGTGCTCGATCCCTAATTATGGCTGGAAAAGTATATTCTGATACTAAAAGATTAGATAAATCAGGTATGCAATTTAATAAAGATCTTGTCATTGAACTGAAGGGTAACGATCATCCCTGGGTATCCAGAGGTGGGGTTAAACTTGAACATGGAATTAAAGCTTTTGGATTAGATATTCGGGATTCCGTTTGTTTGGATATTGGTGCTTCTACCGGGGGGTTCTCACATGTACTTTTAAAAAATGGAGCAAAAAGAATTTATGCTGTTGATGTTGGACATGGACAGTTGGCTTGGGAAATAAGAAATAATAATCGAGTTGTCGTTATAGAGCGTTTTAATGCTCGGTATCTGACCCCAAAAGAGGTTCCTGAGAAGGTTGACTTTATTTGCTGCGATGCAAGCTTTATAGGTCTAAAAACAATTTTACCCGCAGCACTTCAATTAGCTGGTTCTAACGCTCTATTACTAGCGTTAATAAAACCACAATTTGAAGTAGGTAAGGAGCATGTAGGCCGAAAAGGCGTCGTGCGAGATATATCATTGCATCAAAAAGTTTGTATCGATATTTCAGATTGGTTGACTAATTTAAAAAATTGGAGTGTCCTAGGAGTAGAACAGAGCCCTATAAAAGGACCCAAAGGTAATATAGAGTTTTTAGTTGTGGCTAAATTTATTGGACGATAGTTTACCGGTTCTGGGAGTGATACTCAGCGTTGGGCATCATATCTAAACCATGAGCCACTCGATTTGTGTAATTAAAAAATGCTGTGGTATCACAAATATCAAATATATCCTTTTCGCTGAAACCCACTCTTAATAGTTCTGCTCGATCAAAGTCATTTATTTTCTTTGGCATGGTGGTTAATTTACTTGCAAAATCCAACATTGTATTTGTCTTATCATCTAAATTTGCGACTCTATAGTTCATAACCAACATTTCACCTAACTGTGGATCATTAGAGAGTTCTCTGACGGCTTGACCGTGTACAACCAGACAGTAGTAACAACTATTTTCTGAAGATACTACAACGGCGATCATTTCACGATCTAATTTTGTCAAATTACAATCTTTTTCATCCAGCATTAGTTGATTATAGAAATTTGTAAAATTCCTAAGTTTCTTTAAATTTACAGTATATGCGCGAAGCACATTGGGTACTAATCCTAATTTCTCTTCACAAATTTTAAGATACCTTTTAGTGTCATTATCTAGTTCTTCAAACTCTGGAAGTTTAATCTTTACTATGTGATTTGGTTGAGGCATTTGTTAAGAGCTTAATTATTTGGGAATAGAGTTCTATTTATTAACATATGATCAGCTAAAACACATGCTACCATCGCTTCTCCAATTGGAACAGCCCGAATTCCAACACATGGGTCATGCCGCCCTTTGGTAGAAACTTCAACTTCTTGACCGGTTGTATTTATCGTTTTCCTTGGTGTTAAAATAGAGCTAGTTGGTTTTACAGCAAACCTGACAATGATCTCTTGTCCTGTGGTGATTCCACCTAAAATTCCTCCAGATTTATTGGAAGTAAAAATCGGGTGCCCGTCTTTAATTCTCATTTCATCTGCATTTTCTTCTCCTCGTAATTCCGCAGCCGCAAAACCAACGCCAAATTCCACTGCCTTAACAGCATTAATACTCATTATTGCCTTGGCAATATCAGCATCTATTTTATCATAAACGGGATCACCCAGACCTACAGGGACGCCTGATACGCTAACCTCAATAATGGCACCAATCGAAGAACCCGATTTGCGAATGTTATCTAAATAATTTTCCCAAACCGGCACAACAGTTTTATCTGGACACCAGAAAGCATTATTGTTTATTTCGTCAGAATCCCATCTTTCACGGTTTATTTGTTGGTCTCCAATTTGTATCATTGCCCCAGTAATATTAATATTTTCTCCTAGAATTTTTCTTGCAATTGCTCCTGCGGCAACCCTATTTGCTGTCTCTCTAGCACTTGCTCTTCCAGAGCCCCTATAATCACGTATACCATATTTTTGTTGATAGGTGTAATCAGCATGTCCGGGTCTATAGATGTCTTTTATTTCCGTATAGTCTTTTGAACGTTGATCTATATTGTCGATTAAAAGCCCTATAGGTGTTCCCGTTGTCGTTCCTTCAAAAACGCCAGAAAGTATTTTTATTTCATCAGCTTCTTGTCTTTGAGTTGTAAATCTTGATTGACCGGGTTTTCGTCTATCCAGCCATTTCTGAATATCTTTCTCAGTTAAAGGGATATTTGGCGGACAACCATCAATGATACAACCTATTGCTGGCCCATGGCTCTCACCGAACGTCGTGAATTTAAACAGATGTCCAAAACTATTGCCCGACATAGTAATTCCAATTAATTATCAGCACCATTTACCTTGATATCAGGAGCATCAACGGCTTTCATTCCGACTATATTATATCCACAGTCCACATGATGGGTTTCGCCAGTCACCCCAGATGATAAATCACTAAGAAGATACATTCCCGAACCCCCAACGTCATCTCCATTTACGTTTCTTCTAAGAGGAGAATTATACTCATTCCATTTTAGAATATAACGGAAATCACCGATCCCAGATGCTGCCAATGTTTTCATCGGGCCTGCTGAAAGAGAGTTTACTCTAATATTTTTACTGCCTAGGTCTTCAGCTAGGTACCGCACGCTAGCCTCTAAAGCGGCTTTTGCAACTCCCATTACATTGTAATGGGGCATTACTCGTTCTGAACCCGCATAGGTTAATGTAAGAAGCGAACCGCCATCTTTCATTAGCGCTTCTGCTCTTTGACAAATTGCTGTAAAAGAATAACAAGAGATAAGCATGGTTTTTGAAAAATTGCCCGATGTTGTATCCAGATATTTACCTGTCAGCTCGGCTTTATCTGAAAAAGCTATACCATGTAAAACAAAATCCAATTTCCCCCACTTTGATTTTATTTCATCAAAAACTTTATCAATACTTCCATCATCTGTAACATCGCACGGCATAATAAATTCTGACCCTATGGATGAAGCTAACGGTTGCACCCTTTTTAATAGAGCCTCGCCTTGATAAGTGAATGCTAGTTCAGCTCCTTGGTCAGACACTGTTTTTGCGATATGCCAGGCAATTGATCGATTATTGGCAACGCCCATCACCAACCCTTTTTTACCAGCCATGAAGCCTCTTAAATTAGTCATAGTTTCCTCTTAGCCAATGTTAAATATTAATTACAGATAGAGTCTACTTTTTGCTATTAAACATATAATAAAAAAACAGACTTAATTTTTGTAATATTTAAACTAATACTTTGATTTATGATCGGTCACGTCATTAATAGCAATATAAAACCTATTTTGTGTTAAAACTTAATTTATACAAACTTTTTTTTACACTAAAAATAAAGAGATTTTACCCCTAAAATTAGTTAATTACACGCCAAGTCCCATCTGGTTGACGACATGCTGTTCCTTTTACCGTTTCCATCTTGTCAGCGACGTTTATTTCATGCTCGTACTCTCGGCAAAATTCTCCAGAAGCAATTTGCTCAGTTCGTTTAGGGGTGATCTTTCCAGAATTTCCTGTGTTTGGATTAGTCCAGGTTGATGATACACCATCTTTATTGTTTTCCAAGCTGTCGCGTTGAGCCTGCTTCGCTTTTAATCGATCAAGATCATCTAATGCTCTGCCTAATTCACTTCCTGCAAAAGCTCCGCCCAATGTTCCTAACGCGACTGTTACTAATTTCCCCTTTCCTTTTCCCAGTTGAGCTCCAGCCAATGCACCAAGGCCAGCTCCCAAAATAGTTCCAATATTTTGTTTTTGGCTATTTTGATTCTCAGCACAGGCAAATAATAAGGCTAAAACAGGTAATATTAATATAATTTTGGATAGTTTCATATCTTTAATTCTCCTCAAATTTTTCTGCAGCTTGTATTTTATTGAAGTAAATTATATTTTTTTACTTTATAAATTACCTTATTCTAAATTATATACCATTTACTTTCTATAAAAATATATGATGACTAATTGTTTTTGTGTTAGGAGTATAAAACAGTGTCAGAAAAAATAAAATATAATGACATGCTAGTCTTTGATTCTAAAGAGCCTATTTACCTTTTTAAGGACTGGCTTGAGTTAGCCGCAGAAACTGAACCGAACAATCCAAATGCCTTCGCGCTTGCAACAGTAAATTCTAATGGTGCACCATCAGTTAGAATGCTTCTATTAAAAGAAGTTAATTCTGATGGATTAGTATTTTATACGAATTCCAATAGTAGAAAAGGTCAAGAATTAGCAAAAAATCCTTATGCCTCAATGTGTTTCTATTGGAAAACATTAGCTAGGCAAGTAAGGTTTGAGGGATTGGTAAGGGAGATTAAGTCAGAAATAGCTGACCAATACTTTGCCAGCCGATCGAGAGGTAGCCAAATTGGTGCTTGGGCATCTGATCAATCCCAGGAGTTATTTGAAAAAAATGATTTAGAGGAAAAAGTGTTATTCTATGAGGAAAAGTTTACAGATGTCGAGGTGCCTAGACCAAAATTTTGGCGGGGTTATAGGCTAAAACATGAGAAGGTTGAGTTTTGGGCTGAAAAAACATTTCGTTTGCACGATCGCTACGTTTATGATCGGAGCGGAAATACTTGGAAAACAAAAAGATTATATCCCTAACTTGTATTAAATGTATTTATTAAAGAATTATAATTTAGCTGCGGGACAAGTACTTTGAGCAAAGTTGAAAAACAAACACTCGAAGATCAAAAGTCTAAAAGATTGATGCGGTTTGCAACTTACGCGTCGGTAGCAGTTGCTTCTATTCTCATTTGTATAAAAACTGGCGCGTGGTTATCAACTGACTCTCTGAGTTTATTAGCTTCATTGGTTGATTCAATACTAGATGTTGGCGCCTCATTAATAAGTTTAATCGCAGTTCATCACGCGCTTCGACCAGCTGACAAAGAACATCGATTTGGTCATGGTAAGGCCGAGGCTATAGCTGGGTTAGCTCAATCAGCATTTATATTGGGCTCAGGGATTTTTCTCTTATTGGAGTCTGTCGAGCGGTTCATTAATCCAGTTAGGGTTTTAAATACGACCGTAGGCATATCTATAATGATAGTGGCGATACTGATGACAATTATATTAGTTGGATTTCAGACTTACGTTGTCCGTAAAACGCAATCAATAGCAATTAAGGCAGATACTATTCACTACCAAGCTGACTTATTGGTTAATTTAACAGTAATTTTATCTCTAATCCTTAGCACTAATTTAAACTTATATATCTTGGATCCTATTTTTGCATCATTAATTATTGTTTATATGTCATTTGGCGCATATCAAATTTCTATTCGGTCGCTTGAGGTTTTAATGGATAAGGAATTTCCTGATTCGGAGAGAGATCGGATTAAGGAAATCGCAATGAGTCATAAGTACGTACTAAATGTTCATGATATGCGCACGCGATCATCTGGCGCAACTTCGTTTATTCAATTTCACGCAGAGATGCCTAATGATATTTTACTCGTTGAAGCGCACAAAATTGCCGACGAGGTTATGTTCATGATAGAGGAGGCTTTCCCTAATACTGAGGTGTTTATCCATCAAGACCCTGAGGGTATTGATGAGCGCCGAGATACAATTAAATAGTCACGGGTCAACGGCACTCAAAACTATTGTGAAATTTTATTAATAAAATATGTATTCATCTCACCTTTATTTTTTAATTGAATTTTACCTCTATTTTCTATCTTATCTTCAACTGTCAGGAACTTTTGTGTCTGGTCGGAAATATGGACTCTATTAACCTCTCCAGAACTCTCTAGTCTTGAAGCAATGTTTACTGCATCTCCCCAAATATCGAACCCGCTTCCCGAAGTGCCGGCTATTATTGGACCTGTATGAATTCCAACTCTTATTCCCAGCGGTTTTTGCTGAAGCGCCTCACGTTTTATATTAATTCCCCGAACGGCTTCGATAATATCGAGCCCTGCTCTACAGGTGTTCTTAGCATGATCTTTTTCACCACTGGGAATCCCTCCAACAGCCATATAAGAATCGCCAATAGTTTTAACTTTTCGAAGGCTATAATTAATCATAATTTGATCAAATGATGTGAAAAATTCATCTAATGTCTCTATTAAATCTCCAGGTTCAATGCTCTCTGTTAATTGTGTAAAACCAACAAAATCTGTAAATAGAATACTAGCTGAGGAATAATAGGTTCCGATTATTTTTTCATGATTATCATTTTGAATATTACTAGATAATTTGTTAGGTGTATTAATCTGTTGCTCGAAAAGATTACTTAATTGATCTGAGAGAAGTCGTAACCCTTCTTTCTGTTCATGGTTAATTGACCCCGGTATTTTGTCCATGACGCATAATGTTCCAACGGTGTAACCCCGTGTTGTAATTATCGGAGTTCCAGCATAAAATTGGATATTTGGTGCCATTGGCATTTCATGAAAATGATTACTTCGAGGGTCCTCTCGGACATTATTGATAATCAATTGTTCTTTTGGTGTATCTAACACGTATTGGCAGATCGAAGTACTCCGCGGGATTTCTTTAAACATAACCTCTTCAAATGCATTAAACCCATGGGTATTTTTACAAATTTGATTGTTATCATTTAAAATATGAATACGGCTTTGTGTTCGACCAGTCAAATAACATGCCAGTTGAGTAATATTATTAAAATTACGATTGTTATTAACATCCGTATTTATCAAATCTAAACGTTTTATCTCATTTAGGCGTTCTTCCTCATTAGCAGGGATTTTTACTGGTTTGATTCCGACTTTGAGAGCTTGGTCAGACATAAATTTGTGAAGTTTCTGTTGTAAAAATGACATTTTAAAATTTACCTAAAAATTATTTGAAAGGTTTACTCATAACCAAGGTGTTAAAAATTTAATTAATTAATAGCAAATTTAAGCCTAGACGGAAATACTTTAGGGCTGATTATTGACCTTTACGGTTAATTAAAAAATGTTCATTATAGAAATTACTCAAAAGTTGAAATACCTATCTTATATCATAGTTGGTATAGAAAGCGGCCTAATACTAAACTTTGTTTCATACAGGTGAATAAATGAAAAATTCCAAAACAGTACTCATTGACAGCAATCCGGGCAGAAATTCTCAGACTTTTGGTATCGCTAGAGAATTAGGCACGAGTGAGGATCTTATTCATGAGCCCTCTATTGGTGTAGTCGGAAATAAAGGAGACTCTCAATGTTACATGGGAGTGGGGCGCAAAGTGGACGTAATACAAAAGGCATTGTCGAAAAGAGTAGGTACAGATAGAAATCAAATGGCAATGCGTCTGGTTCAACCGGAGTTCACCGTAGCGACTTCTGATGGTATTCGTAATGGTACAAAAGAAATGCGATATTCTCTAATAGGAAGAGAAGTGACTAATGACTCTTTATGTGAACATTTAAGTGCTACAGGTTTAGAAGGAGTAATCGCTGTAGTAGCCTGTGATAAGCCGCCTGTTGGCACGCTAGCGGCAATTTTAGAACATAATAGGCCCGCTATAATTATGTCTGATGGTTCAATCCGACCAGGAATAGATTCAGAGACAGGAGAAGCAATTGATATTGTTACCAGTTATCAGGTTGCGGGTAGCCCCGATGAGCTTTTGAAGCGACGCATAGCCAAGGAGGCTTGCCCTGGTTTTGGTAGCTGTGGTGGAATGTTTACATATAATACAATGCAAACATTTATTGGTGTGCTAGGCATGGAACCTCTTCATATGGTTTCACCAGCTTCGCAGGATGACAGGAGAATAAAAGATTTTCCTAATGAACTGATAACCTACCTTAATAATTTAATCAAAAAGAATATTACACCTAGAGATATTGTCACACGCGACTCTATTCGTAATGCTATTATTGTATCAATGGCGGTTGGTGGTTCGACTAATGTAATGCTTCATGCTCCCGAACTTTCTCGAGCAGCAGGTTATAAAGATTTCGCCAGAGATATAATGAGTCCAGCTGAATTTAATGATTTATCAGAAAATATAATACCTGTTATCGCAAATGCTCGGCCTTTTGGTAAACATTCGATGGTTGATATTGATCGCATGGGAGGTATTCAAGTCTTCGTAAGAGATTTGCTAAAGGCTGGTTTGTTAAATGGCGAACCCATGACTTGCACCGGGGAGACTTTAAGTGAGCAAATTAATCGATTAAATCCACCTGAGCCTGATGGAGATGTTATTTATAGCGCGGAGAAACCCTATAAAGAAACTGGCGGGCTGAGGGTCTTGGGTGGAAATCTATCGACAGAATATAGTTCTATTTTAAAACTAGCGGGTGTTGAGGGCGGGTTAGAAAATAATATATTTTCTGGTCGGGCTAAAGTTTTTGATGGTGAGCAAGAATTGTTGAATGCTCTTGACACAAACCCAGAGAACTTCCAAAATTTTGATATGGTGGTTGTTAGGTATGAGGGGCCCGTAGGGGGACCCGGGATGCCAGAGATGTTAGACTCAACCTCTCGAATAACCACTTTATGCCGCGATAGAAAAATAATTATTGGGTTAATGACGGATGGACGATTTTCTGGAGGTTCGGTTGGTTTGGTAATAGGACATGTTGGTCCCGAGGCCGCTGTGGGCGGCCCAATTGCCCTGATTGCTCAAGGTGATAAAATAACCGTTGATTTGAACAAGAATGAATTAAATTGTGAGGAATTGGCTGATCTTGAGATTTATAATCAAAGGAAATCCAATTGGGAGAAAGAGGTCTCTAAAAATAATGGTATTCATCCCTCCGCGGGCGGGGCCAATACGAGTCTATTAAATAGAATGCGGTGTTCCGCTGTTTCAGCTATCTTTGGGGCAGGTATGCATCCATTGAGAGAAATATGGGTTAGTGAGCCACGAACACCCACTATCTCTGATTTTAAACCTGAAAATAAATTTAAAACTTAGATATGCGTTCACTATTTAGAAATAATAATTAGTGAAATTTAGCAGAGCTAATCACTAGCTAGTAGGTGTGGCAAAAATAATGTCAGTGACGGCAACCAGACTATAAACCCCACGCGCACTGCGTCTGATACGAAAAATGGGATCACTCCCTTAAATGTTTCGATCATAGGGACATCTTTTGCCATTGAGCTTATTACAAATACGTTCATTCCGACTGGAGGTGTAATAAGACCAACCTCTACTACTATAAGAGATATAATGCCGAACCAAAGTTTTACGTCATCAACTGGCATCCCAAAATCCAACGCAGCAATTATAGGCCAAAAAATAGGTACCGTTAGAAGTATCATAGATAGGCTATCCATTAGAAATCCTAGGAGTATATATATTACCACCATCATAATTATTATCGTAATCGGCGGCAAACTAGACGTCCTAAAAAACTCCGCTAGATCATTTGGAAGCTCTGTAAATCCCAAAAATGCACTAAATATCGCTGCACCTAAAATTATTAAAAAAATCAAACCTGTGGTCGATGCAGTTCCCAAAAAAACATCCTTGATGCCTTTCCAACGCATCTTTCCTCTCGTGATTGCTAAAAGAAATGTTCCAATACACCCTATGCCGGCTCCTTCAGTAGGGGTAAAGATACCACTATAAATTCCCCCCATAACTAGGATAAATATTAATAAAACCCCCCAAATATCTAAGATTGACTTCCAGCGTTCTGATAGTGATGCCTTTGGCGCTGCGGGACCTGAATTAGGATTTATTCGAACAATAATTGCAATAACCACCATATAACCAATTGCAGCTAATATGCCTGGTAATAATGCGGCTTGAAATAGGGTGGCTATGTTCGCTTCTACCATGACCGCATAAATTATAAGAATTAGTGAGGGAGGTATTAAAATACCAAGCGTACCTCCCGCAGCTAAACATCCTGTTGAAAGTGAACCAGAATATTTAAATCTTTTTAATTCTGGCAATGCTACTTGTCCCATTATTGCAGCGGTTGCGAGTGATGAACCGCTTATCGCACCAAACCCGGCGCAACCACCAACCGATGCCATTGCAACGCCGCCCCTAAAATGTCCAAGCCATCGGTGGGCCGCGGTAAATAATGCCTGAGATAATCCAGCTTTTGCCGCAAACTGTCCCATCATTATAAATAATGGAGCGACTGACAAATCAAAAGTAGAAAAGCGATAGTAAACTTCTGTTTTGAGATAACTCATTAAGGCTACTGTGCCAGCTATTTCTAAATAACCGCCAATCCCCACCAACAGCATGGCCACACCAATTGGAATTCGTATTGCCAGAAGAGCCATTAAGACAATGAACCCTATTATTCCATACTCAAGTCCTGTTAAATTGAGCATTTATTGTTCACCGGGTATTTTCGAATTGGGTTGATTTATAGTTTCACTAAAGTCAGACCGTGTTTTAATCTTTTTGACGCTCTGCCAAAAAGTATAAAAGCAAATAATAGTCAGTAGTGACATACATGCTATTGCATATGGAAAAGAAATCCAGCGCGGAAAACCAATAGTTGTAAAAGACTCGTTATTTTGATGCATTTCGATACCGCCAAAGATAAGGCGCCAAGTTAGCAAAATACCAATTAGTAAATAAATCAAGCTACCCAATGCATCGCAAAAAGATTTTACTCTATTCGTAGCTTTGTTAAGTATGAAATCAACAATCACATTTTCGTTCATTAATTGACAATAGGGAAGAAACGCGAATATTGCGGTACACGTCCACAATTCTATTAAGTCGTAAATACCCGTTATGGAACCAATATTGGTTGAGCGACCAATTACACTTGTTGTGATAGCTATTCCCATTATAGCTATCATAAGGCCTCCAAATAAAGCGAGGCCAGCTGATATTTGATATAAAATCCGACCTACTTTATCAGTAGGTCGGAGATTTTTTTTTAAGCCCTCAGCCATAAACTTTGTATTAATTGGTTCACTTACTGTATTTGGCTATCATCGAACGAGCATCATCTATAAGTTCTTGCCCATTACTGACATTATGCTTATTTTTAAGCTCTGTTATCACTAGGTTATAAACGCTTTGGGAAACTTTTCTTATTTTATCCGACTCTGTCGCGCTCAAAATTGAAAATTTATTTTTCTTTTTTGATTTCATTACTCCCTTACCTCGTGGCTCAAGTGAGTCCCAGTTTTTACCAGCAGCTTCTGCTACATTCCGCCCTGAATTATTATCCATAATTTTCTTCAGGTCCGATGGTAATTTAGCATAGCTCTTTTTATTCATGAGTAATGTAAATACCGCTGTATTAAGCCTCGGCGCTGGTGCCGCTAACTCTGTAAAATATTTACCTAATTCGTGCATTTTCACTGCGGGTGCTATCTCATATGGCAAAAGAACACCATTAATGACACCTTTAGTTAACATCGGTGGAATGCGGCCTAGGGGAGTAGCTATACCGTCAGCGCCTAAAGCTTGTAAAAGCAAAACGGAGGTCCTATTCGCTCCTCGCATTTTCATACCTTTAAGGTCAGACATTTTTGTAATTGGTGTTTTTGTCATAAATAAAACACCACCATGTGCGTGCATTAGCAAAACGTGCCAAGGTGCAGTTTCATTGCTCAAATGTTTATCTTTGTAATCTTGCAGCGCCAACGTTGTTGAGAGCGCATTTTTGTGAAGAAATGGTAATTCAAAAATTTCAGCTCTAGGCATTCGGCCAGTTGTAAAGCCCGGCAAAGTCCATACTATATCGACCACCCCGTCTCTTGCTTGATTCATAAGAGACTTCGGTGAGCCGCCTAATTGCATTTTCCAAAAAGGTTTAATATTAATACGACCGCCAGACTCTTTATTAATTTTTTTTGTCCATGGTATTAACCAAGTCTTGGCAGGATTGGCGACCGGCGGAATAAAGCTATGCATTCTCAGATTGAATTCAGCCGCTTTTAGTAAATTTGTTTGTCCCAAAAGTAGAAACGCAGATAGAACGAGTGTGAGCTTAATGGGTATAAAAAATATTTTGAACATATCAACCCTCCAGTTGTTTTATAATTTATTTATTTTTAAAATCGTCTACTTCTTGTTATTTATTTTATAATGAGCTATTGAGTGCTCTTGTCAAATATAAGGTTTCACTATTCCCATAACTATCAGTTATGCCTATCCGGGGCCAGTCAAAAATTAACACAAACTATTAAATAATTTTATATATCACGCAAAAACAGTGGCTAATTAACTTAAGAGCCACGGTGCCATAAAATACGTTATCTAAGTTCTTGAATATTAATTATTACTCAGATTAATTTAGATATTTAGCTCACACCAAACTGGGGTATGGTCTGATGGTTTCTCCCAACCCCTTGGAGTACGATCTACGCCGGAGTTTAACAATAGATCCGAAGCGTTAGGTGATAAAAGTAAATGATCTATCCTAATCCCTTGGTCTTTGTCCCAGGCGCCAGCGCGATAGTCCCAGTAAGAATAGAGTCCTCCACCATGATTGCCCACCCGAAGCGCATCTGTTAACCCAAGATATATAATTTTACGCCAGGCAGATTTAGTTTCAAACTTGAATAATGCATCATTTTCCCAATCTTTTGGGTCATAAGCATCTATTTCTTCGGGAATTACATTGTAGTCTCCACCCAAAATAAATAATTCTTCATTTTCTATAAGATATTTAGCTCGATGATATAGGCGCTCCATAAACTCTAATTTATAAGGATATTTTTCGGTATCCACTGGATTACCATTAGGTAAATAAATTGATGCTACTGTAATATTTTGCGTAAACCCTTCAATATATCTAGCTTGAATATCATCGTCATTACCAGGTAGTTGAGTTATCTCTATATCTATAGGTGCTTTTGAGAGTATAGCCACGCCGTTATACGTTTTTTGACCAATGGCCGCTACATTATAGCCCTCGTCTTCTATTTCTAGAGATGGAAAGCCTTCGGTGATACATTTCAGTTCTTGCAACAGCACAATATCTGGTGAAAATTCTTTTAACCACCTAACTAATAAAGGTAGACGGGCTTTTACAGAATTAACGTTCCATGTAGCAATTTTAACCAATATATCTAACCTAATTCCCAAATTTTATTATAATGATACTAATTTGTTAAGATTTTAACAAATGGAATTACTTAAACAGCAAATGAAACTCCGCAACCGCAAGAGGAGGTTGCATTTGGAATATTTAATTTGAATGCTGACCCAGCTAAATCTTCTACAAAATCTATCTCAGAATTTCCAAGAATATCCAATGAAACATCGTCGATAACAGTTTTGATGCCATGTTGTTCAAAAACCCTATCGTCTTCATTAATTTTACTTTCTAACTCGAAGCTATATGAAAAACCTGAGCATCCGCCGGATGATACAAGCACTCGCAGCATTGAGATATTATTTTTCTCGCTTGATATTAATTCTGAGATGCGTTTTGCTGCGTTTTCTGTCATTGTTAAAGTGTTCATAATAAATAACCTAATTAACCCTAATATTAGTATAACATTAATCACTAATGATTATTTAATATTAATTGCCAAAATGTCAAATTTGGATAAATTATTTGTAACGGTTTTTGGGCTTAGTCTGGAAAATATGTTAGGATTGAATGTATGACTGATATAAAACAAAATCCAACTAATTTAGCAGTTTATGCCTGCAAGCCCGAAAACACCAGAGGCCGTTTTTTTGACGAACCTGATAGTAATACTCGCAATTCTTTCCAACGAGATCGAGATAGAATAATTCACTCCGCCGCATTCAGGCGTTTAGAATACAAAACACAGGTATTCGTCAATCATGAGGGTGACCATTACCGCACACGATTAACCCATACACTGGAAGTTTCACAAATTGCTCGGACAATTTCTCGCTGTCTCAATTTAAATGAGGATCTAGCAGAGGCTCTATCCCTAGTGCATGACCTCGGACATCCGCCTTTTGGGCATGCGGGCGAAAGTGCTTTATCTGAGTTAATGCGAGAATACGGTGGTTTTGATCATAATGCTCACACATTTTCAATCGTATCGCGATTAGAGCGACGTTATCCGGATTTTGATGGCTTGAACCTCACTTGGGAGGTGCTTGAAGGAATAGTCAAGCATAACGGTCCCATGATGCTTGATGATAAAAATAAATCCGCGGCAAAAGAAATATACGAATTCGATAAAAAATTTAATTTACAACTTGATACTTATGCAGGTGCGGAAGCTCAAGTAGCAGCCTTAGCCGACGATATTGCTTACAATAATCACGATATTGATGATGGCATTAGAGCTGGTCTTTTTTCAATGAACGATTTGTTTGATATACCGGGAATTGGTGAAATAATTAAAACGGTAAAAAGTAATTTTCCAAAAACTGATGAAACGCGTCAGCGGCATGAAATTGTGAGAAATCTTGTTGGTATTATGGTGACTGACTGCTTGACAGAATCTAGGTCGCGTTTAAAACAGTCTCATCCAAGCAGTGCGGATGATATCAGATTGCTCGATCATCCAATAGTCTCATTCTCTAAAAAAATATATGAACTGGACCGGTGTTTGAAAGATTTTTTGTATGAAAAAATGTATCGTCACTTCCGGGTTAATAGAATGACCAGCAAGGCTCGCCGTGTTATCATAGGCTTATTTCAACAACTGTTATCTGAACCAGAAAATTTACCAACCAAATGGCAAGAAAAAATCTCAGGAGAAAGTGAGTTACAAAAAGCTCAGGTTATCGCTGATTATATCGCTGGAATGACAGATCGATTTGCGTATGGTGAGCACTCAAGAATAGTCGATTTAAGACCTTTAACAATATAAAAACTGCGGATGAACTTAGAATCTAATGACAGGTATGAATTATTTTAATTATATTCGGAAAAATATTATAAGAATATTGAATAACCTTAAGAAAACAGGTTATTTGCCATTAAGTATTGATGTTACAAATTTCTCGGTTGAGCCGCCACGAGATAAAAATCATGGTGATATCGCGACAAACGTCGCACTAGCTCTATCAAAGCCAGCAAATTTAAATCCACGTGATTTGGCGCAAGAAGTTGTCTCCTGTTTAAAAACCAATGGTGATATAAAGTCTGTTGAAATAGCCGGACCAGGATTTATAAATATTATTTTAAAGGATGCTTTTTGGCAGTCTAGATTAGCTGAAATTCTCAAGAATGGCAATGAATATGGATCATTGAAAAAGGATCCCAATAAACTTGTAAATATTGAATATGTGTCGGCTAACCCAACGGGGCCGATGCATGTAGGTCATGGCCGAGGTGCTGTTGTTGGAGATGTTTTGGCTAATCTGCTAGGAAAAGCTGGATACCTTGTTACTAAGGAATATTATATCAATGACGCAGGAGCGCAAATTGATATTCTAACCAAATCTCTTTTTTTTCGCTATCAAGAAGCTCTTGGATTGGATATTGGAAATATGCCAGAGAATTATTATCCTGGCGATTATTTGATTGAGTTAGGTAAAAAACTTGCCGAGAAGGATGGCGATAAATGGGTTCAAATTATTAAAAAAGAGGGTTATGAGAGGTTGAAAGAGACTTCGATCGAAGCCATGATGGAACTTATTAGATCCGATCTTTTTTCACTAGGTATTGTTCATGATTGTTTTGTTTCTGAGAGAAATATCGTTAACAATAATGGGGTAACTGGAGTACTTAAAACGCTCAGAAAGAAAGATTTAACATATCAAGGAATTTTGGAGCCCCCAAAGGGAAGAAAACCTGATGACTGGGAGTCTCGGCCCCAAACTTTGTTTAAAGCTACTCAATTTGGGGACGATGTTGATCGTCCGGTAAAAAAGTCGGATGGATCCTGGACTTATTTTGCAACTGATATGGCATATCATCAGGATAAATTTAATCGAGGTTTTAAGTCTATGATCAACGTTTGGGGAGCTGATCACAGTGGTTATATAAAACGAATGAAGTCAGCAGTTTTTGCTTTGACAGATGGATCGGGTGAATTGGATATCAAACTTTGTCAGATGGTTAACTTGATGGATAATGGTAAGCCTTTAAAAATGTCCAAAAGGTCTGGTGCGTATATTACTCTGCGAGATGTAATTGATGAAGTTGGTAAAGATGTTGTAAGGTTTATGATGCTCACTAGAAAGAGCGACGCGCAGCTCGATTTCGATTTGGTTAAAGTGAAAGAGCAAAGTCGAGATAATCCTGTGTTCTATGTGCAATATTCACATGCGAGATGTTGCTCTGTATTACGTAATTCGCTTGATATATTTGATATGTCTGAAATTGAGGATAAAAAACTGATAAAATCGGATATTTCTCTTTTAACAGACCCTTCTGAAATTAATTTAATAAAAACAATGGCCACTTGGCCTCAAGTCTTATTAGGTGCCGCTGAGAGTCACGAGCCTCATCGAATCGCTTTTTATTTGTATGAACTATCATCTGCATTTCATTCTCTATGGACAAAGGGATCAAAAGACGACGTATCTTTACGTTTTTTGGTACCAAAAAATCGAATACTCAGTCTCGCTAGGTTAGCCATGGTAAGATCACTCGCGATTACAATTGCATCTGGATTGGAGTTGATGGGTGTTGAGCCGCTTGAGGAAATGGAATGACAGCTGAAGAGGAAAATAATAATAAATATATGGCGAATGTAGGGGCGCCTCTTGAACATTTTCCCGAATTAGATGATTTAGATCTTGGCGCTGACACATTGGAATTTGAGCCAATCAGCAGGCGTCGCGCTAAGCCAAAGCGTTTTACATTTAAAATTATAATTGGCTTTTTAGTTGCTATTGTTCTTGGATATTCTGCGTGGGCCAATTGGAGTTATCTAATATTTGGAACAGACTTTGATGAACTCCCAATCATCCGAGCGCCGAATGTCGCTTTAAAAGTTAGACCAGATAAACCAGGTGGTACCCCCATCCCAAATCGAGATAAGCTTGTATATGATCGGTTGGAGAAAGAACCGCCAATCGATAAAATAGAGAGCCTACTTCCCCGTCCAGAAATACCGCTTTTGCCACCCAAGCCTGACAAAATTATAAGTCCAAATTTATCGCCCGAGATTGAGAAGGTTAACAATAGTCCACCTACGTTAGGCTCACAACCATCTATTGAGGAAGTTAATCAAGTAAAAGAGCCTAAACCATTAAATCAGTTGCAAAATCCAGAGGGTTTAGAGTCAATTAAGAATAATGCCCCGAAAAAAAATATAACAAATCAAATTAAAACACGTTTAGAGCCAATAACCTCGCTAAAATCGAACCAAAATATCAGTAATATACTTAATTTTAAGAATAGTTTTCAAATTCAATTAGCTGCGGTTAATAGTTCGAGCGCAGCAAAACGCGAATGGTTGCGATTACAAAAAAAATATAAAAGTTTACTGGGTGCACTTGAACTTAATATCGTTAAGGTCGTAAAGAATAGAGATAAAACATTTTTTAGACTGAGGGCCGGACCTCTAGAAAATATCATAAGAGCTAGAAAAATTTGCGATTCTTTATCTCGTTTAAAAGTTGGTTGTCTCGTTATACGACCTGGAAAGTAGGAAAATTTAATGGTGAATACTAAGGCTGTGATTTTTGGTGTACAGGGGCCAAATCTCTTAGAAAAAGAAATTGATTTTTTTAAATCTGTACAACCATTAGGCTTTATTCTGTTTGCTCGTAATTGCTTAACTCCTAGTCAGCTTAAAAACCTAGTTTCTGAACTTAAAACAATAGCTCATGATCATAATACACTTGTCCTCATAGATCAAGAAGGTGGAAGAGTCGCTAGATTAGTTCCACCAAATTGGCCTAAGCGTCCGTCTGCAGGTGTTTTTGCTAAATTAGCGGAAGAAAATGTAGCACTTGCAACTGAAGCCTTGAACCTAAATGCTAGGTTGATAGCAGAAGATTTGAGAGAATTGGGAATAAATGTAAATTGTGCTCCGGTATTGGACATTTTACAAATAGACGCAGACCCTATCATCGGTGATCGGTCATTCGGCTACGACGTTGAGCAAATTTCGGCTTTTGGTAAAGTTTTTTGTAAAGGTTTGATAAAGGGCGGTATATTACCAGTTATCAAACATATTCCCGGTCATGGTAGGGCTAGAGTGGATAGCCATAAAGCGATGCCTTTGGTTGACACACCTTGGAATGAACTTTCAGATAGTGATTTTGTGCCTTTTAAAAATCTTTCAGATATGCCATTTGCTATGACTGCCCATATTCTTTTTAGTAATATCGATCCTGAGAATTTAGTTACAGTATCAGCAAAAATAATTGAAGAGGTGATTAGGAAAGAAATTTTATTTGAGGGGTTTTTAATAACCGATGATTTGTCAATGGATGCATTAGAGGGAACCTTAACTCAGCGTACCCGATCTTCTTTGAATGCAGGTTGTGATGCTGTACTTCATTGCAATGGGAATATGAGAGAAATGATAGAAATAGCCTCTGTTGCAGAAGAATTAACTGACGCTGCAAAATTAAGATTGAATAATGGATTTATGCAAATTGAGAATGTTGAACCCTTTGACAAAACTAAAGCCATAGATAAATTGCTAAGCTTGGGACTTTATTAGGAGTTATGAGACCTCTGCGATTAAATAATGTCAAGTATTTGCAAAGTGGTGTCATTTCTTTTTTAGTTTTAAGATGCTAGAAATATTTGAATTTTTAATTATTTTATTCTTATATTTTTTATCTTTTGTGCGAGTTTTGCTTATTATAAAAAGTATATCATTTTTAACGTGAGTGAATAGGTAGATTTTATTTTGAACGAAGAAATAGAGGTCGCGGTCCAAGAGTTTGAGGACAACCATGCTATTGAGGATGGTTCGAAAAATAGTCTCATTATCGATGTTAGTGGTTATGAGGGTCCTATTGATATTTTGTTATCACTTGCTCGAGAGCAGAAAGTTGACCTCAAACAAATATCTATTTTAGATTTGGTCGATCAATATTTAACTTGGGTTGTCAAATTACAAAATACTAATTTAGAGTTAGCGGCCGATTATTTAGTAATGGCCGCATGGTTAGCTTACTTGAAATCTCGATTAATTATTCCTGAACAAGTCGATGAGAATGAGCCAACCGGCGAAGAGATGGCAGAAGCATTGCAATTCCAACTTCTGCGCCTAGAGAGCATGCAAGATGCTGGAAATAAGATTATTGGCCGTTTGCAATTAGGGTCGGATTTTTTTAAACGCAAAAGTTCTGAGAATTTTGGTTATAACTCCACTTCAATCTATGATGTTACTATGTTTGAGTTACTGAGTGCTTATGGTGAACATACGCATAGATCAAATGTAAAAACTCTTCATATACAAGGCTCTGATTTATTCTCTACAGATGATGCGATTAAACGCTTAATGGGTATGATAGGGCAAATACCGAACTGGTCAGAGTTAGAAAAGTTTCTTCCTATAAAATGGAGAGGCGATATTATCAGTCGTTCTGCATTGGCATCAACATTTATGGCTGCGTTGCAGATGACTAAAGAAGGAAAAATTAAGATGCAACAAAGACGACCGTTTGATTCGGTTTTTTTAAAGGATTTTAAATTGCATAACAAAAAAGTCGATAAAAATTAAAAATAAATCGAGAATGGATTATAATGGCCAAGAATGAGTATAAAGATTTAATCTTGTTGGAAGCTATAATATTTGCTTCATCTGACCCTGTTTCTGAACGAGTATTGTTAGATAAAATGCCAGACGGTTGTGATTTAGAGAGCTTGCTTACAGAATTAAAGGAACACTATCAGAACCGTGGAGTTAATCTAAAGCAAGTTGGGAAGAGCTGGGCTTTTAGGACTTCTCCAGAAATTGCAAATGCTCTAAAAATAGAGCGCACAGTAACGCGCAAGTTATCGAGAGCAGCAATCGAAACACTAGCAATTTGTGCCTATCACCAACCTGTCACTCGGGCTGAAATTGAGGAGATACGTGGTGTTGGATTAAGTAAGGGTACATTAGATGTTTTATTTGAGGCAGGTTGGATTAGGCCTCGAGGTCGTCGCCAAACCCCCGGTAGGCCCGTGACATGGGGAACCACAGAAGGGTTTCTTGACCAATTTGGATTGGATACAATAGACGACCTACCTGGAATGGATGAACTAAAGGCAGCCGGACTGATTGATAAAAGACCAGCAATTCAAACTCTCGCAACCCGCAGTGACATGACCTCTGATGGCACTAGTATTGAAGAGCCTGATAATACAGAAATTGAGCCTCTCAATCCCGATGATAGTGATCATCATGACATTCGTAATGAAAGTGTTTAAATAATTTTAATGAGATATGATATATTTGTTACCGTTTGGGGACAAACTTTTACGGAAAAATTTATCAGGTATTCAGTAAAAAGCCAATTATTCCCGGGTAATCTCCCAGCTTTATCTTTAAAATCTGACATAAATTATCATATTTACACTGATAAAGAATCGAAAATAATATTCGACCCTATAATAAAAGAACTCAATAAATATGTTCAGGTAAAATTCCACTATTTTGAAGATATTATGTATAAGGGCGCTAATTTAAAAGAAGTGGTTCTGAATTCAGATGTGCAAACCGTAAAACATAACGTTCAGCGTTTGACATCTCAACATATGTTGTCGGATAAAAATGTAATTGCAGCAATTTTATTAGACTCAGATTTTATTCTCGCAGATGGTTGTTTGACGAGAATGCACGAATTGCGAGAAAAAGGTTATCATGCTGTTATTACATCTTTAACGCGTTTAAATGAGGATAGTGTATCTTCATTGTTAACTGATTTTTTGCAAAATCCCATAGAATCAGCAGATTTAGTCAAGATGTGTTTGGACCATATGCACCCGATTTATTCAGGATATTTTATGGGTTCTGACTCTAATTCAGAGTATCCGGTGCAATTAAATTGGCCTGTTGTCACAACGAATATCGGTAAAACAAATTTGGTCGGTTTCATTGTAAGATGTATTTTTCCGCACCCTTTGCTGGTAATACCAGACAAAAACAAAGGTAGCGCTGCTAGAAAATATTTTTCGACTATGGATTATGACTATGTATTTAGAGCGATCGGTGATAATAATAAAATTTATTTATCACAAAGCTCTGAGGAAATACTAATTTCTAAGCTAACCAAAGAGACTTATGCTCCAGCAAATAATGAATACCATAAAGTCACAATTGATCGAATGGCGAATTTTATTTTATACAATTCTAATCGTCGGCATAGTTTTTTTTTAAATAAACCCATTTATTTTTTATGTGAAAAAGATGGGAATTGGGATGAGATCAATAAAAAAGCTCAGAAATTCATCGAAAATGTAGAAAAAACTATTGAATGCAAAATAAATATTAGTAGGGCCTCTGACCCTAAGAGTTTAATTCAATTAAAATCATACTTAGGTTCGATTGAGGACTTTAATTCTCCGCAAATTTTAGATCGAATGAATAGATGGATGACAGATTGAGATATCAAAGATATACCCAATGTAATATTTTTTAAAATTTTATTGGCTAAACATAAGGAACGGTAAATTTTGGTGATTAAAACAGCAATCGAAGAAAAGTTGGTTAACGCCATCTCAACGCTAGGTTTAGAGGTGTTAAATGAAAGTTATATGCATAATGTTCCAGATGGATCGGAGACGCATTTTAAAGTAATTATTATTTCTAATGATTTTGATGGAATGCGTATTCTTCAGCGGCATAAACTAGTTAACTCTATTTTAAGCGAAGAATTCAAAAATGGTGTTCATGCCCTCTCTATTCAAGCACTTACGCAAGAAGAATGGCATTCAAAAGGTAAAAAAATAATGCCCTCACCCGAATGCCTGGGTGGAAGCAAGTAAAGTTTAGTTAAAAAATGCAAAATGATTATTAATAGTCCGGTATTAAACTTGTAAATAGGAGCTTTTATTAACTTATAAATAATAGTTTTTATTAATGTTTATCAGATACTTGAGATCCTAAAATAATTTATTCAACGTAAATTTATCAAAAGTTACTGCTCGAGTGATTGCTCTATACCTTCCATTCTGTCATTATTTTATAGTAGATTATAAATTTGATCAGGAGTAAAATTAAATGGGCATTGGTGTTTGGCAAGTTGTCCTTGTATTAGTTGTGGTTTTGATTATTTTTGGCGCTGGAAAATTACCCAAAGTAATGGGTGATGTGGCGAAAGGTATAAAAAACTTTAAGTCCGGTATGGCAGAAGAGGTATCAGATGGTACAAATAAAAATAGCTCCTCTGATTCAAGTTCGGCCCAAGTTTCAGAATCTGTTGAAAACAAAGACAGCTCATTTAAAAACTAACTATTAAATTTTCTGAGTGCTGTGTAATTTTTCCAGAAAAATGGCAGATTAAATGTTCGATATAGGTTGGACGGAAATTACTGTTATATTGGTTATCGCAATAATTGTGATAGGACCAAAAGAGCTACCAAAAGTTTTGCGGACGGTTGGTCAGTGGGTAGCTAGAGCTAAAGCAATGACTAGAGACTTTCGTGATCATGTTGATGAGATGGTGAGAGAAACAGAAATAGAAGATTTACAGAAACAAGCCGAAAATATCAAAACATTTGATGCTAAATCAATAATCGATGATACCATTGACTCTGATGGCAATATTCGGGAGGTTCTTAATTTTGACGATCAAAATCCCATCGATTTAAATGATAAGGCTGATAATCAAGTAACTGAGAACAATGATACAAAAGTCTCAAAAAAAAATAATGATGACCCGGATAGTGGATTGGAAGAAGTTGATGCTTCAATTGAGAGACCTAGAGGAATCGACAAGTGAGCGAAGAGATGGACGAAAACACTTCGCCACTTATGGACCACATTATTGAATTAAGAAATAGGTTGCTTTATTCAGTAGTAGCCATTTTTATAGTTTTCTGCGGGGCTTATTTAATCTCTGAGCAGATTTATAATTTTTTGGTTCAACCATTAGCAGAAATATTGATCCAAACTGGACAAAACCGACGATTAATTTATACCGCTCTTCACGAAGCATTTTTCACTTATATTAAAGTATCTTTTTGGGCAGCAATGTTTGTATCATTTCCATTTGTTGCTCTGCAGTTTTGGAAATTTGTAGCACCAGGACTATACAAAAATGAGAAAAAAGCGCTTGCCCCATACTTGGTTCTTTCGCCAATTCTTTTTTTTGCTGGCGGCGCTTTGGTATATTATTTTATTTTTCCACTAGCATGGAAATTTTTTCTTAGTTTTGAGTCGGCAGGTTTGGCAGGGGGATTACCAATTCAGCTGGAAGCAAAAGTTAATGAGTATTTATCTCTAGTAATGCGGCTTATTTTCGCTTTTGGTCTAAGTTTCCAACTTCCAGTTATTCTTACCCTGCTGGCTAGAGCGGGCGTGGTTACAGCGGTTGGATTAGCTGCAAAAAGAAAGTATGCGTTGGTCACGGTATTTGTTGTTGCAGCGATTCTGACGCCACCTGATATTATCAGTCAAATAGGTCTCGCAATCCCAATAATTATATTATACGAAGTTTCTATAGTCGCGGTTAGATCGGTTGAGCGTAAAAGAACCGAAAAAGAATCTAGAGAAGATGAGGGAACGGATCTTTAAATGAATGATACAAGTATAACTTATATTGATCTTAATATAGAAAATATCAGGTTAGTTTGATATGTTTGATATTAAGCTTATAAGAGATGATCCAGAGAGCTTTGATGCATTAATGGCGCTTAGGAAAGTTGCTCCATGTGCTGAAGAAATTTTAAAATTAGATTTATATCGCCGGAAAGCTCAAACAGAAGCTCAAGAACTGCAAACACGGCGTAATGAATTATCGAAAATCATTGGCGTAAAAAAAAGTAACGGTGAGGATATTTCTGCAGAGCTAAAGGAAGTATCTGAGTCTAAAAAAGCTCAAACGAATGCCGAAAATATTGTAAAAAAAACACATGAAGATTTAAACAAAGCTCTTAGTGTTTTACCTAACATACCTGCATCAGATGTACCAAGTGGCTTGACCGAAGATGATAACGTAGAAATTAAGTCTTGGGGGCAACCATCAAATTTGCTGATAAATGCTAAGGAGCATTTTGAAATAGGAGAGGCTCTGGGTCAGATGGATTTCGAGGTAGCTTCTAATATGTCAGGCGCTCGGTTCGTAACGCTCTCAGGCTCTTTGGCAAAGATGGAGAGAGCTTTAACTTCTTTTATGCTTGATATTCATACAAATGAAAATGGCTTTAAAGAAATTAGTGTTCCCTTGTTGGTGCGTGATAAAGCATTATTTGGAACTGGACAACTTCCAAAGTTTGAGGATGATTTGTTTAAGACCTCAAGTGAATTGTACTTGATACCTACAGCCGAAGTTCCATTGGCAAATTTAGTTTCCAATCTTATTGTGGATAAGCAAGATTTGCCATTGAGATATACTGCATCTACACCTTGTTTTCGATCAGAAGCAGGCTCAGCGGGGAAGGATACACGTGGTATGATGCGTCAACACCAATTTTCTAAGGTCGAAATGGTTGCGGTTACAACTCCAGAAAATTCAGAAAATGAGCATGAGCGTATGCTTAATTGTGCAGAAGAGATCCTTAGGAGGCTTGAATTACCTTTTCGTGTGGTAAAACTATGTTTAGGTGATTTAGGATTTTCTGCACAGAAAACATATGATATTGAAGTCTGGTTAGAAGGTCAAAAACGTTACAGAGAAATCTCCAGTGTTTCTAATTGTGGGGATTTTCAATCTCGAAGGATGAATAGCCGATTTCGTTCAAATACCTCAAAAACCCCCCTTTATACCCATACGCTCAATGGTTCTGGAATTGCTGTAGGAAGAACAATGATCGCTATTATGGAGAATTATCAGCAGTCAAATGGTTCTATTATAATACCGACCGCCTTGCAGCCTTATATGGGCGGGCTTCAGGTTATTTCTAAAAATGGCTGATATAGATTTTGATCTAAAGAAACTTAGAATTTTGATCTGTAATGATGATGGTTTAAATGCAGTAGGTATAAAAGAACTTGAGGAAATAGCCCGTTCATTAACTAACGATGTCTGGATTGTGGCCCCGGAGACAGATCAAAGCGGAACAGGACACTCGCTTACAATTCGTTCACCTTTAAATATTAAAACTATGGGTAAGAAATGTTTTAGTGTTAATGGGACGCCCACTGATTGTATTATCCTTGCTATGAATAAAATTTTGAAAGATCATCGACCAGATTTTGTTTTATCTGGAATTAATCGAGGCGTGAATCTCGGAGAAGATGTGACTTATTCTGGAACTATAGGCGCAGCAATTGAAGCTACCTTATTTGGTGTGCCCTCCATCGCTATGAGTCAGGAGTACAATGACGCGGAACTTATTGATGAATGGGGCATTTCAAGAAAATATGGGGCAAAGATATTAAAGAAACTACTATTATCAAATTGGCCCAAGGACGTTTTAATAAATATTAACTTTCCATGTGTATCTTCTGATCAGAATGTTGATATTGAGATTACACGAGAAGGAAGACAAAAAATTGGGGATGAGGTCATAGAGCAATGTGAGGATAACCAAATCCGATCTTTTTGGATAGGCAAGAAAAAAAAATCAAATTCTTTTATAAATGGGACCGATCTTGCAGCGATAAAAAATGGGAATATATCGATTACTCCGATCTCAATAAATCTTACCCACAAATCATCTATAAAAAAGTTAAAGAAAGTTTTTAACGAATAGTGGTTTTATTTGAAAATATAATGGGAAAATAGAGTGCAAAGTGATCACCTCATAGATAATAACTTGAGAATGGAACTGGTTCTATCTTTGCGGCAAGCTGGAATAACATCAACCAGTGTTACTTCTACCATGGAGAGTATTCCAAGAGAATTATTTGTGCCACAGGCGTTTAAAGAGCAGGCATATCAAGATGTAACTTTGCCAATAGGCCATCATCAAACATTAAGTCAACCAGCTGTTGTTGGATTAATGACTGAGTGTCTAAATCTTGATGACCGAAAAAAAGTATTGGAGGTTGGTACTGGCTCCGGGTACCAAACCGCGGTGTTGGCATGTTTGTGCCGTAGGGTTTATACTATAGAACGTCATAGTTCATTGCTTGAGGAAGCTGAAAAGCGTTTTGCGTACCTTCGACTACGTAACATAACTTCAAAAGCTGGTGATGGTACTTTGGGTTGGGATGCTCAGGCCCCCTTTGAGAGGATTATGGTTACAGCCGCGGCTGAAGATATACCACCTTTGCTCTTAAATCAGTTAGCCATAGACGGTATTATGATAGTGCCTATTGGTACTAATGATCACTATAACACTATTTTGAAAGTGACTAAGAAAAAGGGTGGCTTGGAAACTGAAGAATTGAGAGATGTTCGTTTTGTTCCATTAATCCCGGAAGAAGCAACCGGAAGTTAAATCTTGATGCGATTTTATTTGTGGAAAAATTTATGATCATTTGGTTTAGGCATACAATCGTACTTTCAACTGTCTGTTTTTTTGCTGGTTGCAGCAATCTTGAATGGCCTCCGTCAAATCAAAATAACGGTTTGTACGGTGCAAGATCTCAGTCTAGCTTATTAAATCCGAAAAGAATAAAGCATATGGCCGTTCCATCTGATGGCACTGTTAAAGTGGGGCCGGGGGATACATTATTTATTTTATCAAAACGTTATCGAGTATCGGCTAGAACAATTATTGAAGCAAATAAGATGCTCCCACCATACCGATTATTGGTTGGTGAAGAATTGTTAATACCCAAACCTAAGATTCATATAATAACCAAAGGAGAATCCTTATATAAAATCTCCCGAAAATATGGTCTTGATGTTTATGAAATAGCTAAGATAAATGCATTGAAGTCACCATATCGAGTTTATGTCGGTGATAAATTGGTTTTACCTATTTCAGATTTATCTAATGGCAATTTGAAACCACGAATTACCAAATCGAAAAGTAAAATTAATCAAATTGGGAAAAGTGGCTTTGAGAATAATCGTTTAGCTACATTAAGTGCTAATGCATTGATGAAGAAAAGAGATCAAAAGGTAATAAACAAAAAGACTCCCAAAGTGAAAAAAATAAGAAGAGAGACCCTCAATAAATCAACGGTAATTTCGAAGCAATCTATCAAGATACCTAAAATAAAAACAACAGGTCGTTTTGACTGGCCTATTCAAGGAAAGTTATTATCAAATTATGGGGCAAAGGGTGATGGTTTACACAATGACGGTATCAATATTATAGCAAAAAAGGGCGACCCCGTTAGAGCCGCAGGCTCAGGCAAAGTTGCGTATGCGGGCAATGAGTTGCGGGGTTTCGGTAATTTGTTATTGATTAAACATCCAGGAGGTTGGGTTACTGCTTATGCTCATAATTCAAGACTTTTGGTAAAACGGGGGGACCGTGTAAAAGTGGGGGATGTTATCGCTAAAGTTGGTTCCTCAGGTAACGTGGTATTGCCTCAGTTGCATTTTGAGATCAGGAGAGGTAAGAAAGCCATTAACCCTTTGAGGCATCTAAAGCGACTTAAAGCTGATTTGCAAATATTTTCTGATAATATTTAGTCAATATTTTTGCCTAATCTACCGGCTAAATCTTGTATAAATTGGAATGCTACTCGTCCTGATCGAGACCCTCGTGTCATCGACCATTCTAAGGCTTCAGCATGCAAGGTTTTTTGATCTAATTCTAGTTTATATTCTTTAGCATAGCTCTGTATCATCTCGAAAAAAGTATCTTGTTTTACAGGGTGAAAGCCTAACCAAAGTCCAAAACGATCAGAAAGTGATACTTTCTCTTCCACAGCTTCTGCCGTATGGATGGCATTTGATCGTTCATTTTCAATCATATCACGCGGCATTAGGTGTCTTCGGTTTGACGTGGCGTAAAAAATAATATTGGCTGGACGGCCTTCAATTCCGCCTTCCAACACAGCTTTGAGTGATTTAAAAGTTGAGTCTTCTATTTCGAAAGATAGGTCATCGCAAAATAAAAGACACCTTCTTGAAGATTTTGATAATATACTCAGAAGTTTAGGTAGTGTATTAATATCTTCACGGTGTATTTCGATTAGTACTAATGCGCCTGGCGTTTTTTGATTAATTTCTTCGTGTATGGCTTTAACTAATGAACTTTTTCCTGTCCCACGTGCACCCCAGAGCAATGCATTATTCGCCGAGAATCCGTTTGAAAAACGCTCAGTGTTTCCCTTTAAAATTTCAATCTGTTGGTCGATGCCATGAAGTAAGTTAAGTTTTACTCGATTAACTTCATATATCTTTATGAGTTTTTCAGGTTCTGTTTGCCACACAAAAGCATCAGCTTCTTCTACCGAATGATCTTTAACTTGTCTGGGAACCATACTTTCTAGCGTTTCTGCGATCCGCTCTAATATTGGTTTAAGTTCATGGTCTGCCATTTAGATATCCTGTATACGTTATTCTAACGACTTTTAAAAACGGTATCACACATACAACTTTCGTCAATAAACTCAATATCTAATTCTTTAGATGGTTAACTATATACATAAAAAAATTAAAATAGTTTATCAGGTTAACTAGTTTAGTTTAAACTTTGTAAATTATGCTGCTAAAAGGTCCTGTTGTGCTATTAGTAATCGATATATTTTGAGTATTATAGGTTTAAATGTTAATCTTTTGTACTCAATTAAATCGAGATATCGATTGCATTGATGTCATAGCTCGTTATATTCCGCGAGTTAAGGATTTTATAGGAGTTTAATATGATAATTACACCAGCTTATGCTCAGGCAGCCGGGGGTACCGGTGACGGTTTGGCTACGTTATTACCCTTGGTATTGATATTTGTTGTTTTTTATTTTTTATTAATACGTCCCCAGCAAAAGAGAGCTAAAAATCATCGTGCTATGTTAGCAGCTATTCGGCGTGGAGATAAAGTTGTAACTGGCGGAGGGATAATGGGGACTGTCACCAAAGTGATAAATGAAGATGAAGTCGCCGTTGAAATCGCAGAAGGTATAAAAATTCGTGTTCAAAGAGGATTGATTGCCAGCGTACAATCGAAGATTGCTCAAGAAGGAAAGGATGCACCTTCAGCTGGGAATGATCAGAGTGGGGGATCTGGTTCAGGTGGAATGCTGGGAAAACTATTTGGCGGAGGGAAAAAGTAGTTGTGGGGATATATTAGAATGCTAGAGATCCGTATAAGCTGATGGTATATTTTTCAAAACTAAAAGTTGCGGTAGTTTTGGGGATAGTTTTGATCGGTGCTATGCTGGCGTCCCCTAATTTATTCGATCAAAAAACAGTTGAAACATTGCCAAAATGGTTACCGCATCAAAAAGTGAGTTTAGGCTTGGATCTTCAGGGGGGGTCTCATTTGCTTCTGGAGGTCAAGGTTGACGTTGTATTAAAGGAGCGTCTTGCGAGTTTGGTTGATGCAGCGCGAATTAAATTGCGGAAAGCTAAAATACGATACTATGGGTTAGGTGTGATTTCAAACGGAATAAAGGTTTCAATTCGAGATTCAAATAAGATTGATGATGCGCAAAAACTTCTTAAAGATATAGAACAGAACTTATTAATCAAAGTAACTGAAAATAACCTTATTATTATTTTTTCTGAGCAGGCTTTGAGAGCTATAAGCAGTTCTGCGGTAGATCAGTCTATAGAAATAGTTCGCCGAAGAATTGATGAAACAGGTACACGGGAGCCAACAATTCAGCGACAAGGTCTAGAAAGAATACTAGTTCAAGTCCCGGGACTTGATGACCCTGAGAGATTAAAAAGACTTTTAGGTAAAACTGCTAAGATGAGTTTTCATCTACTTGATCCTAGAGGTTCTTTTTCCAACCCTATTAAAGGCAAAGTTCCCCCTGGCTCTATGTTGCTTCCATCCACGGATAATTCGAACCAGAATCTGCCCCAGAATTATCTCGTAAAAAAACGTGTAGCCGTTGGTGGAGATAGGTTAATTGATTCACAACCGACATTTGATAGTAGGACAGGCGAGCCAGTGGTCAACTTTCGTTTTGATACTTTGGGCGGTAAAAAATTTGGTGATGTAACCAAAAAGAATGTTAATCGACCGTTTGCAATTGTGCTAGATGGTAAAGTTATCTCAGCTCCTGTGATTCGGGAGCCTATTTTAGGAGGAAGTGGTCAGATAAGTGGAAATTTTACAATAACTGAAGCCCAAGATTTAGCATTACTTCTAAGAGCGGGAGCTCTGCCAGCTCCTCTAACTATACTCGAAGAAAGATCTGTTGGACCGGGCTTGGGAGCTGATAGCATAGCGGCTGGAAAAATAGCCGCAATTATTGGTTTAATTTTAGTTATTATTTTTATGATCATTACTTACGGTATTTTTGGCTTTTTTGCTAACGTAGCGCTAGTTGTAAATATTATTTTAATCTTAGGTGCACTCTCTGTTTTACAGGCAACGCTCACCTTACCGGGGATTGCTGGAATAGTGCTGACGATTGGTATGGCTGTTGACGCAAATGTTTTGGTTTTTGAACGTATTCGCGAAGAGGTGCGGGCGGGAAGAACACCTATTTCTTCAATAGACTCTGGATATAGTAGAGCAATAGTTACGATTATTGACGCTAATCTTACAACTCTTATAGCAGCGCTGATTCTTTTCTATTTTGGTTCAGGACCTGTAAAAGGTTTTGCTGTTACTTTATCGATTGGGATTATTACATCTATGTTTACAGCGATTATGTTAACTCGTTTAATGGTGGTTGGTTGGATAAGAAATCGCCGTGTTAATGAAGTACCAATATAGGAGCCATTATGAAGCCTTTGAGCTTAGTTCCAGTTAAACCCAAATTAGATTTTATTAATAAAAGATTGGCGTTTTTTATTTTTTCTCTTCTTTTGATCTGTTCATCCATAGGCTTGTATGGGGTAAAAGATTTAAATTATGGGATTGATTTTAGAGGTGGAATTCTGATCGAAGTTAGGGTTGATAACGCAACATCGTTGGAGGATGTAAGGAGTAAACTGACTGATCTTGGTCTCGGTGAAGTATCATTGCAAGAATTTGGTAACCCTTATGATATTTTGATTAGAATCCAGAAACAAGATGGTGGAGAGAAAGCTCAGCAAGTTGCTATCAACAAAGTAAAGGCTGAACTGGGGTCTGAAGTTTCCTATCGTAGGACAGAATTTGTGGGTCCAAAAATTAGTGAGGAACTATTTCGAGACGGTGTTATCGCTGTTATATTAGCTATTGTTGGTATTTTAATCTACATTTGGTTTCGGTTTGAATGGCAATTTGGGGTCGGTGCGATCGTCGCTCTGACGCATGATGTTCTCTCAACTATTGGTATTTTTGCTTTGACAGGAATTGAATTTAACTTATCGACGGTAGCCGCAATTCTTACAATCGCTGGTTATTCAATTAATGATACTGTTGTTGTTTTTGATAGGGTAAGAGAAAACCTTCGTAAGTATAAAACATTATCTCTGGTTGAGCTCTTAAATAATTCAATCAATGAAACACTTTCACGCACTGTTATGACCTCAATTACGACACTGATCGCTCTTTTGTCGCTGTATTTGCTCGGTGGTGAGGTAATTCGTGGATTTAGTTTTGCTATGATTTGGGGGGTTTTGATTGGAACTTATTCATCTATTTGTTTGGCTGTACCACTTCTTGTATACCTAAATGTAAATAGGGGTGTCGCTGCTGGAGGTAACAAAGACGGTGGCCGTAATGTTAAAGGCGTCTAAAAAATAGGGTGCTTCGTTGAAATAGGAGGTAGTTATCTCTTTAGATATTTCACCAGAAATTCCAGTCGGGCGGCAAATTATCCAGCGTTATGGAGAGAGTCGTTTTGTTATCAGTGAACTGTTATACAAGTGTCCTGTTTTAGTTTTTTCAAATAAAACAAATATATGGGATGTAAGCTTATTACATAATGATGAGTCAATTCTTGGACTAATACCAATTATTCTTGATGAGGGCCATGTCGATCTTTTATTATTGGGTTGCGGGGAAGTAATGAGTCCTCTGACTGAAAATATTCGTTCAGAGTTTAAGAAAAAGAATATTATTGTAGAAAAAATGGATACAGGTGCCGCGTGCAGAACGTTTAATGTTCTAATTGCAGAGGAAAGAAAAGTAGCGGCTGCCCTTATTCCAGTAAATTAAACCGGCATGATCAATTATCCAGTTTTAATTGATAAAGGCTTAACCGCAGATCAATTATTAGATACTGGGAATTATGCATATGCGTATCATAAAGCAGAGTGCCCTCAAACTATCGCTTGTGCAAAAATAATGTGTGGGGCTGTTGATGTTGGCATAACTGAATTAAACAGTCTTAAAACATTAACTGACTCATCACGTGTTATCCAAGCTTATGGTTATTGGTGTTTAAAGAAAAATTCTCGAGCTATCCAAATTCTTAGAGAAATAGACAATAAAATTGCACAAAGATTGCATCATTTTATAAAAAAGGGAGCAAAAGTTTTTATTTGCGCAACGTCAAAATCAAAGCAAATTAAAAACTTTGAAAATATTCAGTTATCGTACCAACCTATAGATCAACTCCATTTTACGAAAAGTATTGATATAAAAAATGATAAGATAGATTTAATTATAAGTAATGGTGTGTATGGCGTTAATATACCTAATAATTTTTTTACAATTGATTGTCCCACAGCTTTTTGGGTTGGAGACCATGATTTTTACTACTCAACAAGATATAATGATTTTTCAAGAGCTTCTATCCTAGTAACGAATAGTGCCGGTGAGCACATAGAATTAAGTGAACATTATAGCGCTCGCATCGCTTCTTTTCCTGGGCACGAGTCATATCAAGATAGTAACGAATACCCAAAGTTAAATAAAAATAAGGACTTTGACATAGGATTCACCGGAAGGGCTTTTGTTCCTTATATGCTAGATAAAGCTCGGTTTCTTTTTAAATTTATTATACTTGATGATCCAAAACTCAATATTCGGATTTATAACGGGTATTTGTCCGATAACGCATTTAAATTAGTAATGAAAAAATCCCGATTTATTCCCCTTTTCTGGCGCTATGCAGGAGGCATTCAAACGCGCGCGATAGATGCGCTAAGGTATGGGGCTTCTGTATTTTCGCCCGAAGAAGTGACAACTGGGGCGTTACTTGGGGGCGCTGATAGCGGATTTATCGGATTAGATCCTGAAAGAATTAATTTGAAAATTAAGAGTGTTCTCAAGAACTATAGATCTTTTTTGGACTCTCGTTCACATTCCAATTATTTTAAGAGTCTATTTTGGTCACATCCTAGCCGGGAACAACGGTTTATTAAATTTTGTCTCTTTCAATCAATTTTTAATAATTTTATACCTGCAAACAAAGCCAATAATAATTTAGTACCTGCTGAATTAAGAGGTTATCAGCCTACAGATGCTATAAAATTATATGTTTCTATAGCAAAACGAAATATAGACACCGATGACAAAACAGTTTCACATTATAATTTTGCAGCAGCTGCACTTTTTTTTGCTGCAATTTCTGGCGATGGTAACGATAGTTTAGGCCGCTCTTCTATTGATATTTATACTCAAGGACAAAAGTTATTTCCAAATAATTTAGTTCTTAAATTTAACGCAGCTCGTGTGCTCTGGACATTTGATGCAAAACCCGAGTCTGTAATTCTATTTAAAGAAATTGTATCTCAAAATAAAGCTTTAGAATTTAACCCTAAAGATGGCGTTTTGAGTCACCGTATTAGAGAGTTGTCGGATATGTTTTCTTACGGAGACTATTATAGGTTGGCTCTAAAAGAGGAAAAGCGTGCCGCAGAAATGATTCAAAGTTGTGCATTAACTTATCTTGGTGTTTACGCATTTGAGACAGAAGAAGCTATAAAAGCTAAAGAATATTTGAAAGAAGCTCTACAAATTGATAATAAAAATGTTTCAGCCCATAGATGGTTAACTGAAGTTCTCAATTCTTTATCCGCTAGTAAAACCGAAATCCTTCATGTATTTTATGAGGCTATTAAGTTATATCCACCGAATTTGAGTCATTTATTACCAATTGGTGTTAAAGCAGAGTTGGGAAAGAAAAATATCAAGAAAGCTTCAACGTTATTAAATCATTGGGTTTTATTCCATTTACGCGTAAGGGAACCCTCTGGTAAATTATTACCCTTACATCAAGGCTCTTTAAAAATCTTAAATGATAATAAACATCTTCTAAAAAAATGGATTTCTAAAGAATTTGAAAAAATGAAAAATGAGATGGTGAGCTAAAATAAATGGATATCTCAATAATAGTATCTACATTTAATCGCGCAAAAAATCTAAAAACATTACTCGACTCTTTAATATTACAAGATTTTCGAGTTCTGTCCTTTGAAGTTATTGTGTCAGACAATGGTTCTGTGGATGAGACCAAAAAGTTATGTGAGAGATATGAAGCACAATTTGAGAATTTTACCTATCTCTACGATGACCGGCCTGGACAATTGGTGGGTTGGCATAGAGGGTTAGAAGTTTCAAGAGGTGAAGTATGTTGCTTTATCGATGATGATATCTGTCCAGAACCCAGCTGGTTAACAGGTATCGAAGATGCTTATTCAGATCCGGAAGTCGCACTTGCTACGGGGCCAATTGCTTTAGCTTATGAGAAAAGGCCACCTGATTGGATAAATGCTATGTTAATAGGCGAACCAGGTGCTCAAACATTACCAGTATTCGGATTACTTGACTTTGGTAAGTCGATAAAAAGAATTCCTGGTAATTTTGTTTGGGGGACTAATTTTACAGTACGAAAATCATGTTTATATGATGTTGGTGGTTTTCACCCGTGTGCCATGCCATCGCACCTATTAAAATTTCACGGTGATGGTGAGGTTTATGTTGGTCGGTCAATCGAGGAAATGGGAAAAAAGGTTATTTATCATCCAAAGATATCTGTTACTCATAATATTTTAACTTCGCGATTATCTTTTAAGTCTATAAAGTCTAAATTTATAACGACTGGTTTCACACGATCTTTTGCATTACTTAGAGAGCTGACTGTTCCCTATGATCTGCCCTCACCTGAAGAGTTTTATGATATGGCGATACGCTATTTTAATGCTCCACGTGAGGCACCTGAGGAGTTAATAGAAATAATTAGGGGTGGGCTTGAACAGGGCGTTCGCCAACATTTAAAGTGTTTTATTGAGGATGCGAATTTTCGTGAGTGGGTACTTCGAGATAATTATCTTGATTTAGATAAATGCTATGTCCATCCGGAGTTGCTTAACAAATCGATTTCTAAAGATTCACTCGATTGGCGTTCGGGCGATTAATAAATGAGAATTATAAAAAATAGAACGTTCAATAAACTTTCGAAACCTCTGCGCATCTTGTCAATTTTACGCGGTCGTTGGGATGAACAGAGAGTACCCTCTCTTCAGGCATTAGCTGATCTTGGTCACGAAGTTGTTTATGTAGACAAAATTTTAGACCTTGATGACTACTATAAATTAGTGAAAAAAATACACTTTGATATTATTCTTTTTTGGGGTTCTTCTCTTCAGAATTTCTTAAACTCATTTCCAGGAAAATTTTTTCTCGAGGAAATGAACTTGCCATATATCAGCTTGTGGACCGATAATACAATTAAACACTTACATTTGCTTAAAGAAATGAATACATCTTTGCATCTTGGAATGTTTATTCCCGATACTCGGGTTATTGAGCAGTTAAATAGCGTAGGTTGGTATAACGTGTTTTATTTACCCCCTTGGCATATTGATGCAAACATTTTTAAGCCTCAACCACCAAATTCAAAAATTAATAGAGAGGTAAGTTTTGCTGCTACTTTTAACCCTTATTTAGCAGAGCGAACCAAATGGCGTGCGGGTTGGAATGAGAAAATGAATAATGCGGGTAATAGCATAATTAAACTAAGTAGAGAAATAAATGGCTATGTTGACGTTTTTGATTTCCTAAATGATGAGTGGGATGTTAAAAGTGAGCAATTTAGTAGAATTTCGCACGCTATGTACTTTGAACAAAAATCGATAATTCGCGAACAATTGATAAAACAATTGGATGATGTAGAAGTTGAAATTACAGGAATTGGTTCCGCTCAGAGTAATCAATCCAATGTGAAAATGGGAGAAGGATTAGAATGGTGGAATTTGTCACCGTTTTTTTGCTCATCTATCATTAATCTCAATTTAACTCCTTGGCCAAGATCATGCCATCACAGAGTTTTCCAAATTAGTGCAAGTGGTGCTTTTGTTCTGTCTGATTGGAAAGATGATGCTGTAAAATTATATGAACCGGACAGCGAAGTCATATATTTTAAGGATATGAGCGAGGTTCCTGAACTAATTAAATATTATTTAGGGGCTAATGAGGAAAGATTTAAAATAGCAAGAGCTGGAAGAAAGCGTTTCTTGAGTGAACACACTGTTAATCATAGGATGTATGAATTAAGCAAAAAATTATATGAATTATTGTGAGGCTATATGAAAGTAGCATTATTAAATAAACCCAAAGAAATTTTAATATCGGAGAGAGAAAAACCAGTTCCTAGAGAGAATCAAGTACTTATTAAGATCAGATATATGGGTATTTGTGGGACTGATGGTAAAATTTTTGATGGTGGTATTCCATCAAACACGCCTGTTATCATGGGGCATGAGGCTGTAGGTGAAATTATTACTGGCCAGACAAATAAAGGGGGTGTTCCTGGAGATTTTGTTATTATCGATCCAGTTTTATACTGCTCGAATTGTTTTTATTGTAAAAGAAATGAAACCCATCTATGTGAGAATGGGGCGTTAATGGGGCGAGATGTTAATGGTCTATTTTCAGAGTATGTTGTTGTTCCTACTAGTAACGTATTTTTATTAGATAATAAAATTAATTTAAAAATGGCGCCCTTGATTCAAGTTATGACGACGGTTTTACATTCACAAAATCGGGCTAATATTACGTCTGGTGAGGTGGTAGTAGTATTAGGTTTAGGCGTGACTGGTTTATTGCAAATTCAAGTCGCAAAGGCTTTGGGTGCTAAGTCAGTAATAGGAGTATCACGTAATCCTTTTAAACGCGAGCTGGCTGAGAGTATGGGAGCAGATTTTACTGCTGATCATGGTATTGAAGCGAAAAACAGGGCTCTTGAAATAACGGGCGGACGCGGTGCTGACGTGGTTATCGAGTCTGTCGGCTATCTCAAGGTATTAGCTGAAGCTATAGATTTGTCTAGGATCGGAGGGAGGATAATACCGTTTGGTATATATGCGACGATGGAGGGTAAATTACCTTTTTATGAGTTTTATTTTAAAGAGTTGAATATTATTAATGCGCGTGCAGCACTTCCAAATGAATTTACGGAATGCATTAAAATGGTTGAGGCGAATAAGGTTAATTTAAGTCCTTTCATAACACACACGTATAAAATATCAGAATTATCAGAGGCGATCTCACATCTCGATAATCCAAATGACAAACGATTAAAGATAATACTTGAAGTATAAATGAATTTTACGAGGTAGTGTTTACTAATAATGCGGCGCGGCCGGTTACCTCACCTTTTTCGACCATAGTATGTATTACTTCAGCATCTTCGAGGTTTTGAATCTCAGTGACAATTGGCCAAATCTCGCCTTTCACCATGAGCTCATATGTTTTTATTATTTCAATCGGTGTAACATAACGGCTGCCCAATAAATCGATTTCATTTTTCAGCAAATGCTGAGCATCCACTTCGAATTTTTGGCCAGCACCGCCCAGCGTTAACATTCTACCTCGACGCCCTAGTGATTTCGTTGCAGCCTCCAAGGTTTCTTTTACTGAAACATAGTCTACACAAACGTCAACACCATTTCCCGCTGTGAGCTCCAAAAGTGCTTCTACTACGTTTTCTTTTGAAGCATCAATGAATTCATCTGCACCAGTATTGAGGATAGATTCCTTTTTATTCTGTCTTATATCAATAGCAATCACTCGGGTATTTGCCCATTTGGCTAACATAACTTGGTGTATTCCTAAACCTCCACCAGCCCCAAAAACCGCAACTGTCTCACCAGGTTTAATATTACCTCTTTTTAACACTTTATAAGGTGTGGCGAGAGCATCCATCGCGACGCCGACGTGAGCGGGCTGGTTTACCCAATCGAGGCCATCTGGAAGTTTAATAAACCATTTGGTTGGTAATTTGATGTACTCAGCATAGCCACCATCGCACTCCCTTCCTACGTAACCTCCCAAGTTTTCACATAGTGGTTGGAGGTTTGATAAGCAGTTACTGCAAGTACCGCAATTCATATAAAAATATGAAGTAACAATATCGCCAATTGTTAAATCGGTCTCGCCCTCACCAATTTCAACAATCTGAGCGCAAATCTCATGTCCAATAATACGTGGAAATACGGCTGGCGTTCTGCCAGCTTTGAAATGTTGGATTGTAAGACCTGAACCGCAGGCAAAAACCTTAGCCACTGCTTCGCCGGGTCCTGCAACGGGGTCAGGTACCTGTTTTAGAATAAATTCTGAATTTGGACCCTCCAGGACCATCGCTCTCATATTTTATTCCTCAAAAATAAAGTTTGCGGCTTTTAAAAATAATGTTCTGTTAACACCATCGGAGTGAAGAAAGCATGCAGCGTCTCTGACTAATTTAGCCACACCAAATTCCTTCATGTAACCGTGACCTCCATGTATTTCCAGGCACCACGTTGCAATTTTCCATGCAGCTTGGGATGCCATTGTTTTTGGCAAAACACCGAGAGTTTTATCCCACCCTAGTTCTTGATGATCCGCCAAATAACATGCGCGGTGAATATAAGAACGGGAAGCATCTATTAGCATTCTCATTTCAGCAAGTTGCGCCCTAATTCCATCGTGCTCAATAATTGGTTTTCCGCCTTGTACTCTTATTTTTGCCCAGTCTACCGCTTTTGTATAACATGCTTCAGCAACACCCAAAACACTTGCTCCTGCATAAGCATTGCTTTGGGGAAAGAATTTAGCAAGTACATTAAATCCATTGCCAACTTCTCCCACAATATTCTCATCAGGAATAAAGCAATCCTGAAAAATTAATTCGGCGTTGTTTGCTAACCTTTCTCCCATTTTATCATGGACCCTGCCGATAGAAAATCCTTCTCTGTCTCTTTCCAATAAGAAACACGTACTCCCCTCTGCTAATCCAACACCTTTAGTTGTTTGTACAAATAATAAATAAAAACTTGAACGATTGCCGTTTGAGATAAAGTGCTTCATGCCATTAACGATCCAACCACCGTCTACTTTTTCAGCTGAAGTTCGAAATGGTGTTGGATGCGGTATAAAATAATTTGAGGCATTATCAGGTTCGGTGATACCAATTCCAAGCATACCCCGTGGATCTTCTGAAAATACCGGGAGTACTCTACTTTGTTGTTCTTTATTTAGAGCGGCTTGCATAATTTGCGCTATTTTCAAAGTTTGAGCAAAGATTACTGATACACCTAAATCTCCTTTTCCTAACTCTTCAATAACCATTGAGGTCGTGAGAGAATCTGTTCCCAATCCACCATACTGCTCAGCAAGCGTCATTTGGCGAATTCCAACTTCATGAGCTCTTTCAACTATTTCCCAAGAGAAACTATCTTCGGGGTTAATATTCGCATCTAACTCTGCGGCTCTCGGTGTAACCTCCTCTGCTACAAATCTTTGTACGGTTTCAATAATTGCTCTTTGGTCATCATTTTGGATAAAAATTTCATGCATAATAGCTCTCCTTATTCTTATTGAACAATAGTTCATTAGCTATCCCTGGTCAATAAAGATCCAAATAAGACTTGAAAGTGGGGATATTTTAAATTTATTAAAATTTATATAGGTCTTATTTCACAATAAAAACTTCTTAATTGAAAAGATAACTATGTATCATTCAATCCATCCTCGTATTTAAATAACTTATTAATTGAACTCTTTAAAGATGAAAAAAACGAGTCTACAAAAATTTCAACTAAAAGCTCAGGTTGGTTTCCAATATCAAACCCGTAAACATGTTTTCGTGTAAGTGAATAAAGAAATGTGGCGTGCAGAGAATATACTAATTGTTCTTCAAGAATTGAAATGGGTCTCTGCTCCGGAGTTGGTAGGTTGAATTCAACCCTTATTTCCTTAGCAATGGGAATAATCAAACCTAATCTGACGAATTCAAGATAATTAATTCCAATTTTCTCTCCTCGCATTGCTGAGGATAATGATATTCTTATTACATCAAATCTATCAACCGTCGAATAATAACTTTTATATAACCAGAGTAATCTATCTCTTAAAGAAACTGTTCTATCCTTTACTCTATCATCCCATTCACTATTCCAACGATTTAAAAATACAACCTGGTAGACTTTATCAATTAGTGCATCTTTACTCGGAAAATACCGATAAATTAGCCCCTGGCTGACCCCTAATCGTTTTGCTAGGTTACGAATCTGCCCCTCAAAACCACATTCTGCAAAATATCTAATAGCTCCCGATAGTATTTCTTGTTCTCGTTCTTCTGGAACTAACCGTCTTCTAACTTTTTGCTGTTCATTCAAAACATTTTCCTTACATAACATTTTAAATACAAAGATATTAAAATATGGGATACTTAGTAATTGTATTGTATAAATAAAAAAATAGGGCCGCGCTAGCGGCCCTAATGAATTAATTATAATTTTTTGAATTTTACATATTTTGAGCTGATACCATTGCATATAACATTGGTATTGATAGCATTGTGTTTGTTCGTGAAGCTAGTGCTGCAGCTCGAGCTGCTTTAGGTTTGTCATCTGCTGGGCATTCCACCAACCCAATCACTTTTTGTTGATTTGGCCAAATTATGTACCATACATTGAATGCCATTATGACACCCATCCACATTCCGATCCCGATGGTAGCATCCCTCGCGCTACCGCTAGTTAATCCGATTGCTAATGCATCTCCAATATAGCCGTTCATCCAAGCTAATAGCAGCCCAAATATTAAAGTTCCGACAGCGGCCCATCTAAAATAAAGTAAGGCGACAGGCATAATATGTTTTGGTATAGCTGGTTTTAGCTCGTCTGGGATTGTTGGCACCGTTGGTGTTTGTACAAAATTAAAATACCATAATAAACCAATCCACATAACACCACAAAGCACATGCAGCCAGCGAACGAAGAATGTCCAATATTCCATTCCATATTCCATAATTTAGATCTCCTTTCTATTCGCTTTATGCCGCAATGGCGTTCGCAAGAACTACCATAACAACGGTTAAAATGAGGCCACAAATAATTGTGCCCTTTAATGAATCTAGCGGATTTCCCATGATCTTACCTCTATCTCCTGAAATTGATGTTAAAAGATAATATTAAAACTACTTAGTTATAACTAAACTATCGTAAAAGTACACTCAATCTATCAGTATACTTGAGTTTCTTACTAATTATTTAAGAATTTCGATATTTTTAACTAATTGAGCAGCTTTTTGCCCAGATATGACGGCGCTTTCTATTGTGACTGGAAGACCTGTTCTTGTCCAGTCACCCGCAAGAATCAGATTTTTAAAGTTTGTTTGCGAATCAGGCCGTTTGTCATTCTCTTCTGCATTCTGATTTATTGTTGCATTATATTCTCTTATTACGCGGTTTGGAGGAATGTTTCTAACGTCTTTATTCAAAATTTGAGCTATTTCATTCCAAATAATTTTTGAAATATCATTGTTACTCAAATCAGAAATTGAATTTGCTGAACTAATGGTAACGGAATAAATATCATCTTTTTTAAATATCCAATCAGTAATCCCGCCGATTAAACCAATAAAATTTCCTGAAGTTGGTAAAAGTGGACGATCATCAATCCTATAATGAATATTTACAATTGTATTCGATTGCGTGGGCACGCTGATATCTGGTAAGAGAGTTGAGACTTGTTTCGGTGGGATCGTCAGTATAATTAAGTCATCTTTATTAAGTTTTATTTGATTTTTGTTTATCGTTATAGATGTTATTAGACCGGCTTCTGAGGTAATTGCGGTCAACCTTTTTGAGTACTCGGCAAACACATTATTTTTCTCGAGATGTTTTAGTGCTGGTTCTACCAAGGATGATGAGAGGCCCTTGAGTGGAATAAGCGGGTAGCAGAATTCTTGGCCTTTGAGCAATGTTTTTGAGATCATTATCCAGATTGAGGAAGCGGAGCCTTCAAAAGCATCCGTGTTTAAAACAGCACGGCTTAATGGTTGCCACAAGCGATCGAAAATTGGTCGGGAAGTATTAACAAGATCAGCAATGGTTTTATTTCCCGCAAATTTAAAGCGAATAATTGATAGATAATCCATTAAATTTGTATCAGGGATTCTTGTTTTTTGTTTAAAGATCCACCAAGGTATTTTGCTTGCGCTTGGTTTAATTTCCCATTTGATGCCACTTTTAATATCTATAAATTTAAAAGAAGCTGGCTTAATAGTTTGAAACGTTTGATCAGCACCGATTATTCTCAAATATTTTTTTATTCCCATATTACCGCTCAAAATTAAATGAGTTCCATTATTAATAGTTCGATTGAGCAACTGATCATTAAATGACCGACAACGACCCCCAGCATTCTTGGTTGCTTCTAATAATCTTATTTTATTGTTGTTAGGTAGGCAGTTCACAGCTGCAGAAAGTCCTGCTATTCCTGATCCAATTATGTATGTTGTGCCCGGCATATATTCTTACTCATTGATTTTTACATTCATTTCTGTTGTTTTAGTTTATAAACTATATATTACATATTCTGATGCCGTACACACTTTCATATGCTGGTCACGAAACTCGTAAATTTGATCGGGATAGATTCCTATGCTCATTGTTTGCGCCCGCATCCTCTTTAGAAGATATACACACAATTCTTGCTTTCAACATTGAAATCTCAAAATCAAGAGAAATGGTAAGTGACGGTTTACTGGGCGAAATGCGACTCCAATGGTGGAGGGATATTGTTTCCTCTATTTATTTACAAGACACTGTTTTTGATACAGACCACTATCTTGTTTCAGGTCTCCAATCCATAATACAGAAGTATAAGTTAAAGTGTGGGCTTTTTACAGATTTAATTAATGCGAGATCTCGGGATATGATAGATGATGCACCAAAAAATGAGGCTGAGTTAACTAGTTATTCATATGGAACCACAGCGGTCTTAAATCGAATCTTAATTGAAATAATGTGTCAATCTAATGAAAGCTTATCAAAAAATCTGATAAAAATTTCCAATCACGCTGGTATAGCTTGGTCAATTACGGGCATAATTAGGGCTTCTTCAGTTCTCTCGAAGTATAAACGGATTTACATTCCCGTCTCATTGATGGAGAAAAATAATTTTACAATATATGAGTTCCAGTCTCAAAAAGTTACACAAGGAATAAAAGCGGCTATAGGTCAGCTTGTCTCTCTTGCGAGAAATGAGATAAATCAGGCTCGAAAAGTGCCTATCGATTTTGATAAACGCACTTATCTTCCTGTTTTGCTTCAATTAAGTTTGGCTGACATGTATCTCTCAAGAATTAAATCTTTTAATTTCGACCCCTTCGAGCCTAAGATTGAAAAGGGCCGTTTAATTCGTCAGTTAAAGCTTTATATTAGAGCTCGAACCGGGCTTTTATAAAAGATAGTAGGTAAAGTTATAATATTACCCCATGTACCGATTCTTTTAACCAGTTGTTCATGGCTTTTTTTGCTCTCACCGATAAAGATCGTTTTTTCTCCCTTCCCTTAATTCTTTTTCCCGACGAGTTTCGCTCGTTCAGGTCGGGAAATAAACCAAAATTAATATTCATTGGTTGATAAGTTGATGTGTTTGCGCCGCCTGTTATGTGATTGAGTAAAGAACCACAAGCCGTTTCTATTGGCGGAGTTGGATATTTCTGTCCCAAGCTCTCTAAAGCTGCGAATCGTCCAGCAAAAAGGCCGACACAGGTACTCTCAACATAACCCTCACATCCGGTAATCTGTCCCGCAAATTTAAAGTTAGACTGTGTTTCAATGCTAAGTGTTTTATTAAGTAATTTTGGACTGTTTATGAAAGTATTTCTATGCAAACCACCCAGACGAGCAAATTCAGCACTTTCCATCCCGGGAATTTTCCTAAAAATTCGCTTCTGTTCACTATAAGTCAGTTTTGTTTGAAATCCAACAATATTGAATAGGGTCCCGATGGAGTTATCTTGTCGCAGTTGAACTATAGCTGCCGGCTTTATATTCGGGTTGTTCGGATCAGTTAAACCCACAGGTTTTAAAGGACCAAAAGCCAGGGTTTTGTGGCCCCTTTCAGCGAGTACTTCGATTGGTAAGCATCCCTCAAAATATGACGTATTTTCCTCCCATTCCTGAAATGAAACTTTTTGACCTTCAATTAGGTCTGAAACAAACTGATCATATTCTAACTGTGACATAGGACAGTTAATGTAGTCATCTCCATCGCCTTTATCATATCTTGACTGACACCACGCCTTATCAAAGTTTATACTATCCCGGTAGACTATTGGAGCGATAGCATCAAAAAAAGCTAAACTATCATCCCCAGTAAGTTCTTTGATCGCTTCTGATAAATCGGGTGATGTTAGTGGCCCAGTTGCTATGATAACATGCTGGTCATTCAAGTCTTCGAGGTCTTTTATTTCTTGCCTGTTTACTGAAATGAGGGGTTCTCGTTCTATAAAGCTCTCAACGGACTTGCTAAATTTAACTCTATCCACTGCTAGCGCAGCCCCCGCTGGTACTTTATTTAAATCGGCACACTTCAGAATGAGTGAATCTAATTGTCGTAATTCGTCGTGTAATAGGCCCACCGCATTATATTCAGAGTCGTCTGAGCGAAAGGAATTTGAGCATACTAGTTCAGCGAGTTGATTAGTTATGTGTGCGTCAGTATTGCGTTCCGGGCGCATTTCATACAAGGAAACGGGTAATCCAAGTTTGGCGATTTGCCAGGCTGCTTCAGTACCCGCCAGACCGCCTCCAATTACGTGTATGGATTTTTTCTTCAATATTTTAACCTAGTTTCTCAAGATTTTGCGTCAGATGTTGAGCCAAGTATTTACCAGTATAGCTCCCCTTAATTTTAATAATTTCTTCAGGCGAACCTGCTGCTACCAAGTACCCACCTCTATCTCCTCCCTCCGGTCCGAGATCAATAACCCAATCTGAAGTTTTGATAATATCAAGGTTATGTTCTATCACGATGATTGTGTTTCCTTGATCAACCAATGTTTGCATCACCTCAATTAATTTATTGATATCTTCAAAATGCAGACCAGTGGTGGGTTCATCAAGTATATAAAGTGTTTTCCCCGTTGCTCTTCGGGATAATTCCTTTGCAAGCTTTACGCGTTGAGCTTCTCCTCCAGATAGAGTGGTAGCCTGTTGCCCAACGTGAACGTATCCAAGGCCAACTTGTGAGAGAGTTTGTAATTTATCTCGAATGGGGGGCACTGCTTTGAAGAATTTTAAGCCTTCCTCGACTGTCATATCCAATACGTCGGCAATTGATTTTCCTCGAAACTTTATTTCCATTGTTTCTCTATTATATCGTTTGCCTCGGCATAAATCACATTCAACATAAACGTCTGGTAAAAAATGCATTTCTATTTTTATAACACCGTCACCTTGGCAAGCTTCACATCGGCCACCTTTTACATTAAATGAAAATCTACCAGGTTTATATCCGCGAGCTTTTGACTCTGGAAGTCCAGCAAACCAATCCCGAATATGTGTAAAAGCGCCGGTGTAAGTTGCTGGGTTAGATCTTGGTGTCCGCCCAATAGGTGATTGGTTGATATCAATAATTTTATCTAAAAATTCACTCCCAGTGATTTTATCATGTTTTCCAGGAATTACCCGCGTGCCATTTAAACGTCGAGCAAGCGCTTTGTACAAGGTCTCCATTACTAGGGAAGACTTCCCCCCTCCTGATACTCCAGTAACACAGGTAAAGGTTCCAAGTGGAAATTCTGCCGTAATATTTTTCAGGTTATTTTCAGAAGCTCCGGACAAGATAACTTTCTTCCCTATATGCCCAGTTCGCCGAATTTCTGGTATTTTTATTTGCCTTTTTCCAGTTAAATACTGGCCTGTTAAGCTATCCGGTGTTTTTATAATTTTTGAGAGTTTGCCTGAGGCAATTATCTTTCCCCCATGAATTCCAGCCCGAGGACCTATATCAATGATATAGTCAGCAGCTCGCATGGCATCTTCATCATGTTCTACTACGATTACAGTATTTCCAAGATCACGCAGTCGTTTAAGAGTTGTCAAAAGTCTGTTGTTGTCTCGTTGGTGAAGTCCTATTGATGGCTCATCTAAAACGTAAAGTACTCCAGTTAAGCCTGATCCGATTTGGGATGCCAGTCGAATTCTTTGGCTCTCGCCACCTGATAGGGTTCTTGAAGATCGTGCTAAAGATAGATAGTCAAGACCTACGTTATTAAGAAACCCTATTCGCTCACTAATTTCTTTCAATATTCTTCGTGCAATTTCATTTTGTTTTTTTGTCAACTTTTCAGTTAGTTGGGAGAACCAAACATCCAGCTCACCGATTGATAACTGGGTAATTTCGCTAATATTTCTTTTATTAATTTTTACTGCTAATGCCTCTGGTTTTAGTCTGAAACCCCCGCATGCGTTACATTTTGTGATTGTTTGGAATTTTGATAGTTCCTCTCTAATCCAAGAAGAGTCGGTTTCTCTCCATCGACGCTCCATATTCGGGATTACCCCTTCAAATGGTTTATCTAATTCATATGCTTTTTTTCCATCGTCATAAACTAGCTTTATGTTAGTTTGGCCAGAACCATATAAGATTAAATTTTTTTCTGTTTTATTAAGTTTTTTCCATTCTATTAAAGGGTCCACGTTTAAATGTTTAGCAATACTCTCAAGTGTCTGTGTGTAGTATTGTGAGCCTGAATTAGCCCAAGACGCTATTGCGTCCTTAGATAATCTGAGGCTTTCATCTGGTACAACTAGCTCTGGATCAAAATACATTTGGGTTCCAAGGCCATCGCATGAGGGACATGCGCCAAAAGGATTGTTGAATGAGAATAGTCTAGGTTCGATTTCCTCTATACTAAAACCAGAGACAGGACATGCAAATTTAGCAGAAAATGGAATACGCTCACCAGTCTCGGAGTTCTCAATAAATGCTAGTCCGTCTGTTAAATTAAGTGATGTCTCAAAACTATCAGCAAGTCTCTGAGAAATTCCCTCACGAACAACTATTCTGTCGACGACAACTTCTATTTCGTGTTTTATGTTTTTTTCTAATTCGGGAACATCTTCAATTTCATAATGAGTGCCGTCAACTTTGACGCGTTGAAAACCTTTTTGGGCTAACTCTTTTAATTCTTTTCGATATTCGCCTTTTCTACCGCGTACTATTGGCGCTAGGAGGTAGAGTTTCGAACCTTTTTTCATGCTTGTAACACGATCAACCATCTGAGAAACACTCTGTGCCTCAATTGGAAGCCCAGTTGCGGGTGAATAGGGAACGCCAATTCGTGCAAACATCAATCGCATGTAATCATATATTTCTGTTACCGTGCCAACAGTGGACCGAGGGTTTCGACTTGTAGTTTTTTGTTCGATAGATATTGCTGGCGATAAACCTTCAATAGAGTCGATATCGGGTTTTTGCATCAGTTCAAGAAATTGCCTAGCATACGCTGAGAGGCTCTCAACATACCTGCGTTGTCCTTCAGCGTAGATTGTATCAAAAGCCAGAGATGATTTCCCTGAACCAGACAAACCTGTGATGACAGTGAGAGAGTCTCTCGGGATCTCGGCATTTATATTTTTTAAATTATGTTCCCGCGCTCCGCGAATTATTATATTTTTCATGATTGTTATATGGACTGCTATTTAAGAAAAAGCGAGTCACTATAATTTTTTTTCTTTTTATTGAATATGTTCATAAAGCGTTTAATTCGGATTACTACGTTCTACCCTTAGCGAGGTTGCAGTCAATGAAAATAAGGCCATAAAAATAGCTAAAATAGTCGCTAGAATATACAGTCCTTTAAACGATCCAAAGGTCAAGTAAAGGCCGGCGAAAATAGGAGATAATGTTTGAGATAATCTCAATCCAAAGTTACTCGCTGAAGCAAACGTTGACCTTAAGTTTATAGGTGCATGTTCAAGTAATAAATATTGGAGAGAGGGTCTTAGTAGCCCGAAAGCTCCCCCATAACACATTGATGTAAAAAGAACGAACCATTGATTATTCGCGTATGGAATGGTTATCATTCCCGCCGCGAGAACTAGAAATGAAACAAAAATTATAATTCGGTATGAAAAATATTTGGAAATTGTGGCTAGTCTTGTAGCAGTTATAACGCCCATAACTGCCCTAAATCCAACAATGATTCCAATAATGATTTCAGGTGTGTTGAATGTATCCTTCAAAAAAATAGGGAGATATGTTATCAATGCACCAAACCCAATGAAGATAAATGCCCCGGTCATAAAAACAATCTCGATGACTATTTTGTCATTTAAATGTTGCCAAGCGTATGATATAAAATTTTTGGGATTTATTGATTTGCTATTTTTTTCTTGCGATTTTTCTTCCATAAAAATAAGTAAATAAAATCCTAGTGGCAAAACCAATAGTGTTACTAGAAAAGGATAAAACCACGCTAGAGAAGCTAGAAATCCGCCTATTATTGGAAGTATTCCACTTCCAATGTTTTGGGTTGCTCCGATATAACCCATTATCTTAATTCGTTCATCGTTTTCAAAAAGATCAACTGCCCATGAAACATTTATTGTGGCTAATGCACATGCCCCAATACCCTGGAAAAACCGGAATAAAAGCAGGGTTTCTGTATCTTGAGCAATGGCGCATGCTGAACCACCCAAGGCAAATAGAAGCATGGATGGTACAAGCACCCTTTTTTTACCGTATCGGTCAGCCAACAGTCCCATTATGGGTATAAAAATTATGCCAGGTGCAGAATACGCTGCCATTACTAATCCTATGTCACTCGTAGAAATATTAAACGCATCCCTGACTGAAGGTAAGGCTGGTGCTATGATTGGAAAGCCTAAAAGAGAGGCGAACGTGAGAAATATTATGATAAGTGTTTTTTTGCGGGAAGTTTTGGAAAACATTTTGACTTCAATACAGCTTCCCATGGGCAGGTCAATCCAAAAATAAAATAATTGCGTATCATTGTTTGTCAGGACGGAAGCACATTTCTATTACATGTTAGACAAATGATTATTTTATCATTTATATTGAGTGCGAGTATTATTGTGAAAAGTTTGAAGAGGAATATTTGAATGTCCCAAATAAAATTAAAGGTAACGGATATCGAAGAGCTAACGCCAAACATTAAAAAGTTCGAATTTAGCGCTTTAGATGGGGCTCCTTTGCCAACCTGGGAAGCCGGCGCTCACGTCGATTTTCAAATTAATGATCAGATGCGTCGTTCATATTCTTTGGCAAATAAACCGGGAGATACCGGGCAATATACTACTGCGATTCTGCGCGAAGAAAATGGTGGTGGTGGCTCAAAGTATATGCATGATGAAATAAAGGTGGGTGATAACATGGAAATAGTGGGTCCACCAAGTAATTTATTTCCGATAAATGAGGAGGCGAATAAACATTTATTGTTGGGAGGCGGGATAGGTATAACGCCGTTACTTGCTATGGGACATAGACTCAGAGAAATTAACGCTGACTTTTATCTTCACTATTGCACGAAAACAAAAGAAGAAACTGCATTTTATGATGAGGTAGTGGATATATTTGGTAAAGATCGAATTACGTTTCATCATGATGGTGGTGAGCCTAGTAAGGGCATTAATTTGAGCCAGGTTTTAAGTAATCAGGAAGATGGGCAGCATTTATACATATGTGGGCCGGCAGGATTAATTACGGCTGCAAGGGACGCAAGTTCACATTGGACTGAAAAGTCGGTCCACTTTGAACTTTTTGCAAGTCTTTCCTCTGAAGATACTGGGTCTGGAAAAGAAAATGTGGTTAATGATGATGGGTCATTCGAAGTTGAATTAAAACAAAGTGGAATAACTTTCACAGTTCCCTCGGATAAATCCATTATGGAGATGATGTGGGAACATAATGTTGATGTAATGTACGCATGTGAGGATGGATGGTGTGGAAATTGTAAAGTGGGGCTAATATCTGGAAAAGTTGACCACAGAGATGAATTTCTTGACGATAATGATCGAGAAGAATTTCTTCAGGTTTGTGTTTCAAGAGCTATGCCCGGAGAAAAGCTAATATTGGATATCTAAGAAATCAACATTGCGAAGTCATTTTGTTTTTATATCTATTATTAAAATTAGGCGTGGACACGTGGGTAAAAATTACTTCTAATGTTAGTAAATATTTTTTACGGAGGTTTTGATGGCTGGTAGTGTTAATAAGGTTACTTTACTTGGTAACTTGGGTCGCGACCCAGAAGTGCGCTTTTCCCAAAGCGGAGATAAAATAGCTAATTTGTCGATCGCGACCTCCGAAACATGGAACGATAAATCTAGTGGGGAACGGAAAGAAAAGACGGAATGGCATAGAGTTGTTGTTTTTAATAAATTTTTGGCAGACATAGCCGAGAAGTACCTTAAAAAAGGCTCAAAAGTTTATGTTGAAGGTGCTCTTCAGACTAGAAAATGGACAGATAATGCTGGACTAGAAAAATATACGACTGAAGTTGTTTTAGGAAATTTTAAAGGCGAGCTTACGATGCTGGATGGTCGCAATGAATCTGATGCCTTTAGTGGTGGTGGAGAAATGTCCCCCTCCGATCAAGATTATGTAGCCGGATCGACTAATGATGTGGGTAGCGCTCTATCAAATAGTGACCTTGATGATGAAATCCCTTTTTAATCGAATATGAGCATAGCCTTTACGGCGATTGGCAAAGGGAAACCGTTTCTCATACTGCACGGTCTTTATGGTATAGGCAGAAACTGGCAATCAGTTGGAGGCGCTCTCTCCAGCGATTACCAGGTTTTTCTTATTGATTTACCAAATCATGGAGCGTCATTGTGGACTTCAGAAATATCTTATGAGGAATTTTCCTCTCATTTAAGTAATTTTATTGTTGAACAGGGCTTAACAGATCCGATTATTTTAGGTCACTCTTTAGGTGGCAAAGTCGCAATGTTTTTAGCGCTAGAGAACCCTCATTTAGTAGGTAGACTTATTATTGTTGACATTGCACCCGTAAATTATGACGGCGAAGATCAGTTGAAAGTGGTAAATGCTTTATCAGGACTAGATATAGAGCAAATTAAGACTCGGTCAGAGGCAGATAATTTATTATCGGATGATATTGCGGACCCTCTTCTAAGAGGATTCTTATTACAAAATTTAGTACGTGATGGAGATCATTATAACTGGAGGTGTAATTTAAAGGGATTAAAAAATGGTATGAATAATATTGTCGAATTTCCCAAAATGGGAAAAAAGGTAGTCTTTGATTCTCCAACATTATTCATTAAAGGTTCAAAATCAGGTTATATATTACCTATTCATCAAAAGCATATTGTAAGTTTTTTCCCCTCTAATAGTCTCATTGAAATTGAGGGCGCTGGTCACTGGCCCCACGTTGATGGTAAAGATAAGGTTATAGAATCTATTATCAATTTCCTCGCTTAAAACGTGAGTTTGTTTTCCTAATCCTTCGAAGCCAGATTGCTGAAATCATTACAGAGAGTATCATGGGTGTTGTCGCAAGATTTACCCAATGCCATCCCAAAAAATGGTAAATTATTCCTGCAAACAGTGATGACATGGCTAATCCAGTAAAAAGGATGAAGTCGTTGAAACCCTGAACTTTGGCTCTTTCAGATGGAGAATGAACTTCGGTTAATAGCAGTGTACCTCCTGTAAATGCAAAATTCCATCCTATTCCCATAAAGAGAAGTGAGAGAAAAAAATACGCGAAACTACTGCCAGATAATGCGATTAATACTGCAAATAAAAGTAAAATAGTGCCCACAAATATAATTCGTACAACACCAAAACGCCTAATTATGCTACCTGTAAAGAAACCCGGGGCAAACATACCAATAACATGCCATTGAATAACCCTAGATATATTTTCATCTGTGAATACTTCAATACGCATAGTAACGGGTGTTGCTGTCATCAGTAAATTCATTGTTGCGTAGGAAAAGAGTGCAGCGATTAAAGCAACGATAAAAGTGTGATCAGTAACAATTTTGGTAAGTGGCCTTCCGATGTCTTTAAACTCTTCAACTGTTAGATTAGGAATATCTACTCCTAATATTATAATGGCTGATAATAGACAAAGTAGCGATAAAACCCAAAAAGTTCCCTCAAAAGGTATTTGCGATAGTGAGTTTTTGGTTAGTATCACAGTTTCAGGGCCGATAATTCCTCCAATTACGCCCATTGCAATGACGATGGATACTGACTTAGCCTTGATGTTCTCCGGGGCTACATCGGCCGCAGCAAAGCGGTATTGTTGGGCGGCACCTCCGTAGAGTCCAAAAATAAAAATACTGCAATTAAATAGAATGAAGTTATCAATTGAAATAGAGTAGGCGGCGAGCATGCTGCCTAAAGTTCCAACAAGTGATCCAACAAAAAACCCCCACTTGCGTCCAAGATTTTTCATTATAAATGCTGCCGGAAGTGAGCCAACAGATGTCCCAACAAGCATCATTGTGATTGGTGCCGTGACGAAGGTGAAATTTCCATTTAACATTGAAATTGCGACTAGTGATGCGGTTATGAAGGTTAGTGTTCTGCCACTATTAAATAAAGCCTGACAGGTTGCCAAAACAATTACATTTCTAATATTACGATCTATATCAGTTTTACCTGACATCGGTTAACATGTTTAATGAGAAATCCATATGGAATGGAGTACTTTAACCATTATATCTTTGCAAGCATTGTACATTTGCCCGCTATCAACATTATATAAAATAATTCATAGCCTATTAATGGTATCTGGACGCTACAAAAGACTATGGTCGGTTATATTCCATTGGTTGATTCGCTTATTTTATAACCTACTTTTAACTTTTCTCATCGCTATTTTCTATCATCTGCTCAGTTACCAATAGTTAATAAATAAGATCAATATAAACAATAAGTTATAGTCTCTTAAAAAATTAATTTTTTATAAATATACCTCTCTCATTTGATTGTATGTACCAATAAATTTTGGTATAAATTAAATACTTTGCTGGTGACTATTATTTTAGGATTAGTTATTAAAATTGCTCAAATTGATTGGACTTAATATTGACTATGCCGCCAGATGATATTCCACCAGATGAACCTTCAAAGGGTGAAAAATCAGGAGAGAATGATGGTGAAAGGCCTTCTAGCTCAGATATAATATCTGTAAGCATCGAAGATGAGATGAAAACGTCTTATCTTGACTACGCGATGAGCGTAATTGTTAGTCGGGCATTGCCTGATGTGCGGGATGGTTTGAAGCCGGTCCACCGCAGAATAATATACGCAATGAAAGAAGGTGGTTATGATTATAATAGGCCTTTTAGAAAATCTGCCCGCATTGTTGGTGACGTTATGGGTAAATATCATCCCCATGGCGATACAGCAATTTATGACTCACTCGTTAGAATGGCGCAAAATTTTTCCTTGCGCCTTCCATTAATACAGGGTCAGGGTAACTTTGGTTCAATGGACGGTGATAGAGCTGCAGCGATGAGGTATACTGAGGCTCGTTTGGCTCGTTCAGCTCATTCGCTTGTTGAGGATATAGACAAAGATACTGTAGATTTTCGGCCAAACTATGATGATAGTGTTCAAGAGCCTATTGTGTTGCCTGCAGAATTTCCGAACCTGCTTGTAAACGGTGCAGGAGGTATTGCTGTTGGAATGGCAACCAATATACCCCCGCATAATCTTAGCGAGGTAATCGATGCCTGTTGCGCAATTATTGATAATCCAGATGTGACGATAGATGAATTGATTGAAAATCATATTCCAGCTCCAGATTTTCCGACTGGTGGGATTATTCTTGGTAGGACCGGGGCTATTCAAGCTTTTAAGACAGGACGGGGATCTATCAGAATGCGGGGTAGAACTCATATTGAATCGTTTGGAAAGGATAGAGAAGCTATAATTGTCACTGAAGTACCCTATCAGGTGAATAAGTCGCGGATGATCGAGATAATGGCAGAGTGCGTCCGAGATAAAAAAATTGAGGGTATCTCTGATCTAAGAGACGAGTCAGATAGGCAAGGTGTTCGTGTGGTTATCGAGGTTAAGCGCGATGCCGTTGCCGATGTTGTGTTAAATCAATTGTTTAAATTTACGCCACTTCAAACGAGTTTTGGATCTAATATGCTTGCTTTAAATGGCGGTAAGCCAGAGCAAATGAATTTAAAGGAAATTCTAACTGCTTTTATAGATTTTCGAGAAGAGGTGATCACTCGAAGAACGGCATATGAACTGAGGCGTGCTAGAGATCGGGCGCATATTATGGCAGGTTTAGCCGTCGCTGTCGTAAATCTTGATCCTATTATAGAACTAATTAGGGCGGCAAAAGATGCGAATGAAGCAAAAGAGAAACTATTGGGATCCGCATGGCCAGCTGGCGAGATTTCGCCTTTAATAGACCTGATTGATGATCCGGATCACGTGGTTGTTGATGGAAAGTATTGTTTATCTGATGCGCAGGCAAAAGCGATACTCGAAATGAGGCTACAAAGATTAACTGGTTTAGAAAGAGATAAGATAGCTTCTGATTTAAAAGATTTATGCGCAAAGATCGAAGAGTATTTAAAAATCCTAAGTTCAAAAGAATTACTATTTAAAATTTTAGTATCAGAATTGCGCGAGATTAAAGAGCTATTCGGTAATGATCGTCGCTCCTCTATCGAAGACTCAGAGTTTGAAGGTGATATTGAGGACCTTATTCAGAGAGAGGATATGGTGGTTACTGTAAGCGACAGTGGTTACATAAAGAGAGTGCCTCTTTCCACTTATAGAGCACAAAATCGAGGAGGTAAGGGGCGCTCTGGAATGAGCACTAAAGAGGAAGATTTTGTTTCTCAGGTATTTGTTGCTAATACTCACCAGCCTACTTTATTTTTTTCATCGACAGGAATTGTCTACAAATTAAAAGTTTATAAATTACCTCAAGGGACACCCCAGGCGCGCGGAAAGGCTCTTATAAATGTTTTACCCCTAGATGAAGGAGAGACTATAACAACTGTTATGGCTCTTCCAGAAGATGAGGAAACTTGGGATAACCTTTACGTAATGTTTGCGACGGCATCTGGTGGTGTAAGGCGCAATAAATTATCCGATTTCACAAAAGTAAACGCAAATGGCAAGATTGCGATGAAATTGGATGACGGCGATCATTTGGTAAGAGTAAGGGTTTTTGAAGAGGATCAAAACGTTTTCTTGGCCACCCGAAAGGGAAAATGTATTAGGTTTCCAGTCAGTGATGTAAGGGTTTTCTCCAGTCGGAATTCAACCGGAGTTCGAGGAATTCGTCTTGCCGCCGATGATGAAGTTATTGCGATGTCAGGGCTGAATAATATTAAAGTCGATGTATCTGAGAGAGATGCGTATCTTAAGTCAGTTAATGCATCAAGAAGATTAATCGGGGGCGATTATACTGAAAGATTGGAAGAAAAACTGAGAGACGAAGAAGCAGCATCTCGGTTAACTGAGCCATTATTTATGGAAATGCAGGGTGATGAGGAATTTATACTGACGGTTACTGCTGATGGTTTTGGCAAGCGTTCATCCGCTTATGGATATCGGATTTCTAATAGGGGTGGTAAAGGTATCGATAGTATGGATGTGAAACGTGGGAAAGGAACGACGGAAGTGATTTCAACAATTCCAGTTGTTGATACGGATCAATTGGTAATGGTCTCTGATGGAGGTCAGTTGATCAGGATGTCTGTTGATGGGATAAGTTTTACAGGTCGAACTTCACGAGGTGTCACTTTATTTAAAGTTGGAGATGAAGAGAAGGTTGTTTCTGTGACCAGGTTTAGAGACGTCGAAGGAGATGATGAGGAGGTAGGTGATAAAAATAACGAACTAGATAAATCTTCAGCACCAACCTCTGCAGATGAAAATGTGAATGTTGAAAGTGAAACCTAATTGTTCAATGTTATGTCAGAGGTTTAGAGTATTAGTGCGAAAAAGGAGGGCTTAATGTCGCGTATAGGCATATATCCAGGAACTTTTGACCCTATTACAAACGGTCATATTGATATTATATCTCGCGCAATCAAGGTTGTTGATAAACTTGTTATCGGTGTGGCAATTAATGCTGGGAAGGGACCTTTGTTTAATCTGGATCAGCGAGTTAATCTAGTAGAGCATGAAATAGCGCAATTAGCTGATGATGATTTGGCAAGAATTGGGGTCAAACCATTTGAAGGTTTGTTGACTGATTTGGCTGTTGATTGTGGCGCAACCTTAATCGTACGTGGTCTAAGGGCCGTATCTGATTTTGAATATGAATTTCAGATGACAGGAATGAATCGTCGGCTTAATCCCGATATTGAAACTGTTTTTTTGACGGCGTCGGAAAAACACCAATTTATATCTTCAAGGCTTGTCAAAGAGATTGTTAGTATGGGCGGCGATATAACACATTTTGTAACGCCAAACGTGCGTCAGATGCTATTGGATAAATTCTCTTAATAATCTACTTTTATCTTATTTCACTGCGATCAAGTATTGACCAAACATCAACGTATGCTTATGTTGCGCGTTTAATGGTTGCATCATTAAGCTCATGTCTTAAGCTGAGATGTGTGTTTGTGATTTTCTATTAAGGGCACGTAGCTCAGTCGGTAGAGCATCCGCCTTTTAAGCGGACGGTCACAGGTTCGAATCCTGTCGTGCCTACCATTTTGAAA
>CENP01074315.1_pt1 | contig 112087 bp, 97 predicted proteins | sample 361281 | NCBI WGS metagenome assembly CENP01 (sample SAMEA2591122, study PRJEB7988) | marine metagenome | biome: marine biome (ENVO:00000447); feature: deep chlorophyll maximum layer (ENVO:xxxxxxxx); material: saline water (ENVO:00002010), including plankton (ENVO:xxxxxxxx) | depth 70 m
AAAATTAAGGGTCATAAATATTTAGTTTTATTATTTTTAACTTTTCAAAGTTTAATTTTAAAAAATCTTAATATGTTTAAAAACATTAAAGGAGATGTTTTAGGAGGGTTAACCGCTGGAATTGTTGCATTGCCACTTGCCTTAGCATTCGGTGTAAGCTCTGGTCTAGGACCTAGTGCAGGACTTTATGGTGCAATTTTTTTGAGTTTCTTTGCAGCTTTATTTGGTGGTACTGCAACTCAAATTTCAGGTCCAACTGCACCAATGACGGCTGTAAGCATGGTTGTTATAGCTACTATAATTGGGGTTCATAATGGTTCTGTAGAAAAGGCATTACCTTACATATTAGCAGTTTTTCTTCTAAGTGGTGTTTTTCAGATCGGTCTTGGATTTTTAGGACTTGGTAAATATATTAAGTACATTCCTTATCCAGTAGTGTCAGGTTTTATGACTGCTATAGGAGTAATAATTTTAATAACTCAAATTTTACCATTAATTGGTTACGATGCTAAAAAGGATGATGCTCTTGTAGAGTCATACAGACCAATGGCTGAACAAAGTCTTATAGAAAAAATTTTAGCTGACGAAACAAAAGACGGTACTCTTGTGATTGAAGATTTTGAACAAGCGATACAACGGGCAAATAAAATCGATGAATCTGACATAAGAGAAGAAGCCCAAAATTTAGCAAAAAATAATTCTTCAGGCGTTATAGGAACAATCAAAGCCATTCCCAGAGCTGTTGGTTTTATAAATTGGATTGAGGTTATTTTAGCATTTGCAACTATTTTCATAATATATGGTTTTAAAAAAATCACTACCGCTGTACCAAGTACTTTGGTAGCACTTATTGTTGTATCTGTTGTTGCGATTGGCTTTGGTATTGATTATATTTCAATTCAACAAATACCTAATGGATTTCCAAAAATTCAGTGGAGTCTTTTTACAGATTTTGATTTTCTAGGAGTTCTTCCATATATATTTACAGCACTAACCCTTTCTCTTTTAGGTGCAATTGACTCTTTGCTTACTTCTGTTGTTGCAGATAACTTAACTAAAACAAGGCATCTTCCTAATAAAGAATTAATTGGTCAAGGAATTGGAAACTCAATAGGTGCGATCTTTGGAGGTCTTCCTGGAGCTGGAGCAACAATCCGTACAGTAGTAAATATCCAATCTGGTGGAAAAACCAAGTTATCGGGTATGATCGCTGGAATAGTTTTGCTTTTGATTCTTTTAGTTCTAAGTCCATTGGCTTCAAAAATACCAGCTGCAGTTTTAGCAGGAATTTTAGTCACTGTAGGAATAGGAGTTATGGACTACAAAGGGTTAAACGTTCTTTCCAAAATCCCAGTTACCGAGATAACAATTATGGCTGTTGTGCTTTTACTATCCGTTTTTTGGAATTTAGTTTATGCAGTTGGAATTGGCTTACTACTCGCATGCTTGTTCTTTATGAAAAAAATGGGAGACCTCTCAAAAGAAAATACGAAAATTGGACCTTTTTCTGAAAAAGAAGGTGGTAAAAAACAACTTAGCGAAAATATATACATAAAACACCTTAATGGACCACTGTTTTTTGGTTTTACATCCGAATTTGTAAGCATCGCAAATCAAATACCAAAAACGGCTAGTATCATAATAATAGACATGAAAAATGTACCATATGTTGATCAATCTGGTTTATTTGCTATTGAAGATGTTATTTTAGATTTAAATAAAGATAATATTATAGTTCTTTTAGCAGGAATTCAATCACAACCAAAGCTTTTAATGGAAAAAATAGGAATTCTAGAAAAATTAATTCCAAAAGATAGAGTATTCGAAAGTATTGATGATTCTAAATCATTTATAGTTAAAGAGTTAAAAAAATGATTTTTTTAGCAAGAAAATTATTAGAAAAATATATTTTGTTGCAAACAGTATTCTAAAAACAACTTTTAAAGAATCTCAACTTTAATATTTTTATTTTTGATTTCAGATACTAATAAAAGGGAATCTTTTTCAAAAAGTTTTGGAAGACTATCCAGCTCAGTGGCTTTATTTTTTGGCTTATAATTATCGTAATCTTGAAACAAAAATCCATTTATTTTTCTGATATTTTTTGCTTCTCTGAAACGAACTCCGCCTCCATCAGTTAAATAATTGTATGCAAAAAAAGTAATTTGGTAATTATTTTGATCTATCCAATAACGATATTCGTCTTGAAAGTCTTTTCCTCCTTCAAATTTCTTGAAACCAACTCTTAAAGTCCAATAATTTTTATCTAGAATTTTAGTTGTTCCCAAAAGTTCTGAAACTACCGCGTTATCCTTTAGTAGACCAGGGAGTTGAAAAAAGTACATTACTGAATTCAATGAGTTAGAATATAAATTTATAATACTGTCTTTAAGTTTAATTGGTATACTATCTTGGTAACGTTGTAATTGAATTTTTGATGTCATGATATCAAAAACAGATTTACCATCTTTAACTTTTGAGCGTTGATAAGAATAAAAGGATGGTTTTCGAATCAATTTATATTGATACTCTCTAAAATCAAATATAATTGAGTAAGCATTTTGATCCCAGCCATAAACTGATATTGATTTTTCTATAATGTAATTTGAATCAATCGTTTTATCATTAGAACAAGAAACTAAGTGTAGAAAAAAAAGAGGAAAAATTTTTTTAATAAATATCATTGATAAATTATTGATAAATCAAATATAAAACAAAGATACAACTAAAAGATATGGTTTAAATTTGAATAAAATAGTATGAAGATGGAAATACTTAAAACTTTAATTATTGGAAGTGGCCCAGCGGGTTACACTGCTGCAATTTATGCTGCTCGTGCAGACTTAAATCCAGTGCTTTACACGGGAATGGAGCCTGGTGGACAACTTACGACTACAACTGAAGTTGATAATTTTCCAGGGTATCCTGAAGGTGTTGATGGTCCAACTATGATGATTCATTTACAACAACAAGCTGAGCGGTTTGGAACTGATGTTAGAGTAGGTTTTATTAATAAAGTAGAATTTTCATCTGAATCAGGAGGTGTACATAAAGCGTACACGGAAGATGGATCTGAATTGCAAGCATTGAGCATCATTATTAGTACAGGTGCTACAGCGAAATATCTAGGTTTACCAAGTGAGCAACGCTTGCGAGGTGGAGGAGTTTCAGCCTGTGCTGTTTGTGATGGATTTTTTTACAAAGGGCAAGATGTTGCAATAGTTGGGGGGGGTGATACTGCTGCTGAGGAAGCAACCTACCTGGCTAAAATTTGCTCAAAAGTAACTATGCTAGTGAGAAAAGATAAGATGCGTGCATCTAAAGCTATGCAACATCGTGTAACCAGAACAAAAAATATTGATCTTAGATACAATACTGAAATTGATGAGGTTCTCGGAGAGCAAGTTGTTGAAGGAGTCCGTGTGAAAAATAATAAATCTGGATTTACAGAAGAAATTTCCGTAAGCGGTTTATTTATTGCAATTGGCCACAAGCCTAACACTGATATATTCAAAGGGCAATTAGAAATGGATAAAGGAGGATACTTAATCACAGAAGGAAAAACGACAGAAACGAACATTCCAGGTGTTTTTGCTTCTGGAGATGTCCAAGACAAAGAATATCGCCAAGCAGTTACAGCTGCTGGAACTGGCTGTATGGCTGCACTTGACGCAGAACGCTATTTACAAAGTGTAAAAGAGCTTATAAAAAGCTGAATTAATTTTAATCCAAAAGGCTCTGGATTTTTTCCCATTTTTCCATCAAATTTTCTAAATCCTTTTTTTTAGCTTGATAGATATCAAAAAAATTAGGTTGTCGAATTATAGTTTCATAATCTACCTCAAGATCGAAATCTATTTTTTTTATCTCACTTTCCAAATTTGAAATTTGCCACTCTAATTTATCTATTTTTTGTTGGGTTCCTCGTATTTCTTTTTGTTTTTGATAAGAATTTTCCTTTACTTTTAGTGGATTTTTTTGTTGGGCTTTACTATTTTTTTCTAGTTCCTTTAAAGAAGAAATTTTTTGATCTTCTAGATATTCGTTTATGTCTCCTAAAAAAGTTTTTACTTTACGTTCTTTAAATGAAACTACTTTTTCGCACAGGCCTTGTGTAAAATCTCTATCATGTGACACCAAAACTAAAGTTCCTTTAAACTTTTTAAGCGCTTCCTTCAGTACATTCTTAGAAGTAATATCTAAATGATTGGTTGGCTCATCCATAATAAGGACATTAAAAGGCTGTAATAATAATTTACATAGAGCTAAGCGATTACGCTCTCCGCCTGAAAGAACATGAACCTTTTTATCCACCGTCTCTCCTTGAAAAAGGAATGCTCCTAATAGATCTCGTACCTTAGTTCTGTTTTCTGGAGTTGAAGAATCTTCTGCAGATTCAAGTACTGTTTTTTTACCATTTAAATAAGTTGATTGATTTTGAGCGAAATAGCCAATTTGTACATTATGTCCCAAACGTACTTCCCCTTTACTTTCAAGTTCACCAACTAATATTTTTGCAAGGGTAGACTTTCCTTGACCATTTTGTCCTACAAAAGCGATCTTTTCTCCTCTTTCGATATTGATGTTTACAGAATTTAATATGTTTTTATCTCCAAAAGATTTTGATATGTCTTTAGCTTCTAAAATAATTTTTCCTGGTTGTTGTGAAATAGAAAATTTGAATTTTATTTTTTTACTCTCCTCAGGGTCAACCTCTATTCGATCAATCTTATCTAGTTTTTTTATAAGTGATTGAGCCATGCTTGCTTTTGATGCCTTAGCACGAAAACGTTCAATTAGTTTTTCTGTTTGCTGGATCTGTTTTTCTTGATTCTTTTGAGCAGCTTGTTCTTGTTCTCGGAGCTCTTGACGAAGCTTCATATATTCGGAATATGGTTTTTTGAAATCGAAAATGCGTTCATGAAAAATTTCTATAGTCCTGTTTGTTACATGATCAAGAAACATCTTGTCATGTGAAACAATAAGTAAAGCTCCCCGGAATTTTTTAAGGAATTGCTCAAACCATATAATAGATTCAATATCTAAGTGATTAGTAGGTTCGTCAAGTAAAAGAATATCATTTTTTTTCAAGAGAATTTTTGCCAATTCAATTCGCATTCTCCATCCTCCAGAAAAAGTATCTGTTGAAGCATTTAGATCATTAATTGTGAAACCGAGTCCCAAGAGTACTTTTTCTGTTTGAGACTGATATTGATAACCCCCAATCATTTCAAATTGATCGTTTAATTCATTTAACTCATCTAACACCTCCATATAAGATTGACTTTCGAAGTCTTGAGTTTGCTCCATTATTTTATGAATTTCCTCCTGTCTTGCCTCTACTTTTTTAATTTCATCGAAAGCTAAATATGTCTCTTCTAAAACTGACCGGCCATTCTCAAAATCAATGTCTTGAGGTAAATAACCAATTCTACAATTTTTTTCTAGTGTAAAACTCCCCGATGTTGGCTGGTTTTCAAGTGTCATTAGCTTCAATAGAGTTGATTTACCAGCACCATTTTTTCCAATTAAACCTATACGGTCACCTTTTGCTAAACGAAAAGAGATTTCATCAAAAAGAATTTCTCTTCCAAAGTTTACGGTAATTTTATGGGCATTAAACATTCTCTTTTTTTGGACTACTAAAATAATGAATTGGTATTTGGTGATATACTATTGTATTAAATGTATTTTCAAAAAACTGATAAGTAGAGATTGCATAATCATAAAATTCAATACCTCGCCATGACATTGAGTAACGTTTTAATATAGTTGGATTAGCTACTCCTCTAGCATTTCTACTTGCGCCTTCATTATTATTAGATATAATATAAAAATCTTTTTTATTTCTTTTTAATTCAAGTGCATAATGAAATCTTGCCAAACCTAAGCCTACAATGATTGCTTGTTTCATCTCTGTAAAAATATTATAAAAAAAAAGCGCAATTGTTTCCAATAGCGCTTTAATTAAGATTACTAAAGTTTAGTTATTCCACATATCTTGTTCAAAGTCACGAATAACAGATTTAATTCTATCTGACTCTATTAATTGACGTAAAGCGTCTTCGTATATGTATTCTTTGACCTCACGATCTTCGTAAACATTCTCTTCTTTATATATACTAGAATTGAATCGTCTTGAATTGAGCATCATATCAAACGTAATAGACTTCGAAGAGTTTTTAGAATTAAATACTCTGTGCTTATTTAAAGTTTCACGTGCATCTGGAAACCATACCCAAAAAAGTGGTAGAATGTCGGGGTCGTCAGAACTTTCTGATAGTGTAGAAACATCTTGTGCACCGGGAGCAATCCCTAGTAGTCGATATCTAAGTTCGCCAAGGCGTTTATTAAAATACCATGTCCCTTTAATGAAATATTGAACAACTTTAAAAGAATCGATTATATAAATATCGTAATCGTCTTCCGTGAGCTCATCTTCTGTAATTACACCTGAATTAATTTTTTGTCTAGCTTCCTCTGTTATTTTTCTGTCTTCCAATTTGACTTTTAAATTGTCATACGTTAGTTTTTCATTAAAATAATCTGTTTCGTAGACTTCCGTAATATTACCCTCTTGAATATTATCCATAAGAACTCTAAACAAAGATTGACGATCACTGGATAAATAGCCATTATTGACAGATGGATAATAATATGGGAAGTTAATTCTTTCATCAAGATCAATTACCTCCCAAATTGTTTTGGCCCAAAGAATATCTCTATCATCAACATAACCATATTCTACAGGCTTAATATTATTTGCTTCAGCCTGCTCATATCTTTGACCTACTTCTTGGGGTACTTTTGCATTTAGTAAATTTGTTTGACCAATAACAGTACAATAGCCTGGTAATAAAAAAATTAAAACAAAAAACATTAAATTTTTCATAGAAACAAAATTAATTTACTGTAATCGATATTGGTGATGTTTGTCCAAGTTTATAACTCGGATTTGAAGGAATTATTACTTCAATATCAGAAATAATTACGGTTTGTCCATTTTTTATTCGGCTTAGCATCGATTTTGCTTTATCATTCAATCTATTTCCTTGAATAACAACACTAGTTTGTCCAGGTGCACGAAACCTAAAAGATTTCGTTTCTAAGGGTAAATCAAAGTCGAAATCTTCAAGTCTTGCCTCAACAGTTCCGCGCTCTAAACTGGATTTAGGAATAGTAAAAGATCCTGATTTTCCTCTGAAATATCCTGCTGGCTTTGGAATTTCCTTAATTCTAAATGTTGAAACCGAAGAAACCCTTTTACCATCAGGGAGGGTTCCTGAAACATTGATCTTTACTTCTGTGCCTTTGGCTGGAAATACATTGTATTTACTTCCTCGAATACGTTTTAACCCAGGTGCAGAAGCTTTTACCTTACTATCTTGAATTCCGGGTATAGATATGGTCATTGGATTTTGAACACCTCGGTAAACAACATTCATTTTATCAGCAGATATTACTGCTGAGTTTGGTTTTGAAATAACAGTGTAAGTCTGATTAACATTAATTTTTGATTCCTCTCCATCATTTAAAAAAATTAAATCTCCTTCAATAGTATGATCTCCAGGATTCCCAGCACTTACATTTAACTTAACACCTCCAGGAATTAATTCAAAATCATCTTGTGTAAGTTCTCTTCCATCTAAAGAAAGGGCGACACCATTTGGATTTTGAGCACCTCCTTTTCTTCCTAAAATGACACTCCCGTCGAATGTTTCTCCCTGATAATATGCCCCTTTTTCCGTTACAAGTAAACTGGTATAATTAGACTGGTTAACTTTAGAAGACATTTTTAATTCTTTACCCATTAAAGTTGTAAATACATCATGCTCTGTTTGACGAATATCATTTTGCATCATGGTGAGCTTAGCTAAAGATGATATTAATGGAAAACCTTTAAAACTTGCATCCAACCATGGTTCGTCGATTTCGTCTCTATTTTTAATATTATTGTTTTGATCACCTGTAAAAAAACGAGCTTCGACCATTTCGATTGATTCTGGATATCTACTACCAAAAACCTGGATTACGTGCATCTTATAGTCTTCAATCATATTAATAAAATCATTCTTCGCAGTTTCGGACCCCTCTTTAAACCAAATAACATCTAAGGCTTCTCCTTTGTCCATTTGGGCAAACTCCTTAAGTTCTGGGTCTTTTTCTCTTTGCTTTTCAGTTATTGTTGTTTTTAATTTTTCAATAGAGTTATAAAAAGCATCTGATTCAGACTTAATTTCCTCTGCTGTTTTTTTGTGCGCAATCCACTTACCACCTTTTTCTTCTGCATTGACAAGAATATTTTCTAATAGTGCATTGTTGCTTTCATCAACACGCTCGTTTGCATCGGTAATCTTTTCAAACATTTGACCGAATCCGTCAAGTACTTCTTTACTAACATTTAATGCTAGCATGGTAATAAATACTAGGTACATAAGACTGATTAATTTCTGTCTTGGTGTTTCTTTAGCTCCAGCCATTTCCCATTATTTTTTTGACATGGCATTCAACATACCACCATAAACATTATTTAAAGCAGCCAGATTAGAAGATAAACTTTCCATTTGAGCCCTTAGTTGTTGGGCATCTTCATTTATCTTTTCTTTTAACTCAGAATTACCTTTAGCATTACTAACTTGCTCTTGATAATTAGCATTTAATTGTTCGAGTTGACTGGCAGCTTTAGCAAGTTCTTGAGAATAGTTTTGAGACGCTGAAATCGCCTCTGAAGCAGGTGATAATGCTTTTGCAGAATTTTCTAATCCCTTTATACTCTTAGTTAAAGAATTCATTAGATTAACGTCAAGCTTAGCTTCTTGCATGATAGCATCAATTTTTGAAGATAGCCCATCGCCCCCTCCAGAAGTTTTAGTAGGACCTGCTCCTTTAACTTTCTTTACATAATCACTGTGTTCTTCTTTTATCTCGCCAGTATTTAAGGCTGCTACTGTAAAAATTAGTGCCTCTGTACCCAAACCAAGACCAAGGACTAATCCTCCTGTAATTGGGCCAATTTCAAGGTGTAAAATTTTAAAAAGTGCGCCAATAATAACTACGGCACCTCCTAATCCGAATAACATATGCATAGCTACCTTACTACGCAAACGTTTGTTTAAAGCTTTATCTGTCATTTTGATTGGTTTTTATTCACTAAATATATGAGAAAATAATTAATATTTTAAAATTAGTTTACTTAAATATTGTCAAAAAATAATTAATGTTTGGGGATATTAGTAATTATATGTTTTTATTTTATTTTAACATTTTGAGGACCTAAATAATCCTGGACTGTTCGGAAACCAATATAACTCCTTGAAGTGTCAGAGTATTCAAAGTCTCTCGAGCTCACTCTTAAAAAATAAGCAACATCCTTCCAAGAGCCACCTCTTACAACTTTTCTAGTTTCATCTTTAAAAGACATATTTGGATTTAATGATGAGACATATTCATAGGATCCAGCATTGTAGGATGAGTTTGTCCATTCAGCTACATTTCCAGCCATATTGTATAAATTGTAGTCATTTGGAAGGTATGATTTAGCTTCTACAGTATAAACGGCTTGGTCCACAGCGTAATCTCCACGTAAAGGCTTGAAATTAGCTAAAAAACAGGCTCTATCATTTAATAAGTATGGAGATCCCCATGGGTAGGTGCCAGAGGGAATTCCCCCTCGCGCAGCATATTCCCATTCACCCTCGTTAGGAAGACGAAAACGACTAACATTTGGCTTGCCTTTGTCACGTTGAGCCGCATTTTTAAACTTAGTTCTCCAATTACAAAATGCTACTGCTTGAGTCCAAGAAACCCCTACTACAGGATAATCTTGGTAAGCAGGATGAGAAAAATAATCATTATGCATGGGCTCATTATAGGAATAGGTAAAGTCCTTAATCCACACAGTTGTATCAGGATATATTTGTACTTCTTCCTTTTTAATAAAGGGTGCTCTATCAATAAATTGTTGGCGATTTCGTTTAGACTCAGCAGCAGCAGACTCAGCATCAAACCATGTATAAGAGTATTTAAGCTTTTCTACATCTAATTTCATTTCACCATTATACCATAAATCTGGAGGTAAATACAAAGAGTCCATTATTCTGGCATAATTTTTATCAACATAATCCTCGGTATCCCAAGTTAAATCTGCATCCCAATTTAATGCTCTTCCAGCATAAAGATCTTCATCTACATCGTAATAAGATTCACGCATATATTTTTGGAATTCGCTCAACTTAGTAGTATCTGCATCTTGAAAAACAAATTCACCAATTCCATCTTTATTGTCTTCCCCTAATCCTAAATCTTCAGCCTCTCTTGCTAGCATTGCAAGTGCTATTGAATCTTTTACCCAATAAACAAACTGTCTATACTCACTATTTGTAATTTCAGTTTCATCCATGTAGAAAGACGGGACTGTTACAGTTTTAGCTGGTGCATTTTGAAGCTGGGCTAGATCTTCATCTGATTTACCCATAATGAAGGCACCTCCTTCAACAAGCACCATGCCGTATGGCTTTTCTCCATACCATTTTTTTTGTTTTACGCCAATGAGTTCTCCCCTGCCTTTGCTTCCACATGAAACCACAAAAAAAGAAAGTGATAATAAAACTAAAAGTCTCTTCATTAATATTTTTATTAAAACGTATGTTGTGTCTTAATACAACATAAAACTACTTAAATTTTTTTATAAACTTTAATTGATTTAAAGATGAATATAAATAATCTTCTAAAAATCAATTTTTCTCAAATTAATTCAATCTTTTTATAGCATTATACCATCTCTCTGGAATTATATCTTGTTTTGCAGATTGATAATCCTTTTGAGTGCATGCTAATAACGCATTTGTTTTTATTTTATTATTCAAATGTAAATCATTTGTTAATTCCATCCACCAACGATTACTTTTTTCGCTTTTATGAAAAACTAAAGTCCGGTCAGATAGTTCTACATTAAATTTTAAAAATCCACTGTTAAAATTAACTGGATATTCGTCAAAACGATATTCTATTCCTTCTATAAAATACCAAATAGCTTGTGCTGCCAATTGGTCCGTCATAGGAGTAGAAGCTAACTCATATAATCCAAAAAATCCTACACGGTCACTTATTCCAGCATATCTACTTAGTGCACAGATTGTTCTAGAGTCAATTCCATTTGGCTGGCCTTTTAGAGGGTCAGCAATAGCTTGCCATGATAGGCATTTCATATCTATCCCCACAATATCTGCATCTCGAAAAATGGGTTCGGCCAAAGTTACATCTTCTAAAACTTCCCCTAATCTAAACCCTTCAAAATATAATTTGTCCATCAAGTCTTTTTCCTCAAGGGCGCAATAGTAATTCTGAAAGCCTAGGTTTGTGTAATTATTTAATACATTTGGTTTGTCCATAATAATTTTACTCATATATGAACGCCCTGATATCAACTCGTCTTCTTGAGAAAAATCAAATGACCGATCTACAGAGACCATGTTAACTAATTGTTTAAAATCCTGAAAAACTTGATACAAAGGAAAAATAAGATCATGACTACCTCCTATAAATATAGCAGTAATATTCATTTGTTTTAAATGGTACCCAATTTCTTTTACTGCAAAATATGTATCGTCAACCTTTGAGCCATTTGATAAATCTCCTAAATCTGCAATTTTAAGATTCCAATTTCCAGGATACAACTCATAAAAGGCTTGTCGAAACTGATTAACGTCATATTGTGGGTTAGCAAAGAAACTGTTTCGCTGTTCTGAAAGACCGATTATGGCTACTTGCAAGCCTTTAAGCTCAGGTAGTCCAGATTCTTTTGTGTGGATATATATGTTTTTCCCAATAACTTGCTTTGGAAGCATTGCAAGACCGTGAATAGCTTCATTATTTACAGGGACTAACAACTCTAAACTCATTTTTTCTTAGCTAATTTATTTTTTGATTTCCCTTTTTTTAATACTCCTAAGATATTTTTCAGCTACTTCTAAAGTTATTTTAGTTGCATCTACTTCTTTTCCAATCTCAACTTTTTGTTTTCCTCGAATAATATGATGACGTCCCCAGCGAGCTTTCTCAATACGAATTCCAGCTTCAGTCCAATCTTGGACAATTTTGTCTTTTTCTTTCTGGATCTTTTCTTCAATTAGAGAAATTATTTCTGTTTCATTTAGGTTTTCAAAATCATATTTCTTATTGACATTAATAAATAAACCATTCCATTTCAAAAATGGTCCAAAACGACCTACACCTTTAGTAACTGGATGTTCATTAAAATTGTAAATGGGAGCATTTGCTTTTTGCTTTTCCTTTATCAAATTAATAGCTGTATCCATATCAACCTCTAAAGGCAAGATCCCTTTGGGTAAAGAAATAAAAACATCGTTGTGTTTGATATAAGGACCAAAGCGGCCATTATTTACTGTAACCTCATATTCTTGATAAGATCCAATGCTTTTTGGCATTTGAAATAGTTGCATCACTTCATCAAAAGTTATGTTCTCAAGTTGTTGATTAGGACTTAAACTTGCATATATCGGTTTATCCTCTTCATCAGGATTACCAATTTGAGCCATTGGTCCAAATTTACCTAATCTAACCTTTACTTGTCTACCTGACCTTGGATCCAAGCCCAAAATTCTTTCTCCAGATTCTCGTTGGGCATTTTCTTTAACATGTTCAACGGTTTCATGAAATTTACTGTAGAAACTTTTGAGCATTTCTGTCCAGTCTTTTGTACCATTAGCAATATCGTCAAAGTTTTGTTCTACTTGGGCTGTAAAATTAAAATCTAAAATATTTTTAAAATTTTCGACTAAAAAGTCGTTTACAATCATTCCTATATCAGTTGGAATTAACTTCCCTTTATCTGCGCCAACCATTTCTTCTAGATTTTCAGTTTTTATTACTTCGCCCTTTAAAATTAGTTGAACATAAGCTCGACTTATTCCTTCGGAAGAACCTTTTTCAATATAATTTCGGTTTTGAATTGTAGAAATTGTCGGGGCGTAAGTTGAGGGCCTTCCAATTCCAAGCTCTTCCATTTTTTTAACCAAAGAAGCTTCAGAAAAACGATAAGGAGGTCTAGAAAAACGCTCAATAGATAACATTTTATCTAAATGAAGTATTTCTCCAATTTTGACCCTTGGTAACATCGTATTGCCCTCAACCACTTCATCGTCTACTCCTTCAGTATATAATTTCAAAAAGCCGTCAAAAGTTATAACTTCTCCTTTTGCTGTAAAGGCATCTGAATGAGTATCTGTTTTAATGGTAATCTGTGTTCTTTCTAATTTAGAATCGCTCATCTGTGAGGCAACTGTTCTTCGCCAAATTAGTTCATAGAGTCTTGACTGGTCAAAATCAATATTGAGATTTTTTTTAGAAAAATCTGTAGGACGGATGGCCTCATGTGCTTCTTGAGCAGATTTACTTTTTGTTTTAAATTGTCTAGACTGGAGATATTTTTTACCGTATACTGATTCTATTTGAGTACCGATATTTTTCTGTGCTTCATCAGATAAATTTACACTATCTGTTCTCATATATGTGATATAACCTGCCTCATAAAGCCTCTGAGCAATTGTCATTGTCTTAGAAACCGAAAAGTAAAGTTTTCTTGATGCTTCTTGCTGAAGAGTAGAAGTGGTAAAGGGGGATGCTGGACTTTTTTTAGCAGGTTTCTTTTTAACATCAGTTACTTTAAATTGTGCTATTTTATTTATTTCTAAAAACTCAGATGCTTCCAATTTTGTAGAAAATAATTTTTGTAAATAAGAGAGAATAAGTTTGTTATTTTGAGTTTTAAATACTGATTGAGTTTTAAAATTACTTTCGGGTAAAAAATTTCTAATCTCACGTTCCCGTTCTACTATAATTCGAACTGCAACTGATTGGACTCGCCCAGCAGATAAACCGCCTTTGACTTTTCTCCAAAGTACAGGGGAAAGCTCATATCCAACTAGTCGATCTAAAATTCTTCTAGCTTGCTGGGCGTTGACTAGATTGTAATTAATTTCTCTTGGTTTTTCAATCGCTTTTAAAATTGCATTTTTGGTGATTTCAGAGAAAACAATACGTTTAGAATTTATCTCTGAAAGACTTAAAGTATTTGTTAAATGCCAAGCTATCGCTTCACCCTCTCTATCCTCATCACTAGCCAACCAAACTATATCAGCTTTTTTTGCGAGGTTTTTGAGTTCACTTACTAATTTTTTCTTATCCCCACTCACTATATATTTAGCAGAAAAATCTCCCTCAACATTAACACCCAACTCCTTTGAAGGAAGGTCGGCGATGTGCCCAAAACTTGAAGTAACTTTAAATTCCTTACCCAAAAAATTTTCAATAGTTTTTGCTTTTGCCGGAGACTCTACTATTACTAAATTCTTAGCCATATAATAAAATTTTGGTCACAAAAGTAGTTAAGTTTTTTTGGAACTTTCAAATTTTAATGCCCTCAAGCATAAAATTTATCTTTTCCATAATATCAATTAAACCAATTTTTAATATTTAAAAATGAATATAATTAAGTAAAATTTATAACAGTTTTTTTTAATCCATATATAAATAAGTACTAATCAAATTAACTTTGATTAATAATAACTACACTATTTTTGTATAAATCACATTTAAATTGAAAAATTATTTCCCAATATTAACCTGGTTGTCTGATTATAAAGCTTCTTATTTTAAAAATGACTTTATTGCTGGAATTACTGTTTCGGTTTTGTTGATACCACAGGGAATGGCTTATGCTCTAATAGCAGGTTTACCTCCTATATATGGACTTTATGCTGCACTAACACCTCAGATAATTTATACCCTTCTAGGAACTTCACGTCAATTGGCAGTAGGCCCTGTTGCAATGGATTCTCTTTTAGTCGCTGCTGGATTAGGAGCTATAGGTAATATTGAACCCTTACAATACATACAAATGGCAATTCTATTAGCTCTTTTGATGGGGGTAATTCAGTTATTATTTGGTATTCTAAAAATGGGTTTTTTAGCTTCTTTCTTATCAAAGCCGGTTATTAGTGGATTTACTTCAGGTGCTGCAATAATTATTGGGCTTAGTCAAATTAAACATCTTCTTGGGATCCCAATTTCCCAAAGCAATAAAATTCAATTTTTTGCAATCTCCATTTTTCAGTCCGACACACCAGTCCACATACCTACACTATCTATAGGTTTATTAAGTATAATTTTGCTGTTAATTTTAAAAAAATGGAATGCCAAAATTCCATCTGCATTAATCGCAGTTATCTTGAGTACATTATGGGTTTATTACGGAAAACAGAATCAAGAGGGAGTAGCTGTAGTTGGGATCGTTCCAAGTGGGCTGCCGTCAATTAACTTTCCTGATCTTAAATGGAGTACTTTAAAGAATTTATTTCCAATTGCTCTAACAATAGCAATAGTAGCTTACACGGAAGCTATTTCTATATCAAAAACAATCGCGGATAAATATAAATATTACGAGCTTGACCCTAATCAAGAACTTATTGCTTTAGGAACATCAAATATAGTCGGTTCATTTTTTCAATCATATCCAACCACAGGTGGATTTTCTAGAACAGCTGTAAACGATCAAGCAGGAGCAAAAACTGGAGTTGCATCATTTATATGTGCTTTAATTGTAGCAATAATACTTAATTTTTTCACTCATTGGTTTTTTTATCTTCCAAAGGCAGTTCTGGGAGCTATAATTATTGCTGCAGTAATTAAGTTGATTGATATTAAATATGCTGTAAGATTATATAATATCAGAAAAGATGAGTTCGCGGTTTTACTGTTAACTTTTGTGTTAACTTTATTTGCTGGTATCACCCAAGGTATCCTTTTTGGAATTATCTTATCTCTACTTCTTCTTGTATACAGAGCCTCAAAGCCACATTATGCATTCCTTGGACGAATAGGAAAGACAAATTATTTTCAAAATATTGAACGCTTCCCAGATGAAGTAGTATCAAGAGAAGATCTAATTATTTTGAAGTTTGATGCTCAACTTTTCTTTGGAAATATTCAATTTTTTAAAAAACTTGTCTTTAAATCTATAAATAATAATCCTGAAAAAGTTAAAGGTTTTATCATTAATGCTAGGTCAATAAATTATGTAGATAGTACTGCAACAGAAGAATTAGTATTAATTATTGAACAACTTCAAAAAAAAGGTATTAGAGTAATGATAGTGGGTGCTATTGATCCATCAAGAGATATCATAATAAATAGTAAATTAATAAAAGTCATTAAAAAACAAAATTTATTTATAACCTCCGGAGATGCAACAGATAGTTTTGACGGAATTTCTAAAAAAACAGCATTACAAAAAAAACTCAGCAGGCAATCTAATCCATTAGATAGAAAATAAAAATTAAATTTGAAATATGATAATCGAACAAATCTACACTGAATGCCTTTCACAAGGCTCTTATTACATTTCTAGTAAAGGTGAAGCCGCTATTATTGATCCTTTACGTGAGATTAATAAATACATTCAAAAAGCAAAAATTCATAATTCTAAAATCAAATATGTCTTTGAGACACATTTTCATGCTGATTTTGTAAGTGGTCATGTTTCATTAGCAAAAGAAACTGGCGCATCTATAGTTTATGGTCCTGAAGCAAATCCAGGTTTTCAGGCTATAATTGCAAAAGATTATCAAACTTTTAAAATTGGAGATATTACTATTACGGCACTTCACACACCTGGACATACTATGGAAAGTACAACATACTTGCTTCGCGATGCTTCAGAGAAAGATGTTGCAATTTTTAGTGGTGATACCTTATTCTTAGGTGATGTGGGGCGTCCTGATTTAGCTCAAAAAGCTGCAGATATTACTCAAGAAGATCTAGCGGGTATTCTCTTTGAAAGTTTAAGAAAAAAAATTATGCCTCTTGCAGACGACGTAATTATTTATCCAGCTCATGGAGCAGGTTCTGCTTGCGGTAAAAATCTCAGTAAAGAAACAGTTGGTACTATAGGAGATCAAAAAAAAACTAATTATGCCCTGCGTAATGATATGACTAAAAAGGATTTTATAAAAGAGGTAACAGATAACCTTCTCCCTCCACCACAATATTTTCCATTAAATGTCAAAATGAATAAAAACGGCTATGAAGATATTAATAAAGTAGTTAAATCAGGAAGCAAAGCTCTAGACCCAAATTTATTCGAAAAGCTTTTAAATAAAAATAATGCGATAATCATAGATGTTCGACATCAAGAAGATTTTTCAAAGGAACATATCCCTAATTCTATTTTTATAGGATTAGATGGTAGTTTTGCTCCTTGGGTAGGCACTATCATTGGTGATGTAAATCAACCTATTCTTTTAGTCACTCCGCATGGAAGAGAAGAAGAAACAGTTATGCGACTCGCTCGTGTAGGTTTTGATAATAGCCTTGGATACTTAAAAGGAGGAATAGAGGCCTGGAAGAAAATCGGAAGGTCTACGGATTCGGTAAATGCTATAGATGCTACAGAATTAAAAAAAATAAGCGAAAAAAAAAATCTAAACATTTATGATGTTAGAAAACCTGAAGAATTTATTTCTGAACACATTCCTAATTCTCAAAATACACCTCTTGATTTTATAAATGAAAAAATAGAAACCTTCCCAAAAAAAGCTGATTTTTATATTCATTGTGCAGGAGGGTATCGAAGTATTATCGCGGCTTCAATAATTAAAAGAAAGGGGATTCATAATTTAATTGATATAAAAGGTGGGTTCGGTTCAATAAAAAAAACTGGGATGAGGCTTACTAACCTTATCCTAGAATCATCTTAAATTAATAATTTAAATCAAATAAGGATTTTTTATCAGAGGTTATTTATTGTTTATTAAATATCCATTTTGATTAATGCCTGACAAAATGTCAATATCTTTCGGTTTTTTTTTAATTTTGTAATTTAAAAACTAAAGGCCTTTAAATTTTTATGTCAGTAAAAGAACTGCAATCTTTGAAAAAAGATCCTTTGACCTATAATGGCAAAATAAGTCAATGTTCATCAAACTTGGGTAGAGTTTCCAAAAAAGCCTACATAGAAAGTTATGGTTGTCAAATGAATTTTGCCGATAGTGAGATAGTTGCTTCAATACTTTCAAAAGAGGGTTACAGCCTAACAGAAGATTTTGACAATGCCTCATTAATTCTTATTAATACTTGCTCTATAAGAGAAAAAGCAGAACAAACTGTTCGTAAAAGACTTGAATACTTTAACTCCAAAAAAAATCAAAAATCTGATATGACAGTTGGAGTTCTTGGATGCATGGCAGAACGATTAAAGCATAAATTTTTAGAGGAAGAAAAAATTGTTGACCTAGTTGTAGGACCAGACGCATATAAAGATATCCCAAACCTTCTAAAAGAAGTCTCAAATGCAAAGGAAGCAGTAAACGTTCTTTTATCAAAAGAGGAGACCTACGGAGATATTTCTCCAGTTAGATTAAACTCAAACGGGGTTTCAGCTTTTGTTTCAATCACGAGGGGATGTGATAACATGTGCACTTTTTGTGTTGTGCCATTTACACGTGGTAGAGAACGAAGTCGAGATCCTAGAAGTATTTTAAATGAAATCAAAGACTTAGTGTCTAAAGGTTATAAGGAAATCACCCTTCTAGGGCAAAATGTAGATAGCTACCTTTGGTATGGTGGTGGTTTGAAAAAGGACTTTGATAAAGCTACAGAGCTTCAACGTAGGACAGCTTTACGTTTTGAAAATCTTCTAGATTTAGTTGCTAAATCTTATTCAAAAGTTAGAATTCGTTTTTCAACTTCAAACCCTCAGGATATGTCTGTGAATGTTTTAAGGGTTATGGCAAAATATAATAATATTTGTAAATATATTCACTTACCGGTTCAGTCAGGAAGCGATGCCATCCTTAAGAGAATGAATCGTCAGCACTCTAGAGAAGAATATTTACAGCTTATAAATAATATTAGGGAAATAATTCCGAACTGTGGAATATCTCATGATATGATTGCAGGTTTCCCAAGCGAGACTGATCAAGATCATCAAGACACTTTAGACTTAATGGATTTTGTAAAATATGACTTTGGTTTTATGTTTGCATACTCTGAACGCCCCGGTACACAAGCTGCAAGGAAAATTGAAGATGATGTTACTGAAAGTGTAAAAAAGAGGCGTTTAACCGAAATCATCAAAAAACAGCAGGTTCATAGTCGTTATAGAACTAAACAATTTGTAGGAAAAATAGTTTGTGTTTTAATTGAAAAAACCTCAAAGCGCTCAGAAAATCATTGGAGTGGGAGGACTACCCAAAATACTGTAGCTGTATTCCCTAAAAAAAACTATGAGGTTGGAGATTTTGTAGATGTTAAAATTACAAGTTGTACCTCAGCAACTCTTATTGGAGATGCAATTCAAATTTCAAATAGTATATAAATAATGGATTCATTACAAAGTTTAAAACAGCGTTTTGGAATTATAGGGAATAATCTAGGCCTTAATCGGGCATTAGAAAAAAGTCTTCGAGTTTCGAATACTGATATTTCCGTCTTAGTTATTGGAGAAAGCGGAGTAGGAAAAGAAAACATCCCTAAAATTATTCACCAATACTCTCATAGAAAGCATAATAAATATATTGCTGTCAATTGTGGCGCAATCCCAGAGGGAACTATTGATAGTGAGCTTTTTGGACATGAAAAAGGAGCTTTTACTGGTGCCTCTCAAACACGTGCAGGTTATTTTGAAGTTGCGGATGGAGGAACTATTTTTTTAGATGAGGTTGGTGAATTACCATTACAAACCCAAGTTAGGTTATTGAGAGTACTGGAAAGTGGAGAGTTTATCAAAGTAGGATCTTCAAAAGTTCAAAAAACAAATGTTCGTATTGTAGCTGCCACAAATGTTAATATTACTGATGCTATTGAAAAAGGAAAGTTTAGAGAGGATTTATATTATCGCTTAAGTACAGTTGAGATAGCTCTTCCTCCTCTCAGAGAAAGAAAAGAAGATATTGTTTTACTTTTCCGAAAATTTGCATCTGACTTCGCGCAAAAGTATCATATGCCCCCTATTCAATTGGATGAACACGCTCGAGTACTAATGACTGATTATCGCTGGGGTGGAAATATCCGGCAATTACGTAACGTTGCAGAGCAAATTTCAGTACTAGAGAAAGAACGCCAAATTAATGCTGCTAGAATCCGTCTATATCTTCCAGACCGTAAGTCTCAACTCCCAGCTTTAGTTGATAAAAAGGAAGGTAAAAGTGATTTTTCTTCTGAAAGAGAGATCCTTTACAAGGTGCTTTTCGATATGAAAGGGGACTTAAATGATTTGAAAAAACTAACCTTGGATTTAATAAAAAACGATTCTGAAAGTCAAGTAAATGAAAAAAATCAGAGTCTGATTGAAAAAATATACGGTAAAGAATCACTTTCTGATGAAAACTCAAGCATTGATAAAGTCTCTCTTGATTCTGATACTCCTAAGGTTCCCTCGATTAATACTGACGACAAATATACTTACGCTGAGACTATTGAAGAAGAAGAGCCGCTATCACTACACGAAAAAGAACTAGAAATGATTACTCAGGCCTTAATTAGAAGTAAAGGAAAGCGTAAATTAGCTGCAAAGGAATTAGGAATTTCAGAACGAACTCTTTACCGAAAAATCAAACAATTTGACCTAAATGATATTGACTCTAAATAAAATACTTTGGTTTCTTTTCTTTGTAATTACATTTAATAGTTGTGGTATTTACTCATTTACAGGGGCTTCGATACCTGCTGGGGTGACTTCTTTTCAAGTAAATTTTTTTGAAAATCTAGCTGGAAATCGTCCAGGATCAATTGTAGAACCTGGCTTAGATAATGACTTTACAAATGCACTTCAAGATATTATTATTAATCAAACTCCTTTAAACTTGGTTAGTGAAAACGGTGAATTGATTTATGAAGGAGAGATAACCAAATACAGCGTTACTCCAATGTCAGCAACTGCAGAAATAACAGCAGCACAAAACCGTTTGCAGATGTCAGTTGATTTTCGATTTTTTAATACAAAAAATGAAGAAGAAAACTTCGAAAAGGTGTATTCGTTCTTTTATGATTTTCCTGCTGAATTACAAGTTTATGATGTGATTGATTCTGCACATAAAGAAATTTTTGATCGAATCACACAGGATATTTTTAATGACACCCTGGCAAAATGGTAATAAATGACCCCCATTCATTAATGACCTTATTGGATCAATTTGATCCTAAAAATGAGAAGCAATTCAATATTTTAAAAAAACTTATAAAACATTACCCTAATTTTCACATAATTCAAGCCTACTATCTCAAAGCTGTTCAACAATTAGATCCTGAAAATTTTGACAAAACCCTGTCTCACACAGCAATCGCTACATATAATAGAGAACTTTTGTATGAATTTATTGAAGCCCCATTTTCTAGCATAAGAGAAGGTGGAAGAATTAATGCTAATTTAAGTCCGGATCAAATAAAAACTAATGATAATCAGGAAAAATCTTATTCAGAAAAAAAGCAATATGAATTGCCTAATTCATTACGCTTTTCAGATTGGGCAAGTTATTTTAGAGCAAATAAAGAACAAAAAAAGGAACATAAAATTACAGATAAATTTAAGATGATCGATTCCTTCTTAGCTAATCGAAAGAAAATTGTCCCAGATAGAGATTATAATATAAATGAAGATCTTAGTGAAAAAAGCTGGACATCACCTGATGAATTAATGACAGAAACTCTGGCTAAAGTTTTCGTCAAACAAAAAAAATACGACAAAGCACTTGAAGCCTTTCAAATATTAGGCTTGAAATATCCAGAAAAAAATAGTTTCTTTGCAAACCAAATAAAAAAAATTAAAAAAATGCAAAAACAAAAAAATAATTAAAATGAGTACATTTTCAATATTCATATCACTTATAGTTTTAGTGTGTTTCTTATTAGTACTCGTTGTGATGGTTCAAAATCCAAAAGGTGGGGGACTTTCCTCCTCATTTGGCGGGGGAACACAACAAGTTGGTGGAGTTCAAAAGACATCAGATTTTTTAGATCGAAGTACATGGATTCTAGCAACAATGTTACTTGCTCTAATTTTGATTTCAAACGTAACATTGTCCTCAAAAGAGAGTTCTCTAGATTCAAAGCTTATTGAAAATGGTTCAATTGAACAAACAATTCCAGAAACACCTGAGCAGATACCTGAAATACCTGAGATAGAAAATTAACATTTTCCGTTAAGTGTTTACTGACAGGCTGACATTTTTGGTACCAAAATGGCATCTATCAATGTCTTGGCATAATTTCTGAAATTAAAATAAAAAAAAATTAAATTATGAGTAAAATATCAATTAAACCTCTGGCAGATAGAGTTCTTGTAGAACCTGCTGCTGCTGAAACAAAAACATCATCTGGTATCATAATCCCAGACAGTGCAAAGGAAAAACCCCAGAAAGGCACTGTCGTAGCAATTGGGCCAGGGACTAAAGAAAACCCTATAACAGTATCTGTTGGTGATAGCGTATTATATGGAAAATATGCTGGAACAGAATTACAACATGAGGGTAATGATTATTTAATAATGAAAGAAAGCGATATTTTCGCAATCGTGTAACAAAGTAAAATTATTATAAAATGGCAAAAAAAATAGAATTTGATCTTGAAGCAAGAGATGGTATAAAACGCGGTGTAGATGCACTTGCAAACGCTGTTAAAGTAACCCTAGGTCCAAAAGGGCGCAACGTAATTATAGGTAAAGCTTTTGGCGCTCCTCAAGTAACTAAAGATGGAGTCACGGTTGCGAAAGAAATTGAACTAGAAGAAGCTCTCGAAAATATGGGTGCTCAAATGGTGAAGGAAGTTGCTTCTAAAACTAATGATCTTGCAGGAGATGGAACCACCACTGCCACTGTATTAGCTCAAGCTATTGTAAAAGAAGGTCTTAAAAATGTAGCTGCAGGTGCAAATCCACTAGACCTTAAAAGAGGAATAGATAAATCTGTGGATGCTATAGTAGCTTCTCTACACAAACAATCAGCTGCAGTTGGGGATTCCTCTGAGAAAATTCACCAAGTAGCAAGTATTTCAGCTAATAATGATCCAACTATTGGTGGATTAATTACTGAAGCTTTTGAGAAAGTCGGTAAAGAAGGAGTAATTACTGTTGAAGAAGCGAAAGGGACTGATACTTATGTAGATGTTGTTGAGGGAATGCAATTCGACCGTGGATATTTATCTCCTTATTTTGTTACTGATTCAGAAAAGATGGAAGCTGATTTAGAAACACCTTATATTTTGTTATATGACAAGAAAATTTCTACTATGAAAGATTTACTTCCTGTTTTAGAGCCTGTATCTCAAACTGGCAAACCCCTTCTGATTATTGCTGAAGATGTTGACGGAGAAGCACTCGCTACTTTAGTGGTTAATAAACTTAGAGGTGCCCTTAAAATCGCAGCTGTAAAAGCTCCTGGTTTTGGAGATCGTAGAAAGGCGATGTTGGAAGATTTAGCAATCCTTACAGGCGGTACTGTAATTTCTGAAGAAAGAGGTTTTACACTAGAAAATACTACCATAGAAATGCTAGGTACTGCGGAAAGTGTAACTATAGACAAGGATAATACTACTGTTGTAAATGGAAGTGGAAATTCTGATGACATTCAAGCTCGTGTGAATCAAATCAAATCTCAAATCGAAACAACTACCTCAGATTACGATAAAGAGAAACTTCAAGAACGTCTTGCAAAATTATCTGGTGGAGTAGCTGTACTATATGTTGGTGCGCCATCTGAAGTCGAGATGAAAGAGAAAAAGGATCGTGTAGACGATGCCCTTCATGCAACTCGTGCTGCTGTTGAAGAGGGTATTGTTGCCGGTGGTGGAGTAGCCCTCCTGAATGCTAAAAAAGCTTTAGGTAAACTTAAAGTTGAGAATGCCGACGAAACTACAGGGGTACAAATTATAAGTAAAGCTGTAGAAGCTCCACTAAGAATTATTGTTGAAAATTCAGGTGGAGAAGGGTCTGTAGTTATATCAAAAGTTTCTGAAGGTGACAATAACTTTGGATATAATGCTAAGGATGGATCCTATGTTGACATGCTTAAAGAAGGGATCATTGATCCTAAAAAAGTTGCTCGTGTTGCTTTAGAAAATGCTGCATCAGTTGCTGGAATGATTCTCACGACCGAATGTGCGTTAGTGGACATCAAAGAGGATGCTCCTCCCGCTGGTCCTCCAATGGGTGGAGGCATGCCAGGCATGATGTAAGAATTTTTATAATTAAAAAAAGGCTCCAAATTTGGAGCCTTTTTTAATTAATTAGTCCGTTTGTAAAGACAGCACATTGGAAGTTCATTATAAACAGAATCAAGAGCTTTAAACATAGGAGTGTCATGCCCAACAGATGATATCGCAGCTTGCACATTTTTTAAAGAAATTTTATTAGAATTATAGATTACAGAAATTAGATTTGAGGGAATATCCCAGTTAGCGTACTTAACACCTTGTTTTGATAAAGCAGCTTTTTCAATACGCTTTTTACAAATTTCACAGTTTCCAATAACTTCAAAGCTGGCTTTTTCATTCTTTTTATTTTGAGCGCTAATTGCTAATGGTACAATTAAAAAAAATATCAGGTAGAAATGTTTCATAAAATTTTTAGGTTAAAGATAATTAAAAATTCCATCGTAAACCAGCATAAAACATTCTTCCGAAAACAGGAGCATAGATCTGTGCAGTATCAAAATTAATCCCAAAAGGATCTTCTGATCCTATAATAGGATTTAACTGTTTGTAATCTCCAAGATTTTCAACACCTGCATATAGCTCAAAAGAACCCGTAAAAGCTCGAGTTAATTGAGTATTCCACAAACCATATGCTGAAGCATAACTGCCAACTATATCTCTTTGAGTATTAACCAAACGCTGTTTTCCTAAAGCATGATAAGTCAAATCCCAACGCCACTGACCTAGCTTAACATTTCGGACTGATTCCCATGCTAAATTTGCAAAAAATCTGTTTTGTGGCTGTAAAGGTCGTTGTAAAAGTCCTGAATTATAAGTAGTTTGAACGTCATAATTTTTATATGCAAAACGAAGATTAATTGCTTTTAAAGGATTATAATCAATTGAAAGTTGAAAACTATTTGCACGACTTACACCCTCCAAATTATAAAACGAAATTTGACCTTCCTTTTCCCAATCTACTACCACTTGGTCTATGAAATTAGTAATATAATAATCCGCAGTAATGTCTCCGCCTCTTCCAAAAAGATTAAAAATCTGGCGTATACTTGCACCATAATTCCATGCCTTTTCAGGATTTAAATTATAAATAGATCCCCCATTTTTATAGATGTTGATCTGACGGTTAGTTCCAAAAAGGCTTTGATTTTCTGCAAAAATATTAGCTGCTTTTCGTCCGCTACCAACTGAAAATCGAATGATAGTATTTTCCTTAGGCGAATATCTAAGATTTAAACGTGGTGTAAGAAAAGTTCCCAAATGATTATGAATATCTATACGAATCCCAGCTATAAGGGAAAAGTTTTCCAAACTGTCATAACTGTACTCAAAAAAACTTCCTAAGGAACGATCGATTCTATTAAAGTAAAAAGTATCTACAATTTCTGAATAGCTGTCATACGAAAAGTTTATTCCTAATTTAAATTTATTATTGGTATTTCCAATAATAGAGTTAAATAATAGATTAGTATATAGACTTTCATGATCAATATCGTAAATTCTAAAACCATAAAATGAATCTTGTATATGATTGCTGAAGGCTGATTGAAAACCAAAGCTCTGATAAGGTAATTCTGGGAAAACATATCCAATTTTTAATGAAGCGTCAATCCTATTTGAATTTATCTCACTCCCCCAAAGATTTTGATTGGTAACCTCTTGAAGATTAAAACCCAAAGCCCCTAATTGTTTTTCATCTTGCATCAAACGAATCGTTGCGAAACCAACCCAGCCTTTTTCAGCATCTATATATTGCCAACGATTTAAGATATTAGTTTGCTGGGAAATTGGAACATCTAAAAAAGCATCCCCATTTCCATCAATCTCTTGTGCCCTAAGATTTCCATGAAAAAACAAACCACTACTCCATTTGTTATTAATTTTCCAATTTCCCTGCAAATTTGCTTCTCGGCGACCATTCGCTGAAGTAAATAAATTAAAAAACAAAGGAATATCTGAAAAAGGCTTTTTGATTTCAGTATTTATTTGACCTGCAATACTTTCGAAACCATTGACCACACTTCCTGCACCTTTTGTAATCTGAATACTCTCGATCCAGGTACCAGGAGTGAATGTCAACCCGTAAGCCTGAGAAGCTCCTCGGACCATGGGAACATTTTCTTCTGTAATTAACAAGTAAGGACTAGTGAGTCCCAACATGCGAATTTGCTTAGTTCCTGTAAGCGCATCAGAAAAGTTAACATCTATTGATGGATTGGTCTCAAAACTTTCTGAAAGATTGCAACATGCAGCTTTTAGTAATTCGGCAGTGTTGACATTTATAATATTTTGTGCCTTAAAGTAAGATTTTTGAATTGCTTTTTGCCTTTGAGTAAGTGTTACTTCATTTAAAGATTCGATATTAGTTTCATCCAAAAAATGAATTAAAAAACGATTTTCTTTTATACTAAGCGTATCTGATTTAAAGCCAATATAACTAATTATAATTCGTTCTTCAGGACCTAAATAGGGAAGAGAAAATTTCCCTTCTTCATTTGTTATAGTTCCAGTTTGTGAATTTAGCCAAAAGACATTTGCACCAATTAATGGAATGGTTTTATTATCGTCTTTAGCAAGTATCATCCCCTCAAGATTCTCTTGGGCGAAGAGTTGCATAAGGTTCAGTCCTATTATTAAATAAATATATTTTTTCAATTATTATCTTTTATGAGTAAAGTATTCCTATTATTAAATTGTTAAAATAATAAGGGATATTTAGCCATAAAAAATAAAAGACTTCTGTAACAAAAAGAGTTTGTCAGATCTGGGGGGTGGAGGATTATATTTTGAAAAAACTTCAGAAGCGAAAAAAGCTTCACAATAGATATTATTTAATGGAAGAAGAATCGCTACATCAAGATCTATCAATTTAGGGAAAACTTCTAAATGCTCTTTTTGATATTCATGATTTTGAAATAGTAGCAAATCATCTTCACAGCATGATTTTTTTGAAAATTCTTTTTTAAGTGGGTCTTTAGAATTTTTTGGAGATTCCATCATCTCACAATTGGTAGACATATGGGCTAAAGAAATTTCAGCAATCCTGTCACCACAATAATGAATATTTAAAGCATAGCCAGTCTGAGTCGAAAAGACTAGTAGAGCAAATAAAAAACTTACTGACTTTTTGTAATCCATATTGCAAATATACATATTTAAAAAAAATAATCTATTAAAAGAATGCTGGACATGGACAGCATAATAGTATTTTCTATTAGAGTAGCTTCAGTCATAGGAAGTTTTATTGCAGTTCCTAGACAGGCACATTCTATTTCAGATTTTTCAAGTAAAACACGAATCACACCAAAGGTTGTAAAAGACAAAATAACTAGCGTAATCAATAAAACCAGGAGTAAATGTAATTCTGCTAAGTAAGCTATTCCCAAAAAAGTTTCAATAAAGGGATATATTTCTGCATAACCGGGAATTCTTTTTGCTAAGGGATCGTAGCGTTTAAATGAATCCGGAAATCCTTGATAGTCTAGAAACTTAAAAAAACTAAAGACAATAAAAAATAACCCCATAAAGATATACATGCCTCTTTGGGGGGTGGTGTTAATTTTATAGGATAAAAATAGGGTTCCAGCAATCAGATATGTTAAGATTAATAATAGAGGAGTAAGTTGTTTTAATTTAGAGGTTTTCGTTTTCACTGAAGAATAAATAGCTTCATTAACGGAATATTTGGACCCCAAGAGGTTTGAAATATCTTCAGCATTAACTCGTATATTAGACTTAATTTGAGCTAATCCTGTTTCAAGTGAGACCTTAACATCTTTAACTTGATCAATGCCCTTAATTTTCTCTGCAACTTTTTTTTGACAGGCCAGACAGGTCATTCCTGAAATATAAAATTCAAATTTCATTTCATTTAATCTTAAATAAAATTAATTAAATATCTGTAATTAAAAGCATACTTGAATTTAAGTAGTAAGTAAAGATTGTTTATTTTTGTTTGACAATGTTAACAACTAAATATTCAATCCTATTAGAAAAAGTTATAATAGCTTTAAATGCTAATAATAATCCTTTAAAAGGGCTAGAAGCGTCTTGTGATATTCTCAGGGAAAGTTTTGACCACTATGATTGGGTTGGATTTTACTTTGCGGACCATAAAGCCAAAATGTTACATCTTAAGGTCTTCTCTGGAATTCCTACCGAACATACAACTATCCCATTTGGTCGGGGAATTTGTGGTCAAGTAGCAACTTCGAATAAAAATTTTATAGCCCCCAATGTTCAAGAACAAGATAACTATATATCCTGTAATATTGATGTGAAATCTGAGCTTGTCGTCCCCTTGTTTCTTGGAGAAAAAAATATTGGACAAATTGATATTGATTCTAACACACTTAACTCTTTTTCAAAAGAAGATGAATTTTTACTTGAAGATTGTTGTGAACTAATATCAAAAAAATACGGTTCCTCATTATTAAGTTTATAGTTTACCATGCACAATAAAAAAATTTCTTCTGCCCTTATTTCCGTATTTAATAAAACAGGTTTAGAACCTTTAATCCAGGTATTAGTTGACAACGGGGTTTCCTTGTATTCCACAGGAGGGACAGAACATTTTATTCGAGATATGGGTCATGAAGTAAAACCTATTGAAAATTTAACAGGGTATCCTTCAATTCTTGGAGGGCGTGTCAAAACAATGCACCCAAAGGTTTTCGGTGGTATTCTAAACAGATCTGATAATCCCTCAGATCAAAATGAAATTGAAAGCTTTGAAATTCCAAATTTTGAGTTGGTCATTGTGGATTTATATCCTTTTGAAAAAACAATAACTGGTAATGCAACCGAGAGTGAAATCATTGAAAAAATCGATATTGGTGGAATTGCTCTAATTAGAGCGGCAGCAAAAAACTTCAAAGATGTCTTTTGTATTTCAAACAAAGAGGATTATAATGATTTTATTGATATTTACAATAATTCATCCGGTGCTCCTTCATTAAAAGATCGAAAAAAATTTGCTATAAAAGCATTTCATGTTTCTTCTCATTATGATTCTGCCATTTTTAATCACTTTAATGAAACTCAAAATCATCTAAAACTTAGTATGAGTGATGCTCAACTGCTTCGTTATGGTGAAAATCCCCATCAAAAGGGGTACTTTTATGGCCCTCTTTCTGAATTAATGGAACAAGTTCATGGAAAAGAAATTTCTTATAATAACTTATTGGATATAGATGCCGCAGTAAATCTGATGTCAGAATTTTACGAGGGGAAACCCGCTTTTGGTATCTTAAAGCACAACAATGCTTGTGGTTTTGCTATTCGAGAAACTTTGGCCAAAGCCTACAGCGACTCACTAGCTGGAGATCCCATTTCTGCTTTTGGAGGTATTTTAATTAGCAATAAGACACTAGATACAGCTACCTCAGTATTAATAAATGATCTATTTTGTGAAGTTTTGATTGCCCCAGCATATCAGACAGATGCGCTCGAGATATTAAAGAGGAAAAAGAATCGAATTATTTTAATTCAAAAAGAAAATAAATTACCGAAAGAAAGTCTTCGGAGTTGCCTAAATGGTATCTTATTACAAGATCGAGATTTTAAAACTGATCATGAAAAAGAACTAACAATAGCTACTCGAATACCTCCGAGTATTGGAGAAGTTCGAGATCTCATATTTGCTTCTAAAATCTGTAAGCATACAAAGTCTAATACTATAGTTATTGCAAAAAATCATCAACTTATTGCTTCTGGAACAGGGCAAACCTCAAGAGTTGATGCTTTAAATCAAGCTATTCAAAAAGCCAAAAAATTTAACTTTAATCTTAAGGATGCTGTTATGGCAAGTGATGCTTTTTTCCCCTTTCCAGACTGTGTTGAAATAGCAAATAAATCAGGTATTAATTCAGTTATTCAGCCAGGTGGTTCTATCAATGATAATCTTTCAATATCCTATTGTGATAATAATGGAATGCGAATGGTTTTCACAGGAACAAGGCATTTTAAACATTAATTCTTAATTTTACCAATATTTAGGATTTAAAATGGGACTTTTTACAGAAGAAATAGCAATAGACTTAGGTACAGCCAATACACTTATTATTCACAACGATAAAGTTGTTGTAAATAGCCCATCAATAGTTGCTATAGATCGAACAACAAACAAAGTTATTGCAATTGGACAGGAGGCTAATATGATGCAAGGAAAAACACATGAAAATATTCGTACAGTTCGTCCTTTGAAAGACGGTGTTATTGCTGATTTTAACGCCTCTGAACAAATGATTAATCGTTTGATCAAGAGCATACCTGCACTACATAGACGTTTTTTTTCACCCTCTCTCCGAATGGTAATTTGCATCCCCTCAGGAATTACAGAGGTAGAAATGCGTGCGGTAAAAGAATCTGCAGAACGTGTAAATGGAAAAGAAGTTTATCTTATTCATGAGCCTATGGCGGCAGCAATCGGTATAGGAATTGATATCATGCAGCCAAAAGGAAATATGATTGTAGATATTGGAGGAGGAACTACAGAAATTGCTGTAATTGCACTTTCAGGTATTGTCTGTGATAAATCGATCAAAATTGCTGGAGATGTATTTACTAGTGATATTATTAATTATATGAGAGGTAAACATAATCTATACATTGGAGATCGCACTGCAGAAAAAATAAAAATTCTTGTTGGAAGTGTTGTCGAAGATCTTGAAAATCCTCCAGAAGATATGTCAGTTCAAGGAAGAGATTTAATGTCCGGTAAACCAAAGCAGGTACTGATTAATCATGCTGAAGTAGCTAAAGCTTTGGATAAATCAGTAATCCGGATTGAAGATGCTATTATGGAGGCGCTTTCTCAAACACCTCCAGAACTATCTGCTGATATATACAATACCGGGATATACCTAGCAGGTGGAGGTGCGCTTTTACGTGGTTTGGATAAACGCCTTTCTCAGAAAACTGATCTACCTATTTATGTAGCAGAAGATCCTTTACAAGCTGTTGTTCGAGGCACTGGTATAGCTTTAAAAAATACAGAACGATTTAAGACAGTCCTAATAAAATAATTTGGTATGCAGCGAATTTTGAACGCGCTCGTACGATTTAGAAACCCTATTTTATATTTTTTGCTTTTAGGTATTTCGTTACTGTTTTTAAATGGTAGTAGTAATTTTCATAGAAATCAACTAGAAAAATATGGCTTGTATTTTTCACAAAGTATTTTTAATGTTAGTTATAATATAAAAAATTATTTAAACCTTAAAAAAATTAATGAAAGGCTTCTAGAGGAAAACGAATTATTAAAAGATCTTCAACTTAAATCTAATAGAATACCATTGTATCCAGATTTTCTAAAAATAAAAAGGCGTTTTCCATTTAAGGTAAAAGTTGCTAATGTGATTAAAAATAGCTTTTTAAATCAACGTAATTATATAATAATAGATAAAGGTTACGTCGATGGAATAACTCAAGAAATGGGTGTTATTTCAGATCAAGGTATTGTAGGGATTGTAAAATCTGTTTCTAAACATTACTCTAGCGTAATTTCAATTTTAAACCAGGACTTAAAAATAAATATTAGGCTAAAAAATAGTTCAGCATTTGGAACTTTATCTTGGAAGGGAATAAATCCAAATAATTTTCAGGTAGATGACGTAGTAGCAAACAGTTTAATTATAGAGGGAGACACAATATTAACTGGAGGAATGTCTTCTTATTTTCCACTAGGTATTCCTTTGGGAAAGATTTCATCATTCAAATCAGATGATAAAAGTGGATATTATAAGATTGATGTATCGCTTTTTGAAGATCCTTCTCAAGTCTATTATGTATATGTGATTGAAAATAAAGATATTGTGGATATAAAAAAGTTAAAACAAAATTTACCTGAATGAATAGAGATTTAATCACTTTACTCCTTTCGTTTGTAACTCTTGTTTTAATTCAGGTGATACTCTTTAATAATATCAATATATTTGGTTTTATCAATCCAATGATATACTTACTTTTCCTTGTTATTTTTCGTTTTGATAGTGATCAGACACTTTTTATTCTAATTTGTTTTATACTTGGTTTTTGTATCGATTTTTTATCTCAATCAGGAGGTGCACATACAATTGCTTCTTTAACAACTGGTTTTTTAAGACCTTTACTAATAAAATACTCATTTGGTGTAACCTCTGAAATTCCTTCCACATTCCAAAATGATTCTAGAATTACGAATAAATTTCTTTTTTTAGGTCTTTTAATTGGGATCCATCATCTTCTTTATTTTATTATTGTTTATTTTAATTGGAGTGCTTACTATCTTATTTTAAAGAATGTAATACTAACTTCACTTTTTTCACTAATTTTAATTGCATTGGTATCCAATTTTTATAAAAAATTAAATGATTCGTAAAATTGTCTTATTGATATTTACTATTGGAAGTTCATTAATTTTTATCTTCCAACTGATGGCCTTACAATTATTTAATTCAGAATATTCCAAGCTCTCGTTAAGTAATGCTATAGAAAAACGTCCTGTATACCCAATTAGAGGCTTGATCTATGATAGAAATGGAGCTCTTTGGGTTGCAAATAAACCTGTTTATGATCTAATGGTCGTTCCTGAAAATTTAAGTGTCTTCGATACTCTTGAATTAAGTTCAAATTTAAATATTTCCAAGGAAGAGCTTCACCAGAGAATAATTAATGCAAATAGATATTCTAAAAAAATTCCTTCTGTGATTGTAAGGCAATTATCGATGGAGAAAACCTCTAGGCTTCAAGAGAAAATGTGGAAATTTCCAGGTTTCTACTTTCAAAAAAAGTCTACTCGTGACTATATACTCCCAATAGGATCTAATATTTTAGGCTATACAAGTGAAACCAATCAAAATGAAATAAAAATAACACCCTCTAAACTTACAGAAATCGATGAGATTAAATTGATAGAATTCAGGAAAGTAGTTAGTGATGACGATTATCTTTCATATTCGCCAATAAATAAGATGCTTGAAAATTATGATGTCGGAGAGATGATTGGTAGACAAGGTATTGAAAAAAACTATGAAAAAGAGTTACGTGGAACAAAAGGTATTCAATTCTTTCAAAAAGATCGATTCAACAGAATTATCGGATCCTATGAGAAAGGCAAGTTTGATTTAGATCCGAAAGCACCTCAAAATCTTACTCTGACAATAGATGCTATACTCCAAAACTATGGAGAATCTCTTATGACGAATAAAAGAGGAGGAATAGTAGCCATAGAGCCAGAAAGTGGAGAAGTTTTAGCCCTAGTAACTGCTCCTAGCTATGATCCAAATATGCTAGTCGGTAGGGATCGCTCAAAGAATTTTAATGAACTAGTAAAAGACTCAATAGCTAAGCCGCTCTTTGACAGAAGTCTACAGGCTGTATATTCTCCAGGTTCCCCTTTTAAAACATTAAATGCTCTCATTGGCCTTCAGGAAAAAGTTATTACACCAGAAACAATTTTTACCTGTGATAAAGGACATTACTATGGAAGAGGTGCATTTATGGGATGTCATAACCCCATTGGAACAAAAAGTGATTTAATCAAAGGTATTTATAGCTCCTGTAATAGTTATTTTGCTAAAACTTTTGTTCGTATAATAAACAGTCAATCAACTCCTGCAAAAGGCGTAGATCTTTGGAGAAAACATTTAGAAAAATTTGGATTAGGAGATTTTTTAGGTTATGACTTACCAATTGGAAAAAGAGGATTTATTCCTGGTAGTAGTTATTATAATAATTGGTATCCTAAAGGAGGTTGGGGGGCTACTACTTTAGTATCCAACGCAATTGGTCAAGGGGAAATTCTAACTACCCCTATTCAAATGGCTAACTTTACTGCTACTATTGCTAATCGAGGGTTTTTTAAAAAACCGCACTTTAAAAAAGCTATTTCAAAAAAAATAAGTGATTCTTTATATCCTAAAAATCAAACTCTTATTGAAGCTAAACATTTTGAAACGGTAATTGAAGGTATGCATCAGGTTGTTGAAAGAGGGACTGCACGTATAGCTAAAATCAAAGGAATTGAAGTTTGTGGAAAAACAGGTACTGTTGAAAATTTTATACTATTAAATAATCAAAAAACGCAACTTACAGATCATTCCATTTTTATTGCTTTTGCACCCAAAAATGACCCTAAAATAGCCATTGCTGTATTTATTGAAAATGGTTATTGGGGTGGAAGATGGGCAGCCCCAATTGCAAGTTTAATGATTGAAAAATATCTTAAAGGGGAAGTGAAGCGTAATTGGCTAGAAAATAGAATGCTCAATGGAAGTCTAATGGCCGAATATGAAAAGCCCCTCTTAGGTAACCCTTTCACTATTAATGACTAATAAAATTCTATTTCGCTTGGATTGGTTAAGTCTAATGATCTTTTTATTATTAATAATATTTGGAATTATAAATATCTATTCGACAACTTTATCAGAAAATCCAGTTTCATTACTTGAATTGGATTCTCCAGTTGCCAAACAACTATGGATTTTTATATTTTCTCTTTTTTTTCTGCCAATAATATTATATATCAATTCTAATTTTTTTCAACATTTATCTTTAATTTTTTACGTTATTTCAATATTTAGCTTAATAGGGCTCTTTTTTTTTGGTCAAAAGATTTCAGGTGCTACTTCGTGGTATTTGATAGGTGGTTTTGGACTCCAACCCTCAGAATTAGCAAAGATTACAACTTCACTATTATTAGCTAGTATTCTAAGTTCAATTCAGATGGATATAAATAAAAGAGCTTTTTTGTTTAAAATATTTTTAATTATCGTGCTTCCTATTATCCTTATTTTGATGCAGCCCGATGCAGGATCAGCTCTTATTTATCTAAGTTTATTTTTTGTTTTACTTCGTGAAGGTATGAGTATGAAAACACTTTATTTTGGAATAGGTCTTCTTTTAATTTTTATTCTGACTCTAGTTTTCGATCCAATAATCTTGAGCACGGCTTTTTTGATTATTTTCATTTTGATTTATAGACTAATTCTTTACAACTCTCCTAGAACTGGGAAAATTTCCTATTTAATCATATTAGGGATTTCTATTTTTTTTAGTTTTTCAGTAAATTTTATATTTAATTCTGTCTTTGAGCAAAGACATAGAGATCGCTTTAATATTATCTTAGGTTTAGAAAATGATACTAAAGGAATTGGTTATAATATAAATCAATCCAAGATTGCCATTGGTTCCGGTGGTTTTTCTGGAAAAGGATTTTTAAATGGAACTCAAACAAAAGGGGGCTTTGTTCCAGCACAGCATACTGATTACATCTTTAGTACAGTAGGTGAAGAATGGGGGTTTATTGGAAGCAGTGGTTTAATAATTCTATTTACTATTCTGATTCTAAGAATTATTTACAGAGCAGAAAAACATATTCAACCATTCCCAAGAATCTTTTCATACTGTTTTGCTAGTATGTTATTTGTTCATTTTTTTATCAATATTGGTATGACCTTAGGGCTCGTTCCAACAGTTGGGATACCACTACCATTTATAAGTTACGGAGGCACTAATCTAATTACATTTAGTTTAATGTTTTTTATTTACTTAAATCTTGACGCAAATCGTTTGAATTAATGTCTTACGTCTAATGCATCTCTTAGGCTATTACCAAGCATCATAAAAGCTAAAACTAAACTCATTATAGCTAGTCCAGGTATGATTGCCAAATAAGGTTTGCCAAGTAGTAGATACCTAAAGTGATTTTTAACCATACTACCCCAACTAGGAATTGGGGGTTGGGCACCAATCCCCAAAAAACTTAATCCACTTTCCATCAAAATAGCGCTTGCAAAATTTGCAGTCGAGATTACTATTAATGGTGGAATTAATAAAGGAAGTATATGATTTATTAAAAGTCTTGCTTTAGAAAATCCAAGTGTAATACCTGCTTTAACATATAATTCTTCTTTAGTGGATTTCACTAAACCTCTAACAATTCTAGCAACTTCAACCCACATAGTAAGGCCAACAGCTATAAAAACTTGCCAAAACCCACGTCCCAAAGCCAAAGTAATAGCTATAACCATCAAGAGAGTAGGAATTGACCACATAACATTAATTAACCACATAATTAGCTTATCAATCCACCCTCCATAAAAACCTGCTATAGACCCCAAAAAAACACCAATTAACAATGAAATAATTACTGCTATAAATCCAATTGAAATTGAAATTCTTGAGCCTACAATCAGACGGCTTAGCAGGTCTCTACCATAATTATCCGTCCCCAAAAGAAAACGCTTTTCTTTAATGTAATTTGCTTCTATTTCCTTTCTATTAGTGCCTGTAGGAAATTGACTAAAATCCTTTTCTTCAAAATAATCAGTAGCATTTCCAAAACGTTTATATGCTATCCCATTATTATGCCAATAAACTTCCTTGATTGGTATTTCCTCAGTCGAATTTATATCTCCTGAAAAAAAAATTTTTTTATCTGCTAAATTAGTTTCAGGAATAATTAAAAACATACAAGAAAACCCAGGGGGTTTAGAATGTATTGAAAGATGCATTTGATTAGCAAACTGAGTTTTATCAGGAGAAAGGTGGTAGGCAAAAATTGCTAGTAAACAAATTACCAAAATGAACATGGTGCTTGCAAGGGCCCAAACGTCCTTTTTTAAAATTTTTAAAGCACGTTTTAAATCCAACTGGGTTTATTGTTTTTTATTTTGTGCGATAGTTTGTTTTCTTTGGATTGATGAAGAAAGATCTTTAAGAATTTTGACAGCTTCGGAAATATAAATATCCTTTTTAAGAGCCTCTTGAGCTCGATTACGCTTTTCTGAAGTTACAGAATTTGGTTCATCTTTAGTGCCAGCTTCTGGAAGCCATTGAAATTCATATGATGATTCATACTCAGATAGTTTTTTAAACCGTTTAGCATATTCTTTTTTAGTATCACGCTCTGATTTGAAAGATTCATAATCTAAAAAATAGCTGAAATCATTTTGTTGTTGTTTTACCCAAAGAGCCTGTTCATTAATCAATTCTATAATAGGATTTTCTTTAAGTCTCTTATTACTCTGTTCTAGAGCATAGTTATAATTAATAATAGAAGAAGGCTTGTAAGAAGCCGGTGTAATTCTATCCCAAGCCAAAGGATTCTCTTGATCCTTTTCGCCCATTTCAACGTAAGCATATCTATCTGGAAAGACAACGTCACTTTTAACACCTTCTAATTGAGTAGACTGTCCATTAACACGATAAAACTTGTCTGTTGTAACTTTCAATGCGCCTAAATCTCCGTAGGTGCTACCTGAAATCATACGGTTTAGATCTACAATATTTTGAACAGTGCCTTTTCCAAAAGTTTGTTTACTTCCAAGTACAATTGCACGCTTATAATCTTGAAGAGCAGCCGCAATGATTTCTGATGCAGAAGCAGAAAACTCATTAACTAAAACTACAACTGGCCCATCCCAAACCACTGTAGGATCTATATCCTTTAAAACCTCTTTGCGCCCTCCCGTACTTTTTACCTGAACCACTGGCCCTTCTTTGATAAAATAACCAGTCATATCAACTACCGTTTTTAGTGATCCTCCACCATTATTCCTAAGATCAAGTATGACACCTTTTATATTTTTAGATTTAAGTTGTTCTAGTTCTTTTTTTACATCAGTAGCTGCATTACGTTCATTATAATCATCAAAACTAATATAAAATTTAGGTAACTCTATTAAACCATATTCTCCTGATTCATCCTTTATTAGTGTTGATTTAGCATAGGTTTCCTCAAGCTCCACTACATCTCGTGTTATGGAAATTTCTTCAATATTTCCTTCGACTCGTTTAATAGTTAAAAATACTCTTGATGCTTTAGGACCTTTAATTAGTTTTACTGCATCGTCGATAACCATCCCAGAAATATCAATAGCTTCTTCTTCATTTTCTTGTCTAACTTTTAGAATGACATCTCCAACTTCTAAAAGGTTATCCCTCCAAACAGGACCTCCAGAAATAATCTCAACAACCTTAATTTGTTGTTTTTGCTTACTTAATCTTGCTCCAATCCCTTCAAATTTACCCGAAATCGACATATCAAAACGGTCTTTATCTCTGGGAGCAAAATAATAAGTATGCGGATCAAACTGACTAACAATGGAGTTTATATAAATTGAAAACCAATCCTTACGCTTGAGATCATTATAATTTTCAAAGAAATAACTCATGTTTTCAAGGATTTCTTCTCGAGAACTTTTTTCTATTTCTTCGTCAGAAAGCATTTGATAAGTTTCATCTTGTTTCTTTTTTTGATATTCTTCATCTTTCTTGGATGTAAAATTTTCAATTGCACTCAACTTAAAACGCTTTCTCCAAAGAGATTTTAATTCTAGAATATTACTGGAATAGGGTGTTTTATTATAATCCAAATTAATTTTATCTCTAATAGAAAAATCAAAAGGCTTTTCAAGTAACTTTTTGTAAAAGCCTTCTACTTGTTCCATTCGTTCCATAAGCTTAAAGAAAGTAATATTGAAAAAATCAATTTTAGTATTTTTTATTTCATCGTCAATCTTGTAACGATAAATCTCGAAGTTTTTGATGTCTGAGTTGAGAAAAAATCGATGTTGGCCATCGAGATTTTCTAAATAATATGAAAAAACATTTTCAGAAAATGTATCATTAATATTTTTTGGATCATAATGTCCACGATTTAGAACGTATGAAATGATTTCTAGTAAAAGTTTATCTTTATTAGGTTCTTCATTTTTTAAGGTAAGCCCAAACCCTAGGAAGCCAATTAAAATAAATAGTAATATCCAGTTGTATTTTCTCATGAGGGTATAGTTTTTTTCATCTTTATGGCGCCCAAATATAAGCATATTCTAAAAAGTTTATTGTTAATTTTATTTTAAAAGAAAGCGTTTAAAGTTTCTTACTTTTACTATCAAATTAAATTTATGGAGAAAAAACCGCTTATATTGGTCAGTAATGATGATGGAATTACTGCTCCCGGACTCAGAACACTTATTGAAATTATGAATGAAATTGGAGAGGTTGTTGTTGTAGCCCCAGACTCCCCAAAGTCTGCGATGGGTCATGCAATTACTATAAATTCTACCTTACACTGTGAAAAAATAAGAGTTACAAATGGCCCTCAAATTGAATATAGTTGCTCAGGCACTCCTGCAGATTGTGTTAAATTAGCTGTTAATGAACTTTTAGATCGTAAGCCTGATATTTGTGTTTCTGGGATTAATCATGGTTCTAATTCTTCTATAAATGTAATTTATTCAGGTACAATGAGTGCGGCCATTGAAGCTGGTATAGAGGGTATTCCAGCAATAGGATTTTCCCTTTTAGATTTCAAATGGAACGCAGACTTTAAACCCTTAAAAAAATTCATTCTTAAGATTACTGTTGAAGCATTGAATAATGGAATACCAAAAGGTGTAGTGCTCAATGTAAATTTTCCGAAACTTAAAGAAGAAGAAATAGTAGGGATTAAGATTTGTAGGCAAGCAAAAGCAAGTTGGATTGAAGAATTTGATAAAAGAACGAATCCTTTTGGAAGAGAGTACTATTGGCTAACTGGAACTTTTGTAAATGAAGATGAGGGAGAAGATACAGATGAATGGGCTTTGAATAATAAATACATCTCAATAGTTCCAACACAATTTGATTTAACCGCTCATCATACTATTCAACAACTTAATACATGGGATTTTTAAAAAATAAGTACTTTTTTTGGGGGATAATAGCAGGCTTACTATGGACATGTTTTGGAGTGTTAATTCTTCTATTTATTTTTTCTGACGCGACTATTGAGTATAGTTTATCAAGTCTTCATCGTCAAAATAAACTTGGCGGCTTGATCTCAATTGCTGCTTTGATAAATCTTCCTATTTTTTTTATAGCTCTTAGAAAAAAGAAATTTTCCTTTGCTTCTGGCCTAGTTGCCTTATCATTAATTTTAGTAATGTTTATTGCTTTTTTAAAAATAAATACTTAAAATAATTTAAATCTTGTGAAGTATTATATAATATCTGGTGAGGCCTCTGGCGATCTTCATTCCTCAAAACTAATTTCTAATTTAAATAGATTAGATCCAATGGCAGAATTTAGAGGCTGGGGTGGTGATTTAATGGAAAAAGAGGGAGCAATATTAGTTAAGCATTATAAAGAATTAGCTTTTATGGGATTTTGGGAGGTTATTTCTCATCTACACATTCTTTTGAGTAATATTTCGCTTTGTAAAAAAGATATTCTACAATATTCACCTGATGTAATAATATATGTAGATTATCCTGGTTTTAATCTTCGAATAGCAAAATGGGCCAAAAAAAAAGGTTTTAAAAATCACTATTATATAAGTCCACAAGTATGGGCTTGGAAAGAGAATCGAGTAAAAACAATGAAAAGATTTTTGGATGCATTATATGTTATACTTCCTTTTGAAAAAAGTTATTTTGAAGAAAGACACCAGTTCCCTGTTAATTTCGTAGGTCACCCTATAATGGATCAATTACACAAATATGAAAAAAATAAAAATTTTTTTGAAGCCAATAAGTTAAACTCCAAAAAACCTATTATTGCATTGCTTCCTGGAAGTAGATTCCAGGAAATTAAAAAAATGTTACCCCTTTTTATTCAAGTTTCAGCTCACTATAGGAAATACCAGTTCATAATTGCAGGAGCTCCGGGAATTAACGAAAAAATTTATAACAAATTTATAAAATCCTCAACCTTAAAGATTATTTTTGAGCAAACCTATGACCTTTTAGATAATAGTTTGGCTGCAATTGTCACTAGTGGTACAGCTACTCTTGAAACAGCTATCTTTAATGTACCTCAAATCGTGTGTTATAGGAGTAGCTATTTAAGTTATTGGATTGGAAAAAAAGTTGTAAATCTTAAATATATTTCATTGGTTAACTTAATCCTTGAAAAAGATGCTGTCGTTGAACTTATTCAAGATAAATGCAAATTTGAAAATCTAGACTATCAATTAAAACAACTTTTAAAGAAAAATTCTCGAGAGAAAATAAATCAGGATTATCAATTATTAAAGGGAAAACTTGGAGGTATTGGGGCAAGCGAAAAAACAGCTAATTTGATATTTAATGCTATAAATTAAATTTAAAAATTTATCAAAACTTACCCCCTGAAACGAGAAATAAAATTCTTTCTATAGTTTTCAAAATCCTCTGGTTTTGAGAAAACCTGATAATCTCCTTGTTTTATCATTTTTAAGAAAAGTTCAATTTGTTTAGGCTTTTGATACCCTACTAAGGGCATAATTGGATCCCCATTTTCACTGAAGAAGACCATGGTTGGATATCCATTTACTCCTAAAAATAGGGTAAACTGATGGGTAGCATTTCGCCCTTTCCTATTAGGATCATAATTAGGATTTTTAAAAATCTGATCATAATATCTAATTTCCTCGTTACCCTCAGCATTGAATTTGACTGCATAATAATGTTCAGATATATAGCGTGAAACATCGGGATTCTGAAAGGTATTCCTATCTAACAACTTACATGGACCACACCATTCAGTGTAAACATCCATAAAAATTTTCTTTGGTTCTTTTTTTTGAGCTTCCTGTGCCTGTGACATTGACATCCATTCTATTTTTTGAGCTGAAATATTTTTAGATGAAAACACTAATAATATAGCAATAAAAAGGCTAAGCTTCATTGCAGGGTTAATTGTAATATATTTCTTAAAAATCATATCATAATACTATTAAAATCACTTAAGCTCCTCTGCTCCATGAGTAAGCCTTTTAAGAGGTTTTAATAAAATTAATACTAATACTGCTATTATTGAACAAAAAACAAAAATTCCAGTGAAGATTTCTTTTTCTCCGGTAGTTTCAGCAAATCCTCCAATTCCTGCAGCTAGCTTGTTTCCTAGACCTGTAGCAGCCCAATAGAGCCCCATTATGGACGCTGCATACTTTACAGGAGCAAGTTTAGTTATGAATGATAAAGAAACTGGTGATGCACAAAGTTCCCCTAAAGTGTGAAACAAATAGGCTAATACTAACCAATACATTGCTGATTTACCAGATACTTCATAATCTACAGCTGCAAAACGCATAAAAATAAAGCCTATACCCATGATTAAGATCCCAATTGCTATTTTGTAAAGAGACGAAGCTTCCTTACCTTTTAATTTCCATCGCATCCAGAAACCTCCGACTAAAACAGCCAAAGTAATAATAAAAAAAGAATTTAAAGATTGGAACCATGATGCTGGTATCTCAATTCCTAGGAGTATCCTATCTGTTTTTTGTTTTGCATATAAATTCATTAGTCCTCCTGCTTGCTCAAAGGCACCCCAAAAAACAATTATTAATAAAAAAGATATTAAAAGTACTTTAACTCGGTCTTTTTCAACGGAGGTTAAATCCCTTTTTTTTAGATCATTATCTGCATGTGAAGTTTTTCCAATAAAATCTCCAATTCCAATTAAATATTTTTGCCCATAGAAATATGTTAATTGGCCGATAAACATTCCGATTGCAGCTAATCCAAATCCATAATGCCAATTGTAAGTTTCACCTACCCATCCACAAAGAATTGGTGCAACAAAGCCTCCGATATTTATACCCATGTAAAAAATATAAAATCCAATATCTCTCCTTTCATCTCCCTGTGGATATAATCCACCAACCATGCTAGAAATATTAGGTTTTAAACCTCCTACTCCTAGAATCACAAAAAAACAACCTAGGTAAAAGCTTATTTCATTATCAAAAGCTAAAATAGAATGCCCAATGCATAATAAGACACCTCCTATCATTACTGTTTTCTTTTGTCCTAAAATATTATCAGCAATCCATCCACCTGGAACTGAAGCCAAATAAACCAACATTGTATACCATCCATATAATGCAATCGCTTCAGAATTCGTCCATCCAAATCCTGGATTATCAGTATTAGTTTTAGCTACAAGGAAAAGTGTAAATAAAGCTCTCATTCCATAGTATGAAAATCTTTCCCAGACTTCGGTAAAAAAAAGTACGTACAGTCCAGCTGGATGCCCAAAAATAGTTTTTGACTGTGAATTAATTTTGACGTTTGCCATTGATTTCAGATTAATTTTTAAAGATTTTCAAATATAAATCTAGTCATTTTAGTGTATAGGTGTTTTCGGGTGTTTCCTCCATAAATTCCGTGATTTTTATCTGGATAAATCATCCATTCAAATTGTTTATCTGCTTGAATCAAAGACTCTACCATCCGCATGGTATTTTGAACATGGACATTATCATCTCCCGAACCATGAATAATTAAAAATTTGCCTTTAAGCTGATCTGCATAATTTATGGGAGAATTTGAATCATATCCTTCTGGATTTTCTTGGGGGGTTCTCATAAAACGCTCGGTATAAATAGTATCATAAAAACGCCAATTTGTTACAGGGGCAACTGCAATTGCAAAAGAAAAAACTTCGTTTCCAGTGAGTAAACAATGGGCAGCCATATGTCCTCCAAAACTCCAGCCCCATATACCGATTCTTTTATTATCTATAAATGGTAATTGCCCCAAGGTTTTGGCCACAGCAATCTGATCCAAAGATTCGTATTTTACCAAATTAAGATAAGTCATTTTTTTAAATTCAGAACCTTTGAAACCTGTTCCTCTTCCGTCTACACAAGCAATTATGTAGCCTTGATTAGCAAGATCTTTATGCCACAAAGTTCGGGTATCGCCCCAACGATTTGCTACTTGTTGAGATCCTGGTCCCGAATATTGAAACATTAAAAGTGGATACTTTTTATTAGGATTAAAATCAGCTGGTTTAATCATCCACATATTTAACTCATATCCATTTATTTGAATTTTTGAAAATTCTTTTTCAGATAAACGATATCGATCTAGATTTTCAACTAAAAATTTATTTTCTAATAATTGACGAACAGGTTTATTTTTTCTTGTTTCGTATAAGGTATAAATCGGAGGAGTCAATTCATCTGAGTATGAGTGTATATAAAAATTATAATTACTACTAAATATAGCCCCATTAAATCCTTTAGTAGGCTGAAGTATTCGTTTCTCTTTTCCTGAAAGTCTGATTGCATAAATTCCTCTTTCAGTAGTACTACCCTCAACTGATTGATAATAAATCTCTTTAGTTTTGGGATTATAGCCATAAAATGCTGTAACCTCCCAATTTCCCTTTGTAACTTGATTAATAAATTTTCCGTTTTTATCGTAATGGTAAATATGGTTATACCCATCTTTTTCACTAGTCCATAGAAAACTATCATCTTCTAAAAATTTAATTTCATCTTTTATACTTATATAGGCTTTATCAGACTCGGATAATATTAGTTGGAGATTTTTTTTCCGAGTATCCCACCTCCAAATTTTTAGCTCGTTTTGGTAGCGATTTAGTGTTTGAATGATTAAACTATTCTCGCCCCCTATAAATTTTATTCTTGGGATGTAATAAGGGGAATAATTATTAAATCCAATATGGTCTTTCGTTCGAGAAGAAATATCATATAGAATAAGTTCAATTTTAGAATTTTCCTCTCCTGCCTTTGGATATCTAAACATATATGGAAAAGGATAATTTTTATTACCATAGATATCCATAGAAAAAATGGGTACGTTAGATTCATCAAAACGCATATAAACTATTTGCTTTGAATCATTACTCCAGTCAAAAGCACGAACAAAACCAAATTCCTCTTCATAAACCCAATCTGTAATGCCGTTGAGTGTTTTGTAATCTCCATCATAAGTTAATTGAGTAACAAGATTAAGTTCTAGATCCTTAATAAAAATATTTCGCATATATACATAAGCCACCTTAGAAGCATCAGGAGAAAAAAGTGGTTCTTGAACTTTTTGATCAGAAAGCTTTTCCAATGTATTACTTTTAATATCATAAATCCAATAAATAGCTTGCTTCGATCTTCTGTAAATTTGATCAGAAAGAGTTTCTAATAAAATTTTTTGTTCATTCTTAGAAAAGGTGTAACCTGAGAATTTAATTTTTTCAGGAAAACTATTTGAATCTACTAATATTTTTGGTTTTATACTTTTTGAATAAGAGTATGAAATAATAGAAGTGCTATTTGTAGCTTCATCTTTTTGCAATACCGTATAATTTTCCCCACCTTTCATAGATCTAATAGATTCAAGCCTTTTAGGATCATATTTCCCATCCATTAAATCTCCTAAGTCTAGTGAAAGGTTTTGTGAGTTTAAAAAACTAGACAAAAGTAAGGTTACACAAACACACAAAGATGGGGGCCTTAGATATGAATAGATGATTTTATTTACTCGAAATATAAATTCAATTTTTTTTAGGATCATAAATAATTTAAATTTTTTTATTGTTTAGGCAATTTAGGAAAAATGCGTTAACCATAATTTTGATGGGGTTCAAATTCTTTATCTTTATAAAAAAAAAATGAGTAAAAAGATCGACGGCTTTTCCAGAATGACAAAATCGGAAAAAATAGATTGGATCACTAATACTCATTTTAGTAATGTAGATAAGGCAAAAAGACAACTAGAGTCTTATTGGAATTCCGATTTTAAATTACAAACAAGACACGATGAATTTATAGAAAATTCCCTTTCAAATTTCTATTTACCTCTTGGAGTAGCTCCCAATTTTTTAATTAATGGAACCTTTTACACGTTACCAATGGTAACTGAAGAAAGTTCTGTAGTTGCTGCTGCTGCAAACTCAGCAAAATTCTGGAGCACTCGAGGAGGTTTTAAAACTAAAATTTTGGACACACTAAAAGTTGGACAAATCCACTTTCTTTTTGAAGGGAACCCTAAAGATTTACTGAACTTTTTTAATCGCAGGAAATCTGATTTAATGAAATCTACATCAAATATTACCAAAAATATGCGAGAAAGAGGTGGAGGAATTATGAATCTTAGTCTAGTCAATAAGGGTGAAAAGTTGCCATACTATTATCAATTACATTTAGATATTAAGACAGGGGATGCAATGGGAGCAAATTTTATCAATTCTTGCTTAGAACATTTAGCCAAAACTCTTGTTAAATTTGCAAAAGAAGATCATCTTTTCAAAGATCAAGAAAACCCTATTGATGTTTTGATGAGTATTCTCTCTAATTATGTCCCGCAGTGTGTTGTTCAAGCGCAAGTAAGCTGTGCAGTTAACAAATTATATCCTGAAATAAATGATAAATATGGTTACAGGTTTGCAAAGCGTATAATTCAAGCAGTCGAAATAGCTAAATGTGAACCTTATCGAGCAGTAACTCACAATAAGGGAATTATGAATGGCGTAGACGCACTAATTATTGCAACAGGGAATGACTTTAGAGCTGTTGAAGCAGGAGTTCATGCATATGCAGCTCGATCTGGTAAATATAGTTCACTTAGCGATGCATATATTAAAGATGATAAATTTATAATGGAACTTTCACTACCGCTTGCCGTTGGGACAATTGGTGGGTTAACTCAAATTCATCCTATGGTAAGTTGGTGTTTGGAACTTATCGGCAAGCCATCAGCAGAAAAACTTATGGAAATTATTGCCGTGGCTGGGTTAGCACAAAATTTTGCTGCATTACAGTCTTTAGTTACTGAGGGGATTCAAAAAGGACATATGAAAATGCATTTATTAAATATACTTAACCAGTTCAACGCAGATGAAGTTCAAAAAAAAGCAGCCATAAGCTATTTTAAAAATAATAGAGTTTCTGTTAAATCTGTAGAAAAATTTTTACAAAAAAATAAACTATAAATGTCTTCTTTTTATAGTCATGGGAAATTATTAATTACTGCTGAATATGCTGTATTAGGTGGAGCAAAAGCACTAGCAATTCCTTGTAAAAAGGGGCAGCTATTGAACTTCGTAGAAGATAATAAATCTAAAGAACTTCACTGGTCTAGTTTTGATCATAGTGGGGAAAAGTGGTTTGAGGTTAGCTTTCAATTACCATTATTTGAAATTAGGATGAGTTCAGACATATCAATTGCTAAACGTCTCCAGAAAATTTTAAGTTTTTCTAAGAAAAGAAACTCTTCTTTTTTATCTGATGGAGGTTACGTTGAAACTCATTTGGAATTTAATCGCTTCTGGGGTTTAGGTAGCTCTTCATCCCTAATTATAAATGTAGCATTATGGGCTAAAATTAACCCCTACGACTTATTGAATCTTACATTTGGTGGAAGTGGCTACGATATTGCATGTGGGCTAGCTGAGGGCCCAATTTTCTTTACTAAGAAACAAAAAAAACATTATATTGAGACTGTAACTTTTTCCCCACCTTTTGTAGACCAACTTTATTTTGTCTATTTGAACCATAAAAAAAATAGTCAACAAGCTATAAAAGACTTTGATCTTAAAAATCTAAGTAATTATCATATTGAAGAATTAAATAATCTTACTAATGTGATATCATCAACCAGTAATTTAAATGAATTTGAAAAAGCAATTGAAAATCATGAAAAAATAATTGGAAGTATAATAAATCAAAGACCTATAAAAGAAGATTTATTTACTGATTTTTCAGGAGGTATAAAAAGTTTAGGTGCTTGGGGTGGAGATTTTATTCTAGTAACGAAAGGTAGGAATTCATTAGACTATTTTAAGAAAAAGGGGTTCACTACAATTGTTTCTTGGAAAGAGATGTGTTTGATGAACTAGAGTTCTGGTTTGTCAAATATTTCCAGTTTAAATAACTAATGTTTCTCTGTGATATATCTAATTTAGTAATACAATGCTCTATTGTCATCGATTTTGGCGACTGATTCAAGCGCTGAATATACACTTTCCATCATTTTATTGCTCATGTCTTGTCTTGCTTGTTCTGCATATGATGTATAGTTATCTAGATCTTCAACAATATTTTTTTGTTTGAGAAGTAATTTGTACACACCCTTTTCTCCTTTTATTAAATCAGATAATTCACCAGGCTTAAGTGCAAAGGCTACACCCAAAACATAAGGCTCGTTTCCTGCTCCAACAAGTGTTGGGTTTTTTTGGTTTATTGCAGATGCTTTAACAATCGATAATTTGTCATCTTCAGCTATTGATTGCAATGTGGTCATTTGTGAATACCTTTTTTTAATTAAGGTAGCTTTTTTATCTTTTCTTATAATTTCACGAACCTTATCCCCCACTTCATCAATAGTTGCTAAACCCTCTTTTATCTTCCCTATAAGTTGAACAACAACATAACCACCACGGCTTAATGTAAAACGACTAATATCACCAATATTTCTTTCATTTTCAAAAGCCCATTTAACTATATTTCTTTGTTGATTCAATCCTGGCAGATTTTCTTCTAAGGCGGAAATTTGTTTGACAGGTCTTACTTTGTATCCACTTCGCTCAGCAATTTTAAGAAATTCTTCATTTTCGGAAGTATCCATTTCAAACTGGGTTGCTTTTCTAAAAATTTCATTAGAAGTTTTGTCCGATGGAAGTGCTTCTGCGACTACATCAGCAATTAATGCTAAATCATCTTTATCTGTTATCTTTATAATGTGAAATCCAAATTCAGTTTCAACTAATCCTATCCTACCTACCTTGTTTTTGTTCACAAAATCATAAAATTCTGGAGCCATATCACCTTCTTTGAAAAATCCTAAATCTCCTCCACGATTTTTAGAAGGACCGTCAGAATTATCTCTAACTAATTGTTCAAAATCTGTTGAAGACCTTCTGGCTAGGCGGAAAATTCTATTTGCCTTTATTCTGGCCTCTTCCTTTGTAATGGATATGTTAGAGGGAGCACGTGAAGCATCTTGAAATGAAATAAGTATATGACTAGCACGTAATGAGGCATTATTTTTCCGCCCAATAAGTCTTGAAATTTTGAAGGTATTCCCATCTCGATAGGGGCCAAATACTTCTCCCTCATCTAATCCAAATAAAATATCTGCATAATCATTGTTGTAAGAACCCCGTGGCTTAAAAACAGAATCAAACGAAACTTCAGAATATTCGTCAATAAAGTCACTAATATTCACTGTCTCTTTTAAACCCATAATGGTATCGGTAAGTTTTGAAACATCGTTATAGGCAATTCTTTTGGTTTTTATACCATCTAGGCGTAATTGAATTGCAGTAAGATCATCTTCAGTTGGAATTTCTTCAAAAATTACATACTGGATACTTCTAGAATTATTTATTTTATAATCATCCTCATTATTTTTGATATATCTATTAATCTCTGATTGTGAAATATTAACTAAGCTGTCTGGAATAATATCAAAAGGAATCTGAACATATTCTAAATTAACATTATCATTTTCAAAATGATAATTTATTTTGGCCTCAGATTCAGTCATCACATTACTTGATTTTATTAAGTCAAGATAAATACGCTGTTTTGCAACTCCAATTATGCTTTGCTCTTGAATCTTCCAGTTTTCGTATGCAGTTGGATTTTCAACCTTCATCTGAGATATATAGTCAGAAAATATTCCAAAGTCAAAAAAACCTGCTTCATTTTGAAAACTTGGATTGTTGATCACATTATCATCAGATGAAATAATCTGTTCCAACTGATCTTTCCCCGCGTCAATACCTAGTTTTTCAAATTGCTGATCGAAAATAGTGTTTCTCAAAGCTTGGTTCCAAACCATATTTACAGATTGTAGTGTGGAATAGTTATATGTTCTTTCAGTTTGTTCAACCATTTGACGAAAGAAACCTATTTCTACTTCTTTATCATTAATTACTGCTATAGGATCAGTAGGCCCAGTATTTGATGAGCTTCCATCGAAAACTCCTGAAATTACGAAAGCAAAAAGCGCCATTCCAATTACAAGGATCAAAAAAATGGAGCGTTGTCTAATTTTCCCTAAAATGGCCATAAATTGTATTTATAATAGTCTGCGAAATTAAACTATTCATTTGAATAAAGAAAGTCTGTAACCCCAAAAGTAGAAGTGATAAAATAAATATAGGTTTATTCCTCTGCAGATTGAGTAAGGATAATCTGTTCTACTTTTGTCGCTGAAACTTTTTTTATCGTTAAAGTATACGGTGGAACTTCAATTTTATCGTCTTGCTGAGGTATCTCTCCCAAATTATACGCAACCAACCCACCTAAAGTTTCATAAAATTCACTAACTGGAAGTGATAGATTATACTTCTGATTCAAATAATCAACTTCAAGACGTGCAGAAAAATCAAAGGTAGTCTCGTCTAAACAATTTTCAACGTGTTCTACTTTATCATATTCATCCTCAATTTCTCCAAAAAGCTCTTCTACAATGTCTTCTACAGTAACTATTCCCGAAATCCCTCCATATTCATCTATTACCACAGATATACTCTTATGCTGACGAGTTAAAAGTTTTAATACATCATTAATAAGCATTGTCTCTGGGACATATGCTAGAGGTAAAAGAATATTTTTTAGGATCTTAGGATTTTTCATCATATCAAATACGTGCACATAACCCAAAATTTTATCAATTGTGCCTTGAAAAACAGGAATTTTCGAAAAACCTGTGGAAATGAAGAGATCTTTTATTTCTTCTATGGGTGTTTCTTGATCTACAGCAACTAACTCAGCTCTTGGAACCATAGCTTCCTTAGTCTTTACTTCCGAAAAATCAAGAGCATTCTGAAAGATTTGTATTTCAGAATCAAGGCTCTCTTTATCAAAACTTGACTCCAATTGTTCTTCAATATAATTCCCTAACTCTACTTTTGAAAAGGAAAGTTGAACCTGATCAGAATCTGTTTTTAAAAATTTCTTGAGAATTATATCTGTAAATTGGATAATCAAGAAAGTTATGGGATAAAAAATATAAAAGAAAAAAGCAACAGGAATAGCAAAAATTTTAATAGCTAAATTCGCATAGAGTTGGAAAAAAACTTTTGGTAAAAATTCAGCAGTAAGTAAGATTATTGCAGTAGAAATCAATGTTTGGTAAAATACAATTATTAAACTGACTTCTCCCATTAGAATAGTTTCTGGGAAAAAGAGTTGTAGAATTCGGTCCCCGGTAAAAATTCCATAAATAACTAAAGCTATATTATTTCCTAGAAGCATGCTTGCAATAAAGCGGGATGGTTTTCTTGTTATACTTTTTAAAACCTTAGAGGTAAAGCTTGCTTGAAGTTTTTCAATTTCTAAATAGATTCTATTAGAAGATACAAAAGCAATTTCCATCCCTGAGAAGAAAGCAGAAAGTAACAAGCAAACAATAATTACAAAGTCTGTAAAAATCATTAAGATGAATTGTCTCGTTGATTGAATTTTCGGCGGTAGTGACGTCTAAAAAGTGCCATGAAAATTGATAAAAAAGAAAAGCCTAAAAAGTAGTATGCACGTGTTTGGTTTTCTCCCCAAAGAATAATCATTTTGTAAGCTGAAATTACTGCTATCACATAATATAATATTTCTGAAATTTTATAAGCCTTCATATTTTATAAATCACACTTATTATTTTGATAAGGTATCTTTTGGTTCAGAAACGGATATGGTTCCAATTAAATTACCGGTCTGGAATTTAGTGAAATCTTTATTGGTATCCAATCGGCGAGCATCAAAATTGTAGTCCTTGTCTTTAAATGTAAAAGCTTGTTCTGTAAATAACCATTCACTTTCAGCATCCCAAAAAAGTTGATTTGTACTTAAAATTGAACCTTCATGTGATTTTAATTGAACATTCCCTTTTAAATCTATTAGTCTTGTATTATTGTAAAGGAGACCATAATTTGCTATCACTTCACTTTGATTACCATAATCATCAAAAAAAATTACCTTAAGTCCTTCAGGAAATTCAGCATACTTGAAATCCAAATTGGTGTAATCAATATGCTTGGGCGCAGTTAAGATGGCTTGAATCTTCATCGAGTCTGAATATAACATTCTTATATTCTTTGCTATTCCAATAGGGTCTTGACGATCTAAATTAATTTCGTTGAGTGTGTTAGTATTGTCTTCACAATAAATAAAAGGGGTTATAGCAAATACTACAACCACTTTTATTATTTTTAAAAATATGGTTTTCATTTATAACTTTGGAACTGTAATGCTCCTATTTATCCAGCAACTAAATTTTATGACAGTTCCTTCATTACCTTCAGTAAAAATATCTGTTTTACTAGGCGCTCTCCCGGTATAACTTTGTACTGTTCTTTTAACAATCTTAGATAAAGAATTATCTACTCGCCCAGCCTTCTCAGCCAAATCTGCAGCCAGCCAATAAACTGCTCTTTTATTGAATTGAGTGTCTCCGCAATCATTTGCACTTTCTGCATACATATTTGCAATAAGTAAATAAGCTCGTCCCATTGAAGGCTGAAATCCAAGAGCTTTATTTGCATAACTTCTTGCTTTTGATTTTCTTCCTGCCACTTTAAACTTATTTGCAATTTTTAGAAGGATTTTAGCTTTTTTATATGGATCTGACTCAAGAGAAATAGATTCCTCATAATAACGAAGTGCTTCTTCCGAATTATCACTTTTGTCATTAAGTAGCCCTAAATAATACGCTGAATCCGCAGAAGGGTCAAGTGTATGTAGGGCTTCAACTAGGGTGACAAAAAAAGGATCATCTGAACATTCCTTACTGTCCATTCTACTAGCAGCTCGTTTTAACCAAATAGCATCTGATTTAAATTCTTCAAAATTTCTCTTATAAAGTGGAATTAAGTTTTCACAGGTTGCTTCTTTTGCAATAATGGCATCTAGATTAGAAAGAAAAGTCCCTATAGCTTTAGAATTAACGTTGTATATCCTTTTACTCCTTTGCTCTCTACTAGTTAATGGATTTCCAGTGTCTTCTTTTTTGAGTATAACATCTAATTTCTTTGCAATCTCAATAGTTTCAGTGTCAAATTTTTCCGATACTTCTTCATATTTATTTATAAGCATTTCCATACTCACTTCAGAGTCTCCAGCTTTGTATCGATTATAAAATGTTTTAAAATAATTATATAAAAATTTTGGATTAGTAAAACTCTTTGGATCTCTTGTGAAAGCCTCATCAAAGGTTGAATAGATAACTTTTAAGTCTGCCATTTTGTAATCTAATAATGCTTGAGCTTTTTTCCCTATCACGTCTCCAACAGTACTTTTATTTTTATTTTTAGGAAAATACTGAACCCATTCATCATAAAGTTTAATTAATTCTTTTTTTGAGGTTTCAATCTCTTCGGGCGTGCCATTTTTAATTGTATTCTTAATAATTCTTTCTCCATAAGTGTAAATCGCCAGATTTAAATCAGGGCAGTTTTCTCTTACCTTAATCCAAGGTTCTTTTGCAGAACTGTAATTTTTAACCTTAACATATTCAGCAAAGATTGATAAATCTTGCATACAAACATTTGCGTCTTGAGCAAATAAGGTTAAATGATATAAAAGTCCAAAAAACAAAATAAGTTTTTTCATAGCTAAATCTTAATGTATAAATTTAAATATTGTTAAAATTTAATTTCAAAATAAAAAGATAATTTTTTCATATATAACAATAATTTAAAAAAAGCTGGTTAATTCTAACATATTTTTAAAAAAATTAAGTTTTGATATTTTTTTCATTTTTATAATGATTTAATTATATTTTCTTTTTACGAACCATATATCATTGAGTGACATACCTACACGAAAAGCGATGATATTTTCTTGAATAAGGCCTAAATCTTTTTGACCCCTTTTACTAATTTCCAAACCAACATTTATGTTTGATAAACCTTTTAGAGGCAAGCCTAATCCAAAAGATATTCCAGTTTGTGACAAAGGTGTATTATTAATTATTGTACTCATCTGTTCAGTTTGTAAACCAAATCTATAAACGACTCTACTCCAGAAATTCGTGAATGAGGTATAATTTGGTATAAAATAACCCCCAACAACCCATTTTTTAGCATCCTTGTAGGAAATATTTTGTCTTTCAAAAAATTTATTTACAAAGTTAGAAGACTTTATAAGATTATGCTGAACGCCAAGAAACCATTTTTTATTTTTCCCAAATCCAATTCCTATTCTGTTAATTGCGGAAAGGTCTAAATTTGTTTGATTTAAGTCCAAAGAAGCTAAATTGATTTCAACAATATCTGTAATATTTTCAGTCGAAATGGACTGGGTGAAATAAATACGATTATTTCTTGAATCGAGATTAACTTTTGGCTGGTAAGAATACATAGCTTGGAATGTATATTTATTTTTAATTGGAATTCTTATTTGAGTTGAAAATTGAATATTAAATCCCGAAACACTGGAATCGTTGGACAAAAAAGTACCGTTATCTATGCCTTCTATAAACTGGCCTATTTCGTATATTAAATTTCCAAAATTATAATTTACTGTAGAACCTATCGCGAGAAATGAGGTAATAGGTAAACCAATTGAAAAATATGTTTGATTAATCCCACCAGAGCCCTCGTATCTATTAAATTTTTTTGAATCTAAAGTTTCATTTACACTTTCAATTCGATAACCAACTGAAGATAAGGGTAAAATCCCAAAACCAAAACTAAACTTCCCAGCTGGGATACTAACTGCAATATAATCTAAAGAGGCAAGATCTGTATTTTGAGACTCCAAAGAAGATGCCAAATAATTGTTTGTGTAGTTTACCCCAACAGAGTATGTTGTAACCTTTAAAAATCCATAACTGGCTGGATTATTTAAATTAGCATGAATAGAGTCTGTAAAGACATCTAACCCACCCATATGTCTTGTTGCTTGAGTTCCTTTAAAGGTTCTTTCCCCTAACCCAGAGGCTGAATAGGGAGATGCAGCTGTATTTTGTGCAAAAATATGCGCATTTACAAAAAATAAAATAATAAAAACGCCTAATCGTGTCATTAATCGATATTACTAGCTAATATGTAATTTAATCCTTTTGCTAAAAAATTTGAATGCGCAAAGATGGTATTTTTTAATGGTTTAGGCAACCTTTCAGCATCACCGCCTGTTAAAATAGTAGTTAAAAAATCAAATTTTTCCTCATATTGACAAATTAATCCAACTAATTCTGCTTTTATACCTTGAGAAACTCCAACGTGCATTGATGTTTTTGTGGTAGTTCCTAATGAGGTAAAATCATCATCTGGTTCTAAAATGGGTAATTTCCCTGAAAAAACGTGCATAGCTTTGTAGCGCATCTGGTAGCCCGGACTTATGGCTCCTCCATGGTGTAGACCTTTCATGTCTAATATATCGTATGTAATACAACTACCTAAATCGATCACCAAAATATTTTGATTAGGATATTCTAATGCGCAAGCAGCTAATAAAGCAATTCTATCGGGTCCTAGTTGAGAACTCGGTTCATATAAAGTTTTAAAAGGAAGTCTTAACTCAAGAGAACAAAAAATTACCGGCAGATCTGATAAAGCATTTTCCAAATCTTTTATTATTTTACCATTAACGTCTGAAATAATACAGTTTTTTATTAAAGGAAAATCCATTCGTATTTTATTCAAAGAATTTTTCCATTGATCGAATGGAATTGCCTCAAATAGTATGACCTTATCATCAATAAATACAAAATATTTGATTTGAGTATTCCCTATATCAATAATTAACCGCATTATGTTTCTCTTTAATTATTAAAATTACAAAGAAATTAGTTCAAATGTTTTTGTGAGGTCCCAAAAGCCAGTTATATTTGCAATTGCTTAAAAGCGGGGTACCTTAGCTCAGTTGGTAGAGCAAAGGACTGAAAATCCTTGTGTCCCTGGTTCGATTCCTGGAGGTACCACACAAACCTCTGTAAATATTATTTTTTGCAGAGGTTTAATTTTCAATCGTGGGTTTTTCAATGTCTTCTGAAGTTAGATTAATATTAAGATTTCCAGACGATAACTTTGTAACGTCCTTATCTATTTTTTTAAATTCCTTATTAGTTGTATTATAATGATTGACAACTATACCAAGATTCGTTCCTAATTTTTCATGATATATTTTATATGCATTTAGATGATTTGAAAGTTTTTCTACATTCTTTAGAACATCTTTAATTGAGTCCTCAATTTTCATATTGTTTAATGCTCTAACCGTGACCTGTAACATCGGATATAAAGTCATTGGAGACACAATCATAACTTTTTTAATCATTGCGTATGTTACTAAATCTTTTTGATTGATTTTTAATGTCCCAACACGACTATTTAATAAATCTTGATATAAACCGTCAGCAGGAATAAACATATATGCATAATCTACTGTTCCCTCGTTGGGTCTTATATATTTTGAAGTTTCATCAATTCTTTTTCTAATATCAGATTTAAAATTATTTTCCAAATTTTTTAATTCTTCTTCATCAGAAGATTCAATCATCCTATTATAATTATCAAGTGAAAATTTTGCATCGATCGGAATTATGAATTCATTAATTCTAATAATTGCATCGACTATCTCTTTATTTTTAAAAGTAAATTGCATTTTATATAAATCCGGAGGTAAAACATTTGCTAAAAGGTTTTCTAGTTGTATTTCACTAAAAATTCCTCTTTGCTTTTGGTTACCAAGGATTTTTTCAAGAGTTTTCATTTGGTGAGCAAAACTCAAAACTTTTTCATTTGTCCCTTTAATCTTCTCTAGCTCCTGAGTAACTTCTCTAATCACTTGACTTGATTGTTTAAATTGACTAGACATATTTTCTGTTGTAGATTTTGAAAAATCATTCATTTGTTTATTAATATCATTTAATTTTTCTTGAATTTCAAGTCTACTCTCTTTTGAATTTGAATCTATTTCTTTTCTTACCTCATTAATTTGTTTGGTTAATGTCTCGGATAATTCTAATAGATCGCTAACACTATTACTTTTAGAGTTTTTTTGAGAATTAATCAAAAAATAAGTTAAGACTATCGAAAGTATTATAAGGAAAACAATAAAAATCTCCATGCTTTATTAAAAACTATTGAATTATTATTTCATTAAAAATAAAGAAAGTAAAAAGAATTTTGAGTTAAAGAATCGGAATGATTTTTTTAAACTCCTCTTTTCCAGTAATACTATAAATTTGAATAGCAATTTCTTTTTTTTTCCAATTCCATTCAATCCTACCGAAATTCCTTGAAGTTATTAAATGGCTAATTCGGTATGGATTATATTCATCTTTTAAATTTTCATATGAATGAGTTAATCCACTGGATGTTGCATCATAAAGCCAATAGTTTTTTCTAATTTCACATCTTGAAACTTCTGCAAAATGCCGGTCTCCACTCAGGTAGATTGGATTTTTAATTTTGTGATTAATAAGTAAATTAAAAAACCGCTGCTGTGCTTTTGGAAAATTAGACCACTTCTCATAAGGATGATCCGAAGAAAGCAGCTGAATTCCTCCTCCAAATAAATTCACCCTCGCATTATTATTGGCTAACTCTCTTTCAAGCCATTTCCATTGATCTTCTCCTAATAAATTTCCATTATTTTTTTTATATCGTTGATTAGGAGCTGGATCAATATCATATTCCTCTTTAAAATATCTCACATCAAGCAAGTAAAGACATACTTTTTGATTCTCTTTTCCAAAACAATAGCTCTGATAAGCTCCCGACCTACTTCGTGCAGGATGATTTTTTGGCAAATCTAAAAAATCAAATAATAAATCGCGGCTTACTCGCTTTTCTTTAAATTTAACACCACCATCGTTGGTTCCAAAATCATGATCATCCCAAACGCCAAATATTTTAGCCTCATTCATTAATTTTTTATACGCAGGTAGTGACTTTTGAATGGCGTATTTTGAAGCAAGGTCATCCATTCTTTCGTTATCAGTATATACAATATCTCCCAACCAGACCCAAACATCTAATGATTGATCAGCAATGGTGTCCCATATTTTAGGATCTAAATCCGTACGATTGCAAGATCCAAAACCAACAGATTTTATTCTCTCTAAAGATTGGATGTCTTGAGCTAAGATGATACAAGAATAAAAAAACAAAAACCTAAAAAAAATCATATTCCTAAAGCTTTAAAATTTTACGTAAAGTGGGAGAACTTGTTGCCCAAAGTGAAAATCCACTAATAACAGTAAATAATCCAAAAAGGGAAAAAACACGAAGTAAAATATTATTAAAATCATCTCTCCCTTCATAGTCCATTGTGTGGCTCATCCATAAAAAATCAAACCATCTCCAACTCTCGTGTCTAACTCGCTTAAACATACCACTTTTTGCATCAATATATGCAACCAGAAGATCTGGATGATCGAAATGTATTGCATAGGCTGGAAGTGACTGAGTTCTATATTCATGATGAGGACCAGTTGAATTTAATAACTCAACTCTCTCTACTTTCAAATCTTCAATTAGATTTTGTTTTGCAACTGATAGAGCTTCATCTTTTGTAACTTGATTTTTTATAATTCCCAACCTGGCATCGTATAAGATTTTATCATTAACCCAAAAATAAGGGTGTTCTTCTATATTTACTAAACTTAGAGTTTCAATATCTTCAGGGATGCTATCTAATGATATTAAATTTGAAAAGATTCCTTTTTTGGATGGTATTCTTCGAAATTGATCTCCATGTATTTCATCGATATCTGTCCAGCTAAAATACAATCCAGATACTGTCCATGCTAAAAACTGTATCCCTATAAATAATCCTAAATAACGATGGGTTTTTCTTATCCTTAAAGCGGCTTTTCTTTTAATCATTTTATCTCTTATTTATAATTTTTTAATATCCGAAGTCTATGCTACTCCCTGCTCTTAAAGACCATAGATTCCTCCAGTTTAGATTATTTTATTTTATAGAAGCTGAAACTTCAGTTTTTTTTCTTTTTTTCTGACTAAAATTTAATGAGGTATTCGTCAATATTAGTATAATCAAAGGTAAGGTGATTTTCATATTTCTACATGAGAAATTATAATAGATCTTAAGTTATTCTAAAAAGTTAAAAAAGTACAGAGAGTATTATTTAAGAATTAAGATTTACTAGAGTTTCAATTTTAGTCGAAAAAGTCTAGGTTTACCAATCTCTTCACTCTCAGAACTTATCCAAAATTCGTTTTCATTAATAATTTTAACAGCCTCAATTTGAGCTGACTCAATAGGTATTAAATAACGTTGAAGATTGATTTTATCAAAACCATTTTTAATAAAATCTCTTATTAAAAAGAAAAATTGATTTCCTTTAGTGTTGTATCCTGTTAGAGCAATAAAATCTTTTTCATGATAATAATCTGCAGCTGTAATTAATGCATTACAGTCAATTATGGTTTTGGGAGTCAAGACATAATCTCCTGCAATTTTAGGAAAGCTATAAATTTCAGATTTTAGAGTTTTTCTGTTTTTAGAAAACAATACTAGCTGGTCATCAACAACTGCAAGTGCTTCAGCATCAAATTCACTTTTTGGTTCTCGTGAAAAAGTAGTTTGAAATTTGTATCGTATCGAAATTTTGCCTTCAAGAAAAAAATCATGATCTAAAATATAAATTTTTAGATTTTCTCTAGTTCCAAATTTGTTCCCAGTATCTGCTATAAAAAAGTTTTCAGAATCTCCAGCTATATCTTCCCAATCTTTATTTTTTAGTTGATTAAGTTCAATCTCCATTATTTTTTCCCCCTGCTGATTAATAATGTAAAGTTTAGGTTTATCCCCTGAATCATTGTGGGTTATAAGATGTTCACCATAAGATTCAAGCCCAGAGGTTTCCTCAATTGATTTAGACATATTGAATGTATCATATGTAATTTGAGCTGTTATTTTTAGTGAAAAAAGGAGAAGAGTGATTAGATAACGCATTTCTAAATTTGTTTGCTACAAGTTAGCCAATTAATTATTTAAGCCAAAGCTCATTAAAGTTTTCATAAACTATAATTAATAACATTATTTTGGAAAATAGGTTTTGTGCGATGAAATGAAAAAAGCCTTCGGGAATTATTCCCAAAGGCTATAACCATAAACCAATTCAATTTGAAGAATTGATGAAACAAATGTAGTAAAAAACATAAACAAAATACAAGTCGTTTCATAATGTTTTTATCAACAATAGAAATAAGTTGATGTTTTTATGTGGATTTATAAAAAAGGGGGTGTTATATTAATAATATGATAAGGTAGCGCAAGTTTTGTTTCAGCATGTTGTCAGATAATTTTGTTTTAACTTTTTATTGAGTTGCCTCATACTCAAGCTCCCAATTAGGGTTATCTAATTTATTAATAATATATTTGACCGTAATTTCTTCTCCTTTTAAAATGTCCTTATTAGAAATAATTCTAATATGTTTTAATTTCCCGATCATTGAATCTTCATCTGCAAAAATAGCATCACAATTAGGAATTTCATGATGGTTTATAAATGCTCCTAAAGGAAGCCGAATGTAATTATCATGAAATCGAGGATCAAAAATGTGAGTTATCCCTAAATCAGTTCTAGCTGGAATATTATTCAAAGCAAAAAGGCCTAGACCTTCAATCTTACTGGATTGAACAGTAAGGAATTCTGGTAAAGGACGCCAACTACTGTCTTTTATCATCTTTAATTACTTTTATCAGGATTACTAAAAATATAAAAAAACATTTTAATTGAATCTTTTTGAAAATGTGTAATTAAAATTTATAAAATAGTATGGTATTCCACAATCTGTTTTTTAAATACTTTTCGCTTGACTTAAAAATAGTATTTTTTTGAAATCCTGAGTTAATGGTTAATTTTTCGTTTAATTTAATTCTAAGACCTAAAAAGGTCCAGTTTTGATTAAATTTATAAGGAATTCCAGAGCGATTTAGAAGATTGAAAATTTCATTATAAACAACTAGGTTTAATGGAACTTTAGCATCAGTTTGATTCAAAAGTTTTTGATATGTCAAACGAAAACGAATTCTGCTAGAAAAGTCAAAGCTTCTTAAGTTTCTATTTTTTTCCAATGGAAGGTTTTCTTGAAATCGATGTTCAAGTCTTATCCAAGTGCTAAAAGATGATTTTTTTAAGGGTAAAGTAAATTGAACTTGTTCCCAAATGTTATGTTCAGTCCTAACTCTTGGATCTGCAGTGATGTCTTTATTAAAATTTCTTAAATATGTATAACCTCCTCTCCAAGAAACATTTTTATTGGCCTTGTATGAGATTTGAGGTCTAAAAAGGTGTTGATCCCAAATACTTAAATAAGAGATTGTTCTTAAGTGTATTTCTGTTCTTAAATTAATTTTATCAGAAAGTGGAACATCTAAAAAGGTGGCATTCCAAATTCCATTTACTTTATCATACTCCTGACTAAATGAAAATTTTAGAAAGACTATTATGTAAACGAGAGCTAGTATTATTTTTTTCCTTATTTCCATTAGTGTTTTCGCATTAATCCTTCTTGGGTTACTGAAGCAACCATTATTCCATTTTTATCAAAAATACTTCCCCTTGAAAAACCCCTTGCATTAGACGCACTAGGACTTTCTATTGCATACAAGAGCCAATCATCTATAGTAAAGTCACGGTGAAACCAAAGTGCATGATCTAAACTAGCATAATATACTTTTTCATTCATTAGTTTTTCTCTATGGGGCAAAGTAGCAGAAAGCAAAAGGCTATAATCTGATGCGAATGCTAAGATTTGGTGCTGTATGGGGAGATCCACTTGAATTTTATCCTTTATTCGAAACCAAATGTGGGCAATCGGAGCGGAATTTCTAGTCTTTAAGTATATAGCTTCATCCACAGGTTTGAATTCAAAAATCCGAGGATGATATTTCATTACTCGAAGAAACCGTTCTGGGTCTTTTTGTTGAATTCCCTCTGCTTGTTGAATATCTGTGAGAAGCAATTCAGGAGTAAGAACGTTAGGCATTTGTATTTGATGGTTCTCGCCTTCTTCATTAATATGAAAAGAAGCAGCCATATTGAAAATTGCTTTTCGATTTTGAAAAGCTACAACTCGTCTTGTCGTAAAACTCCTTCCATCACGGATATTATCTACATGATATTCTATAGGAATATTAATATCACCCCCTAAAATAAAATATCCATGCATAGAATGTGCAATGCGATCCTTTGGGACTGTCTGATATGCCGCATGGAGAGATTGCCCTAAAACTTGACCTCCAAACACTCTTCCCCACGGGGTTTTATAGTTTTCTCCTACATAATGCTGGTCGGTTTTTCTTTCAAGACTCAACAATTCTACAAGTTCTTTACTGGATATCATAATTCTATTTGTAGATCAGTTTCCCTGTTGAAAAATTTCAATTTCCTTTTATTATAAAATTTATGGATTTCGACGGGTCCAGATTTCATGCATAGGGTTTCCTTTGCTACTTCTGCCTTGATGATGCCAATCATTACCATTAATACTATATTGAAAATGAAGTATACGACCTACACTTTTATTATTTCTAGAAAAAAATTCTATATTTTCAGTGTAAGTTTTGTTTTCAGCATTGTAAAGTCCACCTCCTGAACCAAAAAACTGAAAAGTTTCCGTATTAAATGCTATCCATTGAAAGTATCCATTCTTTAAAAATTTCATAGTTTTTCTTGGTTTTGAAACATCTCTTCTACGCTCACCCTTATCTGTAATTCTTCCCGCCATCAGCCATTTCCCATCTAAATCAATTGGAATTTTAGACGACTTATTCCACAATTTATTGTGTATCAATTCAAGTTCCTTTAAACTATCATTTTCATAATTGGAGTTAAATTCCAATGCAATTTTATATTTATTTGAGTCTTTGGTGTAAAATCCTCCTCGAGTCAAAATAAATTCTGCTGGATCAGAAACAAACTGTGTTTCTACTATGTATTCTTTATCTATTGTGATTCTATGGATAATGATTTTTCCATTTTTTTCATTTTTAAAGCTATATACTTGAGCAAAGGAAAAAGTGGAAAAAAGTATTAGTATGTAAAATTTTATTTTTTTCATTTATATCTTAATTTCTATAATTTAAAGCAGGCTTTCGATCTCCCAACATGGGGGTATAAGTAAAATCTGGCCCTCGATTTTCAAAAAACTCCTTTTTAGCTGTCTCTATAGCTTCTGGTTCGTCTAGTAATTGCATTCCTGTAAGTGCAAGTGTTTTAGCTGCAATCATCATCCCTTTAATTCCAATACTTGTCCCACCAGCAGCAACTGCTTGCCAACTATGAGCGGATGTACCTGGCACCCATGTAGCAGCTTGAAGGCCTACAGTAGGAACTACAAAACTAACATCGCCGACATCAGTAGAACCACCAGCCTTCCCTTCAGGGTCATAAGGAGCAACACCTTCAACATATTTGGTATCTAGATCAATCCCTAAGGTTTTTGAAATTTTTTCCGCGAAAGATCTCTCTTCATCACTGTAAGAATAACCCCCTATTGTTTCTAAATTTCTGTGTACTCGCTTTTGTAGACTTTCAATATACAAAAGTTCGTGAACTCCACTTATTATCTCATAATCCATAGTTGTTCCGGTTCCAATTGCTGCCCCTTTAGCAGCTTCGACTATACGATCAAAAACATTTACAACTTCATCTCTTCTGTTATGCCTAGCATAATAATAAACTTCAGCGAAATCAGGTACTACATTTGGAGCATTTCCCCCCTTTGTGATAACATAATGAATTCTTGTACTTTCAGTAGTATGCTCACGCAGCATATTTACCATGTTATTCATTGCCTCTACACCATCCAATGCTGAGCGCCCTTTTTCAGGTGAACCAGAAGCATGTGCTGAAACTCCATAAAAACGAAATTTTGCTGTTTTATTTGCTAAGGCCTTAGCTGCACTGGCTGAATTTTTATTGGCTGCATGCCAATGAAGCGCAACATCAACATCATCAAAGAGTCCTGCTCTAGTCATGTATACTTTCCCAGAGCCACCTTCCTCAGCAGGACAGCCATAATATTTTACTGTTCCAGAAATTTTCTCATTTTTTATGTAGTTTTTTAATGCAATTGCTGCTGCTGCGGAGGCTGTGCCAAATAAGTGGTGACCACAAGCATGTCCTGCTTTAGCATTATTGCTTAATTTAAAGGGGACTGCTTGTTGAGATAAGCCTGGTAAAGCATCGTATTCTCCAAGAATTGCGATAACGGGATTTCCAGACCCATAAGAAGCTACAAAGGCCGTAGGTATATCTGCTACTCCAGCCCTGACTGAAAAGTCTTGATCAATTAAAGTTTTTTGTAACAGAGTACTACTTTGGTTCTCCTGATAACCTACCTCTGCATATGACCAAATTTTTTGAGCTATTTCCGAATACTGCTTTTGGTTGGCTTCTACCAAATTTAGTATAACATCGTATTTCTTTTGTGCAAAATTAGTAGAAAAAGATATTATCAAAAAAATTGTAAATAAAGCTCTCATTAGTTTCACTTATTTCTATCAAATGTATTAAAATTGGTTAAGTTTTTTTTTTTATTAAATCCCTTTTTTTCAGTTACTAAATAGACCCCTATTAAAATAAGGGCACATCCAAGCCATTGAATAAAGGTAAATACCTCACCATCTAGTACACCCCAACCTATTGCAACAATTGGTAGCAGATAGGTTATAGAAATAGAAAATACAGGTGATGATATTGCAACTAACTCATTAAACATTACTTTAGCCAAAGCCGTCCCAAAAACAGCTAGTACGAATATATAACCTAATGATGTTATAATATTTGGATCATTTATAAATGACCCCATGGGAAAGTTTGAAAAGCTAAAAATCAAAATAGATGGAAATACAATCGCTAAGAAGTTTCCTAAAGCGATACCAATCGAAGATACCTTCTCTAATTTGTATTTGATCAAATTTACATTTATAGCATAGCAAAAGGTAGCACAAATAACTAAAAATGCATACCAACTTTCAGACCGATTATTTATTGTAAACTCGTTAGATACCAAAATTAAAGTTCCTCCGAAACCTATTGTAACTCCTAAAATTTTTGACCATTTAAAAAGAGATCCAAAAAACACAAGCCCTATTAAAAGAGTAAAAAGGGGTGTCATTCCATTTAATACTGCAGCAACTGATGAGTCTATAACTGTTTCAGCAAACGCAAAAAAGTAATTGGGGAAAAATGTTCCAAAATATCCAGTAAAAATAATCCATTTCCATGAGGCCTTTGGAATAAGTTTAATCTCTTTCCACCCAAAAATTAAAAGAATAATTGTAGTAAATATTATCCTTACAGAACCTAGCTGGAAGGGACTTAGCCCTATTAAACCTTTTTTAATTAATATATACGAACTTCCCCATATTATAGATAGCAAAATGAGGTACACCCATTTTTTGATTGTCGTATTCATAGCAATACAAAATTGCATTTTTTTAAGATGCTGTCTTTATTAAATTAAAGTTATTTTAATCTTTCCATTAAGAAAATTAATTTTTAATCAATACCAAAAAATAAGTGATATTGTAACTCTTAGAGTTCTATTGCCACTTGAGAGTTTCCATCAAGTGAATAATATCTTTTTTTAAATAAGTTACCGCGGGGTAAATAGAATCATAATTTGGTCTCGCATAAAAATATAGTGCCCCAACTAGAAAATGCCTTATGCTATCTGTTAAAAAAAACTGGTGTTGTGAAGCTGCATCACCAACTACTGAAAAAAGAGTGCCATAAACTCTGTTTTCTGAATTAATAAAAATCTTTTCTGGAATTGACTCTGCCTTTGAAATATGCTTGTAAGGAATTTGGTAAGCATCGTTAAGTAAAGAATCAAGGTTATTATTTATGCTAATATAATTTAAATATAAAGTAGCTTTCATGTTTGGATACAATAAACTCGGAGATGATATTCGTTTAACATTCATTTGAGCAATAGTATTATATTCAAAAGAAAAGTTTAATCTATCTTTTATTTTTTTATAATTAGCCTCTGGATAATCTAACCGTAGGTAAGCTGAAGGTTTTGGTTGCACATTTGAAACACAACCCAAAAAAAACGAACTCAGATAAAAAAAGAAAAATTTATTCATTAAACTTTATTTTTTATTTGGGTAAAAGAACTTTAACATTTTTGATTCTTAATTGTTCTAATTCCTCAATAATAAAAATATAATCATCAAATTTAATTTTCTGCCCTCTCTTGGGAAACTTTTTGATTATTTCAAGCAGTAGGCCTGCTAATGTTTCCGCATCACCCTTTATCGAATCAAAAATCTCTGTATCCTCTAATCTAATAACTCTAAAAAAATCTTTCAAACTAATCTTAGCTTCAAAAATAAAAGTACGGTCGTCTAGCTTAGAAAAACTCAAATCTTCTTCATCAAATTCATCACTAATATCACCAACAATTTCTTCCATTACATCTTCAAGGGTAACAAGTCCCGAAGTTCCTCCATATTCGTCAACAACAATAGCTAAATGATTTTTCTTTTGTTGGAATTCTTTTAGTAAATCATCCAATTTTTTATTTTCTGGAACATAAATAGGTGGTTTTAAAAGAGCTTGCCAATCATAATTTGATTTATTTAAATGTGGGAGTAGATCTTTAATATATAATATCCCTTCAATGTTATCCTTTTTTTCATTGTAAACAGGAATTCTAGAAAATCCTTTTTCTAAAATCAATGGTATGATTTCTTTCAAACTTAATTCAATAGATAATGCGAACATATCTATTCTAGGACACATTACCTCTCTAGTATCCGTACTTCCAAAATTAACGATACCCTCTAAAATACGTTGCTCATCAGTCGTGGTCTCACCATCTCCAGTAAGCTCTAGAGCTTGAGAAAGTTGATCAACAGAGAGCTGGTTCTTTTTATCTCCTAAACGACTTTCAAGGAAGTTAGATGTTTGACTCATAGGGTAGGTAATCCAAAATAATAAAAACTGATCTAAAAAAGTAATAAATGGGGCCATTCTTGTTGAAAAAGATAATGCATTACGATTTGCATAAACCTTAGGTAAAATTTCTCCAAATATTAAAATTATAGTCGTAATAATTCCCACTTCTATAAAAAGAAGTATTATCGGATTTTCTATTCCATGAAAAAAAGCTTCACTAAGTGAGGTAAACAAAAGAACAATAGCGATATTAATAAAGTTGTTGGCTACCAAAATTGTTGCTAATAAACGTTTGGGCCTTTTCAAAAGAAAAAGTACTCTTTTTTTAGAAGTGGTTAATTCTGTCTCTTCTGGATTATCTAGTGATTTAATTTGAAGAGAAAAAAATGCAACCTCTGCACCTGAAATTAAAGCAGAGCTAAACAATAATATTAAGACTATGATTGTTTGAATCCAAATCAAATCCGTTAATACAACCGCATTGTTTATAAAGGGGAAAGGGTCAAGATTCAAATGTTTATTATTTAAAAAGGCAAATCATCATTTTCTAAAGATTCTCCTTCTTCATTAGCGCTGATTTCAATATTTGATTGTGAGATTTGTTGACTGTCTTTTTTCGTAGACAGAAAAGTAAACTCATTTACAATAATCTCTGTAGAATACCTTTCAACTCCATCATCACCAGACCATTTTCTAGTTTTAATTCTACCTTCTACATAAATTCGATCTCCTTTACTTAAATATTTTTCACAAATTTCTGCAGCCTTATTTCGAACAACAAGATTGTGCCACTCTGTACTGTTTACTTTTTCTCCATTACTCTTATTGATATAAGATTCATTTGTTGCTAATGGAAAACGTCCTATAGAGCCTCCACCATCAAAATAATGCATTTTAATGTCATCCCCAAGATGGCCGATTAGCATAACTTTGTTTAATGTCCCACTCATACTTAATAAGAATTTGGATTAATCAATAGTAAATTTAAACAATCATGAGTCAACAGTAAAAAAAATTTCTATAAAATTTTGAATTACAACTGGAACCGCTTTTGTTTTTAATTCACTTAGACTAAACCCATTTTTATGAGTTTTTTTTGAAGGAATAACCCAGAAAAATACGTTAAGTTTTTGATGACTAAGTTTGTGAATAATAGGATCTGAATTCCATAAATTTAGTTTATTCAAATCGAGTCCTATTAGATTCATTTTTGGTATGTTCTCGATTAATTTTTCCCTAGTATTAATTATTTTGTAAGTTTCTATTAAGGGGAATTGAAATAGATTTTCCCATATTCCTTTTCCTAATCGTTTTTCAAACTTTATTTTTCCATTTATGTCTCTTATAACTAAATAATTAAAATATCGGTCTATTCTTTTTTGTCTTACTTTCTTAATGGGATAAATATTGATTTTTTTTTGATTAAAGGCAATACATTTTGTGGCAAAGGGACAAATGTTGCAAGATGGATTTTTGGGAATACACTGTAAAGCACCGAACTCCATTAAAGCCTGATTAAACTTTCCCGGCTGTTTATTATCCATCAAAGTAGTGGCCTTAGCCTTAAATAATTGATGAGCTTGATTTGAATCTATAGGAGTATCAATTGCAAAATAACGTGATAAAAAACGATAAACATTCCCATCCACAACAGCCTCAGGAAGATTATAACAAATAGAGGATATGGCGCTAGCAGTGTAATCACCAACTCCTTTTAAACTTAGTAGTTTATCAAAAGTAACGGGAAATACTCCTTCGCATTCATTATATATATATTTAGCAGTTGAATGTAGATTTCTTGCTCGTGAATAGTATCCAAGTCCTTGCCATAATTTTAAAATTGAATCTTCACTAGCCAAAGCAAGCTCTTTAATAGTGGGGAAAGCTTTTAAAAAACTTCTGAAATAGGGTAGCCCCTGTTGGGTTCGAGTTTGCTGTAGAATGATTTCTGAAAGCCAAACTATATATGGCTCTTTTGTTTTTCTCCAGGGAAAATTACGCTTATTCTCATCGTACCAAAAAAGTAGAGTTCTAGTCAAATTCAAACTTTGTGAGCTATTATAACATTATATTATATACTTGACAAGTATAATATAAAATCTTTACACAAAACATTTTACAATATAAATTTATATATTTACTGACCTCTAATCATAGGCATTAAATTGATAAAAATATGACAAAAGCAGATATTGTATCAAACATTTCAGACCAGCTTGGCATTGACCGTGCTGACGTACAAGCTACTGTTGAAAAATTCATGAATGAAGTTAAAGGTTCTTTAGAAAAAGGAGATAATGTTTATTTAAGAGGATTTGGAAGTTTTATAATTAAGACGAGAGCTGAAAAAACAGGTCGCAATATTTCAAAAAATATTGCTATTAAAATTCCAGCACATAATATTCCAGCCTTCAAACCTGCGAAGATATTTGTCCAAGGCGTAAAATCTAAAGTAACCGTATCAAAGAAATTTTAAACAAATAATTAAAAAATTAATATGCCAAGTGGTAAAAAAAGAAAAAGACACAAGGTAGCGACACATAAGCGTAAAAAACGCCGAAGAGCAAATCGCCACAAGAAAAAATAGTGTTCGGCAAAACACTTAAAAAATTTACCAAACGTTCATTGAAATGCAGCATTTAAAATAACTGCTGCTACAGGAAAATCCTGAAAATATTGTTTAATCCGTTTACACGAAAATATTTCGTGTTAACACAAAATAATTCAGAGTGAATAAAGAATTAATTATACGTTCGCATTCCTCTGCTGTTGATTTTGCACTGCTCAAGGATGGAAAGTTAATTGAGCTGAATAAAGAAGTTGAAGATAATAAATTTTCTGTTGGAGACATTTTCGTCGGAAAAATAAGAAAAGCTATTCCCGGGTTAAATGCCGCTTTTGTTAATGTAGGTCATGAAAAAGATGGCTTTCTGCATTACCACGATCTCGGTCCAAAACTCCCTTCGCTAGTCAAATATATTAAACAGGTAAGCACAGGTAAAAACAAAGATTATCTTTTGAAACAATTTCGTTACGAAAAAGATATAGAAAAAGACGGAAATGTTGAAGATATATTATCTCCAAAACAAACCGTTTTGGTTCAAGTTGTTAAAGAACCTATTTCAACAAAAGGGCCTAGATTGAGCTCTGAAATTTCATTAGCAGGCCGATTTATGGTGCTTATGCCTTTTTCAGATCGTGTATCAATTTCTCAAAAAATTGAAGATAGAGCAGAAAAAAGTAGACTTAAAAAACTTGTACAAAGTATACGCCCTAAGGGTTTTGGACTTATCATTCGTACAGTAGCAGAAAGTCAAAAAGTAGCAGCTTTAGATGCAGATATTCAGCAACTATTAAACCGCTGGAAAAATTTATCTTTCAAGTTGAAACAAATTGATAAATATCCTTCTAAAGTATTGAGTGAAATCAACCGTTCTTCAAGCATTATTCGTGATATTTTTGACGATAACTTTACCGGTATTCATGTAGATGATGCTGAAATGCAATCAGAAATTAAGGACTATATTGAAACTATAGCTCCAAAGAAACAATCGATTGTTAAACTCTATAATGACCATTTGCCAATTTTTGAAAAGTTTGGTATTGAACGCCAAATAAAAGTTTTATTTGGAACTACAGTTTCAATGCAAAAAGGCGCTTATTTAGTTATAGAACACACAGAAGCATTGCATGTTATAGATGTGAACAGTGGAAATAGGTCTAATCGTTCTAAAAACCAAGAAGAAACAGCAATGGAAGTTAATCTCATAGCCGCTTCGGAAATTGCAAGGCAATTACGCCTTCGTGATATGGGAGGAATAATTGTGATCGATTTTATAGATTTAAATCTAAACTCAAATAGGAAAAAACTATTTGAACACTTGACTAACGAAATGAGCACAGACAGAACCAAACATAAGATTCTGCCTCCAAGTCGTTTTGGTCTTATTCAAATCACACGTCAACGTGTTAGGCCAGAAATGAGTATTAAAACAAAGGAGCCAAATCCCAACGTTAATGGAGAAGTTGAAGCTCCTATTGTAATAATTGACAAAATCAACACAGAGCTTAGTAAGATTACTAAGAATAAACGCACCCAAAAGGAACAAATATATTTGCATTTACATCCTTTTGTAGCTGCCTACATTTTAAGTGGGAATCCATCCCGACGCTTAAGATGGTATTTTGAATATAAAAAGTGGATTCGTATTGTTCCACGCCATGCTTATCAGTATTTGGAGTTTCGTTTCTTGAACAAAGATCGCAGAAGACTCCGCATTTAAAAACTAAACCGTAGCTCAATAGGCTACGGTTTTTTTATCTGAATAAATTAGTTAAATTAAAATCCTAAAATGGATTATCATTTATTGCTTTTTTTTTATTTTGGAAAGTGAAAAAAAAAGAAAGCTATACAGTGTCTCAGGCTCAAAAAAAACTAGAATTTTATTGTGCCTACCGGGAGAGATGTCATCAAGAAGTAATCAGTAAACTGAAAAGCTTAGATATGATTCCTTCAGCTATTGATATGATTGTAACTAACCTTATTGCAACTAACTATCTGAATGAAACTAGATTTGCACAAAGTTTCGCTAGGGGTAAATTTAGAATTAAAAAATGGGGTAAAAATCGTATTTTAAGAGAACTAAAAATACGGGGAATCTCAAGTTATAATATTAAATTAGGGATGAAAGAAATTTCTGAATCTAGTTATCAAAATGTTTTTTATAATCTTTTCGAAAAACGAAAAAAAGAATTAGAGCATCTAACTAAAACTGAACAAAAAAAGAAAATTTTTTCTTACATGTCCTATCGTGGATGGGAGCATTCAAAGATTTACGAAGCTCTAAAAGAAATTTAGAAGTTAAGTGATTGTTTATCTAATCAGTTAAAAGAATAACCTTATTGTCGATTAATTCAATGACCCCAGAATTGATCTCCAAACAAAAAACATTCCCTTTTTGGGTAAATTTTGTTTTATTTTCTTCCTCAAAAATTAGATTCCCCTGAATTTGGACTACGCCAGACACTAATGTAGAAACAATTGGTGCATGATTATTTAAAATTTGGAAGGACCCTAAAGCACCGGGTAAGGTTATACTTTCTACTTCACCGCTGAAAAGTTGTGCTTCTGGAGAAACAATTTCGAGTTTCATATTTTTAAACTTCAGATAACATTTTTTTCCCCGCTTCAATAGCCTCTTCTATTGTCCCTTTTAGGTTAAAAGCTGCTTCTGGAAGGTGGTCTAATTCCCCGTCCATGATCATGTTGAAACCTTTTATTGTGTCTTTTATATCAACTAAGACTCCTGGAGTCCCTGTGAATTGTTCTGCAACGTGGAAGGGCTGTGATAAGAAACGCTGTACACGCCTTGCCCTAGAAACAGCTAATTTATCATCTTCAGAAAGCTCATCCATTCCCAAAATAGCAATAATATCTTGTAATTCTTTATACCGTTGAAGTAACTCTTTTACATTTTGAGCACAATTATAATGTTCATCCCCTAAAATTTCAGGAGTCAAAATACGTGATGTTGAATCTAATGGATCAACGGCAGGGTATATACCAAGTTCAGAAATTTTTCTTGAAAGAACTGTTGTCGCATCTAAATGAGCAAACGTTGTTGCTGGAGCTGGATCAGTAAGATCATCTGCTGGGACATAAACTGCTTGGACAGATGTTATTGATCCTTTTTTAGTAGAAGTAATACGTTCTTGCATTGTACCCATTTCTGTGGCAAGCGTTGGCTGATATCCTACAGCTGACGGCATCCTTCCTAAAAGAGCAGAAACCTCTGAACCTGCTTGAGTAAATCGGAAAATATTATCTACGAAGAAAAGTACATCTTTCCCTTGAGCATCACCAGCACCATCACGAAAGTACTCTGCAATGGTTAAACCTGAGAGTGCGACTCTTGCTCGAGCCCCAGGAGGCTCATTCATCTGCCCAAAAACAAATGTAGCTTTTGAATCTTTCAGTGCAGACTTATCAACTTTTTTAAGATCCCAACCTCCTTCTTCCATTGAATGCATAAAGTCATCGCCATATTTGATAATTCCAGATTCAAGCATTTCACGGAGTAAATCATTTCCTTCCCTTGTTCGTTCACCGACACCTGCAAACACAGAAAGTCCTCCGTGACCCTTTGCAATGTTATTTATTAACTCTTGAATCAAAACTGTTTTCCCAACACCAGCTCCACCGAACAGGCCAATTTTACCTCCTTTTGCATAAGGCTCAATTAGATCAATCACTTTAATTCCAGTAAATAAAACTTCTGTCGAAGTTGATAAATCTTCAAATGCAGGAGCTTCACGATGAATAGCAAGGCCATTATTCCCATACTTAGGGAGGTTTTCCATTCCATCGATTGCATCTCCAATAACATTAAATAACCTACCGTATACTTCATTCCCAATTGGCATTTGAATAGGATTCCCAATTGCAATTGCTTTGGTCCCACGACTAAGCCCATCTGTCGAGTCCATAGAAACCGTTCGAACAGTTTCTTCACCAATATGGGATTGAACCTCTAAAATGAGTTTAGTGCCATCTGCTTTAGTAATTTCTAAAGCATCATAAATTTTTGGTAGTGGATTGTTTTTACCACTAAAATCAACATCTACAACTGGACCAATAATCTGAGAAACCTTACCTGAACTTTGAGCCATTTTATTCTAAATTTCTTTAATATTTTGTATTAAGATTTTAAAATGCAAATATATGGGTTCCTCATAAATAGTGACTGATTTTAATTCCTTTTTTAGAATAAATTTATTCTTTTAAAAATGTTTAATCTTTTCGATTAATCTAGATTATTTTTATAAGTCTTTATAAGATGGGTAAGGTTACTAAAATTTTTTGACATGTTTTAATAAATTGTTGAGATTGAAATTTTTGAGGGTAATTATATAGTAACCCAACAAATTTCAAAAAATTCATATAGTTATTCAAATTCAATTATAATTTATTTAGTACTGAAAACTCTCTCAAAATAATCCCCTAACTCATTAATTACGTTTTCCGGATTCCCATCAATTGGAATTCCAGCTAACACTTTAGCTAAACGTTTTTTATATTCTAATTGCATCATTCTTCCGATTTGTATTCGTTGTGCTTGGGGAGAACCAGCTCCATGGACACTCTCTGTTAAATAGCCTACCGCATTCCTTCCCATAGTCATATTCTCAATTAATCTTAGAATACGAATACGTTGTTCAGTTGTAAATCGGTTATTCCCTTTTAAATATTTATGTAATAATTTCCCAATTTCTGGATGATTAAGATCTTTTTCAGAAGGTAAAGTAGTAACAAAACCTCCAGCCAAATCCTGAGAAATTTGAGCCATTTCAAAAGGCATTTTTGTTACATGGTGTTTACATACGTTAGACAACATATCATCACATTGAAAACAACCTGATTTTGTCTTATATCCTTGATAAGAAGAAGCTATTCCGGTAGCAAATATAGTTTCATTAAGATGAGACATTTGAACCAATTTTTCTTTAATGTGAGAGGCTTTTTCTACACCATTCATTTCTGAAATTGATGCGGCTGCACCTATTAAAACATCTCCTACTCCAGATTTACAAACATAACTTCTACGATGATACGTTGTAAAGCGTTCTACTAGCATAGATGCAAAATCGTACTCACCATCCATAAAAATATATTTATTAGCAATAAATACATTATCAAAAAGAACCATTGCTTCTTGACCTCCGTATTGAGCGTTACCTACGTCTATAGAGCCTGCTTCCATACTTCGAGTGTCACAAGATTGCCTTCCATAAATATAGGTTATCCCCTCAGATGTTACAGGTAACGCTCCAACGATAGCATAGTCTATATCAGCTTCTGAAAGCCGCATTGTAGGCATTACCATCATCCAATGAGAATTAATACAACCTGTTTGGTGTGCCTTTGCTCCAGAAACATATACTCCATGTGACGTTCGTTTTGTCACACGAAGAAACAAATCTGGATCTTCCTGCTGGTGTGGTGCTAAATTTCTATCACCCTTAACATCAGTCATAGCGCCTCCTAGAACTAAGTTATATTTATGCATAAAAGTCAAAAAAGCTTTTAACTTTAGGTGATAATTTGATCCATTGGCTTCATCCATTTCGTAAGTCACTGAATAAAGAGTATTAAATGCATCCATACCCACACATCGTTGAAAGCAAGTCCCAGTTAACTGTCCTAATTTACGTTGCATTTTATTTTGAAGAACTAAATCTTCAGCACTTGTGCATACATGGAGAAATCGACTAACGCGCTCTCCAGTAAAAGGTGAAATCACACTTGCTAAATCAGGGTTAGAAATAGCTAAATCAAAAGTTTTTGCAATAGCATTAATTGAGGGTCTAATCATATCATGATCCACGGGCTCTTTAACTTTTTCTCCAAATAAGTAAATAATTAAATTTCTATTCCTTAAGGAACTAATATAACTTTCACCATCTGTAATTTTGACCATTTTTTTATAATCCTTATTTTAAATAATTATTAAATATAACTTTTTAAGAATCTAATTGCGAATCTGCATTATTTTACTTCTATTAATTAAGTTAAAAAAAATACTAAGGATCGATTCTTAACTTTTACATTTTTGTTGATATGAAATTGTAGTTTAGATACATTAATTTGCTGCTTTGTATGCAATCGCTATAAATTCGGCTACACATGCAGGCTTTTCTTGACTCTTTAATTCTATAATTACATTTAATTTATATTTAGCCCCATTTGGTAAAATCTTAAAATCAGCAAGACTAACACGCCCCCTATATTCGGAGTCTACTTTTGTTGCGTTGGGAAAACGAACTTTATCTAAACCATAATTTATTACAAGAGAATTCTGTTCAATTTCAAAACAATCATACATAATTTTAGTACACATTGATAACATCAAAAATCCATGTGCTATAGTTTGTTTATACGGTGACTCCTTTTTGCAACGCTCATGATCAATATGAATCCACTGCTCATCTTCAGTAGTTTTTGCAAAAGTATTGATTCTTTCTTGGTCCATTATATTCCATCTGGTAAGTCCTAATTCCTTTCCTATAGCGCTTTCCATTTCAGATATATTTTTAAATATAGTTCTATGTGATTTTTGTGTTTTTTGTAATTTCATAACTATGTTTTTACATTATCATGTGCCCTCCATCAGCCGTATATATACCTCCTGTAGAATAACTTCCAGCTGAAGAGGCTAAATAAACTGCCAGGCCGTTCATTTCAATGGGCTGGGCCATTCTACCAGCGGGTAATTCTTTTTTTACTTGATTTAATAAGGCTTTATTCTGCCAGAGTGCTTTACTGAATTTGGTTTGTATTAAACCAGGGCAAATTACATTAGAACGAATTCCATATTTACCCCATTCTTTAGCCTGAACTTGGGTAAGCATAATTAGTGCAGATTTAGATACACTATAAATCCCTAATCCAAAACTAGGTTTTAGTCCCTCCACAGAAGCAATATTAATAATTGACCCATTCTTTTTTTCTTTTAAGTAAGGAAAACATAAATTACTTAAAGCAAAAGCTGCTTTTAGATTTACATTCATCATCTTTTCATAAATAGAATGGGTTATTTTTTCTAAAGGTTCAAAGACAGGGTTTATTGCAGCATTATTAACTAATATATCTATATAACCAAATCTTTCTAAAGTATTATCAACTAACTTTTTAAGTTGAATTTCATCTCCAACATGGCAAGCTTGTGCCATGGTTGAGTACCCTTTTTTTATTAATTCTTTTGAGGCATTATCTACTGCTTCCTGTGAACGACTACTTAAAACAACATGGGCCCCATATTCAGCAAAACTCGATGCAATAGATAGTCCAATCCCTTTACTAGATCCCGTAATAATTGCGACTTTATCAGTTAAATCAAATAATTTTTTAGTGCTTTTCATAATTTTAATTAGGCATTGCTCCTCCGTTAGCATGAAGAGTATGTCCGCTAATAAAGGCTGCTTCTTTTGAAGCTAGAAATAAGTAAGCATATCCCATATCCTCCGGCGTTCCAATTCGTCCCACTGGAATTTGAGCAATACCAGCTTTAATGATTTCTTCAGGCATAGAATCTGACATTTCTGACTTAATAAATCCAGGTGCAACTGCATTTACAGTAATATTGTACTTTCCAACTTCTCGACATAATGAATGTGTGAAACCTACAATTGCTGCTTTGCTTGCTGAATAATTAGTTTGACCAAATGCACCCTGGTATGCATTGATTGATGATGCTGAAATAATTCGCCCATAATTTGCTGCTTTCATATGGGGTAAAACTGCCTTAGTAGTTACAAAAAGAGAATCTATATTAACCGAGTGTACCATATCCCATTCTTCTCTGGTCATCTTTAAAAAAGAACGATCTCTAATTATTCCTGCATTGTTTATTAGAATATCTATCTTTCCATGATTTTTAATTATGTCTATTACTGCGGCATCAACAGAATCTTGACTCGTTACATCAACATTTTGAAAAAATATATCTCCCCCACCCGCTTTAATATTATCTGCTGTTTTGCGTCCATCATTGAGAATATCCCAAAGAGCAACCGTCGCTCCCTCATTACAAAAGATTTTACAAATACCTTCGCCAATGCCTTGTGCACCGCCAGTTATAATTACAATTTGTCCATCTAATTTTTTCATTGTTTACCTAATTTATATTTTAAAGGTTGGTTTGAATTATTACTCCCAACCCAAAGCTCTCCGCTGTATTCCTTTGCAGAAGTAAGATAATAAAATAAAGATGGTATTAACCCAAAAGTATTTAAATATCATAATCATGCAATACGTTTGTCCAGCTCAAGATTAGATTAATTAGGCATGATTTCCTGTCCCACTTTAGTGATCTATGGAACAAAAGATCCGCTAATTAATATAGAACATGCAAAAAATATGCTAACTTACTGCCTCAAACAAAGAAAATATTTGTTGAGGGGATGGGACATGGTCTTCCTGCGAGGTATTTGCCCATGATTATAGAAGCAATTTTAAATACCTGTCATCAAATATTAATAACTTAATAAAGACATGAAAACAAAGAAAATAATCAAATCAATATCGTTTGTATCCTTATTATTGATATCAAACTTCATTTATTCGCAAACTACAATTTCTGGATCAGTTGTTGATTCAGAATCAGGCGAAGCAATTCCTGGTGCCAATGTCATAGTAATTGGTTCAAGAACGGGAGCTGCAACAGACTTTGATGGAAATTTTACATTGACGTCTTCAACTGAACTGCCTTTTAATATTGAGGTAAGTTCGGTAGGGTTTAATTCTAATATTATCGAGGTTACTAGTGCCGATCAAGAAATTTCAGTAACTCTTCAAGCAGGACAGAGTTTAGATGAAATTATTATATCTGCTTCTAGAAGACCACAAAAGATCTTGGAATCTCCTCAATCTGTTTCAATTATTACAGCAAAAGATCTTGAAAATACTTCAAATGTAACAGATCCAATCAGGTCACTTGTGAATATACCAGGTGTTCAATTACAACAACAGTCAGCAAATGTTATAAATATTGAAATGAGAGCTGGATCTGGAGTTTTTGGAACCTCTACTTTCCCAATGCTTGACTATAGAAACTTGTTTAATCCTACTTCCTCTTCTTTTTTAAGTTATCAGAGTGGTTTATCAAATATTGACATTGCAAGAGTGGAAGTTGTAAGAGGAGCAAATTCAGCTTTATATGGCCCTGGAGTTTCATCAGGTATAGTTCATTTTTTAACAAAAAATCCTATTGACTATACAGGAACAACAGTAGAGCTTATTGCAGGTGAGCTCGCTACAACTGGGGCTGCATTAAGACATGCTTGGGCCAATGATAAAAAAACCTTTGGGTATAAGATAAATGCAAGATATCTGAAAGGAGATGATTTTAATTTTGACTCAAGCGATCCCAGAGATCAAGCAAATATTGCAAGTTTTGCTGACGAAATTAGAAGGCCTGTTATTACAAATGGAGTAGCTGATGCAACTCAACAAGGTGATTTGCTCCTTAGTTATAATGATTTATATCCCGATGGGAAAGGTCTAAAAACAAATTATAGAAACTCGACTGTTAATGCACATCTTGAATATAGACCAACTGATAAAACAAATATGTTTTTATCGGGAGGGTATAATAATGGTGATGGCTTTTTTGCTAATTCCCAGGGTTATGGTAGAACCGACGGTAATGAATATTGGGGACAATTTAGGCTCCAAACAGGGGGCCTTTTTGCTCAAATCTACTATGTAGATAATGATGGAGGTAATGATGAGAACCCAACGTTTTTATATGGTACTGGTTTGAATCAAATTGCAAAAAGAAACCTTTTAGAATCTCAAATTCAATATAACTTTCAAATTCCATCATTTTTAAATTCTGATTTTACAATTGGATGGGACAATAGAATTAATAAACAAGATTCTGAAAACACTATATGGGGAAGAAATGAACTTAATGATGATTATAATATTTCAGGAATATATCTTCAAGGTACATTAGAATTAGGTAAAAAATTAGATCTAACTTTAGCAGGAAGATATGATTCTTATGGATTTTTAGAGGATACTTCTTTTGCACCTAGAGTTGCTTTAGTATATAAACCGTCTCAAAAACATACCTTTAGAGCATCTTATAATCAAGCTGCTTTTATCCCGTCTGCATTAGAAATGTTTATTGATTTCCCTGTTAATTCTCCTGCTCCAGGAGCTTTTGATGTATGGCTTACAGGACAGGCGTCTGCGCAAACTTTCTCTGATAAAAGTATTGATATGACTATACCTGGTTGGCCAAATCTACCAGAAGGAAGTACTCAAATTCCGAATGCTTATTTCTATGGAACTTTAGCTAATCTTGGTGCTATCCCTGCTACTTTAGCAGGAGCATCAGCAGGTATATTAGCGCAAAGTCCAGCTGCGGCTCCTTTTTTACCTATTTTTAATAATTTCTTTAATACTTATCAAGGTCCCTCAGGTGCTACAGGATCACTTATACCCTTTGATTTATTTACGGGAGTACCAATGCTAAACTATGACGATACTGGTGCTGGAGAAATAGGTACCTTAAATAGTTTTGAAATTGGTTATCAAGGAATCTGGGGAGATAAATGGGCTGTTTCATACGACTTTTATACCTATTCACGAACTGGATTTACACGATTTACTCAACTAGCTCCATCTTATGTTTTTGCAGGTAGTGAAGCAATGCCTGGTGATTTAGCTTCAGCTATTGTAGCTGATATGGTTGCAGATCCAACTATTAATGCATCTGTTCTAGCAGCTATAACTCAACAATATGCAGGCAACGGATTACCAGCTACAGGCCTTGATGCAGCAACTGCTGCAGCTGTAGGTATACCTGCCGCTTTATTATTTCCAGATGGATCTCTACCATCAGCTGCAGCTGTGGCTGCAGGAACTGTTGCACAGATTGCAGGTGGATATGGACAAGGCTTTGCTGTTGCAGGACAACAAATTAATGACAATCCGCAAGTAGGTGCAGCATATCCTATCATAGGTGCTGTTGAAGCAGATGGGGCTCCAAACGATGGAATGGTTCATGCTTCCTCTGGATATAGAAGATTTGGAGATGCTACCAGAAGTCATTATGGTATGGATTTATCGTTAGAGTATTTTATTAATGATAAATGGACATGGTATGGAAATTCTTCATGGTTGAGTCAAACAGACTGGGCCGTTGGTGACGATGATTTACCATTTACATCCTATTTAAATGCTCCAAAATTTAAATTTAGAACAGGTTTTGTTTATGCACCTGATAAAGGATTTAGAGGAAGAATTTCTTTTCAACATGATGATGCATTTACAGTCGAACAAGGGCTATTCATTAATGGTATAGCAGACGAAAAAAATCTTTTTGATATGAGTGTGGGTTATAAGTTTAATGAAAACTTTGCTTTAGATTTAAGCGGAAATAATATTTTCGATCAAAAATATAGAGCAATGCCAGGACTTCCTGTTATAGGCAGGCGTATTTTAGCTAAAGCTACTATAAACTTTTAAGCTTTAAATTTATTTAACTTAAAGGGTAACCATTTCAATGGTTACCCTTTTTTCTATAAAATATTTTGAATCTGTACTAGCAGAATCAATATAAAATTGCAGAATTGATTGATAAGTATAATTAATTCTAATTTATAAGTAAGAGAAGAAAGCCTAAATACACTTAATATAAGCTATTGCTGTTTCAAAAGATTAGGATAGTTATTGAAGTTCATGTATTTTAGAATTTAGACAATTTAAAAATTGAAAAATATATTTTACTTTTTTATGAAGTATCTTCTCAGATACTATAATCAGATTTTTTTTAGAGAGATTAAAGTATATGGATATGAAAATATACCTTCCGATGGTGGGGTGTTGTTTTCGCCTAATCACCAGGGTGCCTTTTTAGATCCTTTATTGGTTGGATCAATGACTCCAAAAAAAATTACATCTTTAACTAGAAGTGATGTTTTTGGAGGACCCTTACAGTGGTTTTTAGATGCTTTTCAAATGTTACCCGTTTATCGAATTCGAAATGGCTATAGTAATTTAAAAAAAAACGACGCAATTTTTGAGAAATGTCATAAAATATTGAGTGAAGGGAGATTTTTGTTAATGTTTTCTGAGGGTGGACATCATAATGAGTATTTTTTACAAAGTCTTTCCAAAGGAAGTAGTCGTTTAGCTTATAACGCTCAACTTGAAAATCCAGGTAAAAAAATATATATTCAACCAGTGGGATTAAATTATGGTCATCATCGTCAAGTTAGATGTGACCTTCATATTGTTTATGGAAAACCAATTGAAATAGGTAATGAAATTGATTCAAAATTAAGTGAGGCAGAGAATATTAATAAGATTAGAGAGGAGCTACGAGAGAGAATGCGAGATTGTCTTTGGCTCCCAGATAAAACGGATAACTATTTAGTTCAAAAGGAATGTATAAATCGAATGACTACTCAACTTGGTTTTTATAAACTAAGAGAGGTACTTGCTTCAAATTTCAAGAGTCTCCCAAAAAGAAGAAAACTTTCTTCTGTAAGAGGTGCTTTTGTATTGTTACTCACTATTCCAAATCTATTACCCATATGGATTACTAGAAAAATAATTGGAAAATTTAAAGATCTTGTTTTTATAAGCTCAATGAAATATGCAATGGGTGTTTTTTTCTTTCCCATATGGTGGTTATTGAGTTCAATTCCCATTGCCTATCTTATTGGAAACTCTGCTATGACAAATTATCTTTTAATTTGTATTTCTAGTATTTTTATAAGACAAAGGATTTTACTATCATAAATAATATAATAATAGTTTTATCTTATTATATCTAATTTTTAAAGATATAATAAATTGATCAAGTTCTTATTTTATTTATATAATAGTTTTATATTATTATATATTAATGTTATATAGTTTTTTCAAATAATATAAAGAGCCAATAAAGATTATTACCTTAGCAAAATGCATGATGTTATTATTATTGGAGCAGGGCCCATTGGTTTAGCTTGCGGAATTGAGGCTGAAAAGAAAGATTTAGATTATTTAATATTTGATAAAGGCTGTCTAGTAAACTCTCTTTATAATTATCCATTAAACATGACATTCTTTTCAACTTCAGATAAATTAGAAATCGGTGATGTGCCTTTCATATCACATAATTCTAAGCCCACAAGAAATGAAGCGCTTGAATATTATCGCCGTGTTGCTTACCACTGGAATCTAAAAATTAATCTCTACGAATTTATTCGTGACGTTGAGCGAATAGATAGCTATTTTAAAATTAATACCTCTAAGGGAAGTTATAGATCCAAAGCGATTGTAATTGCTACTGGGTTTTATGATAAACCATTTATGCTCAATGTGCCAGGGGAAAAATTAGCTAAAGTAAGACATTATTATTCAGAGCCACATCCTTATTTTGGAATGGATGTTGTTGTAGTTGGATCAGCTAATTCTGCTGTAGATGCCGCCCTTGAGATATATAGAAAGGGTGCAAAAAGTGTTACTATGATTATCCGAGAAAAAGAAATTGGATCCAATGTTAAATATTGGGCTAGACCAGATATTATAAACCGCATAAAGGAGGGTAGTATTAAAGCTAATTTTGAAGCATCAATAACTGAGATTAAGGATAAGGTTGTTTTTTTTAAGGATAAGCATGGTATTCATAAAATTCCAAATGACTTTGTTTTAGCTATGACAGGATATGAACCTAACTTTGAAATGCTTGAAAAGGTAGGAGTCACATTCAATAATGATCAATTTAAAACTCCTATATACAATAATAAAACAATGGAGTCAAATGCAGAAGGAATCTTTCTTGCTGGAGTTGTTTGTGGAGGCTATAAAACAAATAAATGGTTTATTGAGAATTCTAGGGGGCATGCTCTTCCAATCATGGAAGAAATTTCCGCAATGACTTAATAAAAGCGTATTGAATAATATCTTTATATTGATGTCTCTTTCTTTATATTGAAACAATGTTATTATCTCTTTCTAGCATTTTTATTGCCATCCTTTGGATTATAATAGGAACATCAAAGTTAAAACTACATCCTTTTTTAGTCTTATTTAGCGCTGCTTTATTATTGGTATTACTTTTAGGAATTAACCCCACTGAAGGATTAAAACTTATCCAGAAAGGCTTTGGAAATATCATACAAAATATTGGTTTACTTATCCTGTTTGGAACAATAATTGGTGTAGCATTAGAGGTTTCTAAGGGTACTTTAGCCATAGCTAAAGGGGTTTTAAAATATCTTAACCGTCTACCATTACCATATGCTGTTAGCTGTATTGGGTATTTGGTTTCAATACCTGTTTTTTGCGATGCTGCTTTTGTTATTCTTTCACATTTAAATAAAACATTATCTAAAGAAACAAAAACACCAATGGTTGGACTTACAGTTGCACTTTCTACTGGATTATTTGCTCCTCATGTTTTAGTCCCTCCAACACCAGGCCCTTTAGCAGCTGCCTCAAATCTTGAGCTAGATAATATTCTATTATTAATCTGTTTAGGGGGGGCTATTGCATTTATACTTATTCTTGTAGGTGGTGCCTATGGAAATTATCTCGTTAAAAAAAATAACTATGTTTTTAAAAAGGAATCCGATGAGGATGAAAAATTAATTAGTCCATCTGTACCAAGTTTTAAATCTTCCGTTCAACCCATTTTAGTTCCTATAGTCCTAATGGGGCTTGGAACAATAATTAAATTTTTACCCTCCGGTTTTGTGATAAAAGAGTTTTTAAGTCTAATAACTCAACCTACTATTGCATTAGGTATTGGAACACTTTTTGCTTTTCGATTGGTAACAAATAAACGTAAAAGTTTTATAAATAATTCTATAAAACAAGGCGTAATTCAGGCAGCTCCAATATTAATTATTACTGGGATGGGAGGAGCTTTAGGCAGTATTATTCAAACAATCCCACTGGAAAATTTAGCGAGAGATATTTCTTCTTATGGAGCTTTAGGGCTATTGATCCCTTTTGGAATCGCTTCAATATTGAAGACAGCGCAAGGTTCTTCTACAGTAGCCATTATAACCACCTCCTCAATTATTTTTCCATTGTTGCCTTTACTAAATCTAGATACTGAATTTGGAAAGGTTTGGGTTATAATGGCTTTGGGTGTTGGCTCAATGACAGTCTCACATGCAAATGACTCTTACTTCTGGATAGTATCGCAAATGAGTGGGATGGATGTTAAAACAGCATACAGGTCTCATACTTTAGGTACGCTTCTTCAAGGAGTAATTGGGTTTATTGTTGTATTTACTGGTTATTCAATTTGGCGTTTTTTATAAGCCTTTAATATGAAGAGAAAATTAATTCTAGCTTTACTTTTTTGTCGTCTAGACTGGAGTTTGGATGCGAGCCAACAAGCACCGTTCCTAGAGGGTTTAATGTTGCGGCTACAGGATAATTAAAAGTTTCTAGACCCAGATCTTTTTGTGCTTTTATAGCAAATGGATTTGCTATATTTGCCGTCACCACAAGCCCTAAGTCATAGTTTGTCGAATCTTTTCTAATAATATTTGAAACGTGATTAGTCAAATTAAACTTATATCTATAAGGTTTATTATTATCATCTAATTCTAATATACCACCAAAATTTTCTTTACTAGAATTAGTACCAGAACTAGATATGGAACCGTCAATAATATAGTCAACTATGGGAGTTCCTGATTCATAATTAAATAGATACAACCTTTGTGCTGTTAAAGATTCTGGAGAAGTTAATCCTGGATCAATATAAAAAATAAGATTTGCCTCATTAATCAACCAACTCTTTATTCTAATGTTTTCTAGTAATGAATTGGTATCAAGGTTTTCATCTTCAAATAATCGAATTTTTCCATGTAACCTGCTGCTTTGTATATATAACTTATCTGTTGGCTCATTATTTTTTGATGAAACTATACGTTGTTCAATTGCTGATTCAAAAGCTGAATTTTTCAAGGAATTTATTTGATTTCCACCAAGGCTTAGTGAAAGTTCACGTTCAACTTTATTAATTGAAGTTGTCTGTGTATTATAATCATCAAATTCGTATTGAATTTTAATCACTCCATTTTGAATATCTAACAGCATATATAGGTCGTCTGAAAAATTATCTGCCCTAATTACAAATCCTCGCATCACTTTATTAAAAGCTTCTACACCAGATAAGACATCAGAACCTTCTAAATCAAAAAGCTTTTTTTGAAAAAAATTTGAATCTAGAGGGATTCGTAGGCGAGGAGACAGTCTTGTTTCAACTTGAGTTGTCTCATTAATATCTAAGGTTTCAGGGTCATCTTCAGAATAATTTAATCGAATTTCATCAAAATTAAGAGATATAGTTTCATTAAAGAGAGTTGAGCCGACATAGCCTTCATCAAAATAATCTCGGTTTGAATAATATATCTGAGCCGATTCAAAATTAGTAGAAGAATCAAGATTATTTAAATAATAAGTTAATTCATGGACTTGGAGATTAAAGCTAGCATTTCTGTTTCCGTAGATAGAGTCAATTTGGTATTCTCGATTTTCAGGTTGATAACTATCATTTTCATCATCATCATGATCTAAAATACCATCACCGTCGCTATCAGAATTTAAAGGATTTAAGCCTGACTGAAATTCTTCAATATCAGTCAAATTATCATCATCTGAGTTACTATCTGGATTGTTTGGATCGGCATCAAGAGAGTCAATTACTCCATCGTTATCTGCATCATCAGTATTAGAGAAAAAAGGTATTTCTAAATAGACTTCTTTAACTGTTTCGTTTTCAGGAATTAAATTCGCGTCCGTTGAACCTTCTTCTTCTTCTAAAGGTTGCCTTAAATTTCCAAAAACAGGATCAGGTGTTATATTGATTTGAGTTATAATACTTGCCTCTGCTCTTCCAAAAACAGGATGATTTATAAGCCCTAATTGCGCGTGAGTTAGTCCATTAGATTGAACTTGGTCAACACTTTCTTGAAAAGTAAAGACTGGAATAGTTGTCAAATCTGTTTCTAAAGTAAGATCTGAAACTAATCCATCTCCAATTGGATAAAAGTCCTGGCTACATGAGAGGAAATTAAGCAATACAAGACTATATATAAAAAAATTATGCGAATATATTTTCACAAGTTATTTTCTTAAAATTTATTATTGTAAAAATTAATATATGTTTCTTCATCTTTAGATTGTAAAAAATCTAAGTAGGGTTTATTACTTTCCTTTATTTCACTAACCACTAATTCAGGAAGATTTTCAGAAGCCATAATTAAACCATCCGAATTAGCGATTGTAAGTTTGGAAAGTTCTTCAAAGCCAGATTTCTTTAAAACTTTAATTTGTTCTTCTTCAACTCTGTCAAAAGCTACCTTTTCATAAAATTTGGGTGAAATTATCCCATCAAAATTGGGCTTATAAATTGAGCTTATAATTTTACTTTCTGAAAATAGTGGCTCATCAGAGAAATATGATTTTAGATACAAAGGAAAGAGAGCTGTAAACCATCCATGAAGATGAATAATATCAGGAGACCAATTGAGTTTTTTAACAGTTTCGATAACTCCTTTTGTAAAAAAGATCATACGTTCGTCTGTATCTTTAAATATCTTACCCTTGTCGTCATGAAGAATAGACCTTCTTTTAAAATATTCCTCATTATCAATAAAATAAACCTGCATACGTTCTTTAGGAATTGAGGCCACTTTAATTATTAATGGCATATCCATATCATTTATAATCAGATTCATTCCAGAAAGACGAATTACTTCATGTAATTGATGCCTTCTTTCATTAATTAATCCATAACGTGGCATAAAAATTCTCGTATGGCCTCCATGTTCATTAATTGCCCTTGGGATTTGAAATGAATTAATTGCTTGCTCCGTTTGGGGAAGATAAGGCACTACCTCAGATGAAATAATTAATATTTTTTTGTTCTTCATAAAGTAATTTTCCATTGAGAAAAGCTTTGCAAAAATACAAAATTAATAAACATATACTTAAAAACTAACTACTTTAGCTTTGTTTATGATATTCTAAATGTTGACATTTAAAACCTCTAAAGCAGTTCTGACATTCCTTAAATTAAAACCAAAGCATATTGGTCTTGTACCAACTATGGGTGCTTTACACTCTGGTCACATTTCTTTAGTTAAAAAAGCATGTAAAGAAAATGATTATGTAGTCGTTAGTGTATATTTAAATCCAACACAGTTTAACAATGCCTCAGATTTAGAAAATTATCCAATAGATTTAGATAGAGATAAGAAATTACTAAAGCCTTTTTCTGATCAAATCATATTTTATACCCCTGAGCATAAGGAAATATACCCAAAAAAAATTCAAAGAAACTCATATGATTTTGGAACTATTTCAACTCACATGGAAGGATTTTTTCGCCCAGGGCATTTTGATGGAGTTGCAACAGTAGTCGAAGCCCTTTTCAAAAATATCAAACCTCAAAAAGCTTATTTTGGAGAAAAAGATTTTCAGCAATTACAAATAATAAAAGTTCTTAATATTCAAAAAAAATTAAACGTTAACGTTATTGGCTGTCCAATAGTGAGAGAAAAAGATGGTCTTGCAATGAGCTCTAGAAATAAATTTCTCACCCCAAATGAAAGAAAAGCTGCACCTATAATTTACTCTACATTAAGAGATCTAAACCGAAAAAACATCAAAACAGATGTGCCTCAAATGAGACGATTCTTTAAAGAAAAAGTCGAACAACATATCTTGAAGGTGGAGTATTTTTTCGTTGCCCCCGTTTGTAATTTAATTCCTGTTTCCAAATTAGATTCAAATATAAAATATCGTTTTTTTGTAGCTGTTCTTGCAGGAAAAACCAGATTAATTGATACAGTCGAATTAGTCAGAATATAATACCTTTATTGCATGTTTATTAAAACAGAAAAAGTTCAAATTGTGAATATCAATAATGTAAATCACCTTGAAACATATCTATTTGATAGTAAAGATAGGTGTAGAGAAGTAGCTATTAATAGTCCTGCAGCACGAAAAGCTCAAATCAATATAGAAAACGCAAAATCATTTAGCTTAAAAATAGTTTTTCCTAACGAAACAACTAATAAACTTGAATAAGATATTGATACAATTAAAATCTTCTTTTAAAGTTTTAATTCCCCTAGCAATTGGAATTTTCTTTATTTATTTAACAGTAAATACAACGACTTCTGAAGACAGAAGAGTAATTTTTTCTTATATTAAAGATGCAGATTTTCGTTTCATAATTCTCTCTATTTTATTTGGTATATTAAGCCACCTATCAAGGGCTTATCGCTGGAAATTTTTATTAACCCCGATTGGTTACAAACCTAGTTTTATAAATTTGGTTTTAGCTGTTCTAGTTGGCTATGTCGCGAATCTTGGAATCCCAAGGTCTGGTGAAATATTAAGGGCTACAACACTTAGTACTTACGAAAAGATTCCTTTTGAAAAGTCATTTGGAACTGTAATTGCAGAGAGATTAGTTGACATGATTTTACTTTTAGGGTTTATTCTTTTAGCGCTTGGTCTACAATTTGATTTGATAATGGAAGTTCTTAAAGAAAAAGAACTATCTACTAAAATTATAATTGCATTATCTATTTTAATTATAGTTTTCTTTTTTATTCTTAGACCTATTTTAAAAAACAATCAATCAAAGCCAATAATTAAAGTAAAGATATTTTTCCAGGGGCTAGTTGAAGGAATTTTAAGTATCAAATCAATGCCCAAAAAAGCTGCTTTTGTATTCCACACTTTATTTATCTGGACTATGTATGTAGCGATGTTTTATGTAATTAAGTGGGCAGTGCCAGAAACAGAAAGTCTAGGCTTAAATGCTTTATTACCAGCTTTTGTTATTGGAGGTCTTACAATTTCTGCTACGAACGGGGGCATTGGAATTTATCCTTTTTCTGTGGCTTTAATGCTATCTGCGTTTGGAATTTCAAAAGAATCTGGTTTAGCCTTTGGTTGGATTGTATGGAGCTCGCAAACCTTTATGATTTTAATCTTTGGAGGACTTTCTTTTTTTACACTACCTTTAGTTAATCGCAAAAATTAATCTTTTTAGTAATCTATGGCCAAGCTAAAAAAAGCTTTTTTTTGTCAAAACTGTGGAACCCAACACATACAATGGCAAGGTAAATGTAATGGATGTAAAGAGTGGAATACTATAATAGAAGAAGTTATAACTAAAGAGCCTAAGAAAGAATGGTCACTGGAAGGTGAAAATAAGATTTCAAAGCCTATCAGAATTGATAATATTAAAGCAAATAATACATCAAGAATAAAAACAGGAGACATTGAATTTGATCGTGTGCTAGGAGGAGGATTAGTCCCCGGTGCAGTTGTACTTTTGGGTGGGGAACCTGGAATTGGAAAATCTACCCTTCTATTGCAGCTTGGCCTTAAATTGAAAAAGAAAGTATTATACGTTTCAGGTGAAGAAAGTCAACATCAAATTAAACTGCGAGGCTCAAGAATGGATTTAGAAATGAATAATTGCTTTATATTAAGTGAAACTATAACCCAATCCATTTTTAATCAAATACAAAATCTGAATCTACAACTTCTTATTATTGATTCTATCCAGACTTTGCAAAGTAATCATATTGAGAGTGGAGCTGGTAGTGTCTCCCAAATTCGAACTACTGCAACTGAATTAATTCAATATGCAAAAATAGCGAATGTTCCAGTGATTTTAGTAGGGCATATTACCAAAGATGGTGCAATTGCTGGTCCAAAAATTCTTGAACATATGGTTGATACTGTTCTTCAGTTTGAAGGAGACCGAAATCATATATATCGAATATTAAGAGCTCAAAAAAATCGTTTTGGTTCTACTTCAGAAATCGGCATCTACGAAATGATTTCTAAAGGGCTGAGGGAAGTCTCTAATCCCAGTGAGATATTGATTTCAGAAAAAGAAGCATCTCTTAGTGGTCACGCGATTGCTGCAACAATAGAAGGTTTACGCCCACTGATGATTGAAGTTCAGGCCTTGGTTAGTAGTGCAGTTTATGGGACCCCACAAAGAAGTAGTACTGGTTTCAATTCAAAACGTTTAAATATGCTTTTGGCTGTTCTAGAAAAAAGAGCTGGATTTGCTCTTGGCAGCAAGGACGTTTTTATAAATATTACTGGGGGAATTAGTATTGAAGATCCTGCTTTAGATTTGGCTGTTATTTCAGCCATACTTTCAAGTTATCATGACAAACCAATTACACAGAAAATATGTTTTGCAGCAGAAATAGGTCTTTCTGGTGAGATTAGACCAATTACCAGATTAAATGAAAGAATACAAGAAGCAGATAAATTAGGATTTGAAAGCATTGTTGTGTCTCAGTATTCTAAATTCACCGAAAATAAAAAGGGAATTCAAATACAACAATTATCTAAAATCGAAGGCTTAGTTAATTTTCTTTTCTAAAATAAGTTTTTAGAAAAAAGAAGTTATATTGGAAAGATAAAATACCAGGTTTATGAAAGAAATTATCTCTAAATTCATTACAGAAGTTAGTGCGAAAAATCAAAATGAGCCAGAGTTCATGCAGGCTGTAACAGAAGTAGCGGAGACCGTTATCCCTTATATTGTTGAACACGACATCTATTATGGTCAAAATATTTTACTTAGAATGGCAGAACCTGAACGGGTATTATCTTTTCGTGTTGCTTGGATTGATGATAAAGAAGAGATTCAAGTTAATAGAGGATACAGAGTCCAGATGAACTCTGCTATTGGTCCCTACAAAGGAGGTTTAAGATTTCATCCCAGCGTAAACCTAAGTGTTTTAAAGTTTTTAGCATTTGAGCAAACCTTTAAAAATAGCCTTACAACTCTTCCCATGGGAGGTGGTAAAGGAGGTTCAGATTTTAACCCTAAAGGTAGGTCAGACACGGAAGTTATGCGATTTTGTCAAAGTTTTATGACAGAACTCTATAGCCATATTGGTCCTAATCGAGATGTCCCTGCTGGAGATATAGGTGTTGGTAGTCGTGAAATTGGATATCTATTTGGACAATATAAGCGCCTTAAAAATGAATTCACTGGAGTCTTGACGGGAAAAGGTGTATCTTTTGGTGGATCTTTAATTCGCCCTGAAGCAACGGGTTATGGTGTAGTTTATTTTACAGAGCAAATGCTAAAATTTAGGGATAACAGCTTGAAAGGGAAAAAAATTATTATTTCGGGTTCGGGAAATGTCGCTCAATACGCTACAGAAAAATGTATTCAATTGGGAGCTAAGGTGCTTACGCTTTCTGATTCTTCAGGTTATATTATTGATCCTGATGGAATTAATGAAGAAAAGCTAGCTTTTGTTATTAAGATTAAAAATGTACAGAGAGGTCGTATTAGCCATTATATTGAAAAGTATCCTAAAGCTTCATTCCATAGCGGAGAAAGACCATGGAAAGTTGCATGTGAAATTGCAATCCCGTGTGCAACTCAAAATGAGTTGAATGTTAAAGATGCAGAAATATTATTGAAAAATGGATGTATTTGCATAGGAGAAGGAGCAAACATGCCTTGTACTCCAGAAGCAATTGAATTATTTAGAAAGAATCAAATATTATTTGCCCCAGGAAAGGCATCTAATGCTGGAGGTGTTGCTGTTTCAGGGCTTGAAATGGCTCAAAATTCATTACGGTATAGTTGGACCAGAGAAGAAGTAAATAAAAAACTAAAAGCCATTATGATCGATATTCATGAATCTTGTTTAGATTATGGAAAAACTGAAAATGGTTATGTTGACTATGTCAAAGGAGCTAATATTGCAGGATTTGTAAAAGTTGCTGACGCTATGTTAGCCCAAGGCGTAGTATAAATTTTTATTTGCATGAAAAATGATACCGTTCATGCCATTACACTGGGAGTCATTAAATACGGAGATACTAGCTTGATCTCTGCTTGCTTCACCTTGGAGCACGGATTGCAGTCATACATGCTAAAAGGGATTTTATCTAAAGGGGGTAGAAAAATTTCTAAATCTCTATTTGAACCGCTAAATCTTTTGGAATTACAAGCATCTAAAAATACTAACAATCGCTTGGGATATATAAAGGAGGCCAAACTAAATTCTATCTACAAGTCTATTCCTTTTGATTTGGGTAAGAAATCTCTCCTATTTTTTTTATCAGAAGTTTTGCATCAAGTTTTTCGTGAAGAACAAGAATCCAATCCACCACTTTACCATTTTATAGAAAAAAATCTTCTTTGGCTTGATACTCAGAATGATTTATCGCTTTTCCATATTAAAATGATGTTAGATTTGACAAGATTCATTGGATTTTATCCTAACATAAGTAATATAAAGGCTCCTTATTTTGATTTAAAGTCAGGTTGCATGAGTTTTGCCAAATCCAAAACTCCATTTCTTAAAGACCCTTTGAAAAGCTATTGGATTCAGATTTTAGGCACGGCTTTTGATGAAATTGGAGACATAAAGCTCCCAAAGCAACAAAAAATGGAACTCCTAAATCAGGTCATCACCTATTTCGAACTACATTTACAACAATTTAAACCTCCAAAATCTACAAAAATACTAAATGAGATTTTTAAAACACCTTAGATGGGTTTTTTTCTTAATTATACCCTCCTTGATAATAGGACAAGACATTATTATTGTAGATAGTGTATCTAAATTTCCATTAGAGGGTGTAGCTTTATTCAATTCAGCCAAAACAAGTGCTGCTATAACAAATAAACAAGGAATTGCTGATTTATCCGTTTTTTCTGAAGATGAAATTGTATTTGTCCAATATTACGGTTTCAAAAGTCGGAGTTTTAAAATGGAAAACATAAAAACTAACAAAAATTTTCTATTTGTATTGCAAGCAGAAAATCAAAATTTAGAAGAAGTAATTCTATCTATTGCAAGAAATGCTTCTAAAAGGAAACAAATTGCAGAAAAAGTTTCTATAATAAACAGTAAACAAATTATAGCTCAACGTCCGGCCACTGGGGCTGATTTAATAAGCCTAAGTCCTGGTGTTAGGATTCAAAAATCTCAAGGAGGAGGTGGAAGCCCTGTTCTTCGTGGGTTTGAAGCAAATCGTTTACTATTAGTTTTAGATGGAGTAAGAATGAACAATGCAATATATCGAAGTGGTCACTTACAAAATGCCATAACCATTCATCCCAATATCATCGAAAGAGTTGAGGTCGTATTTGGTTCTTCCTCAGTTGGTTATGGATCAGATGCTTTAGGTGGTGTTATTCATTATTACACCAAAAATCCACTAATTAATAGTGAGGAAAAAATCAAAACTCAATTTTCAAGTGATTTTTCATCAGCTAATACCTCATCAATAAATTCAATTTCAACAGAAGTGAGTTTTAAAAAGTGGGCGAGTTTAACTAGCATAAGCCATTCAGGCTTTGGCGATATTCGTATCGGGAAAAAAAGGATTCATGGCTATGAAGACTGGGGCTTGACCCCATATTATTCTTTAAACAACAGAAATAGTTATAGCCCTTTACCAATTAAAAATGAAAAACCTTCAATTCAAAAAAATACTGGCTATAAACAAGTTGATTTACTTCAAAAGTTCTTGTTCCAAGTTGATAATCAAACTCAGTTCGTTTTGAATCTTCAATATTCTAATTCCTCTGATATTTCTAGATATGATAAACTTTCAGAGCAAAAGAATAATTCACTTAGATATGCAGAATGGTATTACGGTCCTCAAAAACGCCTTTTATTTTCACCTCAACTAAAAATATTTCCAGAAAAAAAATATCTAAACTCCGGTAAAATTACATTTGCCTTTCAAAACCTTGAGGAGTCGAGAATAAGTCGTTTTTTTAATAGTTTAACAAGGAAATACCAAACTGAAAAAGTTAAAGCCTTAAGTGTTAATGGTGATTTTGAATTTAAATTTAAGGGAAAAAGCTCAATTTCGTATGGTTTCGAAGGAGTTTATAATGATGTGAGTTCATTTGCATTTGAACAAGATTTAATTCTAAGACAAAATCAGATCATAGGTTATACTCCCCGTCTTCCAATACCAACAAGATATCCAAGCAAAGGGAGTTCTTATGCGAGTTATGCTGCATATTTAAATTGGATCTGGGATCTAAATTCTCAACTTACTTTAAATGCTGGAGTAAGATTTACTAGTACTTATCTAGATGCGAGTTGGAAGGAGTTTTATAATATAAACGCATTACTTTCAGAGGTAAATCTTGATGCTGATGCACTGACGGGTACTATTGCTTTAACCTACCGCCCTAATAAAATTACTCAATGGAATGCAATTTTATCAAATGGCTTTAGGAATCCTAACATTGATGATATTGGTAAAATTCGAGAAAGTAAAGAAAACCTTATTGTCCCCAATCCATTTCTCTATCCTGAATATGCTTATAATTTTGAACTTGGTATAACTCATTATCTCCCCAAAGCAAAAAACTATTTCTCTGTAAGAGGCTTCAGTACTCTTATTTCAAGACACATTGGCCGAGCTGATTACATAATCTTTACAGATAAAACTACTCCAAATCTTAATACAATTTTATACAATGGCTTGGAAGTCAATACCTTGGCTAATGAAAACTTAGGTAATAGATATTTATTTGGAGGATCTTTAGATGGGAATTTAAACCTTACAGATAACCTCTCATTAAGGGCAGATTTAAGTATTATTGAGGCAATCAAAAGTGAACAATATGGACCTATACCTTCTATATCTCCTGTTTTTGGTAGTATTTTATTAACTTATCAAAATAAAGATTGGTATACTAATCTACATTATCAATTTAGTGGAAGTAAAGACCCTACAGATTATAGCTTCGGTGGTGAAGATGGTCTAGAAGAAACTCCTCTCATTTCGGAATCACAAGGATTATATGCAGGCACTCCCTCTTGGTCAGAATTTTCAATACTAACACAATATCAATTATCCGAAAAAGTTTTTTTAAGATTTGGTTTAGACAATATTTTTGATGTTCACTACAGAAGTTTTGCATCTGGAATATCAGCCCCTGGACGTAACTTCAAGCTGGGAGTTAATATAAGTTTCTTTTAAGATCTATTTTAAAAAATTATACTAACTGGAGACCTTCTCTTTTTTGACTTAAATTAATTACTTTCGCACTTAAAAGTCAGAAATAGTTCTATTTAAGCATTTAAACAAGCTTAAAAAATGACATTAACACAGAACTTAAAAAAGTGAAGTTTAAAGAATATAAAGGGCTTGATTTACCCAAAATATCTAAAGAAATTCTTGCAAAATGGAAGAAAAATAAAACATTTACTTCCAGTATAGCTTGCAGAGAAGGAAACCCTTCTTTTGTATTCTATGAAGGGCCACCTTCGGCAAATGGTATGCCAGGAATTCATCATGTAATGGCAAGAACCATAAAAGACATCTTTTGCCGTTACAAAACCCAAAAAGGATATCAAGTTCATCGAAAAGCCGGTTGGGATACCCACGGGCTTCCTGTTGAACTAGGCGTAGAAAAGGATTTAGGTATTACAAAAGATGATATTGGAAAAAGTATTTCTGTGGAAGAATATAACTTAGCTTGTAAAAAAGCTGTAATGCGATATACGGATGTATGGCACGATCTAACCGAACGTATTGGCTACTGGATAGATATGGGAGACCCTTATGTAACCTATACATCCAAATATATTGAAAGTGTATGGTGGCTAATCAAACAAATTCATAAAAAGAAATTGCTTTATAAAGGCTATACCATTCAGCCTTATTCACCTATGGCTGGAACTGGTTTAAGCTCTCATGAACTCAATCAGCCAGGAACTTATCAAGATGTAACGGATACTACTATTACTGCTCAATTTAAAACCATTCGTGAGAGCCTCCCCGAAAAGCTTCAAGGTGATCTTGACCTTTTTATTTTAGCATGGACAACTACACCATGGACACTCCCATCAAATACGGCTTTGACAGTTGGTAGAAATATAGATTATATTGTGGTTCGAACTTTCAATCAATATACATTCAAGCCGATACGTGTTCTTATTGCTAAAGATCTTTTACAAAAACAATTTGGTAAAAATTACGAGGCCTCTGAAATAATAGAAAATTTTATTCCTGGTAGCAAAAAAATTCCTTACCAGGTAGAATTAGAGCTCAAGGGTTTTGAATTATTGGAAATTCGTTATGAGCAATTGTGGTTTGAATCTCCTCAACCAATTGAAAATGCACAAAATGCATTTCGCATAATCGAAGGAGAATTTGTCACGACTGAAGAAGGGACTGGTATTGTTCATACAGCTCCTACTTTTGGTGCAGACGATGCTAAAGTGGCGAAAGAAGCAAGCCCTCAAGTTCCCCCTTTATTGATATTAGATGAAAACAATAATAAAGTACCACTTGTAGATCTTCAGGGACGCTTTAGAAAAGAAGTTGGGGTTTTAGGGGGACGTTTTGTAAAAAACGAATACTATCCAGAAGGTACTGCGCCTGAACGTTCAACAGACGTGGAAATTGCAATAAAGCTAAAAAAAGAAAATAAAGCATTTAAAGTTGAAAAATATACTCACTCCTATCCAAATTGTTGGAGAACGGATAAGCCGATTTTATATTACCCCTTGGACTCTTGGTTTATAAAAGTAACAGAAGTAAGAGATCTTATGACTGAACTTAACCAAGATATCAATTGGAAACCAAAATCAACAGGGCAAGGACGATTTGGAAACTGGCTGGCTAATGCGAATGACTGGAACCTTTCTCGTTCTCGCTTTTGGGGAATTCCACTTCCAGTTTGGAGAACAGAAGATGGAAATGAAAGCATTATTATTGGGTCTATTGGAGAATTAAGAGATGCTATAGAAGTTTCCAGATCAAAAGGATTGATGAAAGATAACCCCTTACAAGAATTTAAAGAGGGAGTATTTTCAAATTCAAATTATGAGATTATAGATCTCCATAAAAACGTAGTTGACAAAATTATTCTAAGCAGTCCTCAAGGGAAGCCCATGTATCGAGAGGAAGATCTAATAGATGTTTGGTTTGATTCTGGATCCATGCCATATGCTCAATGGCATTATCCATTTGAAAATAAAGAATTAATTGATGGAGGAAGTAGATTTCCTGCTGATTACATTGCTGAGGGTGTAGATCAAACTCGAGGTTGGTTTTATACACTTCACGCTATCGCAACCTTGGTTTTCGGTAAAAAAGCATATAAAAATGTTGTTTCTAATGGATTGGTTTTAGATAAAATTGGACAAAAAATGTCCAAGCGTTTGGGTAATGCTGTAGACCCTTTTAAAATTCTAGATAAATTTGGTCCCGATGCTACCCGCTGGTATATGATTTCTAATGCCAATCCTTGGGATAATCTAAAGTTTGATGCTGAAGGTATTGCTGAAGTTCAACGTAAGTTTTTTGGTACACTATATAATACATTTTCCTTTTTTAGCCTATACGCAAATATAGATGCCTTTAACCCTTACAAAGAGTTATTAATTCCCCTTAAGAAAAGAGTAGAATTAGATCAGTGGATTTTATCTGAGCTTCATACTTTGATCAAAGTAGTAGATGATGCTTATGAAGATTATGAGCCAACTATAGCCTCTCGTGCTATTTCTGATTTTGTTCAAGAAAAATTAAGTAACTGGTATGTACGTTTATGCCGAAGGCGTTTTTGGAAAGGTGAATACGGTCCAGATAAAATCGCTGCTTATCAAACTCTGCACGAATGCTTAGTTACAGTTTCACAACTTTCCGCTCCAATAGCTCCTTTTTACATGGATCATTTATATCAAGATTTAATGCAAGAAGACCAAACATCAATTCATCTTACAGATTTTCCAAAATCAAACTCTTTATACATTAATAAAGAATTAGAAGCTCAAGTAAATACAGCTAGAGGTTTGACATCACTTGCGCTTTCACTTAGAAAAAAACAACAAATCAAAGTCCGCCAGCCATTACAAAAAATGATTATCCCTGTAAAAAACAAAATGGAGAGATCTAGAATTGAACTTATAGAAGGTCAATTAAAGGGAGAAATCAATATTAAAGAAGTTCAAATCTTAGATGATGCTAGCACTCTTTTAGTGAAAGATATTCGCCCAAATTTCAAAACACTAGGCCCTCGTTTTGGTAGTGAACTAAAAGAAATTGTAAAGCTTATAAATAATCTAACCCCAGAACAGATCAATGAAATTGAAGAAAAAAAACAGCTTGAAGTAAAACACAATGAAAAAAACATTATTTTAGGACGCTCTGATGTTGAAGTCTTTTTCAAGGATATTGAAGGTTGGCAGGTAACGCAAGGCGGAGGAATGACTATAGCCTTAGATATGAAGCTTAGTCCAGAATTAAAAGATGAAGGGATAGCAAGAGAGTTGGTTAATAGAATTCAAAATTATAGGAAAGAGAGTGGTCTTGAAGTAACAGATAAAATAAATATTTTATTGAAAGAAGATTCAAAACTGCAAAAGGCTGTTTCTCGAAACGAGACTTATATCCTTTCTGAAACATTAGCTGAAAACTTATATTTTAAATCTAAAATTGAGAAAGGGAAAATACTTGAATTTGAAAACATTAAAACTGAAATTAGTATAAAAAAAATATTGTCATGACAAAAAAAACACGATATAGCGACAAAGAGTTAAAAGAATTTCGAACTTTAATAGAAGAAAAGATTGAGAAAGCAAATTCTGATCTTGTACTATTAAAAAGTGCTTATATGAACAATGGAAATAATGGAACTGAAGATACGGCTCCGACTTTTAAAGCTTTTGAAGAAGGTTCTGAAACCATGTCTAAGGAGGCAAATACTCAACTGGCCATTCGTCAAGAAAAATTCATTCGTGATTTAAGAAATGCATTAATCCGTATCGAAAATAAAACTTATGGAGTATGTCGAATAACTGGAAATCTAATTAATAAAAAACGTTTGTTTTTAGTTCCTCATGCCACATTAAGCATAGAGGCAAAGAACATGCAGAAATAAGATTAAAAAGTTCTGAGTCAAAAAAAAACATATTTTAACTTTACCTGGGCGCTAGGGATTATCTTGATAATTTTATTTTTGGATCAAGGAACTAAAATTTTTATAAAACTTAACTATCCTCTTTCTGGTTATGGAGTCCCCCCAATTCTAGACTGGGGATTTTTTAAGTTACTTTTTGTCGAAAATAAAGGAATGGCAATGGGTACAAAGCTTAATGACTTTATTCCCTTTATTTCTGAAGATACAGCAAAACTAGTGTTATCCTTATTTCGAATTGTTGCAATTTTTGGTCTAGGTTATTGGCTTTGGGATACTATCAAGAAACAAAATGGAGTACTCTTAAATTGGGCTTTAGCATTAATTTTTGCTGGAGCTTTAGGCAATATTATAGATTCCGTTTTTTATGGAGTTATATTTACCGATAGTTATGGAAAAATTGCTGAAATATTCCCAGAAAAAGGATATGCTTCTCTTTTTTATGGACATGTAGTCGACATGATTCAATTTCCACTGGTTGAATGGACTTGGCCCTCATGGATGCCTTGGATTGGAGGGGAGAATTACTTATTTTTTCAATATATATTCAATATTGCTGATACCGCTATAAGTTCAGGTGTAGGGATTCTAATTGTTTTTAACAAAAAGATTTTTTCAAAGCCCAACGCATCATCAAGTTCATAAATTAAATTTCCTCAGGCAGCTTAAATAATTCTTCAACTTTACAGTTAAAATTATTCGCAATTTTTAATGCTAAAACTCTAGAAGGAATGTATACATTATGAAAAACTTCATGAAAAATTTATTATCTCTTCAGGATTTACGCAATAGTCTAAAGGGATATCATTAGCGTGAACTTCAAATATTTTATCTACAGGTTTAAAAAAAGAAAGCCCAATTTTCAAAACCTCTGGTTTACAGTTCACTAAGAAATTATCATAAAAACCTTTACCATAACCTATACGATTTCCAATTTTATCATATCCAAGTAATGGTATAAATATTACATCTATATGTTTTGGGTCTATTAAAATTCCTTTATCTGGCTCAGGTATTCCCCATGAATTGACTCTAATCTTGGTGCTATCTGTCAATAAAATATGTTCTAAATTTTTTCCAATTACTTTAGGAATAATTACTTGTTTATCTCTTCCTTGAAGCATCGTCAATATAAGGGAAGTGTCAATTTCAGCCTTAGATTTTATGGGAAGAAATAAATGAAAGTACTCAAAATTCCAAATGGGAAGTTTTAGACACAGATTTGCAATGTCAAAACTTAATTCTTCATGTCTCCCTTGACTAAGTTCAAGACGCTTTCCCAAGAAAACAGATCTTAATTTTGATTTAGAAACTTCAGAATTCATGAAATAAGATAGAAATTAATAATAGACCCAAAGAAAATCAATATTTTCGTTTTGTGAAATTAGATTCTATTAAAATTCAGATAAAAAGTTTACCTCAAGTCCCCGGGGTTTATCAATATTATGATAAACAAGAGAAAATCATCTACATCGGAAAAGCAAAAAACATAAAAAAACGAGTAAGCTCATATTTTAATAGAGTATTTGATAATCATAAAACTAGATTACTTGTAAAAAATATAGATCGAATAGAGCACGTTGTCGTGGATACTGAAATGGATGCCTTACTTCTGGAAAATAATCTCATAAAAAAATATAGGCCCCGATACAATATACTTCTAAAAGATGACAAAACTTATCCATGGATTTGTTTAGAAAAACAGCCTAAACCCAAAATATTTTTTACAAGAAATATAACTGATAAATCAAGAGAATATTTTGGTCCATATACAAGCGTAAAGCATCTAAAAATTTTGATTCAATTAATAAAGGAAATATATCCATTTTTAAACCAGGAATTAAATCATCTTTTAAAAATCAACAATAAAGAATCGTCCATTTTTTTATTTGAAAAAAACGAAATGTCAATTAAACAATTAATTAATGGAAATTTGAGCTTCTGTATTAATCATTTTAAAAAAGAAATGAAGCTCCTGTCAAGTGAATTAAAATTCGAGGAAGCTCAAGTTTTAAAAGAAAAAATTAATGCTCTTGTTGGTTACCAAGCAAAATCGACAATTGTAAACCCTAAAATCAGTAATGTAGATGTTTTCTCTATTATCTCAGATAAAAGCCATGGTTATATAAATTACTTACAAGTGTCTTTTGGAGCAATAGTAAGATCACATACAATAGAAATTAAAAAAAAGTTAGACGAAGAAAATGAGACTCTTCTTCAGCTTGGAATAATTAATATTAGACAACTTTTTTCAAGTAATTCAAAGACTTTATTTCTGTCTCATAAAGTTTCTTTAGGTGATGAGTTAAAAGTTTTTGTTCCTCAACAAGGAGACAAAAAGAAGTTGGTTGATTTATCCCTCCGTAATGCGAAATATTTTCGTATTGACCGCTATAAACAGATGAAAATTACGGATCCTGATCGTCATTCTAAGCGTATTATGAGTCAAATGAAAGATGATTTGAGATTACCAAAAGAACCCATTCATATTGAATGCTTTGATAATTCTAATATTCAAGGTGCTAATCCAGTTGCAGCTTGTGTCGTTTTTAAAAATGGGAAACCAAGCAAAAAAGAATATCGTCATTATAATATCAAAACTGTAACTGGCCCTGATGATTTTGCATCTATGGAGGAGATTGTCTTTAGACGTTATAAAAGACTTTTAGATGAAAATACTTCACTTCCTCAATTGATTGTGATTGACGGAGGTAAAGGACAACTTTCTTCAGCTGTTAAGAGCCTAGATACTTTGGGACTAAGAGGGGAGATATCTATTTTAGGAATTGCAAAACGTCTAGAAGAAATCTATTTCCCAAATGATAGTACTCCTTTATACCTTGATAAAAAATCCGAAACTTTAAAAATTCTTCAACGTGCAAGAGACGAGGCGCACAGATTTAGTATTATATTTCATCGCCAAAAAAGAAGTAAAAGGACTCTGACTTCTAAAATGGATAATATAATAGGGATCGGTCCAGCAACTCGTGAAAAACTGTTAGGCTCCCTTAAATCATTTAAAAGAATCAAAGCTGCTTCTAGAAAAGAGATAATTGATATTCTAGGAAAAGAAAAAGGCTCTAAAATTTTTAAAGCACTTCAAAAATCTTAGGAGTTTATTGATATAATTTCAATTAAACTCAAAAGAGAGAATTATTATATTTGTTTTATGATAAAACGAATTGTTTTAACACTTTGTATAGCATCTCAGTCAAGTTTTTCTCAAACTATCTTGGAATCTACTTTCCCTCCTATTGAATCTTTCCAAGAGGACGAGTGGTTTCAATTACGCTTACATTATGGGCCTTTTAATGCAAGTTATGCTTCTTTTTCTTTAGTAAGTGATTCCCTTAATAATAAGTCTGTTTTTCATGCGAAAGGTTTTGGAGAAACTACAGGTATTGCCAGGTGGTTTTTTAAGGTTGAGGATTACTATGAAAGCTACTTTGATAAGGAAACAGGGCTGCCGTATAAATTTATTAGAGACATTAATGAAGGAGGGTACACAAAAAATATAGAGATTGATTTTGACCATTATAAAGCTACTGCATTAGTCAATGATAAAAAACGGGGAGAAATTAATGAATTCTCAATTCAAAATGGGGTGCAAGATTTAATTTCAAGTTTTTATTATTTAAGAAAATTTTATCCCAAAAAAGGAGTTAAAATCAATGAGAGTTTTGACATAAATATGTTTTTTGATAATGAAAACTATGTTTTCAAACTTAAATACCTAGGGAATGAAACTATTAAATCAAAGTTTGGGAAAATTAAGTGTATGAAGTTTCGCCCTTTAGTTCAATCAGGCAGAGTCTTTGAAGAACAAGAAAGTGTGACTCTTTGGGTTTCTGAAGATAAAAATCGTCTACCCATCCGCATACAAGCCGATATACTAGTGGGGTCAATAAAAGCAGATCTAGAAAATTTTAAAAATCTTAAGTATCCATTTAAAATCTTAGTAGAATAATTTAAAAAATAGGTTATAACTTTTTAAAATGGCTTTTATTTAATTTAAATAAGTTTCGAAATTTGTTAAAAATTTATTACATGTACCGAGTGTTTGAACTCTTTTTAATTCTTCTTTTATTAGGATGTAACTACAAGAATGCTAAGACTATTGACGAAAATATTACAGTGGTTGAAGAGTTAATCCCTGATCTATTTTTTGGTATAGATCTTAATGAATATGATGTAGAAACTAAAAAAATTAAGCGAGGAGATACTTTTGGGAAGATAATAGAAGAAAATGGTATTGATTACCCTGATGTTTATAATATTCTTCAGGCAATTAAAGGAAAAGTTAGTGTAAGAAAACTAACAATTGGTAAGCCTTATAGCCTATTTTATTCAAAAGACAGCATTCCCATCCCGGAATACTTTGTTTATCATCCTAGACCACAGTCCTTTATCAGAATCCACTTAAAAGATAGTTTATATGGTGAAAAGATCCAAAAACCTGTTCGTTTGGTCGAGCTTGAGGCTTCTGGAATTATAAAAAGCTCTTTATATGAAACAATGCAAAATAGTGGAATAAATGAATCTCTCACTTATTATCTCTCAGATGTATATGCATGGACAGTAGATTTTTTCCGATTACAAAAAGGAGATCGATTTAAAATCATTTATTCAGAAAAATTTGTAGACGATTCAATCTCTATTGGAGTGGATCGCATTAAAGCTGCATATTTTGAACATAAAGGTAATCCACTTTACGCATTTGAATTTATTAGTGATCCAAAAAAAGGGATTGTGGATTATTTTGATGACCGAGCAAAAAGCTTAAGACGTGCTTTCTTACAAGGCCCCTTAAAGTTTAATCGGGTTTCCTCTCGCTACAACCTAAGAAGAAAGATTCCTCTTTATGGAAATCGAATCCGCCCTCATAAAGGAACCGATTTTGCAGCCTCAGTAGGTACTCCAATTTTAGCTACTGCAGATGGAACCATAGTTAAGGCAAGCTACTCAAGGGGTAATGGGAAGTATGTTACCATTAAACATAATGGCACCTATTCTACCCAATACCTCCACATGAAAAATCGTAATGTGCGTATTGGTCAATTTGTGAAACAGGGAGACGTAATTGGATGGGTAGGAATGACAGGAAACACCTCTGGTCCGCATGTTTGCTATCGTTTCTGGAAAAATGGTAGACAGGTGGATCCCTTTAAACAAAAACTCCCAGAAGCAAAGCCAATATCTAAAGATTTAAAAGCTAAATTTGCTGAATATATTGTCCCTTATAAAACTAAATTAGATTGCATTGCATTTGATGATTTAAGTGAGTCTGAAATTGCCGAAACTAAAACACCCTTTTATGAAAAAGATTCTTATTGACAGGCCACCATCAGATTTTAAGACTTGGAAAACCCTTAAAAATCATCAAAAAAAAATAGCTTCTACATCCATTCAACAACATTTTAAAAATGAAACTAATCGTCTTGACTATACCTGGTTAGAATGGGAAAACTTTATAGTAGATATTTCTAAAAATAGAATTGACCGTAAAGCATTTGATCTTCTGCTAAACTTAGCTAAGGAAGTTGAACTAAAGGAAGCTATTGAAGCCCAGTTTTCAGGAACTAAAATAAATGAAACAGAAAATCGTGCTGTTTTGCATACCGCTCTAAGAGGGCTTGACGATAAACCTGTACTTGTAGATGGATCAGATATTATACCAGAGCTTAGAGCTACTCAAGAAAAAATGTATGCCTTTTGTGATAAAGTTATATCAGGAGAGTGGAAAGGTTATACTGGTAAACCTATTGCAAATGTAGTTAATGTTGGAATCGGTGGTTCAGATTTAGGCCCAGCAATGATAGTTGAGGCATTGGCCCATTATGGAAATCATTTGGCTGTTAGTTTTATTTCCAATGTAGAAGGAGATCATCATTTAGAAATTCTGAAAGAATTAAACCCTGAAACCACACTTTTTGTAATAGTTTCTAAGACCTTCACCACTCAAGAAACTCTTAGTAATGCTAACAGTATAAGGTCATGGTTTTTAAATCAAGCTCCCATTTCAGCATTAGCTAAACATTTTGCAGCAGTATCTACTAACACCAAAAAAACAACTGCTTTCGGAATAGATATAGAAAATACTTTTTCAATGAAAGATTGGGTAGGGGGGCGCTTCTCGTTATGGAGTACCGTTGGGCTTTCCATATGTTTAGCTGTAGGTCCTGAACATTTTAAAGGACTATTAAAGGGAGCAGGAAAAATGGATTTACATTTTAGAAAAACTCCTTTTAACCAAAATATTCCAGTAGTTCTAGCTTTACTAAGTATCTGGTATAATAACTTTTGGGGTGCTGAAAGTGAAGCCATAATTCCGTATACACAATACCTTAGAAATCTGTCTGCTTATTTACAGCAAGGCATAATGGAAAGTAATGGTAAAAGTGTTGGCCGTGACGGTAAGAGGGTAAATTATCAAACTGGAACTATAATCTGGGGTGCATCAGGGACCAATGCACAGCACGCCTTTTTTCAATTGATACATCAAGGGACAAAGCTTATCCCTGCAGATTTTATTTGTTTTAAAAAATCTCTTAAGGGAAATAAACAACATCAGAATAAATTATTATCTAATTTTATTGCTCAAACAGAGGCTTTGATGAATGGTAAAAATCAGACTCAGGTTAAAAAAGAGCTTGAGACTATTGGTTTAGATCCAAAAGAACAAAAAAAACTTGTCCCGTTTAAAATATTTGAAGGAAATAAACCAACTAATACCATTCTAATTGATAAACTTACACCTGTTTCTTTGGGTGGATTGATTGCTCTATATGAACATAAAATTTTTGTTCAAGGTATTATTTGGAATATTTATAGTTATGATCAGTGGGGTGTTGAGCTAGGAAAACAATTAGCTAGTGAAATATTGGAAGAAATTGAAGGGAAAAAGTTATCTCTTCATGACCCATCAACATCAAAATTACTTTCTAAAATTTAAGGCTTTTAATTTTTAATTGAAGACTAATAGCTCCATTATATCTGTTTTCTTCTAAAGAATATAGTACTGAAAAGGATCTTTGTTTTTTTATTTCCAAAATATAATGCCCTAAACCAAATCCAATCCCGGAAAAACGCTTACCAGTTGAATCAATTATATCTAAACGTAAATGTTTTTTGTCATTCCCAACTAAGCTACTCCCTCCTGCATCAGTACAATTATGAGTTGCAAACATAGGACGCATATTTTTTGGCCCAAAGGGAGCCATTTGATCAAGAATACGAAGTAACTTTGAACTTAGATCACTAAAATTTATATCTAAATCGTAAGTTACAGCAGGTTGCCTTTGCCTTGGAAGAATATGTTTTTCAGTATAAGCTTCAAAGGCCTCTTTAAAAGCATTTAGCTTGTCAGGCTTTATGGTTAATCCAGCCGCATATTTGTGTCCTCCAAATTGTATCATAGTGTGATTACAAGCTTGCAAAGCTTTATATATATTAAAGCCGGAAACTGAGCGAACAGACCCAGCTAATAAATCTCCAGATTTAGTTAAGACTACGGTTGGTCGATAATAATGCTCTATAAGTCTTGAGGCTACAATACCAATAACACCTTTATGCCAAGAGGGATGGAATACCACCGAACAAGAATTATGGGTTTCCTCGTTTAATTTAATTTGTTGTAAGGCTTCCTTAGTTATTCGCTCATCAGTCGATCTACGCTCAGTATTAAAAAACTCAATAGATCTTGCAATAGGTAATACTCTGTCATGATTAGTGTTCATTAATAATTCTACAGCGTTCAAACCTTGGTCCATTCGACCAGCTGCATTAATACGAGGAGCTATTACAAAAACTAAATCAGATACATTTAAAGGTCGCTTTAAATCTTTTAAGAAAAATTGTAGTCCAGGACGAGGATATTCTCGTAATTGTTTAATCCCAAAATGAGTTAAAGTCCTGTTTTCACCAACAATAGGAACGATATCTGCGGCTATTGCAGTTGCAACAAGATCCAAATAAGTATTTAATTCTGAGTCTAGTAAACCTAATTTATTGTTTAAGGCCTGTATCAATTTAAATCCAATTCCACAACCACATAGATCTTTAAATGGATAAGAACAATCAGTTCGTTTAGGGTCCAAAACTGCAACTGCTTTAGGAATTTCTATTTCAGGTAAATGGTGGTCACAAATAATAAAATCAATCCCTAATTCTTTTGCATAATTCACCTGTTCTATAGCTTTAATCCCACAATCCAGTGCAATGATTAAACTAATTTTATCTACTTTTGCTTCATTGATTCCTCTTTTTGAAATACCATAACCCTCTAGGTATCTATCTGGCACATAAGGCCTTAGCTTTAGTACCTTGTCCTTAAGGTAAGAGCTTACTAGAGCAACTGACGTAGTTCCATCTACATCGTAATCTCCAAATACCATAATTCCCTCTCCTTTTTCAATTGCAAGTTGAATTCGATTAACGGCAGCATCCATATCCTGCATCAAGAAGGGATCATGTAGGTGTGACCACTCAGGTCTAAAAAATTGTTTTGCGCTTTCAAAGTCATCAATCTTCCGCTGAGCTAATAAGCTGGCAATAGTTTTTGGAACAGATAAAATTTCTGAAAGTTCTTTAACCTTTTGAACTGATGGTTCTGGAACTTTTTCCCATCGCATGATATTAACTTTTAGATCCTTCAACAACTATAACAAATTCTCCTTTAGGGCTATTAGATTGAAAAAAAATCTTTGCATCTTTCAAACTCCCTCTAAATGTACTTTCATAAAGTTTAGAAATTTCTCTAACAACAGCCAATTTTCGATTCGGTCCGAAAAAAGGAATCATTTGATCGAATAATTTAATTAGCTTATGAGGAGACTCGTAAAATACTTGAGTTTTAAATTCTAGAGCCATTCTCTCTAAGTATTTTATTCTACCTTTCTTAGGAGGTAAAAACCCTTCAAAAATAAATCTTTCACAGGGAATCCCACTTTGAACTAATGCAGGAATTAGAGCAGTGGGACCAGGTAAACATTGTGGCTCAAAATTGGCTTCTAAAGCACTTCTTACTAATAAAAATCCAGGATCTGATACTCCAGGTGTGCCAGCATCAGTGATTACCGCTATCGTAATCCCTTTACGAAGTTGTTCGATCACTTTAGGAGCTTTTTGATGCTCATTATACATATGAAAACTCTCTAAAGGAGTAGTGATACTATAATGTTTTAAAAGCTTTTTGCTGACACGTGTATCTTCAGCCAGGATTAAGTCAACTTCACCTAAAATACGTAATGCCCGTAGGGTGATATCTTCTAAATTACCAATAGGGGTTGGAATTAAATATATCAAATTTTAATAATTTTCTAAAACAATACTTATCAGTCAAAGTTCTTCTGGAGAATAGCTAAAAACCGTTCGGCAATTTCTTCGTTTCTATTCCAATCATCATATTCACTTCTAACTTGATTTTCTATAAAATTATAGACTTCGGTCCACGATTCAAAAGTAATTATTTGAAGAAGTACCTTTTCATATGAAGTAGTATCTCCATTAAAAAGTTTTTTGATAAAAGCGACTCGATCGTTAAGATCAATACTTAATGTTTTTGCAAAGTTATCATTGATGTTTTTCACTTCTGATATCATTTCTGTATTTAAATTATTAATATCTATAATATTTGCTTTCTTTTTTGGTTCAAAAGTGGGTGTTTCTTCAAAGGTTTCAAAAAGCTTTTCATAGTTTTTGGTTTCAGGCATTTCAGTAACCATGTTTTTAATTGTTTCCATCATAGGCGGAACCTCCATTTCCTCATTCTTTTCATTAGGCTTTTCATCATCACCAGTTAGATTCTTTAAAACTTCTGAAAGCTGAAACTGTTGTTTTTCCCAAAGATTTTTATCAAGTACATCGTGCTCTAAAAACATTTTTTGAAAGATTGAGAGTTCATAAAGTTTTTGAATAACTTCATGAGTTTTTTCATCGTCCCATTGAGCTTTTTGATCAAGTACTTTACTTGCCCATTTAAGCAATGCAATTTTTATACTTTCTGTCATCGTTTTTAATACCTTTGTTTTGGAATTAAGACATTCTCTCATTCTATATCTGAAAATTACAAAATGTTTTTAGAAAACACGGTAAATACAAAGGAACAATTTGGTTGGATTGAGATCATCTGTGGCTCAATGTTTTCTGGTAAAACAGAAGAATTGATTAGACGACTTCGCCGCTGTCAATTTGCAAAACAAAAGATTGAGATTTTTAAACCAATAGTGGATTCAAGATATGATAATGAAATGATTACATCACACGACCAAAACCAAATTCAATCTACATCTATTCATGCAGCTGCAAACATTCCTATTTTGGCTAACGGATGTGATGTTATTGGTATAGACGAAGCCCAGTTTTTTGATAATGAAATTATTAAAGTTTGTAATGATTTAGCTAATAATGGTGTTAGAGTAATTGTAGCTGGTTTAGATATGGACTATCAGGGTAATCCATTTGGCCCAATGCCAGGTCTTATGGCAATTGCTGAGTATATAACTAAAGTTCATGCAATTTGTGCCAAAACTGGTAATTTAGCCAATTATAGCCATCGAATTTCTGCGGATAAATCTTTAGTTCATTTAGGTGAAAAGGAAAGTTATGAGCCACTCTCTAGAGCTGCTTATTTTAAAGTAATAAATAAAATAAAGAAAAAAAAGAAAGATTATTAAGTCTTGAATAAACTTCATTTATACTTATCAAATTTAGATCATAATTATAAGATTATTCGTAGCCAATTAAGCTCTAATACAGACCTTTTTGCCGTAGTCAAAGCTGGAGCTTATGGAAGCGGTTTACTTAAAATTGCTAAACGTTTAGAACAATTGGGTGTAGATTATTTGGCAGTAGCATATGCTAAAGAAGGCAAAGTCCTTCGTGAAGGAGGAATTAATATTCCGATTCTAGTTTTTTATCCTCAAACTGAAGGCTTAGAAACTATTATTGAATTTAACCTAGAGCCAAGCCTTTACAGTATGAACGTTTTTAAAACATTTCGTCATATATTAAAGAAAAAAAAACTCAAGTACTACCCAGTTCATATTAAATATAACACTGGTCTTAATAGAGTTGGTTTTAATCCAAATCAAGCTTCCTGGATCATAGAACAATTTGATAGAGATGAATTTATTTTAAAAACTGTTTATTCACATCTTTCTGCATCAGAAACTGATAAGAATAGTCCAGTTAATATAAGTCAAATTAATACATTTTTGGAGTTGAAGAAATTACACGATGTTGACCCTAATAATGATCCAAAATTCCATTTACTTAATAGCTCAGGTATTTTTAATAATCCAGAATATGAATTTGATGCTGTTAGGTGCGGAATTGCACTTCATGGATATGCCAACCGACATAGTTGGGATCAACAACTTAAGCCATTAGCAAGTCTGCATTCAAAAATCAGTCAAATTCACAAAGTTAAGAAGGGGGCTTATGTAGGATATGATCTAGGCTGGAAAGCAACTAGAGATTGTACTATTGCAACATTACCTATTGGACATTCAGATGGGATTGGAAGACACTTTGGACACGAAAAAGGACATGTCTTAATTAATGGTATGTCAGCTCCTATTGTTGGAAATATTTGTATGGATATGATAATGGTCGATATTAGTAAAATCTCCTGCAAAGAAGAAGATGCGGTAGTTATATTTGGAAAGGAGCAAAATGCTGCTGAATTTGCTGAATCTGTAGACACTATAAGCTATGAAATACTCTGTGGAATTGGCCCTAGAGTAGAACGTATTTTTCATCCATAAAAATTTTTGTTAAATAAATAACATTGTATTGTTTTTTTGAATTATATCTAATTAGGATTTGTTAGGATTATATTAAGTTATAATTTTGACAAAATTCATTTAATGAAATTAGCAATAGTAGGTGCAACTGGAATGGTAGGGAATGTAATGCTAGAAGTTTTAGCAGAGCGAAATCCTCCTATTACTGAATATCTTTTAGTTGCTTCTTCACGTTCTGTTGGAAAAGAAATTAATTTTAAAGGGAAAATTCATTCAGTTATTGGATTACAGGAAGCAGTCAATTTAAAGCCTAATATTGCTCTTTTTTCTGCCGGTGGAGGGACCTCTTTAGAGTGGGCTCCAAAATTTGCGGAAGTTGGAACAACAGTAATTGATAATTCATCTGCTTGGCGGATGGATCCTAGTAAAAAACTTATTGTTCCTGAAATCAATGCATCTCAATTAACACAAAAAGATAAAATAATTGCAAATCCTAACTGTTCAACCATTCAAATGGTTATAGCCCTAGCTCCACTTCATAAAATCTATAATATCAAGCGCATTGTAATATCAACTTATCAATCTATCACTGGTACTGGAATAAAAGCCGTCAAACAATTAAATAATGAGGCTAATGGCATTACAGGGGAGATGGCTTACCCTCATCCTATTCATAGAAATGCAATCCCTCAATGTGATATTTTTTTAGAAAATGATTATACTAAAGAAGAAATGAAACTTGTTAACGAAACTCACAAAATTTTCAATGACTCTAGTATTGGAATTACTTCGACTGCAATTCGAATACCTGTGGTAGGTGGACATAGCGAGTCAGTAAATTTAGAATTTAAAAATCCTTTTAGGGTAAGTGAAATTCGCTCACTTCTAGCCAAAACAACTGGAATAGAAGTTTTAGATGACCCTTACAATAATGTTTATCCTATGCCAATAAATGCTGAAGGAAAAGATTCTGTTTTTATAGGTAGAATTAGAAGAGATAATTCCATCCAAAATGGCTTGAATTTATGGATTGTATCTGACAACTTAA
>CENP01038605.1_pt1 | contig 107357 bp, 97 predicted proteins | sample 361281 | NCBI WGS metagenome assembly CENP01 (sample SAMEA2591122, study PRJEB7988) | marine metagenome | biome: marine biome (ENVO:00000447); feature: deep chlorophyll maximum layer (ENVO:xxxxxxxx); material: saline water (ENVO:00002010), including plankton (ENVO:xxxxxxxx) | depth 70 m
AATGACGCTGCTCACTATTCAAGACCAGAAAATATAGAAGACTGGATTTTAGCATTGAATTTTGCAATTCAAGACATTCAAAAAGTGGATAGCTTAAAAAGAAAAGGGCTAGAGCGAGCAAAACATTTTAAATGGAGCACTTCCGCAGATCAAGTCTGGAAGTCCTTCAAAGAAATTTTACCTGATGAATTTTGAATCCTCCACAACTGCAGGGATAGATGAAGCAGGCAGAGGTTGTCTTGCAGGTCCAGTTTTTGCTAGCGCTGTAATTTGGCCAGTAGGCCTCAAAGTCAAGGGTCTAAATGATTCAAAGAAATTAAATTTTAAAAAAAGAGCTTCATTAAGAAAAAAACTAGAAAAAATTTTACCCAAAGAATACTGGGCAGTTGGCAGCTCCAGTCCTAGAGAAATAGATAAATTAAATATTCTTCAAGCAACTTTTTTAGCAATGCACAGAGCTATAGATAAATTGGGTATGGAACCCCATTTATTATTAATTGACGGGAATCAGTTTAAGCCATACAGAAATATTCCTCATCGTTGCGAAATAAAGGGTGATAGTCGATTCCAGGCAATTTCAGCAGCAAGTATCTTTGCCAAGACTAGTCGTGACGAATTTATGATAAAAGCACATGAAAAATTACCTGAATATGGATGGGATAAAAACAAAGGATACCCGAGCTTAGGTCATAAATTAGCAATGATGCAATTTGGGACTTCAGAACTACATCGGAAATCTTTCAAATGGAAGAACCCTCAACAAGAATTTGATTTTTGAAACAATGACCAGTATCATTACATTTTCTTCAAGATTATTTAAAATAGTTGTATTAGTTCATCTTGCAATTAGCGTGTCTTGCTGCTCAAATTCTAACTCCGATGGTAATAAGTTAGAATCTTTGCCTAAAAATCCATTAGCGATAATCTCAATAGATAATTCTTCCTTCCATAATTTATCACATTTTCAGAACGATGACCTACCCAACATTAAAGATTTAAAATTTTTAAAAAATAAAATAAAATATAATTTAATAGGAAAAGCCATTGCTAGTTATCATCCAATTGGTGCCAGTGATCTCCACTGGCTTATAAGTATACCGATAGAATCATTGGAATCATGGCACCCATCTCAACTTAAAATGGAAAAAAATTTAAAGCGACGGTCTTATTCGATAGGGACTCTATGGCAAACGAATTCTTTGGTAATAGGAGAAACTCCGGGATATATTCTCCTCAGCACATCAACAATTTTGGTGGAAGAAAGTATTCGCCAATTGGAAAAAACCAGAATTGAAGAAATTGATCTCAAGTTTTTAAATCGCCTAGTAAATAAGATGGAAAACAATGATTTTATAACTATCTCAAATCAAACTTTTTCCAAGTTCTGGCCTTTACACGGAGAAAAACCGATAAATGATAAATTTATGGATTACCGTCTGGTTCAAAATGAAATTTTGTCTTGGAACTTTAGAAAATCAGAAGATTCAAATTCTGTAATCCTTATTTCTGAGAATTTTGATCTTTCTGAGACCATTTTTAAAAATATAAAAAATTCAAACTCCATCTCTTTCCCTGGGTGGAGATGGATGGTCCCCTCTCTTAATTGGGGTGCATGGATGCAAAACAATTCCGAGCTCATATATCAAGATGTAATATATACTTCAAAAGCAATTGGTGAATTATGCTTTAGTGGGAGATGGGGCAAGCCTTTCAAAGCGATTACTTATGTAACTCAAGACAAAAGAATTGAAATATCAAATTGGGTAAAATCAGATCAATTTCAAATCACATCAATAAATGAAAAAAATTTGCTTCCTCTTTTCTCTTACTCCAAAAGTGTAGGAGACTTTTTAGTTTCAGTAGATGATACAATTTCATTTAATAAATATGCTTCATTTCTTAAAACCATTCGATCTAAAAATCAAGAGGAGTATTACCAAAATGCCATTCATTGGTTAAGGACACAGCCAGCAGAAGCGAATTTTTGGTGGGTTTCAAATGCAACAAATGTGAAGGGTATAAAAAGTTCTCCTCATTGGAGTGGAATCTCCATGCAAATAGAGGATGATTTAGGCAGATGGTGCATCTCATCTTCAAAAATGAAATAAAATCATTTTAGCTTAACTAATTCTCCTTCTTTTGGCTGGTAGCCAACTGGCCAATTATTAAGACCGTATAATTGACACATTTGGATACCATAGAATTGGGATATAAAATGTGCATCCTCGTTGGAGTTTAATCGATGAGTAATAACCTTTCGAAGTTTCCTTGTAAAGGATCTAGCTTTTTTCTCTATATAAATTTTGTCACCTTGTTTAACCTCCGAGGAATATGTTAAATCATTAAACAACAATAATCTATTTATGGACAAACCGTAATCAGCAGCAAAAGATTCTATGGTTTCTCCTTTTTGAAAAATCACATAACATTTACCATTAGGGGTAATATTCAATCTTTCACCAAACCTTGCTTCTTTTAACTTTTTATTTTTTGGTGAAATATCTAATTCAAATAACCTCTCACTTTCTATAATTTTTATCAAACGAAGAGCATATTCCTTATTCGTCGCATAACCCGAACTTTGTAGACCCAGAGCCCAAGATTTGTAATCACGCGGATCCAATGTAAATAATTCATCATATCTGCTACGCGATGTAAGAAAAAAACTGTGATCACGATAACTTTTTATCACCTTATTGTAGGAACGGAAGCACTCATCTTGTAGATCATCATCTGCATAAATTACACTCCCAAACCAGTTTTCATGACATTTAATACCAAAGTGATTTTTCGCCTCTTTTGCTAGTCTACTATTCCCGTTCCCACTTTCCAAAATACCCTGAGCTAGAGTTATTGAAGCTGGAATTCCAGATCTTTTCATTTCACGAATTGCCAACTTCTGATATTTCTCAATATAATCAGTTCTTGATAAAGAAACCTGAGAAAATAGGCTTGAACAAATTATGAAACTGTGAATTATGAATAATGATATTACTTTCATGAGGTTATCCAAAAAGTAAAGTTAATGTCATCATATCTTTATTTTATTAAATACGTAATCTAAAAAAGTGTTTATATCAAAATGAATGAATTGAATCAAGATGATTACTATTATAATTCAGAGGGTTTCATTGTCTTTACTGAACAACATCACTTAAAAAGGGGTTATTGTTGTAATAATAAATGCAAACACTGCCCTTTTTTGTCAGAGAATAATAATTAAAAGGAGATGAACGATTTCCAAAAAGATATTTTACAAGAAATTTCTAATTTTTTACCCGACCATAGAGGATATGATCCGGAGGTTTCGCATGCTCCAAAAAGAAAAGACGTATTAACTAAAGAAGAAAAAAAGTTGGCATTAAAAAATGCTCTTAGGTATTTTAATCCTGAATTGCACCCAAAACTTGCTGATGAATTTGCTCAGGAGTTAAAAAACTACGGTCGAATTTACATGTATCGTTACAGGCCATGTTATAAAATGCATGCAAGATCTTTAAAAGATTATCCATCTTGTTGCAGCCAGGCCGCTTCAATTATGTTGATGATCCAAAATAATTTGGATCCTTCAGTTGCTCAACACCCACATGAACTGATTACTTACGGAGGAAATGGAGCAGTATTTCAAAATTGGGCTCAATATCGACTGACTATGAAATATTTAGCAGAATTAAAAATGAATGAAACTCTCCACATTCATAGCGGTCATCCACAAGGGGTGTTTCCCTCTCATGAAGGAGCGCCTCGAGTGGTGGTTACAAATGGAATGATGATTCCTAATTACTCAAAATCAATTGATTTCGAAAAATATAATACTCTTGGAGTAACTCAATATGGCCAGATGACTGCGGGAAGTTACATGTATATTGGCCCTCAAGGTATTGTCCATGGAACAACGATTACATTAATGAATGCTGCTAGAAAATTTTGTAAAGGGAAGCTTAAAGGAAAAATATTCGTAACTGCGGGCCTTGGAGGTATGAGTGGAGCGCAACCAAAAGCTGCATCCATTACTGGAATGGTAAGTATTACCGCTGAAATAAATGAAACTGCTGCACTCAAAAGGTACAATCAAGGATGGGTGGATGAAATTCACTATGACGTTAATGATGCTATACTATCCGCATCTAAATCACATTCCGAAAAAGGAAACAAATCCATAGCATTTATTGGGAACATTGTTGATTTGTGGGAGGCCGTAATTCAAAATAATTTGAATGTGGACTTAGGGTCCGACCAAACATCATTACACAACCCTTGGGCAGGAGGCTATTACCCTCAAGGCTATAGTTACAAAGAAGCCAACGATTTGATGGTTTCAGACCCTAAAAAATTTAAAAAAGAGGTTAAGTCAACACTAAAAAAGCATATCGCTGCAGTAAATTTCCTTCACTCCAAAGGAATGTATTTCTTTGATTATGGGAATGCATTCTTACTTGAATCCAGCAGAGCAGGCGCGGATGTATTAAAAGAGAACGGAGAAGGTTTTATATATCCTAGTTATGTTCAAGATATTTTAGGACCGCTGTGTTTTGATTTTGGATTTGGACCTTTTAGGTGGGTTTGCTCAAGTGGGAAAGAAGAAGATTTAAAAATCACAGATAGAATAGCTTCGAAAATCATACGCGAATTAATTCCAAAAGCACCCAAAGATATCCGAATGCAACTTGAAGATAATTTGAAATGGATAGAAAATGCGGAACATAATAATTTAGTCGTAGGCTCCAAAGCAAGAATACTCTACGCAGATAGTATTGGAAGAATAGCAATCGCCAAAGCATTCAACGAAGCAATAAAAAATGGAGAAATAGGTCCAGTAATATTAGGAAGAGACCATCATGATGTTAGTGGAACCGACTCTCCTTATAGAGAGACCTCAAACATTTATGATGGATCCAAATTCACAGCAGATATGGCGGTTCATAATGCAATAGGAGACTCTTTTCGAGGGGCAACATGGGTCAGCCTACACAATGGTGGAGGCGTTGGATGGGGAGAAGTTATTAATGGAGGTTTCGGAATGTTACTTGATGGATCAATAGAAACTGAAAAAAAGATAAAATCCATGCTATTTTATGATGTCAATAACGGCATAGCTAGACGCGCATGGGCAAGAAATCCAGAGGCACTTGTTGCCATTCAAAGAGAAATGGAAAGAGAATCGTCCCTGCGAGTGACAATTCCCAATATTGCAGAAGATGTTTTAATAAATTCTACAATTGCTGAACACTTTTGATTAATTTCGCCAACATGAAAAAATATAACTTGATAATTGTTACTTTATTTTTATTTGTCACCGCATCTTGCGATAACCAATCAAGAAAACAAAATACGTCTGCAAAAATTGATGAAATGAACATTGGCTTTGTACGTCTGGATAGTTTGACCAAGCTATATGATTACCACGGTGTGCTTGTAAAAGAAATTGAAGCCAAAGCCAAAAAAATGGAAGCTGAACTCATCAGGAGTCAACAAAATATTCAGACCGAATATGAAGTTCTGCAACAAGCAGCTCCAAATCTATCCAAAATAGAATTAGAAAGAGCTCAACTTGATTTTCAAAGAATTCAACAGCAATACCAAGCCTTGGAGCAGCAGAGGACTGGAGAGCTACAACAAGAGGAGTTAGAGATGAATGCATTTGTTAAAAGCCAAGTAGATCAAGCTATCGATAAGATGAAAGATGATTTAGACTTGGATATTGTACTTATTTACGAGTCTAATCTGCTCTACGCAAAAGAAAATATGGATTTAACCGTTGAGCTTGCAAGCTATTTGAATGAATTAGAGATCCCAGATAAGGGGAAATAAAGATTTTCCGAAAACAATATTACCCACAAAAAAATATTTACTCTTAATCAGCACTTTATAAATCCGAAAAGTGTTCCCAAATGTTAGATTCGAACTAGTGAAAATTTAATTTTTGAAATTAGACACTTAACAATCTCTTAGAGTGTTGCATCCCTTTGATTTGTATGGTATTTAAACCGTAGAAATTTTATCTTTTGATTGTTCTCTTATATAATCAACTAAAATTGTATCAATGATTTTCTTATTTTCATCTGGATAATTCATCCTAACTGCATTAGCTTTTTTAATCCATTTTCTAATTTCATTAATTGAGTTTTCATTGAGTTCTTTTAGAACTTTAACTCCCATTTTGTCTAAGGCAAATGCATTCATATGTTGCTCAAATTGATACTTCATTGGAATAACCAATAATTTTTTTCCTAGAAATAGTGCTTCAGACGGAGTTTCAAAACCTGAATTACATATTACTCCTGAACATGATAATAAACTTTCTTCAAACTCATCATATCCTGTAGGAAAAAATGAAATATTTCCTCTCCTATACCTGTGCTTTGTATGTGGTGAAAAAACATGCCAATATTGCTTGTAAATTTTTGAAAATAAAGCAAAAAGATTCTCATCTGAATATGATGGCAGATAAATAGTTATGTGAGATCCATTTTTAATTTCTTTATTTCTTAGGTTGGATTTAATTATTGGGGGAAAAATATTTTTATCATATTTTTCAAAATGAAATCCATAGCCTTTCTGAACAGGAGAATAATATTTTAAAATAAATGACTGAATCAAATTCACTTTTGATCCTTTTGGAACTTTATGTGATAACAAAGAGAATTGATGACTCAATGCTTTACAATTTTTTACTTTAAAAAAACATGCCCAGGCAGAGACGGGTTCAAAATCATTAATTATTAAATCGTATTTGTCAACTGGGCAATTATAAATCTCTTGAATAAAACTAATTGGATTGATTAATTTTAATGTTTTTAAAAAATCAATTCCTCCTCTCTTTCCGAATGCAAAACTCAAACCTTTATATTGGTATTTTACATCATGTTTTAATTTTAATGAAGATTCACTTCCACTAGTCAATATATCAACTTCAGCTCGTTCCTTAAGAATTTTAATTAATTCATTTGCTCTGATTATATGACCGTTCCCGGTACATTGAACTGCGTATAAAATTTTCAAGATTTATAATCTTTAAGCATTAATAAAAAAAGTTCATTTGTAGATTTATCAATTGTTGAATTTGTTTCTTTTTTCAGGTGCCTGAAATTATTAGGATCATATTCAAATAAATTCCATCTGTCTTTGTTGTACTCAAGTGAAGTTAAATTTTCTACCCAATCACCAGAGTTTAGATAAGTTATATTTTTACCCTTTATTATTTGATCCCTAATAACTGGCTGATGTATGTGTCCACAGACAACTAAATCGTAATTATTTTCAGAAGCTATACCAAGAGCAATTTCTTCAAATTGATTAACATATTTGACCGCTTCCTTGACTTTGTATTTAATGTATTTAGAAAATGATATTTTCTCTACACCTCTCCATTCCCTAAAACGATTCACTATATAATTCATCCTAATCAAAAAATCATAACCTATACCCCCTAGCTTTGCAACCCATTTAGAATATTTCATTGTTATATCAAATACATCACCATGAAAAAACCAAGCTTTTTTACCATTTAATTTTAATACCACCTTATTACTTATCTTAAAGTTTTTCATTCCATAACCATTAAACTTTCGAAGAACCTCATCATGATTTCCAGGTAGATAATAAATCTTGGTTCCTTTGGATAAAAAATCTAAGAGCATTCTTATTACTTTTAAATGAGATTTCGGAAAATAATTTTTTTTAAATTGCCAAATATCAATTATATCTCCATTTAGAATGATTTTTTCGGGTTTGATAGTTCTCAGATAGTTAATTAACTCATTAGCTCTGCACCCTCGCGTACCTAAATGAATATCTGAAAGAACAACTAAATCTATTTTTCTTCTTTTCATCAAATCACAATATGAGATTGAGATGTGAATCAAATGTCTTCAAAATAATAAGTTATTGTTAAGATTGGAAAATTAATGTAGATAGAATCTGTCCAAATTAATTTTCATTAGTTCTGTATGCGGTTGAGTGAGACTAATTGGAACGTAAAGTAATCCCTTGGGGAACACCCTAAAAAAATTAAGACATTGATAATCTTAAAAGGTGAGATCGAGTCCATTATAACTAATCTTATTCAGCCTGACTCAATATATCTCTTGAAATGACAATTCTCTGTATTTCAGAAGTCCCCTCATAGATTTGAGTAATCTTAGCATCTCGCATAAACCTTTCTACATGATATTCTTTTACAAATCCATATCCTCCATGAATTTGGACGGCTTCAATGGTAACATCCATAGCAACTTCTGAGGCGTAAAGTTTTGCCATTGCTGACTCTTTCGAATATGGTTGGTTGTTATCCTTTAACCAAGCAGCTTTTAAAACTAAATGTCTTGCTGCTTCAATTTTAGTTGCCATATCAGCAAGTTTGAAGGCTATCGCTTGATGCTCGCCAATTTTTTTGTTAAAGGATCTTCGTTCAGTTGCATATTTAGCAGATAGTTCAAAAGCCCCTGAGGCAATCCCAAGAGCCTGGGCAGCAATTCCTATTCTTCCTCCAGATAAAGTTTTCATCGCAAATTTGAATCCGAATCCGTCCTCTCCAATCCGATTCTCTTTTGGAACTTTAACATCAGTTAGCATAATTGAATGGGTATCGCTTCCTCGAATTCCAAGCTTATCCTCTTTTTTCCCAACTTGAAAACCCATCATTTCTTTCTCTACGATGAAGCAGTTTATTCCTTTATGACCTTTAGAAACATCCGTTTGAGCCATTACCAGATATATTGAAGCGCTTGAACCATTAGTTATCCAATTTTTTGTTCCATTTAATAAATAATGATCACCCATGTCAATAGCTGTTGTTTTTTGACTCGTAGCATCACTTCCCGCTTCTGGCTCACTTAAACAAAATGCTCCTAATAACTCTCCAGATGCGAGTTTAGTTAAGTACTTGGTTTTTTGTTTATCCGTACCATACTCCTCCAAACCCCAGCATACCAATGAATTATTAACACTCATTATAACCGCAGCAGAGGCATCACATTTTGATATTTCTTCAATTGCTAAAACATAAGAGATGGTATCCATACCTCCCCCTTTGTAGTTTGGGCTTGTCATCATTCCTAAAAAGCCTAATTCAGCCATTTTTTTCACTCCATCAGATGGAAATTGCTGATTATTATCTCTTTCAATAACTCCAGGCATAAGTTCCTTTTGAGCAAAAGACCTTGCAGTATCACGAATTAATAAATGTTCTTCCGATAAGTTAAAATTCATAATTAGATCAGATTTGAAAAATGGAATCTGTTTAGGCAAAAATACGAATGAAGGGCCTCACGATATATCCAGTTAAAATCAATCTATTATGTTTAGTAGATTTGAGACATTATGACTCGATTCGATAAATCTGAAGATTTCAAATTTAACAAGAGCCCAAATGAGGCAATTACTGCCTTAGGCTGTATGTCGGGGACTTCATTAGATGGACTTGATCTAGCTTTAGTAACCTTCACCCCTCCTTCAAATAAAAATTCTTTGTGGAAATTTCATGTTCAATCAACGGAATTTATATCATATTCTAAAACTGGTTGGGAAGAAAAATTATTGACCGCTTACACCCTTTCGAATAAAAATAAAGTTGAAGAAATATCAAAAAATTATGCACAATGGATAAGTTTAAAAGCTAAAAATTTTCTTGATCGCTTACCGAAAAAAATACCTCAAGCAGAGATTTTCTGCTGCCATGGGCATACTATAAGACATAATCCTAAAATGAGAGTGACTAAGCAAATCGGAAACACTTATGAATTAACCACTCATTTAGACATTCCTATAGTTTGCGACTTCAGGTCCGCAGATGTTAAAAGAGGTGGTCAGGGCGCCCCCCTAGTTCCGTTAGCAGACATGTTCCTTTTTCACGAATATCCCATTTGTCTCAACTTAGGTGGATTTGCAAATGCAAGTTGGGATAATAAAGGAATACGATATGCCACTGACCTAGCTCCCTGCAATATAATTCTCAATGAATTAACTAAAAAAATTGGAAAACCTTATGACGAAAATGGCAAACTAGCCGCCCAAGGAAATGTTAATAAAAAAGAACTTAATAAATTAAATAATCTTTCATATTACAATTCATCAATTCCTAAAAGCTTGAGTTGGGAATGGGCGATGAAGCACGCCTATCCTATCTTATTTGAGATTCCAATAATAGAGGATGCCTTAGCCACAGCAGCTGAGCATTGCGCTTGGGCAATAAATAAAGGGATCAAAGAAATCAATGCAAAAAAAATATTTGTCACAGGAGGTGGAGTTTGGAATTCACATCTATTAAAGCGAATTGGTCATTACTTCAAGGGAGAAATATTTATTCCAAAAAAAGAAATTGTTGATCAGAAAGAAGCTATTTGCTTTGCATTTTTGGGAATTAAAAAACTTCGCGGAGAAGTTAATGTGCTATCATCAGTAACGGGAGGAAGCAGTGATTCAAGCGATGGCATAATGTTTGTCAAAAAAGTAGTACAAAAATGACCAAGACAGATCTTAGAATAGTACTTTAGCATTTCTAAAATTGTTCATGGATCTAAATATTATATAAAAATCGCAATAGAAATGACAGTATTAATGACCGTGGTATTTATTTTAGGCTATGCTGCCATTGTATTTGAGCACAACCTAAAAATCGATAAAGCTGCAGCATCTTTAGTTACTGGTGTACTATGTTGGACAATCTTTATTCTGGGGGAAACGGAAATAGCTCATGTAGAGCATCAACTTCTATCCCATTTGGGTGAAATATCAAGCATTCTATTTTTTCTTCTTGGGGCCATGACCATAGTGGAATTAGTAGATTCTCACAATGGGTTCAGCCTGATAACAAACAAAATATCAACAAAAAATAAGGTTACGACCCTCTGGATTGTTTGTTTAATGACATTCTTTTTCTCCGCTATTCTGGACAATCTTACTACATCAATAGTTATGATTTCCTTGCTAAGGAAACTTATAAAAGATCAAAATACAAGATGGCTATTTGCCGGAATGGTAGTAATATCTGCAAATTCTGGTGGAGCATTTTCGCCCATAGGTGATGTGACAACAACAATGCTTTGGATCGGGGGACAGATATCGGCGGGGAATGTTATCACAACCCTATTTATTCCTTCACTCGTATCTCTTTTGGCTCCCCTACTTTATTTAAGTTATGCTCTCAAAGGCGATGTTGAAAGGGCAGAAGTAGATGAGACTCCAAAAAATACTCTAAGACAAAGAGATCAAATGATTATTTTATTTTCTGGAGTGTCAGGTTTAATATTCGTACCAGTGTTTAAAACAATAACTCATTTACCACCTTTTATGGGAATGATGCTGAGTTTGGGATCACTTTGGCTAATAACAGATATTTTACATAGACAAAAGCCATCAAAATTTCGAAATGAAATCGGAATATTAGGAGCTTTTAAAAAAGTTGACGTAGCATCCGTTTTGTTTTTTTTAGGGATATTGCTAGCCGTAGCAAGCCTTCAGGAAGGAGGGCAGCTAAGTGATGTAGCAGCGACTCTGGAGGAAAAGTTTGGAACAAAATCAACAACCGGTATTTATATAGTTGGAAGCTTAATTGGAGTTTTTAGTGCAATAGTAGACAACGTTCCCATCGTGGCTGCGGTAATGGGAATGTACGATTTAGCTCCAGATACATTTTTTGCACAGGATGGTTTGTTCTGGAATTTTCTTGCATATTGCGCAGGAACAGGCGGATCAGTTTTAATCATTGGTTCTGCTGCAGGAGTAGCAGTAATGGGACTTGAAAAAATTCCATTTGGGTGGTACATAAGAAAAATTAGCCTTCTTGCGTTATTGGGTTATTCATGTGGTATTGCAGCCTACGTAATGCAATCCTGGACTATTTAATAACTTCTGCCTAGATCGAAATTGAAAAAATGAACCTAACTCATCTTTTCTTGGTAACTTAAAATAAAATTTTTCTCATGCAAATAAATTTTCTTCAAATTGAGATTCCCACCGAAACCATTGACTCAAACAATATTCAATCCGAAAACATCCCAGTAGAAGAAACTTTGAGTATAATTAGCCTAATGACATCAGGAGGCATAGGGGCGCAAATAATTATGTCTTTCATGGTAATGCTGAGTTTTCTGATGATTTATATTTTCGTAAATCGAATGAGTGCCTTAAAGCGGGCAAATGCTATAGACTCTGAATTCATGAGTGATATCAAGGATTATATATCTTCAGGAAAATTGGATTCTGCAATCGAGCTTTGTAAGAGATCCAATAGCCCTATATCACGAATGATTGAAAAGGGAATTTCAAGAATAGGTAAGCCATTACAAGACATATCTGCCTCAATTGAGAATCAAGGCAAATTAGAAATTCAAAGACTTGAAAAAAACCTACCCTATCTTGCAACTATTGCCGGCGGTGCTCCTATGCTTGGGTTTCTCGGAACAGTGATAGGTATGATTTTAGCCTTTAAAGAGATGGCGAATGCAGGAGGTGGTGTTCAAGTCGATATGCTAGCTGAAGGTATTTATGTGGCGATGACAACTACTGTAGCTGGCCTAATTGTGGGAATATTTGCATATTTTGGATACAATTTTTTGGTTATGAGAGTTGAGTCGGTTATCTACAAAATGGAGGTAAGCAGCACCGAGTTTTTAGACCTGCTCAATGAACCTGCCTGATCGTATAAAATGAACTTAAGAAATAGAAGTAAAATTTCAGCAGAATTTAACATGTCCTCCATGACGGACCTTGTTTTTTTGTTGTTGATTTTTTTCATGCTCACCTCAACATTAGTTACTTCATCAGCTTTAGATGTAACCTTACCTCAGAGTAAAGCTCAAACGGTAAAAAAATCAACTATTACAGTTACAATTAATAAAGATTTGCAATTGAGTGTTAACGAGAACATTGTCTCTTCAAATGATTTAGAAATGGCTATTTTAAGAGATATTGCAAATGACCCTGAGGCAATTCTAATTTTAAGAGCAGATGAGACCGTTCCTACTGGAGAAGCAGTCAAAATAATGGATATTGCTTACAGAAATAAAATTAAAATGGTTTTAGCCACAGATCCAAAGTGAATTCCTTTGATTCAAATGATAAAAGTGACAGAAAAAAGGGTTGGGCTGCAACGCTTTCTGTACACGCTTTTCTCTTAGTATTATTCTCTTTTATCGGGTTAAACTATCAAGATCCACCTCCAGAAATGGGAATTCCTATAAGTTTTGGATATGATCAGTTAGATCAAACCACTCCAGCAAATAAAAGTATTACCTCCGAAATTAGTGAGCCTAGCAAAAAATTAGATGAAAGTCAAGAAGTGCAAACTCAAAATCTTACAGAGTCGATAAAGCTTAATGATGAAAATACAAACTCCTCAAAAGAAATATCAGAAAAAGAAATTGATTCTGATAGAGAAAAAAGCAATACTTCAGATATAGCAAAGGAAAAACCTAAGGTTAACAGCGAATTATCGAAGAGACTAAATAATCGTTTTAATAATAATTCGATTCAATCTAGCTCATCAGAAAAGCAGAGTGGTGAGGGAATGAAAGGCAAACCAAATGGAGATTTAAAAAGTTTAGAGGAAAATATCGGGTCTGGAGTCCTTGGATTTAGCTTGGGTTCAAGAAAATCAATTGGTAAGATCAAAGGAGAAGGAAATTGCGGTGTGAAAGGACTTCTTGTATTAAACGTTTGGGTAAACAACCAGGGAATTCCCTACAGAATTGGGAATCAGCCCATTAAAGGAACTACAATTACAGAAAACCTTGGATGCGCTGTGAAGACGGCTAGAGATTTACTTAAAACAGTTCGTTGGGAGGCAGATTTAAATAACACATATGAACAAGGTGTAAAAATTCCAATCGAAATACCTTTTGATTTATAAATATTTTGGATTCCTACGAAGAGATAATTTCATGGATGTTTCAGCAGCTTCCGGTATATCAAAACTCCGGATCTAAAAATTATAAAATTGATTTAAAAAAAACATGGTCATTCATGAATTATCTCGAGTCACCTCAAGAGACATTTCCTTGTTTTCACATTGGAGGAACCAATGGAAAGGGTTCAACCTCTCACATGATCTCAAGTATATTAATGACTGAAGGTTATAAAGTTGGTTTATATACCTCACCCCACCTCATAGATTTTCGAGAAAGAATAAAAATTAACGGAAAATTAATTGCGAAAAAATTTGTAATTGATTTTATAAAAAAAAATAAGTTTAAAATCGATGAGCTCAAACTGAGTTTTTTTGAATTAACTGTGGGGATGGCTTTTGATGCTTTCAGAAAAGCAAAAGTTGATTTAGCAGTAATTGAAGTAGGAATGGGAGGAAGATTAGATAGTACAAATGTTATAAATCCACTAGTTAGTGTTATTACAAACGTTGAACTTGACCATACAGAATTCCTAGGGGAAACCAGAAAAGATATTGCTCGTGAGAAAGCGGGAATAATAAAACCAAACACCCCAGTAGTAATTGGACAAAAAGATCAAGAGACTCAAGATGTGTTCATCCAAGTTGCAAAAAGACAGAATAGTAAAGTTGTATGGGCTAATAAGTCTTCAAGAGTTTTTGAAATGGATCTCAAGGGAAGTTATCAAAACCAAAATCAAAGAACTGCAATAGCTGCAATATCAGCGCAAAATAGATTCCCATTTAGTACTAGTGGAATTAAAAAAGGATTGATCAATACTTCAAAATCTACTGGAATTCGAGGAAGATGGCAAATAATAAATCATGAACCATTTATAGTCATTGATACAGCCCATAACCCCTCTGGCCTGAAAGAAGTAATGTCAGATTGGAGAAAAATTGTTTTAAAAAAATCCAATAGCTTTATGATTCTTGGAAGCGTATTAGGAAAAGATTGGGACGTTATATGGAAATATATTCCCGCAGAGTCTAAAGTTTTTATAACGGAACCTAAAGTTCAAAGGGCTCTTCCAGCAAGTCAATTATATTACTCATCGCGAAAGCATAGAACGGAAAGCATACTTTGCAATTCACTTCTAGACGCGGTAATGAGAGTGAAAAAAGAACTTTCAGAAAATGACGCCTTATTTATCGGTGGAACAACTTTTTTGGTCGCAGATTTTTTACGACTAATGGACCAAAACAAGTTATTTTAGAATCTCCAACCAAGACCCGAGGTGAAACCATAAGTGAAATTTGGCAAATCTGAGCCTCCAGGATATGCGTCATAATTAATATTTGATGAAACTACTAAATTTAATTTCGGTGATAATGGAGAGGAAAATCTTGAATTTAATACAACTCTAATATCATCCCATTTTCCAAAAGCTGGCTGGTAATAAGCTATCGAATTCCAACGATATTTCTTTGCAAATAAAGCATCTAAAGAGATATAAGTACTCATTCGCATTAAGCTTTCTATCTTGCCTGAAGACTCAATATCAACTTCATACATAATTAGAGGAGAAATAAAGAAACTTAAAGTTTTTGTTTTAATAGCCATGTAACGGGGCCCCAAACCAAAATTATATCTCTGAGCGATGCGCATTGGCTTATTAGATTGCCATTGAAAAAAAGCCTCACCAGTAAATTTATCCGAAAACTTTTTATTATAACGACCATGAATGAAGCCATTTTGCTCAAAAAGTAACGATTCTCCACCAACTCTAGTTGAAAAATTACCACTAAATATTCCATAGTATGATTCGTCTCCAATAGACTTTCTAATATTTGTTGAAGCAGATAATCTCATCAATAAATTTCGTGCTCCACCGAAGTAAAAACTCCCATCCACAATGCCATGTGTTCCGGATTCTATTCCAGTTCGACTTCTTATTGCTTCGACATTAACGATTTGAGAGCGTAACCATAAATTAGAGAAAATGAATAAAAAGAAAAATACAATACGCATTTTACAAATGTAATATGAAGACATGTCGACGTATCTTTTCATTATGAAAAAGTACGTTTTTATAATTCTTTTAATTCCAAAATTACTATTAGGTCAAACTGATGAACTAAATCAAAGAATAAATGCCTTCAAAAATGACTTATCAACTAATTACAAAGTTAAAACTTTAAATATTGGCGGTGAAAGACTTGGTGCAATAGAATATGAAGACTGCTTTTACAGAACTAAGTTTAAACTCGAAAAACTGGAAAAACAAAGAGACAATCTGAATAGAAATGTTAAGTTCGATATTTTCATGACAATAGTTGAATTTTCGGATCCAGATGATTTAAATTGGGCCATGAAGAGATGGTTAAAAGACTTTATCGATGGCAGCCAAATTCGCCCAGGAAGAAACTCTCGAAGTGTTTCAAATGCAAATCCCAGCATAATAGTCATCGAGGGCAATAGCATCTCGATTCTCAACCAACCCTGTATGCAATTTGAGGCTATCGAGTATCGAAATTGGAGAAGTAAAATGCTTACATATTTCGGAAGTCCTTCATCTGTAATCATAGAAATTGGAGGCTGTGGAGGTCCCTTAAATTGGACTAAAAATGCTCCGGATCCAAGAGATAGAACCTGGAAATAAATTAAGGAATTAATTAATATTTATTTACTCAAATCCTTAACTGCAGATAGTATTTTTTCAGTAGGTATATTTTTACAAGCAAAATCTTTTCTTGAGCAATAGTTTACACCAGAAATCGAACACGGTCTACATTCTAACCCATCATACTCAACATCAATGGAAACAGAATTATTGTTTAACGCCTTGAATCCTGCTTTAGGTGATGTCCCCATCCACAAAACAACAGATAAAACATTATATGATGCAGCAATATGCTGATTCGCGGAATCGCAAACAATTGCCCCTTTTGCTCTTAGCCACATATCTTTTTCGCTCATCTCCATATTTGAAGAAAGCTTCAACCTTGTTGGAAAATAATTCCAGTTATCGAGCTCTTTTTTAGATCCAAAAACAATTATTGAATTACCCTCATTTAATATTTCATCGATTACTTTGATCGCCTTATCTAAAGGCCAATTTTTTGATTTTTTTGATGCAAAGGGGCAAATAATCCATGTATTTTTTTCTCCCAAAAAACTATTATCTCTTGGTTTTAAAGCAAACATTTTAGTACGATATTTTACACCAAAAGACTCTAAAACTTGGCTAATTTCTGATTGAATACTTGGAAGACTTTTGATATTTTTTTTCAAAAAAGCTCTTCTAATGCCTCGGTTTTTTGGCAATCTTTTTACTCTGTAACCCATTAAAAAAGCTAAAAAATAAAATACCACAGTTCGCAGATGTGAATGAGCGTCAAATACAAATTTGGGAGTATTACTGCGATACCAACCCCAATAAAAAGATAATTGGTTGATCCAAGATTTATAATCACCAGATATATCTAAACCAATAACCCGTACCCCCTTAACAGCCGGCAAAAGACTTGCAATATGAGGTCTTGTAAATAGAGTAAAAGAAACGGAAGAATCCTGAAATGTTGCATCCTCTAGGACCGAAAATAGCATAAACACATCACCAAGTGCTGAAAAACGAGCAACGGCAATATGATTGTCCTTAACCATAATTAATCAACGCTATAAAGAGCAGGATTCGTATTCGGGTCATTATATAATTTATGCTGTTCAAAATAATGATATTTTACTTCCCCAGCTTTTAATTCCGCAATAAGTTGATCTATTCCTTGTATAAGGTTGAAATTCTGGTTTCTCAATTTCTTTAAACCTAAATCAGCTTTTTGAACCAATAAATCAGTTGAATCCGTCCTTTTGGCCTCAATTTCCATATGGAATAATTTTAATTGTAAAATACTTAATCGATCTATGGCCCAACCTAATGACTCTGTTCTAAAAACATTGATATTTAATTTTTCAGGTTGTAATAGTTCACTCAAAAAAAAGTCTATTTTTTCTACTTTTTCAGTCCTTGTCTGATTCAGTATATCTATCTTTCTTTTGATGGAAATGAAATTCTCAGGGATTAAATCCTCTCGTCTAATCTCATCTTCCAGATGCCACTGGATTATATCCACCCATGCTTTTTGATAAAACAAGTTTGAAAGATGATCGTCAGTGTGAAATTTTGGGCATGGTGGCTCTAAAAGGTTTAACTCATGGTAATCACGAATAGCCTCTCTAAACAATTTCACCAAAAAATTTGCCGTCATAAACTTTGGAACTTATTGATACCCTCATTCAACCAATTGATAAAAATTTTAGGGTCAGGATGGTAAGACGCGCTCCCATTCAGGGGCTCATAACCACCATTGGGATCTAATAAAACATAATACGGCTGAGCATTTGCATTATAATTTTCTGCTTGAAAATCACTCCACTTCTGGCCTACTCTTTTTATCTCCTTGCCTGAAATTTTCGAGATATATTGATCATCTTCTGGGAGGTAAATCCTTTCGTCGACATAGAGTGAAACTAGGACCACTTCATTTGAAAGCATATTCTTAACTTTAGAATCTGTCCAAACTTGCTCTTCCATTTTTCTACAATTCACACAGCCCCAACCCGTAAAATCGATCATGACTGGCTTGTTTACCTTTTTCGCGAAATCAATTGCTCCCTGTAAATCATTATTAAAAGTCAAATGATCAATTATTTCAGAACCGGAATTAGAAGATTCGGAACCATATTTTTCAGAGTAATGTAACGGTGGAGGGAACCCTGAAATAATCTTTACTGGAGCCCCAAATATTCCCGGTAACAAATAGAATGAGATAATTAAAAACATTGATCCTAAAAGCATTCGACCAACACCAAGGAATTCTATTTTACTATCGTTTGGCAATCGGAATCCTCCGAATAAATACATAGCAGTAATAAAAGAAATTGCTGCCCATATCGCAATAAAAAGTTCACGATTTAAAATATGGTATTGCCAAACCATATCTGCCGTAGAAAGAAATTTAAGAGCAAATGCGAGTTCCAAGAAGCCCAATACAACTTTAGCTGAGTTCATCCATCCTCCAGATTTTGGAAGGCTCTGCAACCAGCTAGGAAAGGCTGCAAAAAGCATAAAAGGAAGACTCAATGCAAAGGAAAAACCTAGCATTCCCATTGTAGGAGCCAGAATTTCACCAGATTGACTTGCACGAACTAATAAAGTTCCGATCAATGGACCTGTACAACTAAAAGAGACTAGAGCCAATGTGAATGCCATGAAAAATATACCTAAAAGCCCTCCTTTGCTGGCTAAATTGTCAGAACCATTGACCCATTTTGAAGGCAGTGTGATTTCAAAAGCTCCAAAAAAACTAATTGCAAAAATCACAAAGAGGAAAAAGAATGCCAAGTTAAACCATGGGTTAGTGGCTAATGCATTTAAGGCATCCGCACCAAATAAAACTGTTACTAGAATCCCCAGAGCCACATAAATAATATTTATGCTGATTCCATAAGTCAAAGCTTTACGAATTCCCTCAGACCGATTTTTACTTTGCTTCATAAAAAAACTGACCGTAAGGGGAATCATAGGGAAAATACAAGGCATGATTATCGCGAAAAACCCCCAAAACATACCTTCACCAAAAATGCCCAGAAGTCCTTCTAGCACGGGTTCATCCTCAGAGGCAACTACATTTTCATCCGATTTTTTATCTGACTTTAAATTATTTTCAGTTAATAAATTAGATTCATTTGGTGACCCTTGAATATCCCAAGAAAGGTTTAAATATTCGGGAGGAAGACACATTTCATCATTGCAAACTATAAACTCTACTTCAGCTTCTAGGGTTATATTTTCTTGATTCCAGTTCTTAATTTCTTGACGAAAAGTTACCTCATCTTTAAAAAAAGATAACTCCATATCAAACTCCTTTACAAATTCAGTAACTGAAGGTGGTTCCTCAAAAAAATCAAAATCATTAAAATCAACAACTTGTTGATTGCCAGAAAATAAGGATGTCGAATCAAAAATGAACTTAGTGGGAAATGGAAAGTCTTTATTATGTTGACTATAAAGATGCCAGCCTGGTTCCAAAATCGCAGTCGCTTCTATGTATTTGCCATTTACATTTGTTGACCATTTTATTGGAGTAAGAATTTGACTATTAGCTGCATATGCCTGAAAAAAAATACCCAACAGCAATATGGTTTGTTTTAAAACTTTCATAAACGCAAAAATAACAGATCATTTCTCATAAATACGGATATATTTTTTTTTCTCATTAGTCTTGATACTTCGACTAAGTATTTGTCCTGGAATCCAAAACACCTCTCCCGATTCCTCCGAGTTTGAAAGGACTAACTGCAGATGCTTAATACAAGAGGGCACTCCAGAATCCCTCAAAACATCACTAACATTCTTTTTGCCTTTCATTCCAAAAGGGAAGATATAATCTCCTTTAGACCATGTTCTCCAAACCCAGGATTCACCTTTAATATCTATGGGGATGACTGGGCTCATTTCGACATTTAATTCTTGAAATTCTGTTTTTTGATAATCATCAATCCCCCATTCTTTTTCTGAGGTCCATTTTTTACCATCCCAGAAATTGCCATGTAGACTACCTGATGTATCATTTACAATTTTAAACTCTCTTTTCAATTTCCTTTTTTCCGCCATTTCTGGGGATAACAATATTAGTCCCTCTCGCTCTTTCCAAATTTGCCACCCTTTCGATTCAAAGTGACTACCTACCTCAGAATTTAATAAAGATTTAACCTGATGAAAATCAAAATTAGATTCTCCTTTCAAAAAATATTTTAATAATAAGGGCCCATGGGAATTGTTGAATAAGTCAGGCATCAGTAATATTCCTCCGTCAATTGAATCAGAAAGATTCAAGTATAACTTTCTGTCTTTTTCGATATTTTCATTGACATATGATGAAAGTTCACGTAAATTTTTTTGTGTAGTTCTTAAACCTTGCAATGTTTGAGGAATAGCCTCAATCAAAAATGATAATGAATTATGTCTGATATGATTTCTAGTATACTTATCAGAATGATTTGTCGAATCCTCCCTCCAAGCAAGTTTATTTTGCTTAGCATATAATTGTATTTGATTCTTTGTAACTGACCAAAGTGGTCTGTAGAAACTTCCTTGATTTGATGATAATGAAATCAGACCATCAATGCCAGTTCCTCTTGCTGCATGAAATAGAAAAGTCTCCGCACTGTCATTTAAATGGTGCGCTGTTAGAATATTTTTTACATTTAATTCTTCAGAATAATCCTGAGCTGCTTTATATCTTATGCTTCTCGCATAAGATTGAACATTGCTTGAGGTTTTTATATCATTAGGAGATCTGATTACCTTGTGCGGAGTAAAGTGTTTTTCGCACCAGTCAATTACAAACTTTTCATCCTCAATTGATTCCGTACCTCTTAATCCATAATTAACATGAATTACATGAAATATTCTTTTCTGGGTAAATAAAATGTGCCCTAGAACAACAGAGTCCTGGCCTCCCGAAAACATCAAAATAAAAGGACCCGAGATTCCGGAAAGGGAACTGTTAACCGTATCATGTAAATTTAGATTCTCAGAGGGCATAATTAATTTTTTGACCTTAATATTTGTCTTGGAGCATCCATTTTTAAATTTATTTCGTCCCATTCTCTTTCTGGATCAGAATCGATAGTTAATGCAGAACCAGCCCATGATGTCCATCGGTGATTCGAATTCTCATAAAATAAACTTCTTATGATAACATTAAAATCACATTCTCCATCTGGCGACACATAACCAAGAGCGCCAGAGTACCACCCTCTTCTTGATAATTCTTGACTATCTAATCTTTCCATTACACGAATTTTTGGAGCTCCTGTCATACTGCCCATTGGGAATGATGCTTCAATTAAATCTAGCCAATCGTATTCCTTTTTTAAGGAGCCTTCAATCGTAGAGACTAAATGAAATAGATGAGGAAGCTTCCTTAGCTCAAGATAACGTTTAACACTCACAGAATTCTTTTTTGACACTTTTGATAAATCATTACGGACTAAATCAACAATCATAATATTTTCTCCTCTTTCTTTACTCGAACTTTTAAGAGAATCTGAATTAATAATATCCTGGGCACTATTCTTTCCACGAGGGGCTGTGCCTTTAATAGGCTGACTGAACATCTTAAATGATCTTCCCTGCTTTCTTAGGCAGAGGTATCGTTCTGGAGATGAAGAAATTAAGGTAGCCGATGGTGTTTTATAGTAACCTGCCATAGAGGATTCTACTCGGGATTGCAGTCGTTTGAAGACCTCCATTTTATCGGCGTATCCTTGAGCAACGTATGGAATGCACAAATTTGCTTCATACATGTCACCTAGGTCAATCCATTTTATTATTCGTCTCGCTTTTGAAATATATTCATCTCTTTCACAAAGCCCCTTTAAAACGATATCTCGATCCGGTTGTAATTTCGATTTTTTTCCACTCCTATCCTCCAGATCTTTAAACCATGAGATTGGATCCATGTCAATATTATCATTAATAAGCAAACTAACTTTTCCTTGTTGAGATAAGACCAACCAATTAGGTTCAAAAAAGATTAGTTCTGGAAAATTTTTATTAAGCTTATGCCTTGAAGAAATTGATTTCTCAAACACATTTTTTAACTCATAACTAAATATACCAAACCACCATGTTGATTTTGAGCGACATTTAGTCTTGAAGTCTATCCATGCTCCTTCATCGGCAATATTGTATGATAGGACCTCAGCTCCACCTGCAGCGGCAATAAAATCATACTTGTCAAGAGGTTCTTTGGTTTGCTCTAAGGAATTACCCGTCTCTAGAAGACTAAAATATGAAAATGTATCGGCCACATTTCTCAAAGCCGTTCTAATTTCAACGGACGCAGAATCTAATTTGTGCGCCTTAAAGGGCATTTAGGAGTGAATTGCTCTTTTACCAGAAGCATCGAGAGCTGCCTCTTTTATTGCCTCTGCATAAGTGGGGTGACCATGGCAAATTCTTGCAATATCTTCGGCTGAAGCTCTAAACTCCATTGAAACTACCGCTTCCATAATGAGATCTGCAGCTCTTGCAGCTACGATATGAACACCTAATACTTCATCAGTATTAGAATCACTTAAAATTTTGACTACACCATCGATATCTGTTGACGCTCGTGATCGACCCAGAGCGCGCATTGGAAAAGAACCAACATTATATGTTTTTCCTGAATCCTTAAGTTCATTTTCTGTCTTACCAACACTTGCAACCTCAGGCCATGTGTAAACGATATTGGGAATTAGATCGTAATTAATATGTGGTTTTTGTCCAGCAATATATTCAGCAACAAAAACACCTTCTTCCTCAGCCTTATGAGCGAGCATTGCACCTCTAACTACATCGCCAATAGCAAAAATGTTAGGCTTATTTGTTTGCATGTTTTCATTGACGGTAATACGGCCTTTCGAGTCTAATTCAATTCCAACTTTTTCAAGATTCAAACCTTTAGTATATGATCCTCGTCCCACAGCTACCAGGCAATAATCTGACTCAAAGCTAACAGAATTACCTTTTAGATCCACTCCTTCCACTTTAACTATATCTCCCTTTCGTGTAACTTTTTGAACTTTTGTAGACAAGTGAAATTTTATCCCCAACTTTTTTAAACTTCTACTAAGTTCTTTTCCACATGAGTGATCCATCGTAGAAATAATACTATTGCTGTATTCAATCACTGTTACTTGCGAACCCAGACGTTTATATACAGAGCCCATTTCTAGCCCAATCACTCCTCCACCGATAACAATAAGATGCTTTGGCACTTCCGTTAGCTTCAAGGCCTCAGTAGAGGAAATAATTCTCTCTTTATCAAACTTTGCAAACGGTAATTCTATAGGTTTTGATCCAGTTGCCAAAATGATATTTTTCGTGTTTATCTTTTTCTTTTTTGAACCGCTTACTTGAATCGTTTTATCGTCGAGTATGCTCGCAAGTCCATGAATAACATCGACCTTATTCTTTTTCATAAGAAATTCAATCCCTTTACATGTTGTATCAACAACAGAATCTTTACGCCTCATGAATTTAGTCATGTTTAATTTGGGAGCCATTCCCTCTATTCCGTGTAGCTCGAAATTATTAGCTGCATTATGAAAATGCTCTGATGAGTCTAGTAAAGCTTTGGAAGGTATACATCCAACATTTAAACAAGTCCCACCCAAAGTGCTATATTTTTCTACAAGAGCTGTTTTTAGTCCTAATTGAGCGCACCTAATCGCACTAACATAACCCCCTGGGCCTGAACCAACAATCACAACATCATACTGCATATCTACTATTTTATTTGACTGTAAAGGTACTTCACTCTTTATAAATTCAGTATTTGAAAAACCCACAATCGGGTTCATTTAAAACACTTTTTTACGAACAAAAATGCTCAATACTAAAAATGGAAATAACAAGGCTCCTGCTTTACCAATTAAATCGCCACTAATTGTAAAAATAGTTTTTTGATTATTTACTTCGAAAACATTCATTTTTATTCCTTTTTCACCCCAGGTCATGGCCTGAAAAACTTGACCCCTAGGGTCAATAAATCCAGATATACCAGTATTTGCAGACCTCAATACCCATCGCCTATTCTCTATTGCCCTTATTCTTGCATACTGCATATGAGTAACATGGCCTAATGTATTACCCCACCAACCATCATTTGTGATAATAGCAAAAACATTTGCACCTTCGTTTGCATATTCTCTCACATAGTCACCATAATCTTGTTCCCAGCAAATTATAGGTGCCAATTTAATAGAGGTGTCCGCCAAAGAGAAAATATCACGTTCATTTTGAGTACCTAAAGTTCCGGTGGTACCGCCAAAATCCAACACCATTTCCCCAAAATAATCTCGAATAAAAGATCCAAAAGGCATATACTCAACCCCTACAACTAATTTGGACTTATGATAAAAATCTACTGGTCTTTTATTCGTCATTACAAATGCTGAATTGTAGATATCATAATATCTTTCCTTAGATCCGCTTATATTTCTTGAAGTTTTTGTCTTACTATTTAATATTTCATATGTCATAGCTCCTACTATTAAACTAGTTTTTGGGTATAAAGCCAGCAAAGAGTCAAATTCATGCAATGATTTAAAATTACTTGCACGACTTTCCATCATTCCCTCATGAAGGAAAGTTTCTGGGAAAACAATTACATCAGGGACAGCTTCCAATGAATCAGGTTTAAAATCAAGGTTATTATCATTCAATTTTGATTTCAACATTTTTGACCAGGTTCTTGCAAGATGTTGATCAGAGGTTTCAAATTTCTCAGTGTACGGATCAAGATTTGGTTGGATAATAGCCCCTAACTTTTGTTTAGATTCATCGCTTTTAAATGACAAATAAATAGAAACACTTAAAAAGAATGGTATAAACCATAAAATCATTATTGACCTCAATGACTTAATATTTTTCTTAAAATTGATATAAGAGAACTCTAACTTATTAGATAGATTTTCAGTTGAAACTGTCTTTGACTCAATCAAAAAATTCAATAACAAAATATTACTAATTAAAATCCAAAAACTACCACCCCGATGACCTGTAAATTCATACCATTGAATTAATAATGGTGAACTTGCAAAAGCGTGACCTAGGTCCAACCAAGGGAAGCTAAAAGCCCAACTTTCATGAAGAACTTCTAGTGCCAACCAGCCTGACACGAAAGCCCAATTGGCAATTTTTTGACTATGAGCCCTTGCAGTCCAGCCATATAAGGCTAAAACCAAACTCATTAAACCTCCATTTATTATTACTGTTGCTAAAGCACCAGACCAATGAGCATTCCATACCCAAAAAGTTGTTCCAGCATTAAAAATTCCAAATGAAATAATACCATAAAAGAATGTTCTGAAGAATTTATTCTTTCCTTTGTCAAGGCGTATTTGATGTTCTACCAAAAGAATAGGAATAAAAGCAAAAAGAAAAGAAAAGTTTAGATGATAATTCGAAAATCCGAATATTCCTGGCCAAAAAATGATGAGCAAAAGGGATGTGAGTGCAGAATAAAAAATCTTCTTAATCATAAAAATAAAAGTACTGCTTACTCATCATTTTAGGATATTATCTTTACACAATGCGCTGGATTCCTAATCTTCTTACACTAACTAACGCCTTCTTTGGTTGTATAGCTCTGTTGTTTATTCATGATTTGAATCTAGAGTACTTGTCGTATTGCATAGGAGTCTCTCTTCTTTGCGATCTATTTGATGGATATTTTGCAAGAAAGTTATCCGTAGCAAGCAAAATGGGTAAAGAACTCGATAGCTTGGCAGATATTATTTCATTTGGTATCGTACCCGGAGCTTTGATTGCAAAAATTGGATTTTTAGTTTCCAATCCGATATTTCTTATAGGCTTTTTAATAACGTTGGGTTCATTATACAGATTGGCGAGGTTTAATTTAGAAAAATCTCAATTAAATTATTTTATCGGACTTCCTACACCAGCGAATACTCTCATGATACTTGGTTTAGCTTGGGGTATTTATGATTACGAATTATTTCAAATAATCAATACGGATAAAGATACTTTGATGTCGCCATTCTCAGTTTTCTTAATATTTACGACATTTTTGTCGATTTTTCTCATGAATTCAAAGCTTAAAATACTGAGCTTTAAAATTTTACCTAAACATAGAATAAGTTGGTTACTAAGAGGAGGCTTTTTTTTAACATGTTTAATTCTGTTAATAAATTTTAGAATGACCGCTCTTGCATTCATTATACCTTTACTGTTATTCATTTCAATTTTAGAACAAAAGCTTTTAAAAAATAAAATATGAAATTCCGAGCAGAAATTGATATTATGCCACTGAAAGCATTACTTGACCCTCAAGGTAAAACCGTCACCCAAAATATAGCTAATATGGGTCTATCGGATATAAATAATGTACGAATAGGTAAGCACGTCACAATGGAGGTTGAAGCTACAAGTAAGGAGGAAGCAACTGAAAAAATAGATCTTGCTTGCAAAAAAATTTTAGCAAATCCGATTATGGAAAGCTACTCTTGCGAGGTTTTTAATCAGGCGTGAATTTTCTTGCACACCTTGTTCTGTCGCCAGGAGGTGTAAAGCAAATGGCAGGGAATTTCTTTGCCAATCAAGCCAAAGGGAACAAGTGGAAAATGCTCGAAAAAGAATATGCAAATGGAGTTTTACTACATAGAAAAATTGATTCATTCGTAGACTCACACCAAATAATAATTAATGCAAAAAGTTTTCTTTCCAATGAATATGGAAAATTTAAAGGGGTTTTACTCGATATTTATTGGGACCACTTTTTAGCTAAAGACTTCTCAATTTATTACAAGATGCCAAGGCCTGAATTTGTCTCCTTTTGTCAAAAAAAATTAAAAATCCATGCAAATTTTTTTCATCCGAAAGCGAAAGTCCTTGTTGAGCATATGGAAAAACAAAATTGGCTGAATGAGTATTCTGAATTAAAAGGAATAGAAAAGATTCTCAAGCAGATGTCAAGGCGCTTTAAATATGATAACCCTCTTAGCGATGGAGTTGATGGATTAAGAGAAAATTATCAGGCATTGCAGACAAAATTCGATATACTCTGGCCTGAATTAAAATCTCAATTTGGAACCAATTCTATTTTAAAATAATATTCAAAAATAGAGTCCGGTTTATTTAGTAATGAATTCTTTTATCTAACTTAAAAGAATGTTTTGCGGATTAAGAGCGTTTCTTCGATTAATTTCTTTTGCTGTTTTAATGACGCTCTTGTCAATTTTTGTTCCTTTAACTCGGCTTTTATCTGGAGAAAAAAATGGATTCTACATCTACCGAAATGGAATGTTATTAATGCACAAGATTTTAGGCATTAGACTAAACATCATTGGTGAATTCCCAAAGGAACCCGCCATTATAATGTTTAATCATCCCAGCTACTTCGATATTTTTTATAACATTGGAATACGACCATCTGTTATGGTTGTGGGCCATCAATTCAAAAAATGGCCATTTATTGGTTGGCTTGCAATGGCCTTAAAAAGTATTTTCGTTAATCGAACAAATCCTAATGCCAGAAAAAAAGTGAGAGAAGATGTAATTCAAACCATTAAAAAAGGACTTTCTGTGTTTGTCTCTCCTGAGGGAAGAACATCTGGATCCCATTGTATTCATGAGGTAAAACCTGGTCTTTTTCACGATGCTAGTACAAATAATATTCCAATTGTATTCTATTCATTCTGGTACCATTCAACTGATTTTCCCTATTTCCATGATTTAAAGTCTGGGTTCTTATTAGATCTATTTAAACATCTATGGCGTGCATTAAAAAATAAATATGTTAAAGTTGATATGAGAATTAGTAGCCCGAGAAAAATTGATTCTGCTGATACAGGGATGCAAGACTTTTATAGGTTTAATGCCTGGCACTTGAGAAATGCAATAGATAAGGAGCGCATTGAAAACCCTAACATTTTAGTTTGAAAAATGAACTTTACAGCTAATCTTTATGAATCAAAGGGACCGTATAACCAAAAAGTGCCCCGCAAGAATAGCCAATAATCACATCAGATAAAAAATGCTTTCCTGAAAGAACTCGGTTATATCCTGTTAGTGCAGGAAGTACTGCCGCAATTGTCCAAACCAAAGGCTTAAGTTTCGAGTTTGGATAAATTTCTGAATATACTCTAGCAGCAAAAAAAGTATTCGAGGCGCTCAAACTTGTATGTCCCGAAAAAAAAGATCTTCTTGCATCTCTAGACATTCGAATATCCAGAGGTACGTTACTCGAATAAACATAAGGCCGTGAGCGAGATGAAATATTTTTTACTAATTGCGTACTAAAATAAGTTAAAGAGTTCACCTCGAGCAACATGGAAATAGTTGGGATCGAAGAATTCCATTTTTTTGATCTGATACTAGGAATTAAAGCAACTGAAGAACTAATCAATAGGGAAGACAATGCAAATACATCACTTCTCATTGCAGCCTTAGGGCTCCACAATCCTAAACCATACCTATCCCAATTGGCTATATTTTCTGTTGTTAAACTACTTAATTCATCGGCTGAAAACCCCTCTATTTTTAATCTAAAGGGTTCATTAATTAAAACCAGAGAAATGACACTAGCTGCAATCTTAGTATCTGTTTTTAAATCTATTTTATACAAGTTTTGAGCAATACTAGAATGAAATAGAGGTAATTGAAATAAAAGAACAAGTAAATATCTCATAAAATTAGTTTCATTCAATTATTACAGTCTCTAATGATCTTTCTCCATTAAGAATAATTTCTAACAAATAAAGCCCTGATTTTAAATTCGAAACATCTATTTTTTTGGAATTATTTAATAAATCATTGTCGATTCTTGAGGAAATGATGACTCTTCCAAGCATATCAAATATCCGGATTTCAAGACCCATTAATTGAGAAGTATTACCGAAATCAATGATTAGAAATTCGTCAGATGGATTGGGATAAATCCTTATATGTTCTTTTACATTCTTACTTGATGACAGAGAAATTGTAGGCTGAACTATTTTTTTATCTGTATAAATTCTATATTCACCGGGAGCAAGGTTCAATGTCATGTATGGATCCGATACCACCAATGAGTCACCGTTAAAATAATCATACCAAACACCAGCATGTCTGAAATTTGGTACAATATTTCGATACCAAATATCAAAATTCCCAATTAAATTGGCATTCATAATTGAATCGTGAAATATTATTCGCTTTGTTTTTGAGGTTAAATTATAATAGAACGTTTGAGAGTTAAATGTAGAAGAATAATCTTTTCTCAGATTAATTATTGCTGAGGTCACATCGTAAAGCCTCCTGCGCTCAGGTATCTGTAAATAATTCCATAACGCTGGCTTATTACATATTCTACATGGGTTATTAATAGAAACATCGTAACCCAATTCACTAAACATATATAAAAGTTTTGGACCAGGTAAAAGAAAGTTAAAAGCACCAACTAATTCCGCGCGTCGAAGACCAATTTTTAAATCTCGAATATCGTAATTCGTTCTTGAATCATTGCCATATGTATTAACATCAAACATCAACCTTTCTTCATCATGACTTTCGGAATAAGAAATAAGGTGCGGATCATTCCATCCCCTGGCTTTGTAAACTGCATTTGAAAAATTAGAATTATTAGTAAAACCCATTGCGGATTCCCGATAATTATATGTTGTATTACCCCATAGAAGCATCCCATAATTTGATAGTATTTTTTCCTCATTATTATCCCCCCAGTGCTCAAGTATAACATAAAAATCAGGTTTAATCGACCAAATCGTATCTGCCATTCTTTTTAAAAGGTCCTGTCTTTGAACATCCCAACCAGAATTAGAATTATTAGTAAAACCCTTTGTGAAATCAAAGCGTATTCCATCAATATTATATTCTTCAATCCAATAGGTATTTACTCGATCCATGAAATTCTGAGTCGCAGAGCTCAAATGATTAAAGTCATATCCCCAGCAATAAGGTGGATGAGGACAATTTTGGTTAAACCAAGGATTATCCGATGATGGCTGATTTGCTGAAGCATCCCAGTACATTTTTACCAATGGACTCTGCCCATATGCATGATTAAAAACAAAATCCATTATTACTGCAATCCCTTTGCTATGGCAAGAATCTATTAACTCTTTATATTTATCTTGAGTCCCATAATACTTATCTAATGCCATATGATAAGATGGATTGTATCCCCAACTCTCATTATTTTCAAATTCATTATTAGGCATTAATTCGATAGCGTTTATTCCCAATCGAACGAGATAATCCAATGTATCAATAATAGTTTGATAATTTCTATCTCCACTTGTTGCAAAATCCCTTATTAAAAGTTCATAAATCATCAAGTTTGTTTTTTCTGGAGCTTGAAAATTGGTATTCTTCCAATTATAATTCTGCTTACCTGGATGAATAAGAGTGCAATGGCCTGATGTCAAACCAGTTGGATAAGGATGTGGGTTAGGGTAAGCAATACTGGGAATACTCGGATCATTAATGGGATCTAATATTAATTCCGAATATGGGTCCGCTAATTTCAATTCACCATCAATCCAATATTGAAATGCATATCTCGTGTCAGCGTTTAAATTCATTGTTATCCAAAACTTATTACCATCAACCGATTTGTTCATGAAGTATAATGAATCAGGTAAAAAATTATTAAAATCCCCCAAAACATAAACAAATGATTTGTTTGGAGCATTTAACAAAAGTGTAACTGTTGAGTCATTAATATAATTAATACCATCTTTTAACCCTTGTGGAGGGTCAATTATTGAAATTGTGGGATTACTAAAATAGAAAGTCGTGTCTCTAACTATAGTTTGAGTGCCATTATCAATTACAATTTCTAACAAATGATTTCCACCACTTGAAGTTAATAAATCATGATAAAAATGATTTGAATTCGATGTTGAATCAGAAGCAATCAATGTGCCATTATCAAAAAGAAAAAACATGGCATTTGAGTTGGCAGCAGCATGAATTTTAATAGTATCGCCGAGATCCACAATTAAATGCTCGTCAGGTGTCAAAAATCGACCAAGTAATCCCGAATTAGACTGATATACGGGGTAGTAAATATCACCACCATCTGATGCTCTACCCACATTATTTCCTGCCGCATCTCTAAAAACAAAAGCAAGCTCTAAGACATTTGTTGTAGATACTGGGAAACCATAAAAAGAGGGAATATGATATTCTATTTTGTGCTTATTACTTCCTATGTCTGTCATGAGTACGGAAGGTGTAGGTTGCCCCCAAACTCCTTGAACAAATTTCCAATTTGTCGGAGATGAGCTCGCAGATGTTATCAAGCCTGCATGAGCATAAATTGGAGAAATCCCAACAAGTGCTCCATTACCCTTATTGGCGTCGTAAATTATACTAACAGTATCTTGACTCGTAGGAAACGGGGGATCAACCGAGAGTATCTGGCCTGAAGACTGGAAATAAAAAGTTACCAGCAGAATTATTAAAAGATTTTTCATAATTGCGATTCATAAATTTAACTAAATCCGAATGAAAAAATTTAAGGTGAATGCGCTATTCCAATCTCTTAAGTCATTATCAAAGAACATGTCATAGCCAAAATAAAAATTCTTTATACCTCCAGTTTTACCTAGCCACTTGATAGATATTATATTTAAAGATGACCCCTCTTTGTAAGTTGCTGAAAGATCGTTTGGGTTAAAAGATTGATATATTCCCTGTCCAAAAGGAGATAACCAATCGCGCCCCCTCCATAACTTCGTTGAAAACTCCAAATCCTTCCAATTCAAAGAAATCTGATGTAAATGGCCAAACCCATATGAAATAGATGAAAATTTTGACAAAGGGTCATCATATCTCATTAAGAAATATTCATATTTTGGAAGATATATATAAGAACGCTTAAAATCTCTTCGAATTAAAAATTGAGGTTTAATGGTTAATTGAAAACCACTTTGAATTCGATTGCCTTGATATCCTGTTTCATCCGAATCTATTTGACCTCCAACATGCCGATACAGGGAGAAAAACCGAATTTCAATACCTGGTTGAAATAAATGATCATTTTTTTTTATTAATTTTCTTGAAAGTCTTTTTTTGCTGAGTTTAATAGATTGATTAATTCCCGCTACAAAAGATTCCTTAAATGGACTGGAAAAATCGATTGATTGATCCCAATTTATCCATAAATCCGTTGATTCCGAAACAAATTGCACTCCATATTCAAATGGGGTTTCATATGGGTTTGCAGGATTATAAAAGGGCTCGGGTAAAAAATGTCCTGGATTACTTAATGAGCCAAATCTAAATTGTCCGCCAAATGAATTCTTAATATTTCTTATCAATGCTATGTGCGGATAAATACGAGCTGCACCTCCAAAAAATTGATTGAAACCGATACCGATTTCAAGCTGCTGCTCCTTGAAATCGCTCTTCCAATAAGACATAGCCTGAAGACCAAATAGTGTCCGTCCTTTTTCCATCGGATGGAAAAATTCTGTATTTCGAAAATAACCTAATGCCCGTATTTCGTAACTTTTTAAAGTATCGTCACCATCAACATAATTATAACGCTGCATCCTAGAAAGGCCTTTAAGAGCAGTTTGCTGAGCTTTCAATTCATTTATAAAGACCAAAAGAAAAAGACCAATTATGAATCGAATAAATATCATTTTTAATGATTAAATCAATCAATAATTTTGATCCATAACTTCCCGCGGTACTGGTTTTGTAATCCGGAAGCTTTTGCCTTTTCTGCCTCCTCGAGGTTATCAAATTTCATTAAAAACAAATAAAACATATTATTTTTCTTATCCCTAAAAACACTAGAAACAATATTTTTTTTCTGATTTGCATCCCTCATTCGATTTGCTAAACTCGATGATCTATATATTCCAGAAACGAGATAATAACCGGAAGAACCGGGAGCTACCTTATCTGCATAATTATCTTCATAATATCCTGAAATCGGCCCTTCAACTCTGATTTTCTTCTCTTTTTGTTTAGGTTCAGAAATAGTATCCTGAACTGAATCAATAACTTTATCATATTGTTCAGATTTAGATGAATCAATTAAATTCAAATTGGCTTCATTATTAGTTGAATCTTCAGCCATCTCAGAAAAAGAGAAATTCCTATCAGGAATTTCTTGTGATTTAGAATCCATATTTACATCAGAACCTGCAGAATCATTTGATTTAACTTTTTGGTTGTATGTTGAAACTAATCTTTTCATTCGATCTGAAGGTCTATTCTTTTTTTCCGTCGATGATAAAGATTCACCCTCCTCAAAGCGATAACTACTTAAGAAATCTGGATAGTCAATCGGGTCTAACTCCTGAATACTCACAAATTTCCATTTACGGTAAACTCCCTGTCTAGACAAAATCCAACTGTATATTTCCGATATTATTCCCGTAGGGAGATCCACGTAAATAACCCCTGCAGCGCTAAATAGAGCAAAAACAGCCGGAATTAAAATACCACCATCTGTAGCCAAAGCAATAGGTAATGTAGCAACTGTCAATGCCGCCGCAGCTGTGGATGTTATTCCAAAAGTAGCATAAGGCTCAAAGCGACTTCCATCATAACGCATACGATAATTCACCTTATACACTTTATTACTCTCATTTTTCTTGGCAAGCAAATAATTAACTCTTGGCACAAATCTCGATTTGTATCGAAATTTAGAGAACTTAGGGATAAATAGACTCATACCTCCAGGAGTCGAAGTAGTCCTTATATTTAGGGGTTTGGGATAGGTATTCCCCTGCTGGTCGTAGAGTAAAAACTCAGTGTTATTTTCACCATTTGATCTCAGATCAATTTTTTGAGTTTGAGAATAGAAAACAGATGAACATGATGAGAGCAAAAAAATAGAGAGAGCAATTACTGTGAACTTCATATCCTCAAATATAGATTTTTAAAAACAAAAAAGGCTGGAAATAATCCAACCTTTTTGTGCCCGAGGCGGGAATCGAACCCGCACCTCCATCACTGAAGAAGGGATTTTAAGTCCCTCGTGTCTACCTATTTCACCACTCGGACGTTGAGCGGGCAAATGTACAACTCACAAATCAAATTTTAGTGAATTTAAACCATCATTTCCTACCAAAAAAAAGCCCCATTTTCAGGGGCTTTAGAGCATAAATAAGTCAAATCAATTAAGCATGACTTTTATCTCCTCTTGCAAATGCCCATGCAATTGCAGCTCCAGAAATAGCTGTAAATACAATATAAATAGCAACATTAGTAAAAGCTGCATCTGTAGCATTAAATACCGAATAGGTAGCGGCCTCATTTAAATTTTGAATACCAGCAAGTATTGCTCCTAGCCAAATTCCATTTAATGCACCGTCTTTGATGGTTCTAAAGCCCATTTTATCCCAGACAATTACTTGTAATAAAGTTTGTAAAAAGCCTGCAGAAAATCCAGCCCAGAGAACTGGTTCAGCATAATATGCATTTGGGAAGGCTTCATGCAATGATGCAGTTGTTGGGTTGAACCATAAGGGGACAACTACGATCCCAGCGAGTGCAGCAACAGAAAAATAACCGACTACAAGGGGTAAAAGATATTTATTCATTTTAATATGTTTAGGGTTAAAGTAATTATAACTAAAAGGTGAAAGTATGAAAAAAACCTCAAAAAAAAATCCCAGTTATTCACCGGGATTTCATTCATTCATAAGGAGTTATTTACATCATTCCGCCCATACCTCCCATACCTGGGTCCATGGGTGGAGCAACTGGAGGGTCATTTTTAGGAATTTCAACAATCGTAGCTTCTGTTGTTAAAAGCAAAGCTGATACTGAAGCAGCATTTTCTAATGCCACTCTTGTAACTTTTGTTGGATCTATAATTCCAGCCTCAAACATCTTGCAATATTCATCTGTTTTTGCATTAAAGCCAAAATCTTTTTTTCCATCCTTAACCTTAGCTACAACGACAGAGCCTTCTAAACCAGCATTAGCAACAATTTGGCGAAGAGGCTCTTCTATTGCGCGTGCAATGATCTGAATACCCGTAGTTTCATCAGCATTTACACCTTTCATGCCGTCTAAAGCATTTGAGGCTCGAACAAGAGCAACGCCACCGCCAGGAACTATACCCTCTTCTATGGCAGCTCGTGTAGCTGCTAAAGCATCATCAACACGGTCTTTTTTCTCTTTCATTTCCACCTCTGAGGCGGCTCCTACATATAGAACCGCAACACCACCTGCTAACTTAGCCAAGCGCTCTTGAAGCTTTTCACGGTCATAATCACTGGTGGTTGTTTCAATTTGAGATTTAATTTGGCCTACTCTAGCCCCAATATCATCTTTACTACCACCACCGTTAACTATAGTAGTATTATCCTTATCAATTGTAATTTTTTCAGCCGTTCCTAGCATATCAATTGTGGAATTTTCTAGCTTAAAACCTCGTTCTTCACTAATTACCGTACCTCCCGTTAGAATTGCTATATCTTCAAGCATTGCTTTTCTTCGATCTCCGAAGCCTGGAGCTTTTACGGCAGCTACTTTTAGCGAACCACGAATTTTATTTACAACTAAGGTCCCTAGTGCCTCACCATCAACATCTTCAGCAATAATCATCAAAGGCTTACCCGTTTGAGCGACCGGCTCAAGAATGGGCAATAACTCTTTCATTGTACTTATTTTTTTGTCATAAATCAATATTAAAGGTTGCTCGATATCTGCAATCATTTTTTCCGTATCGGTAACAAAATATGCTGACAAATAACCACGATCAAATTGCATTCCTTCAACCACATCAACGTAGGTTTCTGTTCCTTTAGCTTCCTCAACAGTGATAACACCTTCTTTTTTTACTTTGGACATAGCTTCAGCAATCAATGATCCTATCGCTGGATCATTATTTGCAGAAATCGAAGCAACTTGTTCTACCTTCTGATTGTTATCTCCAACTTCCTGAGAATTAGACTTAAGTTCATCAACAACTGAGGAGACTGCTTTGTCAATACCCCTTTTCAAATCCATTGGATTTGCTCCGGCAGCCACATTTCGGTGACCGTGCTTTATGATAGCCTGAGCCAGGACCGTCGCTGTTGTAGTACCATCTCCAGCCACATCTGCAGTTTTGCTGGCGACTTCTTTTACCATCTGGGCTCCTAGGTTCTGAATTTTATCTTCCAAAACAATCTCTTTGGCGACACTAACTCCATCTTTTGTTACAGAAGGGGCTCCAAATGACTTTTCTATAATCACATTACGTCCCTTTGGACCTAACGTTACTTTTACTGCATCAGCCAGGGCATCAACACCTGCACGAAGCCCATCACGAGCTGAAACATCAAAACGAATATCTTTTGCACTCATATTTTCTATTTTTTATTGTTTAAAGAATTGCAAGAATATCAGATTCTTTCATTATTAAATAATCTTCACCTTCATAGCTAAACTCAGTACCTGAGTATTTGCCGTAAAGTACTTCATCACCAACTTTTACCGTCATTGGTTCATCTTTTTTTCCATTACCAAGAGCCACTATATTTCCTTTCTGTGGCTTTTCTTGAGCTGTGTCCGGTATAATAATACCGGAAGCTGTAGTTGTCTCTGCCGCTGAGGGAGCAACAATTACTCTATCTGCAAGAGGTTTTATATTCAATTTTGCCATTTTGATATTATTTTATTTTTGAAATTAAAATTTTTTAACTCGGTTTTTTAACCAATTGTGTGATATACATAACCCATGCCAATGAGCGGAATACAGAGATAAAATGTCAGTATGACTTATCAAGCTGACAAAAGTTCCGTTTTATTCAGCGCTTTCAGGTAATTCAATATCCGATGCCTGAATTTGAGGAGACGATGAAGGCTGTGAAATTGGAGGTTGAAAACTAGGAGCAGCATTATCTATTTCTTCGTCTACTTGTGATTCAGGGGTAGAATCTACGTCCACACTGGGATTTGTTATATTAACGAGCAAAACAAGAGCCAATAAAGCCAAAGCTAGAGTCCATGTAGATTTTTCTAAGAAATCATTAGTCCTACGTACTCCACCAGCTAACATATTTCCTCCGTCTCCACCAAAAGCAGAGCTCAATCCTCCGCCTTTCGGGTTTTGGACTAGGACAACTAACATTAAAAGAACACTAACGATTATAATTAGTAACGTAAATAAAGTGGTCATTTTTTTTCAGATTGAAGGTTACGCATTTCTGCAATTCGGGCCGCAAAGATGCTACTTTTCTGTGGAACTTTCAATTTCAATATCTCGTATGCTTGAATTGCTTTTAAAAAAAACCCCTGTTCAAAATAATGATTTGCTAAAGTTTCTGTTACTAAACCGCTGACATTTGGAGTTTTCAGTGTTAAATCTTCAGATTTGCCCAAATTGCGAGGAGCAGATATTTTAGGGTTTAACTCTATAAATTGTTCAAGTATCGCTCTTTCATTCTTTATGTCTCTGTCTTCTTTTATAAGGAAATCTTCTTTATTCCCCTCAAGCTCAAGAGCATTTAAGAAGCGGGCAAAAGGAGAAAGTTGATTGAGGTATTTTTCAGATTGTTTTTTTGAAGGAGATTTTTTAATCTTTAGATCATTTACAATTTTAGATTTTTTCTTAATTCTTGAATCCTGGAAATTAGTTTTGTCAGACCCTAAGTCAATTTCTTTCTCAGAGTTCAATTGAGATGGAATTTTTAATAAATCTGACTCTCTTTGATTATTTACTGACAAATCCTCAACGCGTCCATATTTCGCTTTTATTGATCTACTTCTTAAAATTTGCTCCCTAACTTTTTCTGGCAGCGCGGACAAGTCTACAATTTTTTCAGAGCCCTTGATTGATGGTGATTTTGTCTGAACAGTTTTTATTTTACTCCGAGAGCCCTCATTTTCCTTGTAATCTTTATTTGAAGTTTGAACTTGTGGAACTTCCAATGGTTTTTCCTGAATGCTATCCTCGATGGCAGCAATTTGTATCTCAATAGGAATTAGTGGGGTTTCTGCCCAATCCAAAAGGGCGGATCGATTCATAGTAGATACGGATGATCGATTCAACTGTGATGGAAACTTATATGAATCCTCCTCCTGTAGACCCCTCAGATATAAAAAATGAAAAATAGGGGCGTAAGGATATTTATCCACTAAATCGCCTAATTTCTTAGTTGTCTTTGAGCTAAAAGTCGATTTACCTTTTAATAACAACCCTATTTCAGTTTGAAGTTGTTCCATTACCAGTTGACTAAAGATCTATTGAATATTTTTTCCACCAACTCAAAAACTATTTCGTCAACCAAGACGTCTTCGACAGAGCTTAAGTCGCTCGTCGCAGGAAAGTTCCTGTAGCCTGAGAAGTTTTGATCAAAATCTTTTTTTGTATCTAGAAAATTCTTGAAACGGACTTTAACTGTTATTGAAAGCCTACTTTGAGCGATCTGGTCATTAGCTCCAGGAGCTTCTGATTTTACCTCATAATCAACTATCTCTCCAGAAAAACTAAGGTCTTCGTTTGTATTAACAAGAGTTAAGGGAGTTTGCCGAACCAAAAGCTCTTGTAGCTTTTCAGTAAATTCCTGAGATAGTTTAGGGTTCACCAGTGGAGCCAAATTATCAAATCTCTTTACCACTACGGTTTTGGCATCACCAATATCTCCTCCGGTAAATGAATAACCTCCCGAACATGAATTCAGAAAAACAAAAATGAAAAATATTAGAACTCTGTTTAAAATTTTCATCCTAAATCATATTGCTTTATTTTACGATAAAGGGTTCTCTCCGAAATGCCAAGCTCTTCAGCAGCCTCTTTTCTTCTTCCACGATGTCTCTCAATTGCTCTTTTAATCATCTCTATCTCTAAATCTTGAAGAGAGAGATTTGAATTTGATGCCTCACTAGGCTCAAGATCCAAAGTTTCCTGAGAAATTTCTTCATGATTTTTCCCTAAAGAACGAGAAATAGGTTCCATATTACTTAAATCTTCATGAGGAATTATAGAGTGCTCATCGGTATTATCATTAAGGGGCCCACCTTTTATGATTGATTGAACTGCCGACTTGAGGTTACTGATATCACTTCTCATATCAAAAAGAACCTTATAAAGAATTTCTCTCTCGGTTTTAAATTCTCCCTTTGAGACTGGTGTTTCCATTCTTGCGGGTAAATTAGAACGATCAATCTCTGGAATGTAGTTTTTTAAGACCTCAGCATCTATTTCTTTATCGTTCTCAATAACACAAAGCTGTTCAACAAGATTTCTTAGCTGCCTGATGTTACCGGGCCAACGATATGCCTCCAGTACTCTTATGGCCTCATCACTTAATCTCACACCCGGGACTCGATACTTTTGTGCAAAATCCTGGGCAAATTTTCTAAAGAGCAAATGAATATCTCCTTTACGATCTCTTAAAGGTGGTAAATTTATTTCTACCGTATTTAGTCGATAAAATAAATCCTCTCGAAACTGATTTTTTTCAATTCCTCTCAACATGTCTGCATTTGTCGCTCCAACAACACGCACATTTACTTTTTGGGCTTTGGATGAACCTACTCTAATTATTTCTCCATTTTCCAGAACCCTGAGCAAACGTACTTGAGTGCCCATTGGTAGTTCGCCTACTTCATCCATGAAAATTGTACCATTATCTGCTTCTTCAAAATAGCCCTTGCGAGCTCCAGTAGCTCCAGTAAATGATCCTTTCTCATGACCAAACAGCTCACTATCTATGGTACCCTCGGGAATCGCACCACAGTTTACTGCCACTAATGGCGCATGCTTACGATGAGATAAATGGTGAATTATTTTGGGAATAGCTTCTTTACCGACACCGCTCTCGCCAGTAACCAAAACAGATATATCAGTTGGGGCTACCTGCATAGCCTTAAAAATAGCCCGATCAAGTACATCGTTCGTACCTATAATACCAAATCGCTGTTTTATTTCTTGGATCTTCATCACTTTAAGAGTTTTTCTATTTTCAATCGGTTACCAGTTTTTATTCGTGTTCCCGTTAAATTATTAATTACAAAAGGAGCCCCAGCCTCAACTATAATTTTTTCAGCTTCCAAAAAACTTTTTTCAAACTTTATTCTCATATTTTTTCCTGTCCACAATGAACTCCAAATTTCTTTTCCGACACTATCTAAAATAATTACAGTGAATCCAATAGTCAAATTCTCTATGCAGATACCATTTTTCTGTATACACAACTCAAGGTATCCATTTTGTTTAACTTCTTCCTGTATTATTGCAAAACTGAGGTTTTTATCCTCCCAACTTCCATCTGGTAATTTTGTTTGAGAAAAGGCTTGAGTAGCAGTGATTAAGATTAAGATTAATATAGTTAAAATCTTTGTCATGTTCTTAGGTTATTGCTTTTCCAATTAAAGTTGCAGAAGTTGCATTTTGAATATTTACTTTTACAAAATCCCCTGGCTTGAAATTTTCTTTTGGGAATACCACTACCGCATTCTGCGAAGTCCTTCCAAATAGATCAAGTTCTGACTTTTTTGAATTCCCTTCAACCAAGACCTCAAACGTTTTACCTATTAACTTAGATAAATTGTTTTTACTGTGTTTTCGCTGAACTTCAATAATTTCCGACAGTCTTCGCTTTTTTACTTCTAAAGGAATATCATCCTTCAATTTTCTTGCAGCAAACGTATTTGGCCTTTCCGAATAAAAAAACATGTAACCAAAATCATACTGAACCAATTCCATTAAGCTTAATGTCTCAGAATGATCTTTCTCTGTCTCTCCTGGAAATCCCGCAATCATATCGTGAGAAATAGCGCAATTAGGTATTATTCTTCGAATGCGTTGGATGAGCTCAATATACTCTTCCCTGTTATGACCTCGATTCATTGCTTTTAAAACCTTACTGCTTCCACTTTGAACCGGCAAATGGATATAATCACAAATGTTATCATATCTCGCGATTGTATGCAATACATCATCTGCCATATCCTGTGGATTTGAGGTAGAAAAACGTATCCGCATATTGGGAACAGCTTCAGCGACCATCTTCAGCAAATCAGCAAATCGAATAGCACTAGCCTGAGCCATATCGCTGGCTTTTTCAAAATCTTTTTTCAAGCCACCACCGTACCATAAATAGCTATCTACATTTTGTCCCAGTAAAGTGACTTCTTTAAAATTCTTTTGATTCAAATTGACAATTTCATCTACAATTGTTTGAGGGTCTCGACTGCGCTCTCTACCTCTGGTAAAGGGAACTACACAAAATGTGCACATGTTATCACATCCACGTGTAATTGACACAAAAGCTGAAACTCCATTTCCTCCAATTCTTACAGGTTCAATATTATGATAAGTTTCTTCCTTGGAGAGCAATACATTTACAGCATTTCTCCCCTCTTGTATTTCTCCAACCAGTTTTGGCAAATCCCGATATGCATCAGGACCAACTACTAGGTCTACTAGTTTCTCCTCTTCAAAAAATTTTTCTCGAACTCTCTCAGCCATACAGCCTAATACTCCGATTTTCAGATCGGGAGATGTCTTTTTAATTTCATTAAGTTTTTTTAATCTTTTCCTGACCGTTTGTTCTGCTTTGTCGCGTATTGAACATGTATTTAGTAATACTAAATCTGCCTCTTCGACATTTGATGTGGTTTCATAACCATCTTTAGATAAAATTGATGCTACAATTTCACTATCCGAAAAATTCATTTGACAACCATAAGACTCAAGATATAGTTTTTTCCCAGTACCCAAATTTTCTAACACCATTGGTTGCCCTTGCTTGGATTCTTCAAGCATTTCTCCTCGATTGTTTTTTGAATTCATTTGGCAAAAATAAGTACTTTACAACGTGCGTGACAAAATGTCAGAAAATCAATTTATACAATTATATGAAAATGCTGTCATTACTTTGCGCTCGTAAAGAAATATTTTATGTCAAAAAATTTAGTCATTGTAGAGTCCCCTGCGAAAGCAAAAACTATTGAAAAGTTTCTTGGCCCAGATTTCAAAGTTGAATCGAGTTTTGGCCATATTCGAGATCTTGAAAATGTTGACCGAGAGAATAAATTCATACCCACTTACGTTGTGAGTAAGGATAAAAAAGATGTAGTTACAAAATTAAAAAAGCTTGCAAAACAAAGTGAAATTGTCTGGCTAGCTTCGGATGAGGACCGCGAAGGAGAAGCAATTGCATGGCATCTTTCGGAAACTCTAAAATTAGATCCTTCCAAAACCAACCGAATTGTTTTTCACGAGATCACCAAAAAGGCCATCACTCAGGCTATTGAAAAACCACGAAAAATAGATATGGAAATTGTTAATGCTCAACAAGCCAGACGAGTGATGGATAGAATCGTAGGTTTTGATCTCTCGCCAGTACTTTGGAAAAAAGTTCGAGCAGGACTAAGTGCCGGAAGAGTTCAATCTGTTGCTGTAAGGCTAATTGTAGAAAGAGAAAGAGAGATTTTATCTTTTAAAGCTTCAAGTGATTTTAAAATAAATGCATCTTTTTCAAATTCTAATGGAGAATCTTTTTATTCAGAACTAAATGAGAGTGCCTCACAAAAAGAAGATGTAGAACCGATGTTAAATTCTATTTCCAAGGGAAACTTTAAGATTGCCGAATTGACCAAAAAATCAGCAAAGCGCAAACCTTCAGCTCCCTTCACCACAAGCACGCTCCAGCAAGAGGCATCGCGGAAGCTTGGTTATCAGGTAAATCGAACCATGTCACTGGCCCAAGGGCTATATGAATCTGGACTTATAACATACATGAGAACAGACTCATTAAATTTGTCTCAAGACGCAATTGCAGAAGCTTCAAAAGTTATTGTTGAAAAATTTGGAGAAAAATATGTTCAACCAAGAAAATTCAGCACAAAATCAAAAGGCGCTCAGGAAGCGCATGAAGCTATTCGGCCCACAAATATGTCGACACTCGAGGGAGGGGCAGATGAACAGCAAAAAAAACTTTATGATTTAATTTGGAAAAGAACCATTGCTTCACAAATGAGTGATGCAGAATTAGAAAGAACAACAGCAAACATTGAGAATGATTCAGGTTTAAAATTTATCGCCAGAGGAGAGATGATTTCTTTTGATGGTTTCTTAAAAATTCATTTGGATAGTTCCAAAGATGAAAATTCCAACCTTCTTCCTAAGCTGAGTCAAGGAGAATATGTTAACCTGATTAATGCTACTGCGACTGAACGATTTTCAAGACCTCCAGGCCGTTTTACTGAAGCCACTTTAGTCAAATCTATGGAAGAGCTTGGGATTGGCAGACCATCTACATATGCACCTACAATAACAACTATTCAAAAACGGGGATATGTAGAAAAAGGAATTTCAGAGGGAGTCATAAGAACATTTTCTAAAGGAAGTTTTCAAAATCAACAATGGACATGGGAGACAATAACTGAAAAAACAGGCTCAAATAAAGGGAAAATGACTCCTACTGATCTAGGGAATTTAGTTACTGATTTTCTTAATCAACACTTTGCTCCAGTAATGGATTATCAATTTACAGCGAAAATGGAAAGTGATTTTGACCTCATATCAACGGGCTCAGCCCCATGGACAGAAGTATTATCGGATTTTTATACAGGATTCAGCCCTTTAGTGGGAAAAGCGGGAGATGCTGAAAGAGAAAGCGGACAAAGAATTCTTGGGGTTGATCCGAAATCAGGGAAAAATATTTATGTAAGACTTGCCAAATTTGGGCCTGTAGTTCAATTGGGAGAAACAACAGATGAAGAGAAGCCTAAGTTCGTCGGACTACCCAAAGAATATGGATTAGAGACAGTAAGCTTGGAAGAAGTCTTACCTCTTCTTACTTTACCTAGAGTTGTTGGGACTTATAAGGGAGATAACATTATTGCTAATAATGGAAGATTCGGGGCCTATGTTCAGGTCAATCGAAATTTTGTGAGTTTACCGGCTGAAAAAACTCCCTATACTGTTACCGAAGATGAAGCTATTGAATTAATAATAGCAAAAGCAGAAGCTGATGCAGCCGCCCAAATAGCAGTTTTTGAGAGCACTAATGGAACTATAGAAATAAGAAATGGAAGATTTGGGCCCTACATTAGACATAATAAAAATAATTTCAAAATTCCAAAAAATGTCAAGCCCGAGACAATAACACAGGAAGTTGCAGAAAAAATCATTAGCGAAGCTCCAGTAAAGAAGACAAAAAAATCAAAAAAGTCTTAAAGCAATAATATGTGGAAAGAATTCCTAAGCCCAGTTCCTCATGAGTTTTTTGCTGATCAAAAACCAGGATCAATTGCCGCAGGAATTGATGCTTTTAAAGATGAATTTCACTTTCCAAACTTATTAGAAAGTAAAATAACCATCATTGGTGTTCCTGAAGATCGCTCAAGTCCAGATCAAAAAGGCACAAGCCAAGCACCAAAGTCAATAAGGAAGGAATTTTATAAACTTGTTTCGGGTCGTTGGGACATAAAAATTTCGGATTTAGGAGATATTAAACCAGGAAGAGATTTTGTGGATACTATGTCTGCCTTAGAAGAAATATGTATCGAAGTAATTAAACACAACTCAATACCTGTCATATTGGGAGGAAGTTCTGATTTATGTTTTGCAATGTATCGAGCATTTACGAGACTGGAACAGAATGTTAATTTAACAGTTTTTGATAGTCGTATTTCATTAGAATCTGACGAAGACACTTTAAACTCAAAAAATTTTTTAAGCCATATTCTCACTTCTAAACCGTATAGGCTTTTCAACCTATCTCATGTCGGTCATCAAGCATATTATGTAGCTCCAAAAATTATTGACCTTTTCGAAAGAATGCATTTTACCACAAAACGTTTAGGAGATATTCGTAATAATATAAATCTTGTTGAACCGTATCTAAGAGATTCAGATATGATTGTATTTAGTAATCATGTCATAAAAATGTCAGATGCACGAGGGCAATCCAACCCAACCCCTAATGGGCTGAATGGGGAAGAATTTTGTGCCTCTTTACGATATGCTGGAATGAGTGATAAATTATCTGCAACAGGTATTTTTGATTTTAACCCGTCTTTAGAGAATGACAGTCAAAATGCACAATTACTTGCTCAAGGCATTTGGTACTTTATAGACGGAGTAGACTGGAGAAAGGGAGATTATCCATTTCGATCAAAGTCCGACTATTTAAAATTCACTGTACTTTCAGATCAATTGGATCAGGAAATTATTTTTTACAAATCTCCTTGGTCAGAAAGATGGTGGATGGAAATCCCAAGTCATCCCAAGGACAGTTCGAAAAATAGTTTAATCTCTTGTGATCTAGAAGATTACCACTTAGCCAAAAAAGGTGAAATTCCAGATAGATATTGGAAGGCAATTCAGAAAATAAATTGATGGTTAGGCTTTACGCCCCTGTGAAAGTTTACTTAAATTGACCAAATAATCAGTTCGTTGAAGATAATTGCTTATTTTTAGGCTTCAAATTTCTATGCATGCGAGTTCTTAAGATCCATTTGATTCTGATCTCTTTACTTTTTGCTGGCTCCCTAGCAGCTCAGCAAGATGTTCAGTATACTCAATATTATCATAATCAAGTTGGTTTTAATCCTGGGGTTGCTGGCAGCGCCGGAGCGATTAATCTCAACGTTGGTCACAGATCTCAGTGGGTTGGCTTTGAGAATGCTCCCACAAGCCAGAATATCAATGCAGATATTCCCTTGGAAATTCTTCACGGAGGCTTATTAGTTAATATCGTCAATGATCAAATTGGTTTTTTTCAAGATATATCTGCAGCAATAGGATATGCATATCAACTAGACCTAGGCCCCGGAAAATTAGGAGTTGGATTTTCTGTTGACTTTAAAAATAAAAATGTCAAAGCTGCTCAATGGATTTATCCAGATGGGACTAGCGGCTCCAGCGACCCTTCTGTTTTTGCTCCAAATGCCACTGCTATGACCCCAGAAATGAATTTTGGAGCCTACTATGCAACCAATTTTTGGTACGGTGGCTTGTCAACGAGTAGACTTCTTCAGAGTGAAGCCAACTTGGGCGCCACAGCAGCATATAAAAGTAAACTTCACTACTACCTCACGGGGGGGCTGAATATTCCTTTTCAAGATTTAGATCTTGTGCTATCACCCAATTTTTTAATGAAATCAGATTTAAATTCCAATATCTCCTTAGATATGAATGTAAACGCAGTCATTAAGGATAAAATATCAGGTGGTTTTGGTTATCGTAACCAAGACGCCTTGAGTTTAATGGCTGGCTACAAAATTCTGCCATCCCTAAGGCTTGCCTATTCTTATGATATTACAACTTCCTCACTTGCTGCTTTCAGCGGTGGAAGTCACGAGATATTTTTAAACTACAGTTTCAATATTGAAATTCCTCCCCGAATACAAGGAAGCTATAGAAACATAAGATTTTTGTAAATTGGCAGACTTTTTGCGACTAGATATTATTCAATTATGAAAAAAATCGTTTTAACATCAAAAATATTTTCCCTGATTTTATCGGGATTTCTTGTGTCGTGTTCTGGATCCAATCATGGTGAATTAGTTGGGGTCCAAAACAGACCAGACTTTTATCCATCTGACCCTTATGGCATGGTTTACATTCCTCAAGGCTCGTTTAATGCTGGAAATGCAGATGTTGATGTTCCTGCAACTTTGACAGCACCTACAAAGACTGTAAGTGTGTCGTCTTTTTACATGGATGAAACTGAGATTACTAATAATGAATATCGCCAGTTCGTTCATTGGGTTCGAGATTCAATTTTGAGATATCGATTGGCAGAAGGCCTGGTTGAGGATTATGAATATATCTCCTATGCAGACCTTCAAAACCCAACATATTTTGAAGAGTATGTGGGTATTGAGTATCCCGACTCAATGCAGTCACACTTAGATTGGAGCAAAAAATTATCCTGGGATTCAAGAAAATTCCCTTCTATCGAATATACTGAGGTCCTTGAAACAATGTATTTAGCGCCGGAAGAGCGTTATCTAGGTGGCCGTATGCTAGATTCACGACAATTAAATTACTTATACTTCTGGATTGATAAGCAAAAAGCAGCAAAAAAATCCAACAGAGTAAATATGGATTTCACCGATGATGATGCCGATGGAATGACATATAACTACAAAGACTTCATAAAAGACGGGAAAAGCATATCAGATCGATCCAGCTTTTTTGAAAGTGAAACTATTAATATATATCCTGACACTTTAGTTTGGCTCTCGGACTTCACTTACTCTTTCAATGAGCAAATGCATGATAATTATTTTTGGCACCCAGCCTATGACAATTATCCAGTAGTTGGAGTAAACTGGAAGCAAGCAATGGCATTTTGCAACTGGAGATCGAGGTTTCGAAATGAATACTTAAAAGACAACAATGATTTTCAGGAAAGTGAATTCAGACTTCCAACTGAATCTGAATGGGAGTATGCAGCTCGTGGTGGCTTTGAACTTACGACTTACCCGTGGGGAGGCCCTTACACCACCAATAGCTCAGGATGTTTCTTGGCTAATTTCAAGCCGTCAAGAGGAAACCTAACAGCAGATGGAGGATTTCATCCTGTAAAAGCAACTTCCTATGAGCCGAATGGTTACGGACTCTATTGTATGGCAGGAAATGTCGCAGAATGGACCAGCACTGCCTGGGATGAAGCGAGTTATTACTATGTGGGAGATTTCAATCCAGATTTTAAATACAATGCAGATGAAAATGATCCTGAAACTATGAAGCGAAAAGTCATCCGTGGTGGTTCATGGAAAGATATAGCAGCATACCTTCAGGTAAGTTCAAGAGAATACGAATATCAAGACACAAACAAATCTTACATTGGATTCCGAACAGTGCAAAGTTTCCTTGGTAGAGATGCGAGAGATTTTTAACTAATCATTTTAACTAAATTTTAAGTAACTAAAACTAAAACACGATGGCATTAATAGATGTAGATGGAAAGCGATTTAAAAACTTCATGTCAAAACTTTATGGTTGGGGAGCAGCAGTAGTAATCATGGGTGCTTTATTCAAAATTATACACCTCCCAGGAGCAGACGCCATGCTAATAATTGGTCTGACAACGGAAGCGGTAATTTTCTTCATTTCAGCCTTTGAAAGCCCGGCTAAAGATTACGACTGGTCTCTAGTTTATCCTGAATTGACCACTTATGAACTCGATGGAGAAAAGGGCCGTAGAGGAACAGTGACCCAAGAATTGGATAAAATGATGGAGGAAGCTAAAATTGGCCCAGAGCTATTAACAAGTTTAGGTGATGGAATGAGAAAATTAAGCGATACCGCCTCATCACTTAACTCGGCTACAGATGCAGCTGGCGCAACATCAGCATACAGTGAGCAACTTAATAGTGCTGCAAAAAATATGGAAGCATTAAATGCATTATACGCAGTGCAACTAGAAAATACTACAAGTCAAGTAGAGATTCAGAATAGCCTCATGGAGAAATTAGGTTCCTCAATGGATGAATCTGAGGCACTGGCTAAAGAAGTAGGAAAACTCTCAGGCAACCTATCTCAACTTAATAGCGTTTATGGTAACATGCTTTCTGCAATGAGTGGTAACAAATAGAAGGTTTTTCAAAAGATATTAATCTCAACTAGAAAAGTAATAAAATGGCAGCAGGAAATCTTACTCCCCGGCAAAAAATGATCAACATGATGTATTTAGTGCTAACGGCTATGCTGGCACTTAATGTCTCAAAAGATATTTTATACGTCTTACATAAACTAGATGTAGGGATGTACGAAACTGTAAAAACTGTTGAAGCGGGGACCCAAACTATTTATGCTGCAATTGAAGCACAAACCTCTGAAAATGAACGAGCAGTGCCCTTTAATGAGCGAGCAAAAGTTCTTAAAGCGAATTCGAACGAAGTGGAAGATCTTTTAGTAAAAACAAGATCCGAGCTCATTGAATTGACTGGTGGTATAGACACCGCTAATGATATGAGATTAGAAGGAGAAGATAATCGAAGTATCCCGAATAACTACATGATGAATGATGAGAGTATTGGAGGTGCTGGAGCTGCTAAGAAAATCAAATCAGAGCTAACAGAGTACAAAAAATATTTAATCGAAGAAATCAAACAAAACCCATCTCCTGTGACCGAAGAACTAATCGGAGAGATTAATCAAGCATTTGACTTTCAAGATGTCATGGAAGGAAAAAAGAAAGTTACATGGGAAAAAGCCACATTTGCAGAATTACCCTTAATTGGCGTAATTCCTTTCATAACCGACCTTCAATCAAAAGTGAGACGAATGGAAGCCCGTGTTGCAGAATATTTCTACAGTCAAATCGATGCCTCTGCGCTAAAGTTTGATGGTGTAAGAGCTGTCGTTATGCCCAAAAGCACCTATGTCACGCAGGGTGATGTTTATGAAGCAGATGTATTCCTAGCTGCATACAATAGTGGTAATCAGCCTGAATTCAGTGAAATAATACCAGAGGAAATTATTGATGGTGTGGGTAAAATTCGAGTTCCAGCAAGAGGTATAGGATCAAAAAAATTAACAGGTTCCATGACACTTCCTGGAGATGACAAAGTATATAACTATGATGTAGTTTATACAGTTGCTCCACCCAGTGTAGTCATATCTCCATCAAAGATGAATGTGCTTTATCGCAACGTAATTAATCCACTTGAAATATCCGTACCTGGAGTAGCCCCAACTGATATAATTGTAAATGGTCCAGGAGTATCAGGTCGAAATGGAAATTATAATGCAGACATTACTAAAATCAAAGGGAAAGAAATTAAAATATCTGTGTCAGTAAAAGAAGAAAACGGAAAATTAAGAAGAGCTGGATCAAAGCTTTTTAGAATTAAAGGTCTACCTCAAGCAGTTGGTTCAGTATTTAAGAAGACTCAAGGAGTAATGTCTTCAAGCCTCTTGAGCAAGGCAAAAGTAGAAGCTGAATATCAAGATTTCCCTTTTGACCTTCCCTTAAAAGTGGTGTCCTTTGAACTTAAAATGGATGGTCAGCCACCGATGCAAGTAAAAGGTGATAAAATTCCTTCCAAGGCCAAACCTCTAATACAAAAGCTACGCCCAGGAAGTAGTGTTCAAATTCGTAAAATCATTGCAAAAACTGCCAAAGGGGCTCGAATATCCAGAGTCGGTATTGTATCAATTGACGTTCAATAGTTATGAAAAAATTTCTAATCGCCTGCTTTTTTATCGCCTCAAGCTCAATTTGGGGACAAGTGATCTCTCCTGAAGACGATGGCCTGGTTCCGAAAGGAGACATTCATTATTCGAATACCAGAGTAGTTCCCTACCCTTTTCTTAGACAAGATGATATGATGTGGGCAACACGCCATTGGGAAAGAATACAGGTTCAAGAGAAATTAAACCATCCTTTATACTATCCTGTTGCTCCTTTGCCGGATAGAAAATCAATGTTTGATGTTCTAAAAGATGCCATACTTATTGAGGGTAGTATTGTGGAAGTTTTTAGAGATGACCTTTTTGAACTTCCATTGAGTAACCAAGAAGTTGCAGGTATTATTTTTAGAGTAGATTCTATTACTGATCCAGATGACCCTAGTATTCTATTAGCCGTTGACTCAATAGAGTTAAAAGCTCCTAATGTTGTGGCTTGGGAATTAAAATCTGATTGGTATTTTGATAAACAAAGAGGTGAAATGAAAAACCGAATAATTGGAATTTCACCCGTAGTCAAAGACCCTTCGACATCTGAAATTTATAATATTTTCTGGATTTGGTTCCCGGATGCTCGTCAAGCTCTTTCAACAAATATTGCATATAACCCTGATAATAACACACGAAGGTTGACTTTTGATCAGATATTACAGATGCGTTATTTCAATTCCATAGTCTTTAAAGAGGATAACGTTTATGATCGTGCAATTGACGACTACAAGCAAAACAGACCAATGGAGCAACTTTTAGAATCAAAAAGAATTCGTGAGACCTTAAGAAATTACGAGCACGATTTATGGCAATTCTAAAGTAAAAAGGTCAATTAGGTCGCCTCTAAAGCGACCTTTTATTTTATAATGCATTTCGCTATAATTGGTCAAGGACTCGCGGGTTCCGCTCTTGCAATTCAAACTGCAAAAAGGGGGCATGAGATCACGTGTTTTGATCTAAATGTTGCCAATAGTTCATCGCGGGTGGCAATTGGACTGGTGAACCCACTGGTTTTAAAAAACAAGACTTTATTTGACCCATCTCAGGTTTACTTCAATTATTTTGATAGATTTTTTAAAGGCATTTCTAAATTATTTGGACGAGATTTTTTATCTCGAAATTTAATTCGAGAGGTTCTCCAGGAAAAGCAAGAAATTCATAACTGGAATTCATTACAAAACAATTCTAAATTCGATAGTTGTATTGGGCCCATTGAAAATTTAAATATTCCGACCATTAAAGGAATCGGAATGGGTATCATAAAGAATAGCTGCCGATTAGATATAAAAAGCTATTTGAAAACGATTCGCGAATGGCTGAAAGAAAATCATCATCTTCGTGATGAAAGAGTGGATTCCATAAGACTCATTGGAGAAAATATTTTAGTAAATGACGAAAAATATGACGGATTATTATTAGCTGAAGGAGTCGAAGCCTATTGGACAGAAAAAATATTTGGAAAGCTTGACTTAAGCCCCACAAAAGGAGAAGGTATTATTATAAAGAGTCGGAAATCTAATTTTGATTTTCCTATTCACAGAAATATATTTTTATTGCCAGAGAAAAAAAATATTTATACCGTAGGATCTACATTCAATCGTAATTTCTCTTTACAATCGCCTTCAGCTGAGGGGAAAGAATCTTTGATCAAAGATTTATCAAAATTGTTTTTGGATGATTATGAAGTTATAGACCATTGGGCAGGAATCAGGCCAACAACGAAAAATCGAAAAATTTGCTTCGGGTGGCACAGTAAATATAAAAATATTGGATTTTTAAATGGTTTAGGAACCCGGGGTGTACTAACTTCTCCATTTTACAGTAGTCACTTATTGTCAATTCATTCAAAATAAGAAGAACTAACATCATTAAACTTTTTTACAATTTTATTTATTTTGCCTGAAAATAATTTAATATTTAGATCAAGCAGTTGCTTAATTTTATAACCAAATGTTGAGTGTAAATCAAGTTGGTTTGGCCTTCGGAGGAACAGACCTATTTAAGGACATATCTTTTCAAATAAACCCTGGAGAGAGAATTGGTCTCGTGGGTCGAAATGGAGCTGGAAAATCAACTCTTTTAAAGCTCATTGCCGGACAAATCTCTACTGATCTCGGAGAAATATCTTTCCCAAATAATTTTAAAATTGGTTTTTTAACTCAAGACATTCCTTCATCTGGGAACCTCAGTGTTTGGGAAGAAGCCGCCTCCAGCTTTGTAGAAATTCAGTCCCTAGAGTATGAAATGCAAAAGCAAACTGAAGAATTAGAAACGAGAGAAGATTATGAAAGTCAAGGTTATATGGACTTAATTGAAAATCTCTCTGCGAATCAAGAAAAATTTCAAATGCTTGGCGGATATACATATCAAGCAGAAATGGAAAAAGTATTAATTGGTCTTGGTTTTCCTGCTGCTGATTTTAATAAACCTCTTGAATCATTCTCTGGTGGTTGGCAAATGAGAGTGGAGTTGGCAAAAATATTAATGCAAAATAATGATGTTCTTTTATTAGATGAGCCTACTAATCACTTGGATATTGAATCCATTATGTGGTTAGAACAATTTTTAGCCGAGAGCTCTCAAGCCGTTATTCTTGTTTCGCATGACAGAACATTCTTAAATAATGCAACGACTCGAACCTTAGAAATTGTTTTAGGTAAAAGCTATGATTTCCCATGTCCCTACTATAAGTATTTAAGGCTAAGGGAGGAAATAAGAGAAAAACAAACGCAGGCGAAAATAAATCAAGAAAAAGAAATAAAACAAACTCAAGAACTTATTGAAAGGTTTCGATATAAAGCTTCAAAAGCTGCATTCGCCCAAAGTTTAATAAAGAAACTGGATAAAATGGAGCTAATTGAGGTAGATGATGAAGATACGCGAAATATGACTTTTAAATTCCCTGCAGCTCCTAGGTCAGGGAAAATTGTAAGTAAAATAATTGACTTACATAAAAGCTATGGCGAGAAAAAGGTATTATCCGGTATTGATATGGAAATTGTTCGTGGACAAAAAATAGCTTTCGTTGGTCAAAATGGTCAAGGGAAATCGACCTTAGTAAAAATTCTTGCGGAAAATCTTGATTTCAAGGGAGAGATAGAGACAGGACATAAAATATCTTTGGGCTATTATGCTCAAAATCAATCTGAAGCATTAGATGGATCGATAACAGTCTTGGAGACAATCGAAAATTCTGCACCAGAAAAAATTAGAATTTATGCACGAAAGATGTTAGGTAATTTCATGTTTACTGGTGATGATGTGGAGAAAAAAGTTTCAGTTTTATCTGGTGGCGAAAGAGGTCGGCTGGCATTGTGCCAATTAATGTTGAACCCAATTAATTTTTTAATACTTGACGAGCCCACAAATCATTTAGATATGCAAGCTAAGGACGTTTTAAAAAAATCTTTAGCTAGCTATGATGGCACCCTGATTATTGTGTCTCACGATCGAGAATTTTTATCTGGTTTGGCAAGTGTCACATATGAATTTAAAGGGGGTAAAGTTAAGCAGCACCTTGGGGGTATTGAATATTTCCTAGATCAGAAAAAAATGCAAAACATGCGACAAGTAGAATTAGGAATTCAAGAAAAATCTGATTCAAAAGAAAAAAAGAAAAAAACTATTCGGAATTCAAGGGATAAGTTTAAAAAAATTGAACGAGAATTCAAGAGTGCTCAAAATCAAGAGAAAAGTGCCCAAAAAGTTTATGAAAATTTACAACATGAACTAGATATTTTAGAAGAAATATTATCAAACCCCATTGAATTCAAAAAGAAGTCAGGAGAACCCGGTTTCTATCAAAAATATGAGGATTTAAAAATCAAATTAGAAAATTCATTCATCGCCTGGGAAAAAACAGTGGAAAAAAGTTCAGCACTAAATGAAGAATTGAAAAAATTAGAAACGTAACTTACAATCATGAAAAAAAACCTAAAACTAATTTTTCTAATATTTTCTAGCCTTCAATTAACGGCCCAGAGTAAGTCTGATGCAAAACTCATTGTATCAATAGTAGTTGATCAAATGCGAACTGATTACTTAACAAGATTCGCAAATCTTTATGAAGGTGGATTTAAAACTTTAATGGAAGAAGGGCAGGTTTTTTGGAATGCACATTACTCTCATGTACCAACATACACTGCTCCTGGACATGCCAGCATTTATACTGGAACAGATCCCAGATTTCATGGGTTAATTGCAAATGATTGGTATGTTATAGATTCTGGAAAAACATCTTATTGTGTTGAGGATAAAAATACCATGCCAATTGGAACTACTTCAAACTACGCAAAAAGAAGTCCAAAAAATATTTTATCTACAACTTGGACCGATGAACTTGAATGGGTTAGTAATAAAAAATCCAAAATCTTTGCGTTTTCCTTGAAAGACAGGGGTGCGATTTGTGCTGCGGGACACCTTGGTGATGCCGCATTTTGGTTGGACAAAAAGGGATTTGTATCTAGCAGCTATTATATGAAAAAGCTTCCAAAATGGCTAGAAAATTTTAATAAAAAAAATGATATTCAATCTTATATGTCCGGGAAGTGGGATTATTTAATTGATAAAGACAATTATCCTTCACCTAATACTTCCGAGTTTGAACGTATCCCAAAAGGTGCTAGAAATGCAGATTTTCCTTATGAATTGGACCAATTATATAATTCCGATACAACATATACTGAGGCATTTAAAGGAACACCTCAAGGGAATCAAATTCTTATTGACGTTGCCATTGAAGCCTTAAAAAATGAAAAATTGGGAATTCACAACAACCCTTATCCTGATGTTCTGGCCATTAGCTTTTCGTCCACAGATTATCTTGGTCACTCTACTGGAATCCGATCACACGAAATCATCGATATGTATTTACGTTTAGATAGACAGCTAAATACATTATTCAATTACCTGAATAAAAAGATTGGTGAGGATAATTTCATTATCGTATTAACTGCAGACCATGGAGCTGCAGATAACCCAAGCCAAGCCCGAATTGACGGAATGAATACGGACTGGATAGCTCCTGCCGACTTGGAAAGTGAATGTCGAAAATTAATTTTGAATGCTGGAATTAATAATGAAGATGTATTAAACTTTTCCAATGAACAAATCTATATCCAAATCAATGATAGCTCGAATCCAGTAAATGCCGAAAACACGAGAAAAATAGTTCGGGATGCGATATTATCTCATCCTGCAATTATGGAAGCATGGACAAAAGAAGATATTCAAAGAGCTTCAGATCCATTTTCTATTATGAGAAAAAACGGGTCAAATAAACTCAGTGGAGATGTGTTTTTTTCACTTTACCCTGGCTCTATTATATATTCGAAAACAGGGACTACCCATGGATCAGGTTACACATATGACACTAATGTCCCGATAATTTTTTACGGGAGGAAAAGTCTTTCTTCTCAAAATCATATTGAAAGAGTAAATGTGAAAGACATCGCGCCAACCTTAAGCTATATGTTTGGCCTTTCTTTACCCAGCGCTTGTAATGGTAATATTTTACCTTTGAATTATAATTAATTTAGTTTTCTCAATAAGCTTGGGACTATACAAACAGGTACTGGGGACATTTTATGAGCGTTTGTTTTTTGATGATTGGCAAAAATCATCAGAACCTCTTTTTCTCTTTCGGTAAGATTTAGATAACCCTCAATTGTATTTAAATTATTCCTTGAGGGATCCCATTCATTATTTTTTGACCATTTCATGGCTTTTTCTAATTCTTCATAGGATGCCCCAATTTGATCTTCATCATTTCTTTGATCATCCCAAAGTCCATCTGTAGGTGCAGCATCCAAAATTGATTTTGAAACTCCCTTATACCTTGCCAACAAATACACCTCGGACTTATAAAGATCTGCTATTGGGCTAATATCAACAGCGCCATCACCATATTTTGTAAAAAATCCAACACCAAAATCTTCAATTTTATTTCCGGTTCCAACAACAAGTAAACCATGATTCTGAGCATGGCCATATAGTGTTGTCATTCTCAATCTTGCCCTAGTATTTGCAAGAGATAATTTTGTATTATTTCCCTTAATTTCAAGTTTTAATGTAGAAGATAAATTATCAAAAACATCAGATAAATCAATTCGTTGGGTTTTTACATTATCATACTTTTCTTTTAAAAATTTCATATGACTAATAGCTCTTTCTGATTGGCTTTTGTCTTGATGAATGGGCAATTCTATAAGATGAGTTTCAAGCCCAGTAGAAGCGCATAGAGAAGATGTTAATGACGAATCAACGCCTCCAGACACTCCCACAACAAAACCATTTAAAGCATTAGAAACTGCATAATTATGAAGCCAATTCGTAATATGAAGATCGAGATGACTAAGATTCATTTTTGATGGGTATTTTTGATGACATGTTTAAAATATATTCAAATTTAACACTGCTAATTGGTTCATTGTTTTTTTTGAACTCATGTCATCAAAAACCATGGGAACATACTAAAGATATTGCGCCTAAAAATAAAACAAGTTTTGTACATTTTTCAGACTCTGTTTTGGGATTAGACTCTCTTGATCTATTTCAAAAACTAGTCGAAATGGAGTATCAGCACCCAGCTATTTTTACGAGTCCCGATACTTCTTTTAATTGGAGATCCGAACTCCCCGCCTACTTATTAGATCCAGAAGTCCAAGCAATTTATCAAGATGCGAGAAAATTTCGCATGCCAGTAGAAGAATTTGAATCCAAAGTCAATTATGGAATTTCTCAATATAATTATCGATTTCTTGATCTTGCAAAAAAAATTGATATCTATACCTACATAAGTCGAAATGAAAACTTTTGGGTTTTAAAAGGTCCTCAAATTTATTTTTTGCCATGGGATAGATATCTTGGAAGAGACCATCCCTTATATGCAAGGGAATCTATTTATCAAAGGTCAAGACATGATTCAGACCAAATAATTATTGAATTGTTCAAAGCTTTAAGTGAAGAGCATATATCCCAATCCAAGAAAAATTCATCTCTACTAACAGCAATGATTAATTCTGGTAAAAAAATACTATTTATTCATACGATTCTTGGAAAAAACGAAGCGTACCAAGCAATGAATATATCTATAGATAAATATGATTTTCTTGAAAAGAATGAAAAGAACTTGTGGGCAATTATTTTGAACCAAAGATGGTTATTTGACAAATCCTTTGAGCTAAAAAGAAAATTAATTGAACCTTCTCCTTTTAGCTCATTTGGAACATCCATTGATCAACAAATACCTGGACAAGTTGGAATCTGGTTTGGCTGGAGAATTCTTCAAAGCTATTGGTTAGCCAATCCAGAACTTACCTTATCTCAGATATTAGATAATGAAAATGTAAATTTGATTCTTCAAAAATCTGGTTACCGACCTTAAATAAAAACAAAAAATGAATTCTAAAATAAGTCTAGATATTGAACTGGATAAAAATCGAGTTCCAAAAAATATTCAATGGTCAGCTCCAGATGGCGGTGTAGATAAGTCTAAAGCAGATGCATTTATGCTATCTGTTTGGGATGGAAAGACCAAGGATACTCTAAAAATTGATTTGTGGACAAAAGACATGTTGGTAGACGATATGAAGAAGTTTTATCATCAAACATTACTTTCAATGGCTGACAGCTTTAAACGCTCAACAAATGAGGATGAAATTTCTGAAGATATTAGAGATTTTGCAAAATATTTTGCAGAAAAATTAAAACTGATCGGCTAAAAAATCACCTGATTTAGCTGATTAATTAGCATTCTGAATCTCCTTAAGAAGCGGAGTTGATAGGTCCCGAGTTAAAGCCCTGATGTGTTCAACTAAATCTTTTCGACCTAACTGAGTTTGTGAGCTTGTCTGAAACATTGGAGGAAGGGTTTCCCATTCTTTTAGCATACTTCTTTTAAAAGCGGCTTTATTTTTATCAAAAGCAACTCTTGACAACTTATCTAGTTTAGTAAAAACAAGTGAAAATGGAATTTTCAAATTTCCAAGTTTTCGAATAAACTCTAGATCATTTTTTTGAGGCTCATGTCGGCCATCAATTAAAACAAAAACATTCACTAAGTTTATTCTGTTCTTCAAGTAATGACTTATCATTTGAGAAAAATCTTCTCTTTGAGCCTTACTTACCTTAGCAAAACCATACCCTGGCAAATCAACTAATGACCATTGCCCTGAATCCATTGAAAAATGATTAATAAGGCGAGTTTTTCCAGGCTTTCCTGAAATTTTTGCTAAGCCAGCGTTATTTGCTAAACAGTTAATCAATGAGGATTTACCAACATTAGAACGACCGATAAAAGCAAATTCAGGAACTACAATTTTGGGACATTCAGAGGTTTTTGACGCAGACTTTATAAACTCTGCTTTAATCGGTGGGTTTACTTCTCCAAAGAGTTTTTCAGCCATTTTAATATAATCGAATTAAATTTTTCAGGATGCTCCATCATAGCTGCATGTCCGCATTTATCAATCCAATATAATTCTGAGCTCGGTAAAAGTTGATGAAACTTTTCTGCAACTTCGGGCGGGGTTACCTCATCTTGCTTACCCCAAACAATACATGTCGGTACATTAAAGCCTTTAATATCATTTGACATATTGTGTCGAATAGCACTCTTCGAAATAGCTAATGTTTTTATTGCTTTATTGCGATCATTAACAGTAGCAAAAACATCATCGATCAATTCTTCAGTGGCAACCTCTTTAACATAAAAAACATCTCTAATTCGTTCTGCTATATAGTCTCTGTCACCTCTGCGCGGATATGAAGTACCCATTGCCGCTTCATAAAGCCCAGAACTCCCAGCTAAAACAAGCCCCAAAACATTTTGAGGATACATTTTTTGCATCATTAAAGAAATATGACCGCCTAAAGAATTACCGACTAAAATAGCTTTTTCATAACCCATATGTTCGATAAAAGAATTTACGAAACGAGTTAAGCTTTTCACACTTGTTTTAGCTAGAGGCATAGAATAGAGAGGAAGTGATGGCACAGAGGCTTGAAATCCTGCGTTTGCAAAAAAATTTACCTGAGCGTCAAAATTTCCTAGAGTCCCCATCAAACCGTGAAGAAATATAATTGGAGCACCCTCACCCGCAATTTTATATTCAAACTCACCTTCTTTTTTGAGTTCAGGTATTAATTCATTCATCATTAACCATTTAGTTTAAAAGAATGCAATCACAAAGATAAGCATTACGCAGAGCATAAATAACCCTTAAAAACTCGCTTGAAGTGACTTCCCACTGCAGATTCCTTAAAAGTTATCAACTTTTGTGGGTATTTGTGGGAAATAGTGGGATAAATAGGTATTTTTGAATTTACAATCAATTGATGTGAAAGAATTACTAGGTGTATATGAATGTAAAATGGATGCAAAAGGACGCGTATCTGTCCCTGCTTCATTAAAAAAGCAACTTCTTTCATTAGGATCTCATGGTTTCATTCTGAAAAGAAGTGTATTTAGTAAATGCCTCGAACTTCATACGCAAGAGGAATGGGCTAGTGTCACAAATTCATTAAAAAAATTAAACAGATTTATCAAAAAGAATAATGAATTTATTCGAATGTTTCACGCAGGTGTGAAACAAGTTGAAATGGATTCTTCTGGAAGAATTTTAATTTCAAAAGATTTAATAAATTTTGCAAATCTCCAAAGCAATATAGTTTTCAGCGCAACTCCTTTTGGACTCGAGATATGGAACCTATCTGATTACGAAAAAGCTGTGAATTTGGAAGATAATGATTTTGCGCAGCTAACAGAAGAAGTAATGGGAGAAAAAAATTCAGATGGAATATCATAAACCTGTTCTACTGAATGAATCGATTGATCTCCTTTCCATCAATCCTGATGGAACATATGTAGATGCCACTTTCGGAGGGGGGGGGCATAGTAATCTTATATTAGAAAAATTAGGGCCCAAAGGGCAACTTTTTGGATTTGACCAAGATCCAGATGCATTAGCAAATAATATAACTGATCCAAGATTTACATTAATCCCTCACAATTTTGAACATCTAAAAAAATTCTTGAAGCTGAATAAGATTGAGAAGGTCGACGGAATTATTGCTGACCTAGGAGTAAGCTCCCACCAATTAAATATTTTCAAAAGAGGATTTTCAATTCGTGGGGATGGCCCCTTGGATATGCGTATGAATCCAAAAAAAGGTATATCTGCAGCAGAATGGTTAAATCAGGTTGATGAATTTACTCTAACAAAAGCACTCTCTGAGTATGGGGAAGTTAGTCGACCAAAAAAACTGGCTCAAATTATTTTAAACGCGCAAAACAAATCTCCACTTCTTACAACCAAAGAACTGCTAGATGTTATTGAACAGCATGGGCGTAAAGGAGAAAAGGTTTTTGCAAAAGTTTTCCAAGCAATTCGTATTTCAATAAATCGAGAATTGGAGGTCCTTGAACATTTACTCCATGAAGGTCAGAAGATCCTTTCTTATGGAGGTCGATTTGTTATCATTTCTTATCATAGTCTGGAGGATAGAAGGGTGAAAATATATTTTCGAGAAGGTCAACATAGTGGCGAAGCGCCCAGAGATAAATATGGAAACCGACTTACCCCATTTAAGATTATTACACGGAAGCCCATAGTTCCAAGACCCAAAGAAATTGAGGAAAATCCAAGATCCAGATCAGCTAAGCTTCGTGCTGCAGAAAAAAAAGAGATTTTTATATGAACTATCTCAACCACAGAAATATTAGAGCCCTGAAGGGAATATTAAGGGGAAGTTTCTTAGGGCATCCAACAATACTAAAAAATTTACCTTTTATACTCTATCTAACAACTTTAGCGATAATACAAATTTGGGCAGCACATAGAGCAGAATCAAATGTTCGAATGATATCAAAAAAAACTATTGAGATCAACGAACTAGAGAGTCAATACTTGGAGTCAAAGTCAATATTAATGAAAATGGAACAAGAATCTTCTGTTCAAATGCGTGCCAAAAAACTTGGACTTATTTCCTTGGCCAAAGCGCCCATAACAATACAAAAACCAAATGATGACTGATAAGTATGAATCTAGCATTCGAAAAATGGCTTGGCTTGTAATTTTTACTGGAGTCGTTGCATTTATTATACTTTTCAAATTATACTTCATTTCTTTTTCGCTCGGGCCTGATTTAATTGTCACAGCCAGAGAAAAAGTAATACAAGAAAGACAGGTGCCGGCAAGTCGGGGTAACATTTATTCATCTGACGGGCAACTTTTGGCTACATCTATGCCGGTATATGAATTAAGGTGGGATGCCGCTGTTATGGATCCATTAAGATTCAAGTCTGAAGTAAAAAAAACGAGTAAAGCTTTATCAGATTTATTTGGCATTCAGGCTAAAACCCAAAAGTACTGGGAAGACTATTTAAGAAAAACATTTAGATCTAAAAAAAGATATGCTTTCTTGATAAAAAACATTAGTTACACAGAGTATCAAAAAGTAAAAAAAATGTCTCTTTTTAGGGGCAATAAATACAAGACAGGTTTAATTGCACATGAAAAATATACCAGACTCATGCCTCTTGGAGTATTGGCCAAGAGGACCATTGGATATGTGAGGGGAAATAGTGAGGTTGGATTAGAATCGTCATTCAATCATGTTTTAAAAGGTAATTATGGAAAGAGATGGATGCAAAATTTTGGTGGGAATCAATGGAAACCTATTGATAGTGATTTTTCAACCCCACCTGTAAATGGGAAAGATATAGTAACTACGATAAATTCTCGAATACAAGACATTGCTCATAAGTCACTTATTGAGCAATTAAAAAAATTCAATGCAGATCATGGCTGTGTGATTGTAATGGAGGCTTCTTCAGGTAAAATTCGAGCTATGGTTAATCTTGGAAAAACTGATAAGGATGAAATATATAGAGAATTAAGAAACTACGCTGTTTGGGAAAAGTCTGAACCAGGATCCACTTTTAAGGTAGCAGCATTACTAGTGGCATTAGAGGATGGAAAGGTTGATACAGCACAAAAAGTAGATACAAAAGGAGGAACTTATACGATATATGGGAGAAAAGTAAAAGACTCGAAAAAAGATGGCTATGGGTTAATATCTCTTGGGAGAGCACTTGAATTATCGTCAAACACAGGTATTGTCAAAGCACTGTACCCAGAGTACAAAAATAATCCAAAAGAGTTTATAGACAGAATGTATCAAATTGGATTAGCTGACAAATCTAAAATTCAGATTCCTGGAGAGAGTATACCCTTTATACCTGAGCCAGGAACATCAAAGTGGAATGGACTTTCATTACCATGGATGCTGTTTGGTTATGGTGTAGAGAATACACCTCTGCAAACTTTAATGTTTTATAACGCTATTGCCAATAACGGAACAATGGTAAATCCGACTATTTGGGAAGCTACCCGCGATCATGGACTAATTATAAAAAATCATGAAACCATGATAGCTCACCCCTCAATAGCTTCCAGAGACAATATAAATCAAATCAAGGATCTACTAGAGAAGGCTGTACGAAGGGGTACCGCGAAAAATATTTATTCTGATTCTCTTGAGATAGCTGGTAAGACTGGAACTTCACAATTAAATTATTGGGATCCTGAAAAAAAAGGTTACCAGGCCTCATTTGCCGGTTATTTCCCAGCCAAAAACCCAGAATATTCTTGTATTGTAGTTATCAATCGACCAGAAATTTCAACTGGCTTTTATGGTAATATCGTAGCCGCGCCGGTATTTAAAGATATTGCCATGTCCATTCATAAAATGACTCCTCAAATAAATACACCAATGCAAGGATACTGGGATGATGCGATTCAGCTTGTTACGCAGCAAAATGAATCTGAAGCATCTTCAAAATTTATTCGTGCCGCAGAAAAATTAGAGGAGGGAAAGATTCCAAACATTATTGGCTGGAAAAGTATCGATGCTATCGAACTCTTTGAAAATAAAAAGTGGGAAATCAAACTCCAAGGCAATGGAGCTGTGATCGATTACAAAGTTGAAAAACCGCAAAAAAAGATATTAATCAGACTAGGATGAAATTATTAAAAGATATCCTTTTTGGTGTTAGGATTCTAGATGTTTTAGGCTCAACATTAGTTGCAATTAATAATGTCAACTCGAATTCAAAAAATATAAAAAAAGATGATTTATTTATTGCAATTCAGGGAGCTTCAGCTGATGGACATGAATTTATAGAAACGTCTATTAATGAAGGAGCCATTGCTATTATTTGTGAAAAAATACCTAAAATCATAAATAAAAATGTAACATATATACATGTAAGTTCATCATCACAAGCAAATGCAATCATCGCTCGGAATTGGTTTAATAAACCTTCGGAAAAGCTGACAATTGTTGGAATAACGGGGACAAATGGAAAGACTACAACAGCATCCTTATTGTTTCAACTATTTAAGAATAGTGGGGTAAAATCAGGCTTAATATCAACAATTAAAATTTCAATTCATAACTCCAATTACCCTACTCAACATACCACGCCCGACCCATGGGAAATTCAAAAATATCTGAATAAGATGTCCGAGCAAGGTTGTAAGGTTGTATTTATGGAGGTTAGTTCCCATGGGCTAATTCAAAACAGAGTGTCTGGAATTCAATTTAAAGGGGCAATATTTACGAATATAAGCCATGACCACATAGATTATCACAAGACATTAGATAATTATGTTGCAGCAAAAAAAATTCTTTTTGACAACTTGAATCAATCTGCATTTGCATTGTACAACCTAGATGATGTTTTTGGGGAAACTATGATTTTAGAATGTAAGGCCAAAAAATTATCATACGGCATTCTAGGAAATGCAGATATAAAAGCAAGAATTTTAGAAAGCCATATAAGTGGAACTCTTATTAGCATAAATCAAAAAGAATGTTGGCTAAAACTGATAGGTGATTTCAATGTATCCAATGCATGTGCAGTTTATGGTGCTGCTATTCAATTAGGAATGGCTCCCGATATTGCTTTACAGGGAATGAGCGCATTGGAGCCTGTAGATGGAAGATTCCAAAAAATAGAAGGCCCAAATAATATCATGGGGATTGTTGACTATGCGCATACTCCAGATGCCCTTGAAAAAACTCTTAATAATCTTCAAAAATTTCGAAAGCCATCGCAAAGAATAATCACAATAATTGGATGCGGTGGAGATCGAGACAAAGAAAAGCGTCCAAAAATGGCATCCGTCTCAGCTAGCCTATGTGATTATTTAATACTAACATCTGATAATCCAAGGACGGAAAAACCCGAAAGCATTCTCAAAGAAATGGAAAATGGCCTTGAGAAGTTGGAGAAAAAACATTGCATTTCGATTGAGGACAGAAGAGAAGCTATTAAGCTGGCATGCCAAAATGCAAATCCCGGAGATATAATAGTATTAGCTGGTAAAGGGCATGAGAAGTTTCAAGAAATAAATGGAGAAAAAACACCCTTTGACGATGCTTTGATTTTAAAAAATATGTTAATGGATGTTCAAGCTTAGAATATATGTTATACGAATTATTTAAACTTCTTGATAAAATAGATTTTCCTGGAGCTGGATTATTTGAATTTTTAACTTTCAGGGCAGCTCTTGCGATTCTGGGAGCTTTGGCAATAAGTTTAATTTTTGGTGGCAAACTGATAAATATTCTTAAAGAAAAACAAATAGGAGAAAGCGTAAGAGATTTAGGACTTGATGGTCAAATTGAAAAATCCGGAACCCCTACAATGGGAGGTTTAATCATTTTATCGGCCATAATAGTTCCTGTTTTATTAGTCGCTGACCTAGGGAACATTTATATAAAAGTTCTTCTTCTCACAACAATTTGGATGGGTGCAATTGGATTTACTGATGATTATATTAAGGTTTTCAAAAAGAATAAAAAAGGATTGCGAGGCTACTTTAAAGTCATCGGTCAAATAACATTAGGAGTAATCATTGGCTTAATTCTCTCATTTCATCCTGATGTAGTAATGAAAGAAGAAATCCCTATAGACTCACAGATTAAACTCTATGGTGAAACTGAAAAAAATTCTCCTGTTTTTAGTCAATCCGAGCATTCATTAAAAACAACAATACCTTTCTTTAAAGATGCAACATTTGATTATCAAAACCTCTTAAATCCTTTTGGGATAAATCAAAATGGATGGATAATATTTACTGTAATTGTAATATTTATAATAACTGCAGTTAGCAATGGTGCGAATTTAACTGATGGTCTCGATGGGCTCGCCGGAGGAACTTCTGCAATTATAGCATTTACTCTTGCCATTTTAGCTTATGTGAGCGGATCTATTGTGTTTGCTAGCTATCTAGATATAATGTACATACCTAATTCTGGAGAATTAGTGGTTTTTGCTGCAGCTTTTATTGGGTCATGTATAGGTTTTCTATGGTATAACACATATCCCGCGCAAGTTTTTATGGGAGATACTGGTAGTTTATCAATCGGTGCAATTATCGCTGTTTTTGCAATCGCAATTCGAAAAGAACTTTTAATACCTATACTGGCTGGAGTTTTCTTAATTGAGAATCTGAGCGTAATTATTCAGGTGTCATATTTTAAATATTCCAAAAAACGTCACGGCCAAGGAAAACGTGTATTCCTCATGTCACCTTTACATCATCATTTTCAAAAAAAAGGCATTCATGAATCTAAGATAGCTACTCGATTTTGGATTTTCGGAATTTTCTTGGCGATTTTCACCCTGATTACACTAAAGCTCCGGTAAGTATGAAAACGAAACTAAATCTAAGTATTCTAGGCGGGGGAGAAAGTGGAGTTTCAGCGGCTCTTTTGGGCAGGGAAAAAAATATGAATGTTTTTCTCTCAGACAATGGATCTATCAAAAAATCTAATCAAATAGAATTATTAGAGGCTAATATCCCATTTGAAGAGGGTCAGCATAACTTAAAAAAGCTTCTAAAATCTGATATCATCATTAAAAGTCCAGGAATTAAATCAGATATACCGTTGTTACAACAGATAAAAGAAAAAGGTATACCTGTATGGTCTGATATAGAATGGTTTTACAGGAATATACCAAAAAACTCAAAAGTTGTAGCCATAACAGGAACAAATGGTAAGACATCTACGACTCATCTTGTAAGTGAAATACTATCTCGAAATCAATCAAAATATCTTGTAGGAGGAAATATTGGCATTGGCGCAGGGAGGCTTTTATTGAAGGAAGAGGTTGATATTTATGTTTTAGAGGTATCAAGTTTTCAATTAGAAAACTGTCCAACTTTCAAGCCAAATATTTCCATAATTACGAATATCTCAAAGGACCATCTTGACCGCCATAAATCCCTTGAAGAATATGCAAAAGTGAAATTTAACATCACTGTGAATCAAAATAAAAATGATTCCTTTTTATTCTTTGCAGAAGATGAAATAATTAAATCCAAGCTTAAATCAGTTAAAGCCAATCTCTATCCAATTTACACAAAAACCCCAACCCCCATTCCAAAGCAGGGGGCTTATGTACAAAATTCAAACTTAATAATGATCGCTAAAACAAATGAAATCATGACAATTGAAGATCTCGCTCTCCAAGGAAAACATAATACCTATAATGCTCTAGCTGCAGGACTTTCAGCCAGACTTCTTAATGTGAGAAGTGAAATGGTTAGAGAATCATTAGCAAACTTCGAAGGACTAGAACATAGAATGGAAAACATAGGTACTATTCATGGAATCCAATTTATTAACGATAGTAAAGCCACAAATGTAAACTCTACTTACTACGCCTTAGAAAGTTTAAATAGCAAAACCATTTGGATTGTGGGAGGAGTGGACAAAGGCAACGACTATTCTGAATTATATGGGTTGGTTGAAAAGAGAGTAAAAGCGATTATTGCAATTGGAGCAGATGTACTTGAAATTCGAAATGCTTTTGCTCACAGAACCAATCACTTCGCTGAAGTTCAAAATATGGAAGATGCCGTGAAAATTAGTTATCAATTGGCAAGTAAAGGTGATACTGTTATTTTATCTCCTTGCTGCGCAAGTTTTGATTTATTTCAAAACTATCAAGATCGCGGAGATCAATTCACTCAAGCAGTTCGTAAGCTTTAAAATTTTTAAATAAAATGAAAATATTCAATCGTCTATTTCAAGGGAGCATCCAAATTTGGGTGATAACCATGCTATTGGCGGTTTTTTCTTTTCTCCCTGTTTTCAGTACAAGCAAAAGTATAACTATGCATGTCGCACATGTCGTTTTTGGTCTTCTTTTAGCAATAATTTCACATAAAATCCCATACCGCTTTTGGCGAGGGCCCCTTTCCTATCTTATTCTTTGGGGAAGTATATTTTTATTGGTTCTGACTATCGCTCAAGGAGCAACCATACAGGGTGCCAATTCAAGCCGGTGGATCTATGTATTTGGCATGAGTTTTCAAAGCAGCGCTCTAGCAAATCTGGCACTTCTAATTTATCTCTCCAGAAAACTATCCAAAAAAGAGGGCAATTGGACATTCAAAGAGTCAATAAAAAACTTGTTGTGGCCAGTATTTATTATTTGTGGACTTGTTCTGCCTGCAAATTTATCCACGACTATTTTAATTTTTTTAAATTCTATGGTGCTACTATACGTTGGGGGATATCACCTTAAACAAATAAGCAAAATATTGGGATTAGCAATTATATTTCTTTTCAGCTTTATTCTTTTTGCCCGCGCTTTTCCAGATTTGATTCCAAACAGAATTGACACATGGATTAGCCGAGTAGAAAGTTTTACTTCCCCAGAGGGGATTGGTGAAAATTATCAAAAGAATATTGCTATGACAGCAATTTCAGAAGGCAAAATAACTGGGACGGGACCAGGAAGGGGACTTCATAAACATTTTTTACCTCAAAATAATTCTGATTTTATTTATGCCACAATAGTTGAAGAGTATGGTCTTATTGGGGGAACCATTATTTTATTCATGTATTTGTGGTTTATGTTAGCTTGTCTAAGAATAGCCAGAAGAGCGAAAGACCTATTTGGAAGGCTAATAGTTATCGGGCTAAGTTTTTCCATATGCCTTCAAGCTATGATAAATATGGCTGTTGCAACTAGTTTACTTCCAGTTACGGGTCAAACGCTGCCATTAGTAAGTGCTGGTGGTTCTTCAATCTGGATGACTTGTATTGCAATAGGATTTATATTATCCGTGAGCAGGGGCAAAAAAGATACTGAAGTTGAAATATTTGAAACAATCCCTTTAAATATTCCCAAAGATGAATAAAATACCAAACATAATTATCTCAGGCGGAGGGACAGGAGGACATATTTTTCCTGCAATAAGTATTGCTAAGGAAATCATAAAACGTCATCCAAAAGCTAAAATTCAATTTATTGGTGCAAAAAACCGAATGGAAATGACACGTGTACCCAAAGAAGGGTTCCCAATATTCGGAATAAATATTGCTGGTTTTCAGCGTAAAGCATTTGTTAAAAACATAAGTCTTCCAATAAAGATTTTTCTAAGTTTATTCCAAGTTTATAGATTTCTTCGAAAACAAAAACCAGATGCCGTTATTGGAACTGGAGGCTATGTTAGTGGACCAACATTATTTATGGCCCAGCTTATGGGTATACCCACAATAATACAAGAACAAAATAGTCTTGCAGGTTGGACAAATAGAATTTTAGCTAAAAAAGCTAAAGTTATTTGCGTTGCATATTATGGAATGGAAAAATTTTTCCCTTTAAACAAAATACAATTAACTGGAAATCCAGTAAGAAATGAAATTGCGGAAATCGGATCCACAGATTCAGAAAGCGAAAAATCTATTGCGGCTAAAAACAAATTAGGTTTTAACCCAAAATATCCTTTAATACTAGTCCTTGGGGGTAGCCAAGGTGCTAAGGAGATAAATAGAGCAATAGAGAAAAATCATAAAGAATGGAATCAAAATAATATTCAAATCTTATGGCAATCTGGAGATCGTTATTACAATAATTTACTGGATAAAATATCTCAAACTGAATTTATACTAATCAAGCCATTTTTGAACGATATGACCTTAGCATATTTGGGTGCAGACCTTGTTATTTCGAGGGCTGGGGCAGGGACAATTAGCGAACTATGTTGTGTCGGAGCTGCTTCAATCTTAATTCCCTCACCCAATGTTTCTGAAGATCATCAAACTCGAAATGCAAAAAATCTATCTGACTTAAATGCTGCATTATTTATAGATGAAAAAAACGTAATCAATAATATCGGGAATATGGTTTTAGAGGTCGTTTTTAACAATGCAAAACTAAAATCTTTAAGGTCAAATATTCTTCAGCTTTCAAAGCCAAATGCAACGGAAGATATCGTTGATAATCTCGAAAAATATTGGTTATGGAAAAATTAAATTTTAATTCAATAGATTTTATTGGAATTGGTGGAATTGGTATGTCTGCACTTGCTAGATGGGCACTGAATAAGGGTTTAACTGTAAGTGGATATGATAAAGTTGAAAGTTCTATCACAAAAGAATTAGAGAGAGAAGGAGCTAAAATTCGATATCAATCTGAAAATATTCAAATCAATACGGCTGAAGACAAAATCTTTGTCTATACACCTGCAATACCATTTAATAATCCAGAAATTCTTGAAATCAAGAAAAAGAAACTTAATCTCATCAAACGCGCTGAGCTCTTAAGTCGTATTGCTAACCAAGGGAAAAGTATTGCAATAGCAGGGACGCATGGAAAAACAACGACATCATGTCTAACGGCGTGGATATTAACAAATTCAGGATTATCAGTAAATGGATTTTTTGGAGGGGTTAGTAACAATTTTAAGAGTAATTATGTATCTGGGACAGAAAACATAACAATCGTTGAGGCTGACGAGTTTGATAGATCTTTTTTGTATTTAAAACCAGATTATTCTTTGATAACATCGACAGATCCAGATCATTTGGACTATTATAAAACAAAAAGTGAATTGGAAATGGCCTTCAGAAACTTTGCGGAAAACAGCAAAAAATGCATAATTCATGATCAAATCAAGAATATCGATGGAGAGTCATATAGTTTATCAAATAAGAAATTCGGAGCAGATAGAATTATTAATAAAAATGGATCCCAATATTTTAACCTAATTCTAAATGGAATTGAGTACAAAAATATTCGACCCGGAGTTCAAGGGGAACATAATATAGAAAATGCAATTGGAGCAGCAGTTATTGCATTTCAGCTGGGAATTTCACCAAAGAATATAATTAATGGCATAGAATCTTTTAAAGGTGTAAAAAGACGATTTGAAATACATGTAAATAATGGATCAAACATATTTATTGATGACTATGCACATCATCCAACAGAGTTAAATAAATTAATTAATTCCGTTAAAGATATATTTCCTAAAAGACCTATTGCTATGCTTTTTCAACCTCATTTATTTACCAGAACCAATGAGTTTTTTAATGAATTTATTGAAAGTTTGAGTCAGGTTGACACATTGGGAGTTCTACCAATATTTGGGGCGAGAGAAGACCCAATTGAAGGAGTGAATTCTCAAAAAATAACAAGTTGCATTCCAAAATCAGAATTTGTCCCATTTAAAGATGGACCAAAATGGCTATGTAATGTTAAAAATCATATTTACATAACTGCAGGAGCAGGAGATATTGATCGATTAGTCCCAAGCATAATTGAGAATTTAAATCAATCAAAAAAATGAGAATCGGTAAAATCATAATTACAATTTTTACATGGATAATTATCTCATTCATAATGATTTGGTCGACAAAAGAAAGTTCAATAGTTCGAAATAATCGAGCTTTGGTTGATCATCAAATTGAAATAGAAAATTCTGAAAAACAAATGTTTTTAAAAAAGTCTGATGTCGTAAATATTCTTGAAACTTTTAGCTCTAATTATGATAGTATTAATTATAAAGAAATCAACATCACATTGTTGGAAGAATTATTACGTGATCAGCCGCAAATCCTGCAAGCAGAGGTATTTTCAACATGGAAAGGATTGCTTAAAATAAACGTAACTCAAAAAAAAGCGAAAGCAAGAATGATTGATAATAAAGGAATGGCTTACGTTGATGAGATGGGGAATTTATTCCCGCTATCAGAGCATGATTCAGATAAACTAACTGTTATATCAGGATTCTTTGACTCAGAAAAAAGAATTCAAGTTTTAAATTTTATAGAAAAAGCCTCGAAACATCCCTCTTTTCCGAATGGTATATCCTCTGTTCACAGAGAAAATGATGGCACCTACATTGTTTATCCTGCATGGCATGGGCACTCAATAACATGGGGGTTAGATGATTTTTTTGAGATTAAAGCGCACAAGGCTCAAGCAGTATACGCCTATTTATTAGAAACAAACAACCTTGACAAATTATCTCATTTAGACCTGAGATATAGTGGACAAGCTGTTTATAAAGTAAATAATTAAGTTATGGAAGAAAATAGAATAGCGGTTGGATTAGATATAGGGACCACAAAAATTGTGGCCATAATTGGACAACGAAATGATTTAGGGAAAATTGAAGTGATATCTTACGGCTCAGCTCCAAGCCTCGGCGTACAAAGAGGCGTAGTAGTGAACATTACCCAAACCATTGATTCAATTAAGAAAGCAATACATGTTGCTGAGAGTCAAGTAAATTATAAAATTAATTCTGTCGCAGTAGGAATTGCTGGTCAGCACATAAGAAGCTTGCAACATAGTGATTATGTCACAAGAGAAGACTCTGAGTCTGTCATTAATGATATCGATTTAGATAGACTTACAGATAATGTGCATAAACTAGTTATGATGCCAGGAGAAGAGATCATCCACGTACTTCCGCAAGAATATAAGGTGGATGGACAAGGTGAGATTAAAGAGCCTAGAGGAATGTTCGGAGGAAGACTTGAGGCAACATTTCATATTGTTGTCGGACAAATAACAAGTATTCGGAATATTGCTCGATGCGTAAAAAGTTCAAATTTAGAGCTACATACAGTTAATTTAGAACCTTTAGCAAGCGCTGATGCAGTTCTAAATCAAGAAGAGAAAGAAGCAGGAGTTGTACTAATAGATATTGGCGGAGGTACAACAGATGTAGCAATATTCAAAGATGGTATTATTCGCCATACTGCTGTTGTACCGCATGGTGGAAACATAATAACTAATGACATAAAAGAGGGTTGCAGTATCATCGAAAAGCAAGCAGAATTATTAAAAATCAAATTTGGGTCTGCATGGCCTGGTGAAAATAAAGAATCAGAAATCGTATCAATCCCTGGTTTAAGGGGAAGAGACCCAAAAGAAATTAGCCTGAAAAACTTAAGCAGAATTATCCATGCCCGATGTACAGAAATAATTAATGCTGTCTTTACTGAAATAAAGAATTACGGACATGACCAAACCACGAAAAAACTAATTGCTGGTGTTGTAATTACAGGTGGAGGAAGTAAACTAAAACACATCAAGCAATTGGTTGAATACCTAACAGGTATGGATACTAGAATTGGATACCCGAATGAACATCTAGGGTCAAAAGAGACATTAGATAAAGAGCTAAACTCCCCCATCTATTCCACAGCTGTTGGATTATTAATGCAAGGGCTATCAAGCAGAAAAGACGGAGATTTTGTTGATTTAATGAATGACAATGATGAAAAAACAAATTCGGATGACCTTATCCAAACGTCAAATGAATCGCCAGAATTAACTACAAGTGAAATCAAAAAAGAAAAAATAGACTCTGAAATGGATCCTGTTGCAAGAACCCCAAAGCAAGCAGACTGGTTTAAAAGATGGGTTGACAAGTTTATTGAACTAATTGATGATTGATTAAAAATATAATGGAAGATTTAAACACATTAAATTTTGATATGCCTAAGAACCGATCATCGGTTATTAAAGTAATCGGCGTTGGTGGCGGAGGGTCAAATGCTGTAAACTATATGAAGCTGCAAGGCATAAGAGGCGTGGACTTTATTGTTTGCAATACCGATGTACAAGCTCTAGAATATAGTTCCGTTGAAAACAAAGTACAGTTAGGTATCAACCTAACTGAAGGACTTGGTGCCGGTGCTGATCCAGAAATTGGAGAAAAAGCTGCTCTTGAGAGTTACAGCAATATTCAATCAGTTTTGGGCACAAACACAAAAATGGTATTTATAACCGCAGGAATGGGGGGAGGTACAGGTACAGGAGCCGCACCAATTATTGCCAAAGCAGCAAAAGAATTAGATATACTCACAGTTGGAATTGTAACTGTACCCTTTCATTTTGAGGGAGGGCTGAGGCTTCGACAAGCAGAAAATGGGGTCGAAAAATTAAAAAAACATGTTGATTCACTCATCGTAATCAATAATAATAAACTCAGAGAAGTTTATGGCAATCTAGGTTTCAAAACAGGGTTTAACAAAGCTGATGAAGTCCTAGCTACGGCGGCAAAAGGCATTGCTGAAGTGATTACCCATCATTACAATGTAAATATTGACCTTAGAGATGCAAAAACAGTTTTAAAAGATTCGGGGACGGCAATTATGGGTTCCTCAAAAGCAAGCGGCTCTGACCGAGCAATAAAATCTGTTCAAGCAGCACTTGACTCACCACTTTTAAATGATAATCATATTCATGGAGCTCTTCATGTTTTGCTATTAATTGTCTCAGGCAACAGAAAACATGAAATTACATTTGATGAAATTGGAGAGATAAATGATTATATCCAAAACCAAGCTGGAAAACAAGTCGATATAATAATGGGTATTGGTGAAGATGAAAAACTAGATGATGCTTTGCAAGTGACAATAGTTGCAACAGGATTCAATTCTTCAAATCCTATTGGTATCATTAAGCCAGCTGAACAAAAACGAGTAATTCACGAACTTAATGACGAAATAGAGGAAAACTTGAGTAATAGCTCAAAGCATGTGAGCATTAATTCTGAAGTCGAGTCAAATCAATTTGATTTATTTCAAAGCAAAAATACTGAATTTGAAAATGAACCTTCGGATGATTTCCTTGATATAAAAGACACTGAAGAACCTATTAATAATGAAGAAATCCAAAACTCTAAAAATGACGAAGAACAAGTAATTTACAACTTAGAAGATGAAGACGATCACGTACAAATTCGTTTCGAAACTGAGGAAAGTGATCCAAAAACTGAAAATCAAGATAAGCTAAAGGAAGAATACCTTGATAGCGAAAAGTCTTTATCCGAAATCAATAGTGTTGATGCAAATTTATCTGATCTTGATGATGAGAATTTAGCAGAGCGCAACATCTTTGAAGAGCCAATAAAATCAGAAGAATCATCAATAAATCTCTTTGATGCCTTTAGCTTAGATGCTCCCGATAACGAACATATACCCGAAATATCTCCCCAGGAAGAGCCAAACTCGCCAACAGAAAATCAAAAAAAGAGTCTATCAGTAGCTGATAAAAACATTTCGGCTGAATCGGAAACCAATGTGATTCAGTCAACACATGATTCAGAACATGATATTATGTTAAATTCTGATAATGATGACATTCCATTTAATGATGATCTATCAGGCGACCGGAATGTTCAACAATTTTCACTAGAGGATTTAAGAGCTTTAGAAGATGAACTTTTGGATTCAAATGAAAAGAAAGAATCCGCAAAAGAGATCAATGAAGAAGTTATTGATAACTCGGAATCCAGCTCTAACAAAACCTCTTTGAGATTTGACATTTCTGAGCATGAGTCAGATAAAATAGAACCAGACGAAACTCTTGAATTTCAGATAAAAAATGAGAATGTTTCAGAGATTCCAGAGTTAAATTCTATCGACCCAGATAAGGATAATATCGATTTGAGTATGAAAAGACTTGCAAACCAAAGAAGAGCATATCTGCAAAATTTCAATCATCAATTTGGAAAAAATATTAAAATGGTTGCTATGAACGAAGATGAGTGGGAAAAACCAAGTTTTGAAAGAAATGGTATTGATATAAGCAGAACAGGGGAAGATCTTTCAGAAGATGGCAATAAAAGTAATACTGGACTTAGTGGAAAAGATGACGATATTGAATTCACATCACATAATTCATTCTTACATGACAATGTCGATTAGCGATTTAAATGATAAACTTAAAGAGGATCTTAAAAGCGCCATGCGTTTTGGTACAAAAAACAGATTAGAAACAATTAGATCTATAATAACAGCATTGAAAACTGCCGAGTCCGCTCCAAAAAGAAGGAATAAATTAGAAGAGGCAGAACTTATCTCCGTACTACAAAGATTAAAAAAACAAAGAATGGAAAGTATTGAAATCTTTGAAAGTCAAAATAGAAAAGACTTAGCCAACGTAGAAAGAGAACAATTATCAATAATCTCCGAGTACCTACCCCCTTTGATGTCAGAAGATGAATTAATACCTGTCTTAAAAGATATCATTTTTCAGTTAGAGGCTAATACACCAAAAGATTTTGGCAGAGTAATGGGTCACGCAAGTAAATCTCTAATCGGAAAAGCTGAGGGGAAAGTGATTGCCAAAGTATTAAGAGAAATTCTTAATTCATAAATTCATAAATCAATTTTAAAGCAAACACTTGGGTTCTTCCATTTGAGATATTCATTCCTCTCCAATTTGATGCTACTAAAGAGATATCTTGACCTCGATATGGCATTCTGATTCCTACTTGACCGTGAATTCCATAATTTGCATCTCGATAAGATTTTATTCCTGTACCATCATCATAAAAGGAATACAAGTCATAAGAGCCGAATCCCAATCCAAAAAAAGCTCCAAAACGATTTCTTGATGCTTTTGTACTGTTTAAGCCGAAATTAATATCCGCAGAAATTGCATAATTAAAACCTATGGGGTTTGAATTAAATGAACCATTTGAATTTACTAGAGACAACCCAACTGGTAAACTAATTCCAATGGATAGGTCTTCATTAATTGGGCTTACAAACCGAGGCACATAATTAATACCATTGCCGGTAAAAACTGCTCCACCCGATAATCTGGGGATACCGAAAGAAAAGTCATAGCCAAAACCTTGTAAAAATTCATATTTATTTTGAGCCACTAAAGTTGTGGATATAAAAAATAGGGTTATGATAAATATTTTTTTCATTTTGTAATATTATAAATCAGAAGTCTCTCTGGATTGAGCATCAATGACAGCCATTGCTGCCGTATTTACAATTTCCCTCACACTGCAACCCAATTGAAGAACATGAGCCGGGTATGTTAACCCCACAAGCAGAGGCCCCACAGCCTCCATACTGCCCATGGATTGAAGTAGCTTATAGGAAATATTAGCGGAGCTTAATCCAGGAAAGACAAAAACATTTGGATCCTTTCCGACTAAGTCACTAAAAGGGAATTGCTCCTTCAAAAGGTTATTGTCCACAGCAAAATTCGCTTGCATTTCCCCATCAACAATTAAACTTGGATCAGACATTCTTATTAAATTCATGGCATCACGCATTTTCACTGAAGTTTTACCAGATGATGACCCAAAATTCGAATAACTCAAAAGAGCAATTCGAGGCTCGATATTCATTTTCCTGACAAGTTCAGCAGTTTCACAAGCAATTTGAGCAATTTTTTCAGCGTCTGGATTCTGATTCATTGTTGTGTCTGTGAAAAATCTTGGTCCTTTTTTAGTAAGCATCACATAAACTCCAGCAGCAGTTCTATTATCATCTTTAGGGCCAAGAATCTCCATTACCGGTTTGACCGCACGAGGATATTTAACCATCGATCCTGTTAAGTAAGCATCAGCATCTCCCATTTTTACCATCATGGGACCAAAGTAATCTCGGTTTAATAGAAGCCTGCGAGCCTCATCGTACCCCACTCCTTTGCGTTGTCGAGATTTATAATATGAATCTATGTAGTCCGATATTCTAGGTAGTTCTGAAGAAGATTTTGTATCAATAATTTTAACCTCTTCTAACCCTAAGGAATATTCGTCATTAAGAGATTTTATTTTCTTCTCATTTCCAAGAAGTATAGGTATAGCAATGCCCTCCTCAAGAACAATCTGGGCAGCTTTTAAAACCTTGTAATTGTCAGCCTCATTAAAAACAACTCGCTTCGGGTCTGTCTTCGCTTTTTCCATGACCAACCGAATAAATTTATCATCAAGTCCTAACCTGTTTCTTAAATCGTTTTCATAAGAGGCCCAATTATCTATTGATTTTTTTGCAACTCCCGATTCCATTGCAGCTTTTGCAACAGCAGGGGCAACTGTATATATTAACCGAGGATCAAATGGTTTAGGGATTATATAATCTGGACCAAAGGTTAAATTCCGACTACCATATGCCAAATTTACAATTTCTGGAACCGGCTCCTTCGCCAATTCAGCTAAGGCGTGAACAGCAGCCAATTTCATCTTCTCATTTATTTCAGATGCCCGAACATCAAGTGCACCTCGAAAAATATAAGGGAAGCCTAAGACATTATTGACCTGATTCGGATTATCGCTTCTTCCCGTGGCCATTATTATGTCATCTCTTGATGATTTTGCAAGCTTATAGGATATTTCAGGGTCTGGATTCGCTAAGGCAAAAACTATGGGGTCTTTACCCATGGTCATAATCATTTCCTGAGTGAGGATATTCCCTTTTGACAATCCCACAAAAACATCGGCTTTTTTCAAGGCCTCACCCAAACTCCTTAAAGGAGTTTTTCTAATGAATTTCATTTTTTGATCCGTAAGCCCTTTTCTTCCTGAATGAATTACACCCTTTGAATCACACATAATTAAATTTTCAGGCAAAACTCCTAACGATAGATATAGAAAAGCGCATGAAATTGCACTTGCTCCAGCTCCGTTAAAAACAACCTTTATATCCTTAATGTCTTTTTTTACTACCTCGAGTGCATTTAGTAGAGCAGCTCCGGTTATGATAGCAGTGCCGTGCTGGTCGTCATGCATTATAGGAATATCTAATTCTTCGCGTAATCGATGTTCAATTTCAAAGCATTCAGGTGCCGAGATATCCTCTAAATTTATTCCCCCAAATGTTGGCGATAATATTTTTACTGTTTCAATGAATTTTTCAGTATTAGTTGTATCCAATTCTAAATCGAAAACATCGATGTCAGCAAATATTTTGAATAAAACTCCCTTACCCTCCATTACCGGTTTCGATGCTAAGGGACCTATATCGCCTAGCCCCAGGACCGCAGTACCATTTGAAATAACTGCCACAAGATTTCCTTTTGCAGTATAACGATATGCATTGGCTTTATTTTCTGAGATTTTAACACATGGCTCAGCCACACCAGGAGAATATGCAATACTCAAGTCTCTCTGAGAATTAGAAGGCTTTATTGGTATTACTTCAATTTTCCCGGGTCGCTTTCCCTCATGATACTCAAGAATATCTTTCTTTCGTATCGTTCTATTTTTTTTAGGCATATTTTTTTATTTACTTGTTACAAAGGTGAGGCCCATTTTTAAATTAGGCTACCTTTGAGGAAAATCTATTTCCTTGCCTCAATGAATTTGTTTTTTACCTAATAAATAATAGATGGAATATTTAAAGATAAATCTATTAATAATTACGAAAAAATATGCCACGAAAATCAAGAAATTGCTTAGAAATAAAGATATTTAATGTCCAAATATGTTAGAACGAAAAGCACTCAAAAAAAATGAGCCGGAGCGCTGCATATTAATCGGCGCCATAACACGAGAGCAGAATGAAATAAAGAGTCAAGAATACATAAATGAACTTAAATTTCTGGCACAAACTGCAGGCACTAAATCGATAAAAGTTTTTCAGCAAAAACTAGATAAACCTGACCCAAATACATTTCTTGGCTCGGGAAAAATGGATGAAGTCAATAATTTTATAAAAACTGAAAAAATAGATATTGCAATTTTTGACGATGAACTAACTCCATCACAACTTAAAAATATTGAAAGAATTCTTAATATCAAGGTCTTAGATAGAACGAATTTAATCTTAGATATTTTCGCTTCACGAGCACGAACATCATATGCCAGGAATCAAGTCATGCTTGCACAATACGAATATCTGCTTCCGAGACTAACTCGCCTATGGACTCACCTAGAGCGACAAAAAGGTGGTATTGGAATGAGAGGACCGGGAGAAACTCAAATAGAAACTGATCGAAGAATAATAAAAGATAAAATTTCTGGTCTCAAAAAAAAATTAGAAAAAATTGATCGCCAGATGGCTTCGCAAAGAGGAAACCGTGGCAAACTGGTTAGGGCAGCTTTGATAGGATATACTAATGTTGGTAAATCCACCCTTATGAATACCTTGAGCAAATCAAATATTTTGGCAGAAAACAAATTATTTGCAACTCTCGACACCACAGTTCGAAAAATTGTGATTCAAAACTTACCTTTTTTACTTGCAGATACAGTTGGATTTATAAGAAAATTACCTACCCAGTTAATAGAGTCATTCAAATCCACTCTTGATGAAGTAAGAGAAGCAGATATGCTTCTACATGTTGTTGATTTATCACATCCATCTTATAAAGACCATATGAAATCTGTAGATGAAATATTAAAAGATATTAGCACAAAAGAAAAGCCAGAATTAGTAATATTTAACAAAATCGACTCTCTTTCAAAAGATCCTGAGGGAAAAGAGCGAGCAGAAGAAATTCAACAAGAAATCTCTGAAGCTCTTAAAGGAAACTGTGTATTCATTTCTGCAACGAAAAAATCAAATTTTGATACCTTGAAGAAAAAGATTTATAGTTTGGCCTCAACGATTCATTCGGAGAGGTATCCTTACAATAGTTTCTTATATGAAATCGAATAGGTTTTTTATGAAAAAGCAGGTAACCCTGTAATATCCATTCCAGTTATCAATAAATGAATATCGTGGGTGCCTTCATAAGTCACTACAGATTCTAAATTCATCATATGTCGCATAATTGGATAATCCCCTGTAATTCCCATTCCTCCCAACATTTGTCTTGCATCTCTTGCAATTTTAAGGGCCATATCAACGTTATTCCTTTTGGCCATTGAAATTTGAGCAGTCGTAGCTTTTTCTTCATTTTTTAATTGCCCTAATCTAAAAGTTAAAAGTTGCGCTTTTGTAATCTCTGTAACCATTTCAGCTAATTTCTTTTGTTGCAATTGAAATCCAGCAATTGGCCTATCAAATTGGACCCTCTCTTTAGAATACCTTAGAGCCGTATCATAGCAATCCATAGCAGCTCCGATTGCACCCCAGGCAATACCGTATCGGGCGGAGTCTAAACATCCCAGAGGCGCTCCAAGTCCTGATTTATTTGGCAAAATATTAGCCTTGGGGACTTTCACATTATCAAAAACCAACTCACCTGTTGAAGAGGCTCTCAATGACCATTTATTGTGAGTCTCTGGAGTTGAGAAACCCTCCATATCTCTTTCCACTATCAATCCATGGATCCTTCCCTCTTCATTTTTTGCCCAAACAACGGCAATGTCGCAAAAAGGAGAATTTGAAATCCACATTTTAGCTCCATTCAAAAGAAAATGGTCTCCCATATCCTTATAATTTGTAACCATTCCTCCAGGGTTGGAACCGAAATTTGGTTCAGTTAGGCCAAAGCATCCGAGGTATTCACCACTCGCAAGTTTCGGTAAGTATTTTTTTCTTTGCTCTTCATTCCCGTATTTAAAAATTGGATACATAACCAGAGAAGATTGAACAGAGCATGTAGATCTTACACCACTATCACCGCGTTCAATTTCCTGCATCATTAATCCATAGGAGATTTGATCTAAGCCAGCTCCTCCGTATTCAGTAGGTATATAAGGACCAAAAGCTCCAATACTTGCCAACCCTTTTATGGTTTGCTCTGGAAATTTTGCCTTCTGAGCATATTCCTCAATTATCGGGCTAATATCACGTTTAACCCATTCTCGTGTCGCTTCTCTAACAAGTTTATGCTCGTCTGTTAGCAACTCATCCAATAAATAGTAATCTGTATGTTCAAAAAGATCAGGACGCATAATTAAGTTTTAACAAATTTTTATCAAAGATAGGTCTGGCAGTTCTTAACGAAATAGATTATCTAATGAAGTTTTGAATTTTCAAAATGACGCTTCTTGTCACGCAATCCCTTTTTCATCATCCTTTTGTTAAAGGAATCTTGCAGATTAATACCAGTTTGATTAGCCAAACAAAGAGTAACAAATAATACATCTGCAAGTTCTTCGCCCAAGTCTGAACTTTTATCCGATTCTTTCTCTGTTTGCTCACCATACTTTCTTGATATAATACGCGCGACTTCTCCAACCTCTTCGGTCAATTGAGCCATATTTGTCAATTCATTGAAATATCTTACACCAAACTCCGTTATCCATTCATCTACCTGGGTTTGAAGCTCAGTGATAGGTTTTGAGATATTATTTTTTTTCATTCTTTGTTCTTTGAATCCATAAATATCGTTACCGGACCATCATTAATTAATTGAATTTTCATGTCAGCACCAAAAATTCCAGATTTCACATTTAATCCTGAAACATTTAATGCTTTTTTAACAAAATCATCATAAAAAGGTTTTGAAATATCAGCTTTAGCGGAACGAATATAACTGGGTCTATTTCCTTTTTTTGTTGAAGCATAGAGTGTGAATTGGGAAACAATTAATATCTCCCCCTTAATATCTTGTACTGACTGATTCATAACATTCTTTTCATCATCGAAAACTCTCAAATTCAATACTTTGTGCAACATCCAATCTGAATCTGAAAAATCGTCATCATTTTCCCAACATGCAAAAACTAATAAACCGTTTTTAATAGCTGAGTGCCTATTGCCTAATATATTAACAGAAGCTTTTGACACACGTTGAATTAATGCTCTCATAACATATCAATCTTTCTTGTAAATATCTTGACGAAAAGTATCTTCCTCTTCATCACCATTTAACATCGATAAATAAGAATTGTATCTGCTTGGTGCAATTTTATTCATTTGAATGGCCTTCCTAACAGCACAACCAGGCTCTTCCAAATGTTTACAGTCACTAAATTTACATTCAGATTGAAACTTAAATATTTCAGGAAAAAGATGACTTATTTCAACATCTTCCAAATCAACTAAACCAAAACCTCTGACACCGGGAGTATCAATTATATATCCTCCAAATCCCAATGAATGCATTTCCGCAAATGTTGTTGTATGCTTGCCTTGCTTGTTCGCCTCAGAAATATGACTAGTTTTTAATTCTAAGCCAGGTTGAAGAGAGTTAGTTAATGTGCTTTTACCAACACCTGAATGACCACTAAATAATGAAACTTTGTCTTTTAATAAATTTTTTAAATCTAAAATACCCTCACCTGAAACCGCTGAAGTCCGCAAAGTTCTGTAACCTGCAACTTGATATGCAGACTCCCTGTATTCTAGCTCAGCCAGGCTATCCTTAGAATATATATCAACTTTATTGAATGCTATAATTGCTGGAATATCATAAGCCTCAGCTGTTGCTAAAAAACGATCCATAAAACCATATAAAGTTTTCGGTTCATCAATTGTACAAATAAGAATTGCTTGATCTATGTTGGCTGCAATGACTTGCTTTTTCTTACTTAGGTTCACTGATCTTCGAATAATATGATTTGATCTTTCATATATTTTTTCAATTAAAAAATTACCCTCAGATTCAGGTATTAAATCCACAAAATCACCAACTGCAACAGGATTAGTGCTTCTCGACCCAATGAGCCTGAGATTACCTTTTAGACGAGCATTGACACTATTTTGATTATTGAGCGTTACCTTGTACCAACTACCCGTAGATTTTATAACTCTTCCTTTCATCTTCATCAAAGATATCTGCCTTAAATTCGGCAAAGCATTTTAATATAAAAAATTTAAATGGCAATATTTACGAAAGACCTCTCTAAAAAGTACGGTGACCAAGTTGCATTAGACAAAGTAAGTATTGATCTAAAAAAAGGAAAAATTATTGGTCTCCTTGGACCAAATGGTGCAGGCAAAAGTACTTTAATGAAAATACTTACTGGATTTATCCCTGCAGACAGCGGGTATGCCAAAGTTTGTGATCTAGATTGTTTATCGCAGAGTCTTCAGGTGAGAAAAATAATTGGCTACCTACCAGAAAATAATCCTTTATACGAAGAAATGTTCGTGATCGAGTTTTTGAAGTTTGTTGCAGACCTATTTCACGCTTCTTATGATTCAATCCATAAAATCATTAAGCAAGTTGGTTTAACTGATGAATCTCATAAAAAAATTCATCAACTTTCGAAAGGATATAAGCAAAGAGTAGGACTAGCATCTTCTTTGATTCATAATCCAGATGTTCTCATTCTAGATGAACCTACTACTGGACTTGACCCCAATCAATTAATTGAAATTCGAAAGTTGATTAGAACTATTGGGGAGAATAAAACTGTATTGCTTTCAACTCACATAATGCAAGAAGTTGAGGCACTTTGCGATCAGGTGATTTTTATTCAAAAAGGCAAAATAGTTCGTGAAGCGTCAATTAAAGAATTTGGAGCTAACAAAGAGAGCCTAGAAGAAGCATTTCGAAAAGCAACAAAGTAAAATCTTATTTTTTACGGAAATATATTTCTATAGGAACGCCACAAAATTCATATTTGGAACGCATTTTATTTTCTACATATCGGTAATAAGGTTCCTTTACGTATTGAGGAAGATTACAAAAGAAGACAAATTGCGGATAATGAGTAGGCAATTGGGTTATGTATTTGATTTTAACCTCCTTCCCCTTATGAATCGGGGGAGGCATATGCTTAACTAACGGTAAAATTTCGTCATTTAGCTTACTAGTACTAATTCGACCGGACCTTCGCTCAAATACTGCCATTGCTTCTTCTATTGATTTTAGAACTCGTTGCTTGGTTTTAGCTGAGGTGAAAACGACTGGTATATCCTGAAAAGGACGTGTTTTAGATAAAATTTTAGTCCTAAAGTCTTCAGTTGAACTTGTTGTTTTTTCGACAAGATCCCATTTATTTACGACGATTACTAAACCTTTATGATTTTTTTCAATTACGTTTAAAATCGATAAATCTTGGGATTCAAACCCTTGAGTAGCGTCAATTACTAGCAAGCATACATCTGACTCCTCAATTGTGCGGATACTTCTCATATTACTGTAAAATTCAATATCCTCATTGACCTTACCTTTTTTTCTCAAACCAGCGGTATCTAACAACAAAAAATCGAATCCAAACTTTTTAAAATGAGCATTTACGGTATCTCTAGTTGTACCTGCAATATCCGTAACTATGCTTTTCTCCTCTTCAAATAATGAGTTTGTCAATGATGATTTACCCACATTTGGTCTTCCAACAATGGCTAGTTTTGGCAAACCATCTTCTGTTTTTTCTGATTTAGAATTTTCTTTTGGAATTACCTTTATGACTGCGTCAAGAACTTCTCCAGTACCACTCCCATTTATTCCGGACATGCAGTAAGGCTCTCCAAGTCCTAAAGAATAAAATTCAGCAGCTTCGCTTGACTTTTGATGATTATCTACCTTGTTCACTGCTAAAATTACAGGTTTCTTTTGACGCCGTAATAAAGCTGTTATCTCCTTGTCATCATGGGTAATTCCTTCTTCAGCATCAACTAAGAATAAAATTATATCACACTCTTGCATTGCTGCTTCAACCTGTTCACGAATTCTTCCTTCAAAGACATCATCAGAGCCCTCTACATAACCTCCAGTATCAACTATACTAAAACTGTGACCTGCCCAATCCGTTTTCCCATAATGTCGATCTCGGGTAACTCCAGCAATAGAGTCCACAATAGCATCTCTGCGCTGAACAAGTCGATTAAAAAACGTGGATTTACCTACATTAGGTCTTCCAACAATGGCAACTAAAGTATTCATTCGTATCCAAATTTTTTCAGTTTATCCCGATTATTTCTCCAATCTGCCTGAACCTTGACAAAGAGCTCAAGATGTACCTGTTTTTTAAAAAAATTCTGCATCTTTTTTCGAGCGCCTACACCCACTCTCTTCAAAGCGGCCCCCTTATGTCCTATAATTATACCCTTTTGGGATTCTCTGGCCACAAATAAAAGAGCTCTTATCTTAATAAGATCATCTGTCTCTTTAAAAGAATCAATTTCTACTTCCACAGAATAAGGTATTTCTTTATTATAATAGATTAGAATCTGCTCACGGATTATTTCCGAGGTTACAAAACGCTCTGATCGATCGGTTAGATGCTCTTTACCAAAATATGGAGGTAAATTCGGGATTAATTCCAAAATCCTTTTTAGTAAATAATCAAGATTAAATTTTGTTAATGCACTAATAGGTATTACCTCAGCATTTGGCATCCTATCCGACCATAAAGTTGCTTCTTTTTCCAATTTTCCTTGGTCATGAAGGTCAACCTTATTTAGAAGTAAAAGCAAAGGTTTATCCGATTTTTTTAAGGATTCCAAGATCGATTCATTTTTCAAAGGCCCCTCACCAAGCTCTACTACATATAAAAAAACATCTGCATCCTCTAAAGCAGACTTTACTGAACTCATCATACTTTCTTGGAGTGCATATGCGGGCTCTAAGACCCCTGGCGTATCGCTAAAAACCACCTGGTATTCAAACTCTTTATTCTTTCCATTTAAAATGCCAAAAATTCTATGACGAGTAGTTTGAGCCTTGTGAGTGATAATATTCAAGCGTTCACCAATTATGGCATTAATTAAAGTGGACTTTCCAACATTAGGGTTTCCAATTATATTTACAAAACCAGATTTATGAACTTTTTTCACGAGACAAAGGTCGTGAAGTTTAATCTGGATTGAATCATAAGTTTCACTTATTCAAAACAGTTCATTAAAAAATATTTCAAATAACAACAGGCTTATATTTTGTACCTTTACACCACATCGCGGGGTGGAGCAGTTGGTAGCTCGTCGGGCTCATAACCCGAAGGTCGTAGGTTCGAGTCCTGCCCCCGCTACAAGGAAAAGCCTTGATGCACAGCATCAGGGCTTTTTTGTGCTTGTTGGAATGTATAAAAATCTACGAATGAATTCATGGAGGTTTCTCAAGACCTTACGAAAAGGTAATAGGCGGTTTACATCCAATGGGTAACTCAGCATTAATTTTATAAACCTTTAGTCTGTTGCGTAGTCGTTAAGCATTCTAAAAAATAGATTAAAGGAAAAGGGGGCGAATCTGCGATTCGCCCCCTTTTTATTTTAATCAATCGTAAAACCCTCTTTTTACTTCAACTGCATCGCTGTTTCAATCTTGCGCCAGTCGACTAGTTTGAAGTTTTGCGAGGTTTTCTCGCCCTTATCGTCGTAGTTGAAGCCGTCTTGGGCGAGGAAAATACCTTGTGGGTATTGTTGTGTTACTGCGCCAGAGTATATGTCTATACCGTCTGTTTCTTCCGTGCCATCGCAAACGCTACCATTGCCTACAGCAAAAACGCCTAGGTAGCGGTAGTCATCATTTATGTCATAGGCTGCATAGCGGAAATTTCCTTGGCTTGAAGAGACTAAAAGATGCTTTTCACCTCGACTGTAGATGGCTAAACCTTCAATGTCGTAAGCGAGGTCTGCATTTTCTTCGCCGCTCATAGGTATACGCATGCGTTCTGCAGCAGTGTTGTCAAGTGGGTAAGCGAATACTCCACCTTGTTCTTCGCCCAAATACAATAGGCGGTTTTTCTGATCGACAACCATGCCTTCTACTTGACCTGCCGCTGTAAACGAGCGGGTAAGCTTGAAAGAGATTTTGGAGGAATCGGCCACCAATTGCCATTGTTCCACTTCGCCGTCTTTGTTGTTGACGAAGGCGTAGGTCCGAGCATTTGAAGTGTCGTTCCAAAGACAGAATCCGTACACGCCTTCGAGATGTGTGCGCATCGCTGTATCCGAAACTAACTTTAGTTGAGTAGGATTTTCGTTGATGGTCCAAATATCAATGCGGTCGTAATCTCTATTACTCGCCGCAACGATGTCGTATACCGTATCGAACATGGGAACGGCTAAAGCAACATCTACATTGTTTAAGCGACCGGTAGGGTATTCTGCCAGGCGCTCTCCAGTCAATGCATAGACTTCTAAACCTCGCTTTTTATTCGAGCCAAATATTAAGCTTTTCTTTGCCTCAGTGTGAAGCCAAAAGGCCGGGTCGTCCGCGGCGTCGTCTTCAACTTCAGCAATACATGGGGTCGTTTGAATATCCGCGCTTACCTTGGGGATGCTTTCTTCCGCGTTTTGACATGCGGCCGTTGCTAGGGCAGCTAGGAATAGGAATTTTTTCATAGTTCTATGGTTTAAAAAAGCACCTTGCCTTTGGGGCAAGGTGCTTTAAAAAAGTTGTATTAACTATACAGTATTAGAGATCTAACTTCACACCGAAGTTGGCGCGTAGGTTATAGTACTCCATTTGCATAGTGTACTGATTCTGGTACTGGTAAAAACGTAGTGGCGTGTTCAACAAGTTGTGCAATTCAACAAAGATACGCACGTTCTTAGCTACCTCGTAGTAACCGTTAAGGTCTAGGAAGTGTTGCTGGTCGTAGAAGCGATCTTCGAATTGGTCACCACCGTACTCATCTACATAAGCACCTGCGTAGTTGTATGATAAACGCATCATCAATTTCTTGTTCTCGTAAGAAAGGTTTGTGTTGAACATAAGTGGAGCGGTACCTGCGAAACCTACTTCATCCGTGCGGTCTAGGATCCCACTTGTTGTTGAAGAAGTCAACGTTGTGTTCGCAGCAATGTTGAAGTTCTTCAATGCACCAGGCAAGAAGTCTAGCTGACGTTGGAATGCAAATTCAAAACCAGTAATAGTTGCTGTACCCCCGTTCTCAGGACGTGAAGCCTCGTATGCTTCACCCAAGTATGTTACGTCGTATACGCTTTCGTAGATGAAGTTGTCGATGTTTTTGTGGAATACGCCAGCACTAATGATTCCTAAAGTGCTTAGGTAACGCTCTGCATTTAAGTCAAAGTTCCAAGCAGTAGCCGCCTGCAATTCTGGGTTACCAAATGCAACTTCATTGTCGTCTGTATTGAACTCTTCGTAAGGAACAAGATCAAAGTAGTTTGGACGTGCTAGAGTGTTAGTAACAGATGCTCTCACTACAGTTCGAGCATTTGGGCTAAAGCGGTAAAGTACAGAAGGTAAGATGTTCAAGTATGAGCCTTCACCGTTTGATGGAGTAGCAATCTCTTCCTCAATATCGTAGATGAAACCGCTATATACGTTGGTCGTTTGCTCACCACGAACACCAGCAACTACTCTGTGCTTAGAACCCCAGTTTTGAGTAAGCATAGCGTAGCCAGCAAGGATTTGCTCTGTAGCGTCGTAATTCCCTGCAGCATATTCTTCAGGAATAAGTGCGCTTGCGAATGTTGCGTCATCGTTTAGGTCAAGATCGCCTAAGTAGGTTGGGTCGATGAATTGGTTTGCACCGTCGCTCCAGTAACCGTCCATCAAGTAGCGATCGCCTCTTTCGAATTGGTATCCATTACCGCTAAGCGTTGGCTCGTTATCGCCGTTCAACCACTCGTATTCAGTGAAGTCATTTTCACGAACTTTTTCTTTTGAACGAAGACGACCACCTACTTTCAAAGTAGTGTTGTTCAGTCCTGTGATTAGTGGAATTTCAAAATCTAGACGACCGTTCAAGTCTTGGTCGTAAGTGAATTGGTTCTCATTAGTCAATTCTTTCAAACCAAAGTTTGAGAAGTCCACTGCGTTAGTTGGTCTCATCTGAAGGAAGCCGTACTCTCCAGCATCAGAAGTGATGCTCATCGTCACATCTTTTTCACGGTAAGAAATGTAACGCTCGTCAGGTCTTGTTTCAGAAGCGCGTGCCGTATTTACAGACCAGTTTGCCTTGATGTTACCGAAGAGGTGCTCACCACGAAGAGCAAAGTTGTTCGCAATTTGGTGCTCCAATCTGCGGTAATTCACGTCTGCTCCGCCACCTTTAGCTTGTCTGCGAACTTCAGCGTTGTAAGTTCCATCACCGTTAGATTCGATATCCTTGTAACGCAATCTGTAGCGGTTTTCCCAATCCTTACGATCATTGTGAAGTGCAGTAAAGAAAAGCTTGTGACCTTTTGCAAGGTCGTAATCTAAACTCAAAGAGTACGATTGACGTAGACGACGAACATTGTAGCCGCGTACTTGGTAATCAACGATAGAAGGGTTACCAGCATCATCAAATTCCCACTCCATTTCAGCGTTGTCTGAACCGAAATCGTGGTCATTAACACTAACTGAAAAAACAGCGCCCAATTTGTTGTTTAGGAAACGGTTTCCGAAGATAGCTGCTCCTGTCCAAATTGGTCTTTGAGAAAGGAAGTTGTAACCAGAACCGCCTGTTAAAGAGATACGCTGGCGGTTAGGTGCTTGACGGGTGATTAGGTTTACCGCTCCACCAATTGCATCTGCATCCATGTCTGCAGTAACTGCTTTGTTCACTACAACAGTCTGAATCATGTCCGATGGAATAAGATCAAGCTGTACTTTACGGTTATCACCTTCCGCTGAAGGAATACGCTCACCGTTAACCATGACGCTATTTAGTTGAGGTGCTAAACCGCGAATGATGATATCACGCGCTTCCCCTTGGTCATTTTGGATGGTAATACCAGAAATTCTCTTTAGTGCATCACCAATATTCGCATCGGGTGTTCTACCAATTTGATCGGCATTCACAACATTCGTAACACCGGTATTTTGACGTTGTTGCGCAAGTGCTTTCGCCTGATTACGGAAATAGTTCCCTGTTACGATAACTTCAGAAAGTTCATTAGAACCTGCAGTTAATTCTGCATTTACGGTTGCTAATTCGTTATCACCAAGAGTAACCGTTTTCTGTACGTCTTGGTAACCAACTGATGATATTACCAAAGTAACTTCTCCACTAGAAAGGCCAGTAAGGGTGAACTGACCTAAATCATTTGTTACTGTAGATTGTCCCGATACTGATTCGCTTACAATGGCGCCCGGCATAGGGAATTTGTCAAAGTCAACAACTGTTCCTTGAACAGCTGAATTTTGTGCCATGAGGCCAACACTGAAGAGCAGCCCCAAAACAACGAGTAAAAATCTTTTCATTTTGTTTTTGTTTTTTGTTTTGTTTAAAGATATTTATGTTAGAATTAACATTATGTTACAGTTATGTTAAGAGAATGATAATAAAAAAAGAATCCAAAATGACTTGAGATTTAAGAAGGGTTTAAAATCTTTTGTCTTTTATGTTTGTAAAACGTTAATTATTAGTCTTTTGGTAAACTTCAATAAGCCCAGAATTAATAATGATTTAAAAATCCAAGTGGAAGCAGAAGCGTATGTTTGTAAAATGACCTGGAGAGTATTTATTCTTATTGTTGTTTGTGCAGTTCAATGCGCTAAGGAGCCTTTGCCGTCGCCTGAGCCATCTGCTTATTTCATAAATAATTTTGTTTTCGATTCCCTTCGAGTCGCAAGGCATTTCAATGAAATACCCATATTAAGTGATAGTATTATTAGTATTTCGGAATCTTCTGGTGCAGTAGCTTCTAATTCTTTTGACGGATGTTTTTGGACCATTAACGATTCGGGAAATGAGCCCGCACTGTTCTTGTTTGAAGGCGTATCCGGTCGATTGGTTTCAACGCTTTCCATTCCAAGCATAAGAAATACTGATTGGGAAAGCATGGACATATACCAAGACGTTCAGGGACATAACAAAATAATCATAGCGGATATAGGTGATAATCTGCAGATTAGGTCAACGGTCAAGGCCTATGAATTCTTAGAGCCTGATACTTCGACTGTGGATACATCTATGGCATTCAATGTGATAACGCCAAACATCGACTCCATAGAATTTACTTATTCCGAGGGGCCGAAGGATGTAGAAGCATTTTTTATAGATCCCGTAGATAGGGCTTGGTATTTCATTTCTAAACGAGAAAGCAAGAATGGGTTGTATCAGCTTATTCCTAATACAGATCCAGCTGTAGATACTGCTCAATTAGTTGGGCGGTTATCTATGTATTTGGTAACAGGGGCTGACTGTAAGACCTTTGGTGCCGATTCTGCTCATATCGCCCTCCGCAATTATGAGCGCGTATTATTATGGCCAAGGCATCGTTCAGCGAGCGTAATTCAAACGATGGCAGAAGAGCCCTTGTTGATCCGATACGGTGAGCGCGAAACCCAAGGTGAGGCGGTTTGGTTTTGGCCTAATGGTGATATAGGGACATGCAGCGAGCTGAATGGAGCGCAACCAAAAATTCGCCGTTATTTAAGACAATAGTTCGTTTGTCTTAGGGCTCAGTATAAATCTCAGGTCACGACTTCGACCTTTTCTCCAGAATGTCTACAAGGAAAAGCCTTGATGCACAGCATCAGGGCTTTTTTATGTTCAGTAGTGAGGGTTACTTTCTGCTGGTGTTGCAAACCTTAAAATGGTGAAGACAAAAAAAAATCTCCATTATACTACAATGGAGATTTTAAGTAAGTGATTAAACAGCTGTAAAATCTAGTCCCTATTCTTTAGGGACATTCCACATCATTAACATTGTTCTTGCAATTGTAAATGGATTCTGATCGTTGCCTTGACCCATAAACTCAAACATTTTTCCAAATTCAGGTGATTCCATTAGCGCATTTTGCGCTTTTAAAAAGTATTGATTAGTCTATGGCTTTTTTCCAACCATAGATGAGCAAGCCTGCTTGAATAATTAAGAGCACACCGATAAATGGAGGTGGTCCACCACCTTGGAATAGGTGATTGTAGAGAGCCACAAGTAATGTACATCCATGGAATGCACCGAATGCAGCGAAGACTTGTTTGTTTACTCGGTTTTCGAGTCGAAATGACCGTAAAACGAGCAACAATAGTCCTACGCCAATCATGTGAGCGGCCGTAACATCGACAATACCTTGCGTCCAAAAAATTAAAAAGTCGGCCTCCGCGTAAGTAGTAAGGTCTTCCTCAAAAAACGGTTGCAAGAACCCCACAGGATCTAAAAAAACACCTAACAGTAGTCCAAAGCCATTAACGAACTGTATTAAAATACAGAAGAGGTAAATAAGTGATGATTTCATATTGAAAAAGATTAATGATTTCAACAAACTTAAAGTCAGTTAATCCATCATAATTGTATCAAACGCTTATTCTAATATTATAAATTCTGGAATTAAGCCTTTTTGAGAATTCTGGTAAGCTTTTGGAGTCATTCCAGCAAATCTTTTGAACGTTCGAGTGAAGTGGGCTGAATCGTAGAAATCTAGGTTGTGGGCGATTTCGGTCAAAGAATGATTTTCGTAGTTGAGCGTATACATGGCCTTTCGAAACTTCTTATGAAGACGATACTCGTTGTGGGTTACACCGAGCCATTCATTACAAAGTTTGCGCATGTGAGAAGAGGAATAGTGCAATCGATCAAAATTCAATTCTGTTTCGATTAAGGATGGAATGCTTCCTGAATGAAGGGTTTTAACGGTGGTGATTTTATCTAATGTCTGCTTTGAATATCTTGAGGCCTTTAACCTTGCCAACAGGAATTTTTCTAAGTATTGTGCACGGTGTTGAAACGTTGGAAGATTGTTCAAAGTATCTTGCAACTGATTTAGATTACCCAAAGTAGTAGGTTCAAAATGTAGGTCCTTAATTTCTGATGCTGGAATTTCTAAGATTGCCATCGCGGCGACAGGATTCATCAATACGTTTATTGCATTAAGGCTTTTATACCTAGCCTCAACAGGCCTTGTTTGACTGGAAAGAGCAATAACAAACTGGCTTGAATCGTTTGGTAGAAATTGGCTTTTATTTTTATCGATGTAAAATCTTTCCAATTGGCTTCCCTCTAAAAGAAACAGCAGTTCAACCTTTGAATTAGGTAATGCCAAAAAATGACACGGAGTATCGGATTTATGCTGAGCTATCATATCTACGATGCCCTTCAATGACTGAGGAATATAAATCTCAATTTCCGAGTTTTTATCTGCCATGACCTGTTACCAATTATAAAATGGAAAGTATGCTTTATTTAATTCAATGACGCGCTATTGAGGCTATTGGACTTATTTGATAATTGAAATTTAACTTAAAGATCGTTTATTTAGTCATTCAAATTGAACTTTGACCTTTTCTCCAGAATGTCTACTAAAGGAGACTCATCGGTATTTTTTATCGGTGAGTCTTTTCTTTTTCTTCCAATTTCTGCTGCATTTTTAGTCAGTATATTTTTTTGATTCAGAAAAAAAGAAACCAAGGACTAAAGCAAATATTCAGTGGTGATAAAATTAGACGACTTGGAATCGAGCAATTTTTCAATTATCTCTTTATTCCCGCTATTTGATTTTGCTGCAAGAAATGTTCGAATTGAAAATGATCTTAGAGCATCGTATACGCTTAAGGTTCCAACTGCTGAATTTTTTCTCCCAGTAAAAGGATACACATCGGGTCCTCGTTGACAGGCAGAGTTAAGGTTAACTCTGCAGACTAGGTTCGCTAAAGAATCAATTAAAGGTCCTATTTCATCAACATTTTTACCGAATAAACTCACCTGTTGACCAAAATTTGAAGTTGACATATCATTCAAGGGCTCATCAATATTTTTGAAAGAAACTATTGGAATTATGGGACCAAACTGTTCTTCATGAAAAAGTTGCATTTTATCATTTACAGGATATACTACAGCTGGGTAAGAATAATTTTTTAATTGCTGACCACCTTTTTCATTAATAATTTTTGCACCATGGTCTATTGCATCTTTTAATAAGGTTTGAATGTAAGCAGGCTTCGAAGGTTCTGGGAGTGGTGTCAAAAATGTATCTTCCCAAGGCATCCCATATTTCAACTCATCGACAGCTTTTGAAAACCGGAGGTTAAATTCTTCAACTATAGACTCGTGAATGTATAATATCTTTAGTGCTGTGCACCTTTGACCGTTATAAGATAATGTTCCTGAAATACATTCTTGTATAGTATGGTCTAGATCTGCATCTGGTAGAACTATTCCTGGGTTTTTCGCTTCTAGCCCTAGAATCAATCTCAATCTATTCTTATTGGGATGCAAATCTTGAAGTGAAACTGCAGAAGAACTATGGCCGATCAATGCAAGAACATCTATAATTCCAGTTTTCATTATCGGTCCAGCGATATTTCTTCCCCTTCCGAAGAGTATATTTACGACACCAGGAGGAAAACTATCCTTAAATGCCTTCAGCAAAGGAGTGATAAGTAAAACACCTTGTTTTGCTGGCTTAAAAATTGTGGTGTTCCCCATTATTATTGCCGGAATCAATAAAGAGAAAGTTTCATTCAAAGGATAATTATAAGGTCCCAGACATAATACCACCCCCAATGGGCCTCTTCTAATATGTGCTAAAACGCCTCCTTCATGTTGGAAATTAGCTCCCTTACGATCTAAATTTTTATATGCCTCAATGGTATCATTGATATAATCAATTGTTCTATCAAACTCTTTGTAAGAGTCAGATTTGTTTTTACAGATTTCCCACATCAGAAGAAGAGCCACTTCATCCCGATGAGGTTTCATTTTTTCAATGAAAGTTTCTAAACATTTAATTCTTTGAGAAACTTTCATAGTGGGCCATAACCCTTTGCCTCTATCATAGGCTTTCTGCGCTGCTGAAGCAGCTTCTAAAGCTGTTTCAGAATCAATATCTGGAACAGAACCCAAAAATGTTGGAATTATCTCGTCTTTGTTATTTTTTGATTGTATCGATGAAAAAACCTTTGACGTTTTCCCGTGCCATTTTCTTAAATCACCATCTATTAAGTATTCATCGGAATAGTATGGGGTTAATTGAAATTGTGGCGGAATTTTCAAGGTAAAAAATGTTTTTTGTGTTTAATTAAATTATATCCAACTATAGTAACTTGATTCCTGCGAAAAATGTTCTTGGCTCAGATGGCCCAAAGATAAAATTACTTTCTCTATTTTTTCCAAAGAAGTTTTTAAGCGAATATAATAAAAGTTAGCCTTGACTAACTTTTAAAATTGTTTTATAGACCTCTAAAGTTTTTTTTATGGTCGATTCGATTTTTAATTCTCTTAACAAGAATATATTGGCAGATTCACCTAACTTATTCGCATACTTATAGTCGCCATTTAACTCTTTAATAGCTTTTGCAATGGCTTTAGGGTCTTTAACAGGAACTATTTTACCTGAAACCTCGTCTTTAATAATTTCTTGAGGGCCACCGCTGCACGTTGCAATTATCGGTTTTGAATATGCCATTGCCTCAATTAATGTTTTTGCCAACCCTTCTGATATTGAGGGTTGAACATAAATATCACAGGCTTTAATATGTGGTCGAATATCCTCAACATCTCCGATACCGTGAAGGCGAGAACTATTGGATAATTTGCTTATTTTTTGGTGAAATTGATTTGTATCTGTACCCTTTCCAATAAATACAAAATGCAAGTCATCGAATTCTTCTAAAATCTGAGTAGCTTGAATTAAATAATCAACGCCTTTTACCGGCCTTAAGTGAGCAACGCAGGTGATGATTTTGCAATTGGGATTGATGCTCTTAAACGCATACTCGAATTTATTTATCGGATGGAACCAATTTATATCTACACCTTTTTTAATTACGTGAAGCTTATCTGAATTTATCACTCGCTGTTTTACAAGTGAGGACTTGACATAATCACTAATGCAAATAACCGCATTCACTTTTGGATGAAAATGGGAAAAATAGGCCGATAAATCGTGCCAATAAGGGCCTTTCGCACCTCGGTAAGTTATAATTTTCACATTGATACCGCTAGCAGCCCTGATCCCTGCAGGAATTGACTTCGAATTAAATAAATGTAATATGTCATAATCTTCATTCGATAACTCTTTTCTTATTGGAGCGACACTCCGGTAAGAGAATCTACTTTCTGGATGGTGAGGGATTACTTTTATCCCTGCTTCTCTGAAAATGTTTTTGAAAGGGGAGTCTGAATTTGTCATTATAGTTATTAAGACTCCCAATTTGGCTAGACCTATAAAAACTTCAGCCTCCGATCTATGCCTAACCAAGTTTGTATAACGACTAATTACTAAAACCCTCATTATTGCTGAAGGTAAATCATTTTGTAGATTTATAAAAGACTATCTCCTTGATTATTAATTTCTTCTGATATGAAAAACCCTTATTCACTATTTCTACTTATCATAACTATTTTTTTCACCACTGGCTATACTTATGCCCAAAGTGAGCCAAATAATTCTTGGATTGATGGAATGCAAGATTACACTATCAACTTCAATAACGTTGTTAATGTTTTTGAAGATGAATATAGAGGTAAGCCATATCAAAAAGGTCACGGATGGAAGCAATTTAAGCGATGGCAAAATTTTATGGAGCCTCGAGTAGATATTGATGGTAATCGACCGCATCCTGCACTTTGGTATAATGCAGTGAATCAGCAAAACTTAGTTACCCAAAATTTTGGCAATTGGTCGCCCATGGGGCCATTCGATGCACCAGGGTCATCGAACAGCAATGGTATTGGAAGAATAAATCACGTCGCTTTTCATCCTACGAATCATGATACCATTTTTGCCGGTGCACCTTCTGGCGGACTTTGGGTTAGCTATAACGATGGAATATCATGGCAAACTTTTACTGATGATTTAACGAATATAGGTGTTAGTGATTTAGCCATAGACCCCAATAACCCGGATACCATGTATCTTGCTACAGGAGACCGTGACGCAGGAGACACATACAGCTTTGGGCTTATGAAATCTACAGACGGAGGAGTGACTTGGGGATCGACAGGACTCAGCTATTCGGTTTCATCTGGAAAAAGAGTTACTCGCGTTTTAGTCCACCCCAAAAGCTCAAATATTATCATTGTTGCTACTCGAGACGGAATGTACCAAAGCACAAACTATGGAGTTAGTTTTAGTCTCAAACAATCTGGACCTTTTAATTCTCTGTCAATGGTAAATGGTGGCTCTGATACACTATTTGCAGGAACTACAGGAGGTTCAGCGACAGTATATCGAAGCACCAATGGAGGGTCAAGCTGGTCTTTGGTAAACTTAGGATTGCCTTCTTCAGGAATCAATCGAGTTGAAGTTGCTGTAAGTCCGAGCTCGCCGAATAAAATCTATGCTGTTTATGGAGCTTCAAACAGTGGGTTCTACGGTTTATATTCAAGTTCAAACTATGGTAATACCTGGACTCAGAAAAGCACAAGTCCCAATATTTTAGGTTGGGAAGCTAATGGTTCGGGAACTGGCGGACAATCCTGGTATGACCTAACCCTTGCCGTAGATCCAAATAATTCAAATACAATATATGTTGGTGGGGTAAACATTTGGAAAAGCACTAATGGTGGGTCATCATGGTCAATTAACGCGCATTGGTATGGAGCAAATGGATTGCCATATGTTCATGCAGATCACCACCATGCAGGCTTTCGGCCAAACTCCTCTGAATTCTATCTCGGAACCGATGGAGGAGTTTATAAAACTTCAAATGGTGGGTCTTCCTGGACAGCACTGAACGATGGAATGAATATCACTCAATATTATAAAATCAGTCAAAGCCAAACAGACACCACTTTATTAATAGGCGGATCTCAAGATAATGGAACGCATCTAAGAACCTCAACTACAAATTGGAATCGAGTTGTGGGTGGAGATGGAATGGATAATGATGTAGATCCCAATACAAACAATACTCTATATGCTTCCATTTACTACGGGGAATTCTACAAAAGCACCAATGGTGGAAATAACTTTAGCTCTATTAATACGAATCTAAGTCCTGCTGGAAGTGGAAACTGGGTCACTCCATTCAAATGTGACCCAAATACTTCAAATACTATTTATGCAGGCTTCAAGAAAATCTGGAAAAGTACAAATGCCGGCATTTCATGGTCAGCAACATCATCAAACAATATTAGTGGGAATTCCAATATTGATGAATTTGAAATTGCCCCCTCGAATAGTAGTTATATATACGCCTTAATAAATCGAAGAATATTTCTTTCTACCAACGGTGGTAGCACCTGGATCGATCGATCAAATAATGGAAATTTATCCCCTCAATACAGTATTTTAGGAGTGGACATCGATGATGCAGATCCATTACATGTAGTTATTTCCTGCTCGGGTTATAACAACTCAAATAAAGTTTTTGAATCTACCAATGGAGGACAGCAATGGACAAATATATCAAGCGGCCTCCCTGCAGTCCCTGCTAATTGCGCTCAGTTTGAAGGTGGAAATTCTAATGGCATCTATGTGGGTACAGATATTGGCGTATACTTTCGTGATGCGACAACTTCAGGATGGGTTTCTTTTAATGATAACTTACCTAATGTAATTGTCAATGATTTAGAATTATTGGGGTCAAAAGATATCCTGAGAATAGGAACTTATGGCCGAGGTGTTTGGCAAAGTCCCACATATAATTCAATGCCTAACCCACCAGCTGTTCAATTTACCATTGAACCAAGTAATACATGCTCCTTAGCGGATACGGTCCAGTTGATTGATCAAAGTAGTGGATCTCCAACATCATGGAGCTGGCAGATAACCCCAAATAATGCGGTATATATAAATGGAACAACTGATACCAGTCAATCTCCTTTTGTCATATTCAATTCTGGTGGGAGTTATTCCGTTAAACTTACAGTAACAAATCAATATGGGTCGAATGATTCAACTTATAACAACGCTCTAGAAATTGGAGGCAACTCCTTGCCTTATAATGAGGATTTTGAAGCAGGTTTTTCCAAATGGACTATTAATAATCCTGACAATGGAGTGACTTGGGAACATGTTACAGTGGCTGGAAATAGCCCTGGAGATAAGGCTATGCGATTAAATCACTTTAATTACAACTCAGTTGGGCAAATCGATGAACTCATATCTCCAATACTGAATTTCTCAGTAGATACATTAATTGAATTAGATTTCGAATATGCATATCGTGGTTACAATGCAACTTACAAGGATTCCTTGAAGATATATGTGTCCTCGGATTGTGGACAAAGTTGGAATTTAGCAGCTGCTTTTGGCGACGGAGGGACTCCAAACTGGAGGACAGGATTATATAATAATAGCAATTGGACACCAGCAACTTCGGCAGATTGGTGTACCAATTCATCCCTGGCTTCGTGCCCTTCAGTCAGTCTAGATAATTATTCAGGCATTAGCGGAGTTCAAATTAAGTTTGTTTCCGTCAATGGATATGGAAACAACTTTTACCTAGATAATATATCTGTTACAGGAATTCCGAATTGTGCGTCCTATGTAACCCAAACCATAGATACATGTGCTATGGCATACACTTGGATCGATGGCGTAACATATACCTCAAGTACATCCTCTCCTCAATATGCTTTGACCCAAGCAAATGGATGCGACTCGGTAATTACATTAAATCTTATTCTAAATCAGCCAGATGCTGTAACGCAGACAGTCAACGCTTGCGGAAGTTACACATGGATTGATGGTATCAATTACACCTCTTCGACATCATCACCTAGTGTTACACTCACAAATATTCACGGATGTGATTCTGTTGTAAGTTTGAATCTAACCATTAGCAATCAAACTACAGCGGGGACTGATATTATAACTGCGTGTTCGAGTCATCAATGGATTGATGGTGTGACATATACATCTTCAACATCATCACCAACTTATGTTTTAACAGGAAGTAACGGATGTGATTCAACGGTAACGCTTAACCTTACGATTATCACTGTCAATACCTCGGTAGTCCAAAATGGAACAACACTTACTGCTCAGGCAACTTCGGCAACATTCCTATGGATAGACTGCAGTACGATGGCAATTGTTCCAGGACAGATGAGTTCGATATTCACTCCAACGACAAATGGCATATATGCTGTTATAGTTACTCAAAATGGATGTTCAGATACATCTTCTTGTTTCACTGTATCTGGAATTGATCTTGATGAAAATGATATAATTCTGAAATTAAAAGTTATTCCAAACCCTAACCATGGGGATTTTAAATTAATCCGAAGCGATGCAAATAATGAATCTGAACTTATTATTTATTCAAGTGATGCAAAAGTTATTTATCGAGGGAATTGGTCAGCAGGAAAAGATGAGAAAAAACTAAACTTAGATTTAAGTCCAGGGATTTATCATGCGGCTCTAACAGACAGAAATCAAACACTATTTTTCAAAATAGAAATATTCTAGTAACCCGTTAAGTATAGAAAGCAAGTAGACAATATTATCTTTTTATTATTCAATTAGCTTCTAACTTTGAATAGAAATTATTTTGATGAAAAAAATCTTTATTCTTGTTTCCAATATTGTATTGGTATTAGCATTCTTATCAGCTTTTGCCTGGATTATAAAGGAAGCAAATAATAATAGTGAACTCCTTGGTAAAAGCTTTGATAAGGCAATAATAAAATGGAGTTCATTTCCAGACAAGTTTTCAAGAGCAGTGGAGCAAGTTCAGAATTTACCTGAAACATTTGTAGCCACCCCTGAAAGTTTCCAGCCCATTAATCATCTTAAAAATGATGTGTTTGTACTAGTCTCTTTTTCAAAATCAAATACATCAAGAATTGTTCAGTTAAAGAATCTGCGCACGGACTCTATTTCAAAGAATTGGGAAATAGAAAACCTAGACAATCCGCATAGAAGAGTTTTAAACCCTCTTTTATATCATGATAATTCCATTGTCTATGCAACTATTGGAATACCGGGTGTTTTTTGTATTGATGAATCCAGCAAAGAGATTTGGAAGCAAAAAAAAATAATCTCACACCATTCAATAAATAAAGATCACAACAATAATGTCTGGCTTTGCACCTACCCGTCATTGAATGTTGGCGAGGCTAAATATGATGGACGATTAAGAGTTGATAATCGAAGTATTCCCTATATCGATAATTCTATAACATGTTTAGATTATCAAGATGGGATGATTCTATTTCATCGATCCTTAAGCCAAATACTTCTAGACAATAAGCTAGAATATATTCTCCTAAAAAGTTCAGATGCATCAGACCCATTGCATATTAATGATGTACAACCTGTTTTAAAAACGAGTAAATATTTTAATAAAGGTGATTTATTTATCAGTTGCAAGAATATCTCAACAGTTTTCTTGTACCGCCCAACGACAAATAAAATTGTAAAAGTGATCGAGGGGCCATTTCAGTCTCAACATGATATTGATATTATAAATGATAGCACGATAAGTATTTTTAACAACAATACACACACGAAATGGCAAAAAACCAAGGATACATCAAAAAATGAAAAAACCTTAAATGTCGGCCCTTTTTATTCTGAGGTTTTGATTTATCATTTTAATAATGAATCATTTTCAAAGGAACAAGAAAAGGCAATAACAAAAAATGAAATCTATTCATTTACTGAAGGTTTATGTGAAAAGTTAGTAGATGGTTCTTTTTTTATTGAAGAACAGAATAGCAGCTTAATATGGATTCTTAAGAATGATAGCGTTCTTTACAAGAATGTTTTGAAGTCAAAATATCCAGGCTACCACCATCTATCAAATTGGACGAGAATAATTAAAAAATAATATGATATCGCAATTCTTATATATTGGCCCTGGATTGGGTGTAGGAAGCCTAATTTTAATGTTTCTCATTGGGGCAATTGTTATATTTTCCCTAGGATTCATTATTTACTTAAAAGCAAAGCGGTTTTTTAAAAAATAAAAGATGTCTGAAGCATTTATTTGGGGATCTTCGGGGTTTATTGCTTTATACTTTCTTCGTTTAAATCGAAATAATTTCTATTCACTTGCATTAGCAAGCGTAGGCCTTTTAGATGATATACTGAAAACTGAAGATGATGATGAAAAGTTAATTCGAGTCCAAAAAAACACTAAGGAATTAATAATGCTTTTGATAAAAGTGTTTGTATTAATTTTTGTTTGTATCACTATTTTTTTGATTTGGATATATTTTCTTGAGTTAATACTCTCCATTGATTTAAATAAAAATGATCCCAGTATAATAGCATTTTCCATTGGCGCCAGTATTCCATTTTTCATCCCCATAAAAAACTCCAGTTCATATAGTGAGGTTAGTCAATTATTTCATAAGTTAATTTTAGATAATCCGAATTTAGGACTTCGACTTCTTAAACGAGAAATAAAAAAATATTCTTCGAGATCAGAAAAAAAAGAAAAATTTTTGATAGTCAGTGGCCTAGCAAGGTCTGGAACAACCAGTATGATGAATGCACTATCAAAAAATCAAATATTTGACTCACTATCCTATTCGAATATGCCATTTCTACTTAGTCCCAAAACATGGGCGAAGGTTTACAGGCCTTCTGGAAAGAAAAGAAAAGAAAGGAGACATGGAGATGGGATTTTTGTGAATGAAAATTCAAATGAAGCCCTGGAAGAATACTTTTTTAAATCCATACTAAAAGATTCGTTTATAACAAGTTCAAGCCTCGTAAAACATACCCTATCCGAAGAGAGCTATGAACTTTATTTAAGATATCAAGGGCTGATTTCAGCAAGCCCAAAAAGGTATTATTTAGCTAAGAACAACAATATGCTTTTGAGATATGAATCTCTTCGAAATTTTAACAAGAATTTTATATTCCTACTTTTGTTTCGAGACCCACTCTCTCATGCATTTTCACTTTATCAAATGCACAATAATTTTTCTAGCGAGCAGGAGAAAGATCCTTTCATTATAAAATATATGAATTGGTTGGTTCATCATGAATTTGGCTTGAATCATAAATATTTCAATCTTGATAAAAGCAAACTTGATGGTGACAAAAGCACACTCAACTATTGGCTAAAAAACTGGATAAATTTTTACCGGCACGCCGAAAAAATTAAAGATGAGAATACATATTTTATATGCTACGAAACCTATTGTGAAAACCCGAATTTCATTTTGAATAAGATTCTTAAAAAATTTAATAGCCCACTTGTTATAGAGTCAAAACCTTACCTTCAGCGCAAAGAAGTCAAAGAAAAATATTCAGCTGAAATTTTAAATGAAGCAATGATTATTTATAATAAACTCAAAAGCAAAGAATTATGATAATTAAGTCTAAAATAAAAATATTCCTTTTAGAGTAAATACATTTGCATCATGGCAAAGAATCATATCGGTTTCAACAGAAGAGTTTTTAATCTAAAATCAAGAGTTCCAAATTTAATTTTTAAGACAATAATCTTTGCGATTGCAGCATATGCCTTAAAAGATGATTTTCCTTTTCTTTTGACCATATTTTGGATTTATGTGAGCTTTAATTTTATGTTACTTATCGGCTTTTGGGCTTTTAAAAGATTCATAAATAAAAAAATTGGTGAAGTAAATAACCAATTTCAGGGCAATATCTCACAGCAAGATGAGGATCTTGGTGAAGCAGAAATTGTAGAGGATTAAAACTTTTTTAATTTTCCTCCAAAAGAGACTTTAGCTCTTCTAAAGATTTACCTTTTGTCTCCGGCATGATAAAATGCGTGAACAATAATTGAACAATCATGCATATTGCAAAAATTATGAATATCTGATATCCTTCAGGATAAATTTCCATTAGCACTGGCCCCATTAAAGTTATTAGAGCTGCGAAGACCCAATGCGTACCTGTACCCCATGACTGTCCGATCCCCCGAACAGAATTGGGGAAAATTTCTGATATAAATACCCAGATTACAGCTCCTTGACCTACAGCATGAGAGGCAATAAATAGTAATATGAAACTTAGATTGAAATACGCAGAAGCATCACTGTAAAAACCGTAAGCCACAAGCACTAGCGAGATGATATAACCTATTGACCCAATGTACATTAAAGTTCTTCTTCCAGCCCTATCAATGAGGTATAGACCTATAAATGTAAATAACAGATTAACCCCTCCGATAGAAACAGAGCTTAAAAGAGAACCTGATGTCGCAAATCCCGCTTTTTCCAATATAGATGGGGCATAGTATAAAATAAAATTAATTCCTGAGAGCTGATTAAACATAGATAATAAGAATGCGAGTAATATTGGAAACCGGAACCTCTTTGAGAAGAAATTTTCTCCTTTTCCTCTTCCCTCACTTTGAATTTCTAACTGAATTGCTTCAAGTGTTTCATTTAATAGTTGGGCATTCATTAGTTCTTTTAATATTTTACTCGCAGCGTCCATATCACCCTTTTTAGTCAAAAGCCATCTTGGACTTTCAGGAATTGTTAACACGAAAAGAGTATAGATCATCGCAGGTATTGCCTCCACTCCAAGCATAAACCTCCAATCATTTACCCCCCCAAAGTCGTTGAGTAAAAAATTTGATAAAAATGCCATAAGTATTCCAAAAACAATATTAAACTGGTATAATGCAACAAGACGACCGCGATTTTTAGATGACGATATTTCTGAAATATATGCCGGAGCAGCAACGGATGAGGCACCTACCCCAATACCTCCAATAAAGCGAAAAAAGCTGAAAGAATAGGGATCCCAGGCAATGGCACTGCCAATAGCTGAAAGTAGATATAGGCCTCCAATAATTACTAAAATCGGCTTTCGACCGTACTTATCAATAAATCTTCCGCCAAATAAAGATCCTAGTACGGTCCCCCATAATGCCATGGACATAATGAACGTACCATGAAACCATGATGAAGTATTCCAAAGATTACGAATTGGCTCATTAGCACCAGATATTACAACCGTATCGAAACCAAATAAAAATCCAGCAATAGCAACTGCCCAAGACCATTTTTGCACATTTTTCATCAATATTTTTATTTGTGAATGTGGAAAACTACAAATACTTCCGCAACAAATTGATTACTTTCACAGTCAAATAATTAAAACAGATGAATAGCAATACGATTGAACGAATATTACTTCTTTTGGGAGGGGTGCTTTTAATAGGCTATATTGCCTCCATCTTTATACCAGCATTGGAAAATATGCAATCCAACTTTCGGCTTGGTGCTATTGCTGGAATTGTTTGTTACGCAGGATATAGTTTTTTCACACAGTACAGCGATCAAAAGATAATCATGTCAAAAGATCAAAAAGTGCAAAAATTGATGATGGAATTGAAAAAGGAGAAACAACGCGGTGATGACCTGCATAAAAGTCATTTATCACTGCAATCGAAGCTATCTGAAGCTGAAGAACTCATATCTGAGATGAAAAAACAAAATGAGAAATCCAATTAAGGATAATTATCGCAAGTAAAAAGAGTAAAAGCGATTATAGAGAAATCTAATTAAAGATTCCCCCTTCGCAGGCCTCCACCTCCCTTTAAGTATTGTCTGCTTTTCATAGCCAAAACTTTGTAAAACATGTGAAAGGTTTTTTGTTACAAGATTGGCTTCATTAGGATGAATCTCATTTTTCCAATTATCTATATATTTTGAACTTATACCATTGATTGATCCATAAGCACTATTCCCAGACCAGGGTTTACTCAAAACAGTAGGCTCAAGCATATTTTTATCAAATTTGATATCTAAAAAATCTGAAACTTCAGTCATAATTTGTTTTGGATCTCGAGCCAAATCTTCATAACGCAGCACTTTATAATTCGGGATAATTTTTTTATTCTTATCAAGAAAAAAATAGCCATTTTCCAGGGAGTCATATACCTTGTTTATGAGCGGATAACCTTGATCTTTTGATTTAAATTTTCTCAAGGCAACAAAGTTTGCGTAAGGATTTTTAACGATATGAATAAAGTGAGCATCAGGGAAGCAATGATAAAGTTCCATGGCCATTTCCGCATGCTCAACAGACTTCTCAACGACTCGTTTACCCCTGGCATCTCCCAACTCAGGTAATAATAAAGGCATCAAGTCTCTAATTAACTGCAAAGCGTCTTTTGGTGACTTAATTCCCTTTTCTTTTTCAAGAATATCAGTAGCATTTTTTAAATCAAGAATATTGGATAGGACAACATCAGTCTGTCGATCCTTAGAATTTGAATATTTTTTGAGAGTTTCAAGGAGTATTTCGGAAAATTCAAAATTTTCATTAGGCGTCTGACGGCGATATGAATATTGAACCCATCGGCCAAGAGATGCCATGAAATGAGTTTCAAACGGGATTACATATAACTCAGGGTGACTATCAAGTAGCGAGCGCAATAGACTAGTACCTGACTTGTGGCTTCCAAGAATAAAAACTGGAGGATTTTTCATGAAAAATAAATTCTTGCATTAAAAGTAGTTAGTACCTTAGAAATATGAACATTATAAAACAGGCAGTTTCAGTATTTATTTTTCTTTTCTCTGTTTCATGTGACTTGAATCAAGATTACTTCTCAAATTCCGTTGATGATGATCTCGAAAAAGCACTAATAAATGAAATTATCGATTCATGGCATCTTGCGGCCAGTAATGCAGACTCGGTTACTTACTTCAATATTATTGCAAATGATAATAGTATTTTTCAAGGGACTGATGATAACGAGAGATGGACCAAAACAGAATTCAAAAATTGGAGTCGCGAATACTTCAAAAGAAAATCTGCTTGGACTTTTGTACCTCAGAAAGGGAGAAATATTAGCATAAAAAATAATGTAGCTTGGTTTGATGAAAAACTAGACTCAAAGCATATGGGCCGAACTCGGGGAAATGGAGTAATGGTTAAGGATGGAGAAACCTGGAAAATAGAACATTATACACTTTCTCTACCTATCCCAAATGAGTTAATAAATGGAGTGATTGACACGATCAAAAATTCGGACTATTAAACTTTGATCTAAAAAAAATTAGATTTTCGTAAACCATCTGTTTGCAAAAGGTCTAAGAAACCAGCGCCGACGGATTTGTTCGTAAAATAGTGTATTTATATAGTTGTTTTATAAAACAACTATATTATCATTGTGTTAAACCTCATTTTTATAGCTGAGTTTAGAATTTTTCATATTATTTTTAGACCTACAATTATTTACAATCAATAATAACCCCCGAG